>Ga0209277_10001033_pt1 | contig 13864 bp, 7 predicted proteins | sample JI81AbrownDNA_FD_187503 | JGI IMG/M metagenome (GOLD analysis project Ga0209277, IMG submission 187503) | Wastewater effluent complex algal communities from Wisconsin, to seasonally profile nutrient transformation and Carbon sequestration -... | ecosystem: Engineered > WWTP > Effluent > Algae... | reverse complement strand
TTACCGCTTCAGCGCTCTTTTGCCTCTCGCGTATAAAAACAACATATTTTACCGCCCCCGCTTCGTCAAACCCTTTTTATACTTTTTTCCCAACTTATTTTATTTTTTTTACCAAAAATTCATTCCTTATCGCAAGCCTTTTTCCATAATTTCGTTCATTGACTCCTTTTTGAACCGGTAAGAGCAAAGAAATGACAGATTTTCTCTATCCATTCTTCTTTGTGACTTGTGTGTTTTTTTAATATTGCGCATAATTGTTATCATTCTCATCGTGACGGATAATCAAAATTAGCCTGTAAATCTTATTAATCCTGTCTAAAGCAATTGCCGTTCGGAAATATTTCTAAGTATACTTACCATTATCCGTAAGGATAGTTTGGTAGGAATGGTGTCAAGAGAGTGATTGGAATTAGTATTATTCTTAGCACAATGCTTAAGACTATGGTCCGCTTACACAACGCACATTGTAATTAAAAGTCTTAAGGTTGGTGGTCGGGGTTCCAAAATTAAAAAAGACTCCAAACATTTGGGAAGGATTCACCGCTGACGAAGTAGAAGTCAGGTAAATGCTGCCTGTATCCGTTGCAGGAAAGGCAGTAGTATCAATCGTAGGACTTGGCTTAGTTATATCTGCAATTGTCCACAACTCGCGCACATTTGGTAACCGCCAAACTCTTCCTGCAAGACTAAGACCATTACAATAGGTAAGAGCACTAGCAAAGCTGGATCCAGTTAAAGCTCCCGAACAGGTTGCATCATTGTTCTGTCCTTGACCGCATTTCTGCCAAATCAAACCTGTCGTATTATCCTTGATTGTTCCATCACTGTTATCAATGAAACTAAAAGAAAAGTTCTTAGGCGGTCCAGAAACACATCGAACATTGTATGCGCTAGAATTAGGGTTATAAAACAATTGACCTAAATTGAAATCGTTAGTCCAAGAAGAAGTAATATTGGCTGCCCAGATATTAGAACTCCAATAATTGTTAAGCGCAGTCGCAGGGAAAGCCGCTGTGTCAATAGCGGGCGAATTTGTTCCATAGTTAACCAATGTATGGAATTCCAATAATGTGGGAAGCCGCCATGTTTTTATTCCTGAATACCCATTTCCTGCATTCGCAGAATTGAGAGCTTTACAGCCATTAGTCGCATCATTTGTAGCATCACTAGCCGTTCCATCATTTGGAAGAGTGGCTGCTGTCCCTGTAGCACAAGTTGCTCCGCTTAGACCTTGTGAACAGGTTTTCCAAACTAATCCTGTAGCATTGTCTTTTGTAGTATAATCAGAAGTATACGTTGCATGTGCGGTAGGAGTAGAATAATTCCTAGCTATCCCATTTTGGGTATCTCCATCTTGTCCTGTTCCGGGACAACCAATTCCCGATCCGCCATTATTAAAACAACCAGTCTGTCCGCTCTTTAAAGGAGGATAACTGTATATACCGCTCGTTGCAACTGCACTATCAGCAAAGCCAGTCTTTGTCGCAATTGCTTTAATTGTTCTGCCTGCAATTCCCCAGATATGAATGGGAGAATTGTAAAGAATAGAACCGGTCGTTGGAGTGGTTCCATCCGTGGTATAATAGATAGTTGCCCCTACTGTTGTTGTGGATATACTAATATTCTGTGGGGAAAGATACAAAGCTGCTGCTGGTGAAAACGTCGGAGTGTCAACGGCAATGTAATTAATCCTATAGAGTCCTGATCCTATCGGACTACTAGCTCCATCCTTGAAAGCAATCGCTTTTATTGCTTTAGAAATCCCATTGCCTGAAATGGGAATTGCTCCGGTGTAAAGAGTAGACGAAGCCGTTGGTGTTGAACCATCAAGAGTATAATAGATAGTTGCCCCTGTAGTCGTTGTGCTTAAAGTAACGGATTGATCTGTTGTGTAATTCCCTGCTGGTGGATTAAATGCCGGAGTAGCTACTTGACCATAATTGATTGTATAGTTAGCCGTTCCAATGGCACTATCAGCCATTCCCGATTTAACTGCGATTGCCTTTATCATCTTTGTAATTCCATTGCCTGCAATAGGAATTACTCCCGTGTAAGTTATAGAAGAGTAAGTTGGATTTGTTCCATCAAGAGTATAATAGATAGTTGCCCCAACAGTCGTTGTGCTTAGAGCAATCGTTTGATCGGTTGTGTAATTTCCTGCCGGTGGAGTAAACGTTGGAGTTTCTACATTTTGATTCTTACCTGCCCCTAAAATCCTTTGCAAATAAGAGGCAAAGCCTAAATTCGCAGCGTTATCTACTTTATGAAAGCATCCATTCCCAAAAAGAATTCCAATCAATAGAACAAAGGCTAGTATTGAGTTAGCTCTTACTTCTCTTCTCTGCGATCTTTGCGGCTTAATTTTGTCCATTTTAATTATCGAATTCATTTCTCTATCCCGTTTTAGCATTGATAAGTATTTGTAAAAAATAACATGCATTGAAGTCACGTCGGAAGAACACTAAATGAAAAAGAAATAACTGTCAAGAGCTTTTGGGTATTTTTACAGTCTTCATAAAGCCAATACTTCTGAACCAGTTTGCTTTGTATGTAAGATACTGAATTCCGTAATATCAAATATACTATCAAGTATACTGATTTTTCTCTATGAGTATCTTTAATAGTAAGGAAGAGAGTATCTTTGATAGTATCATTCATACATCGCCATTATAAGAATGACCCAAAATACTAACAACTTCTCAAAAGGGATGAGAATAAGGACGTTCCTTTCTTCTTTAAAACTCTATTGTATAGCCCATAGTGAAATAGAAAATAGTGCGAACAAACTTTGTTGAAGTCCAATCATTGTAGACCGTATTTGCAACTTCTTTGGGATAACGTCGATTTAACTCATCGTAAACCGCGCGGTTGTTTCCGTATTGTCTGGCTGGGTCGGGAAGTTTTCCATCACTTCGGTTCTGATCATAGGTATCATAGAGCCTCGCTTCGGGACGATATAAAACGTTAAGCGTCAAGTCAACGGCACCCATTAGGAATTGGACGGATGCAATGGCATTGGAAATACCGGAGCGTTTATTTGTATTGTCATTGTTCTGGACATATCCTGTCTGAAATTTGGGGGTAATATGGATTAGCTTGTCTGCAAAGAATTTATGGCTCATTTCAAACGAAAAATAATCCTGCCCATTTGTATTGGCAAGTGGTGTTCCCTGCGAGCCTCCATTATCAAAAGATGTATTTAGAAAGAATTGAAATTTAGGATTTGCCCATTTGGCTACTGGAGGCGAATACCAAATAAACCACTCCTGCCAGGAATATTTACCAAAACGATTCAGATTATTCCACATCCAGGTTCCAACTGACCAAGTCCCGATTTCCGTTTTCCAATCATAATAAATTCCGAAGAACACACCATCATAGCGAGCAAGCGAATTTCTTTCTCGATAACTTCTAGTCTGACTGGGATCATAAGTCATTTTTCCATTTTGTAAATCGGAGATAACACCCGGTAAACGCTCATCCTTTCCCGGAGCGTCTTGGAGCACAAACATATCATTATCCCTATCTTTCAAATTATTTAGGAAAAAATTTCCCCAGAAGAGTGTCTTGAGTCCCTTGAGTGGAGTGGAATAGGTAAATTGTGGTTGGAGCGCCGGGGCAAAAGTAAAATTTGTATAAGAAGTATTATTTCTCTGACTTGCGAGTGCTGCATAATTGTAGCCTCGAAAGTTGTGATCAGATGTCATACGAACAGACATCCACATTGGTTTTTCTTCCTCTTCGCCAAAAAGAGAAATCGAAAAAGACAAAACTAGAATTAGAAAAAGGATTTTAAACATTCCGTAAAATATTCTATGCCTAATTAAAAAGACAAGTAGAATCTATTCTAGAGTTTAATAAATATTTTGCGTTTATAGAGAATTGAAAAAAAGGCAAGCCAGAGAATTGTATACACAAGCGCCCATACAAAAGAGGCATTGTAAGAAGAAAAATACGAAGCGAAATACTCGGCATAGAGATAAGTCTTAAGCCCGATTTGTTTTCCATTTGCATTGGTTAAAAAGGGAATCGTTAGAATTTTAGAAAACAGACTGGAAAGAAAAAAAGCAGCAAGTGCATTGACTCCAAAGATTTCAAACGGTTTGTGCCAGAGTTTTGTTTTAGAAACATCTATCCAATCATAAAGCAAATGCAATACTAAAATGGCAAGACCAGTTGTGAGTAATACATAAGAGCCAGTCCAAAGTCCTTTGTTAATTGGAAATACTATATCCCATACAAAAGAGAGGCTTATCAAAAGTATCCCCAAAAAGATTCCTAAGTAATACTGCTCTATAGAAAATCTACTCTCTCTCAAAAATATCTTTCCATAATAAATACCGAATAGACAAGAAGAAGTTGCCGGTATCGTTCCAAGAATTCCTTCCGGGTCCCAGGTCTTAGAATGAACCCAGAGATGATTTGGCATTAAGGAATAATCAATCCAACCAGCCAAATTCTTTCCCATTTCTAAACTAGCAGTCCCCAATTCTGGAACAGGAATTTGAGTCAATAAAAACCAGTGTATCAGTAGCATTAACACAGACAGGATAAGAATTAGTTTGCGCTCTAGAAATAAAAATAAAGTCGCAGAGAAAAAATAAACAAGGGCGATTCTCTGTAAGACTCCCGGTATTCGAATGTTTTGCCAATTGAATTCAGGAAATCCATTTAGAAAAATTCCAAGTGTAAAAAGAAGTAAGCTTCGCTTTGCGATTTTTAAGAATAGGGATAATACTGATTTTCCGTCCGAAAGGTATTTAGAAGTAGAAACAGGAATTGCAAATCCGATGATGAAAAGAAAAAAAGGAAATATCCAGTCAGCTCCATAAAATCCATTCCACTTTGCATGTTTAAAAATGGGATAGATATGCCCCCAACTTCCAGGGTTATTGACGATTAGCATAGAAAAAATAGTTATGCCCCGAAAAACGTCAAGCGAAAGAACTCTAGAATTTGGATTCAAAGACACTAAGCTGAGTATTTTAGAATTTCGTTGCCGATTGTATAGAACACGCTATCGTTTCCTAAGAGTTGAGAAAGCCTGGAGAGTAATTCGCGTGTCGGCTCCACAGAATAATGATTATGCGCTCGAATGACTTTCTTGAGATTTGGATCTCCTGTGAGATGAAAGAATACAGTAGAGTTGCCTTTGAATGCAGTGAGTATGGAATACAGGTTGTTAACCACTTGATTGTCACCAAAATCTTTTGGATTGATCTTGATATGAAGAGATTTTTCTAACTTTGCTACTAAGTTATCTTCGTTTAGAATTTCTACATCGTTTACTATGATTTGTCCTCTAAGCTCAGCTTCTCCAATTTCTACTTTCTGTAAAATTCCTTTGATAAAGACTGCCTGATCTTCTTTCATGATCTCTTTGAATTTTACATAGGTGCGCGGAAATACAGTGCAATCAATATCTCCCGTAAAATCTTCTAGCTTGAAGTTCATAAACTCTTCATTTTTCTTAGTGTATTTTACTTCTGGACTTGTGACGATACCGCATAATTCCACTTTTGCGCCGGAAGATACTGCATCAATTTTTTCAATCGTAACAGAAGAAAGCGTAGATAACTTGGCTCTGTATTTGTCTAGTGGATGACCAGAAAGAAATAAACCGGAGACCAATTTCTCTCGTTTTAATTTTTCATCTAGCTCCCACTCTTCTGAGTTCTTAGGAAGATTTAAAGAATACGTTTCAGAGTTTCCACCCATGAAAAGATTTCCCTGTCCTTCTAATTTGCGCGTTTGCTCCTTAGCCGCATAATTAGAAATTGCATCGACTGATTCAAAAAGACATTTGCGTGTATAGCCAAAAGAATCAAACGCACCTACTTGAATGAGTGCTTCAATCACACGCTTATTTACACTATGCGTATCTACGTTTAATAAAAAATCATTGAGAGATTTAAAGCCACCTGCTTTTTTTCTGGCTTCAATTATACTGTTAGCCGCTATAGAGCCAACACCTTTGAGAGCAGAAATTCCAAAACGTATGGTATTATCCGCTGGAATACTAAACGAGGCTTCTGACTCGGTGACATCGGGATTTAGAATTTTAATTCCCATTTCACGCGCATTGTTTACAAATTTTACAATCGCACTTGTATCATTACCGTCAGACGCAAGAAGGGCTGTCATATACTCAGTCGGATAATTCGCTTTGAAATAAGCAGTCTGATAGGTTACTAGCGCGTAGGCGACAGAGTGCGATTTATTAAAACCATACCCACCGAATTTTTCTAGTAAGTCAAACAAATCAGAAGCAAGCTTTCCATCTATTTTTTGCGCAATAGCCCCTGCTACGAATTTGATTTTTAAATCCGCCATGAGATCGAGCTTTTTCTTTGCCATCGCTTTACGCAATACATCGGATTCGCCCATTGTGAATCCACCTACTACGCGCGAAATACTCATTACCTGCTCTTGGTATACAGCAACACCAAAGGTTTCTTTTAGAATAGGCTCGCAAGATGGATGAGGATAGGCTACTTTTTGTTTGCCACTCTTTCGATCCAAGTAATCTTGCAACATCCCTGAGTCCATAGGACCGGGACGGTATAAAGCAATCAGGGCGACGATTTCTTCAAAGGTATTGACCTGTGATTTTGCCACTAGATCGGTAATACCATTCGACTCTAACTGAAATATTCCAAGAGTATTCGCTTTCTTTAATAGGGAATAAGTCTTCGGGTCATCAATTGGCAATTCATCGGGAACAATTTTGATTCCGTGACGCTTTTCTACTAAGTGAACAGCATAGTCGAGTGTAGTTAAGTTCTTGAGTCCTAAAATATCCATCTTGATAAGACCAACACTTTCTAGTTGGTCTTTATCGTATTGAGTCACGATAGAGCGACCGTTCTTTCCTTTTTCTGCGACAGTCGAAAGAGGAACAATTTCTTCTAGCGGATAAGGAGAAATTACCACACCAGCGGCATGTCGTCCCGGCTGACGGTAGTTACCCTCTAACTTCTCAGCGATGTAAAATAGCTTTTTATTGATTTCATTTTTTTCTTTGAGTTGCTTTAAATCATTCGATACATCAACTGCTTCTGCAATGGAAATTCCAAGTTTAGCAGGAAATGCTTTTGAAATTTCGTTTGATTCAGCGAAGCTAATATTGAGAACCCGCGCAACGTCTTTTAAGGCAGCCTTTGCAGCGAGACTTCCAAAAGTAATGATCTGCCCTACTTTTTCTTTGCCGTATTTTTCTTTGATGTAGTTAATAACTTGGTCTCGCTTTTCTACACAGAAGTCAGTATCCACGTCAGGCATGTCTTTACGGTCAGGATTTAAGAATCTTTCAAAGAGAAGATTATAACGGAGAGGATCAATATTAGTAATGCCTAGCGCATAAGACACAATAGACCCTGCCGCGGAGCCTCTACCAGGTCCGACAGGAATACCAGATCTTCGCGCAAAATCAATGTAATCCTGCACAATTAAAAAGTATCCAGCAAAGTGCATATTGCGAATTGTATTTAATTCAAAATCAACTCTGTCTTGGATATCTTTTGTAACGATTGGATATTTTTTCTTAATCCCATCGTTTACTAATTTTAATAGGTAGGATTCTGTGTCGTAGCCTTCTGGAACTTTAAAATCAGGAAGAAGATTATTTCCAAACTTGAAAGTCAAATCGCATTTATCCCGAATCTCTAAAGTATTGCGCATCGCTTCTGGAATTTCAGGAAATAGCTTTGCCATCTCGGCAGGATTTTTTACATAGAACTCCTGGTTAAAACCAAAACGCATTTCATCATCAATCTTCTTTTGCATTCCAATTCGAAGTAAAATATCCTGAGCACTTTGATCATCTTTTGTTAAGAAGTGAGAGTCGTTGGTGACGACTAAAGGAATTCCAGTCTTCTTATAAAAGTTATAAACCGCTTTTGCGCAAATATCTTGCTCTTTGATTCCGTGGTTTTGGATTTCCATGTAGAAATCTTCTTTGCGGAAAATTTCATTTAGCTTATTGGCAAGTGCAAGCGCGGCAGTGTCATTGCCTTCTATGATTTTTCTTTGAACCTCACCGGCAAGACAGGCAGTAAGACAAATAAGTCCTTCACTATGACGCGCAAGCAAATCGTAATCGATGCGAGCCTTTTTGTAAAAGCCTTCCGTATAGGAGCGACTGGCAAGTTTAATAATATTCTTGTAGCCCACTTCGTTTTTGGCGAGTAAGATGAGATGGTAAGCATTTCCATCAGGAATACTTTCCATTTCTCTTTCTTCCGAGCGATTGGCGGAAACATAGAACTCACAACCTATAATGGGTTTAATTCCATTCTTCGTAGCTTCTTTATAAAATTCAATGGCACCAAACATATTCCCGTGATCGGTAATCGCAACAGAGGACATGCCCTGCGCTTTGACGAATTTCATTAGCTCAGGGATACGAATCGCCCCATCAAGCATTGAATACGTGGTATGTAGATGTAAATGTGTAAAATCTTCAGCCATAAGGAGACATAATAAGAGAAATTCCCAAAAGGGTAATTTACATGAAATGCAGAAATTGTTTAAATTTCAATAGAAAAATGCTCAAAGATACATAATTTTTATAGCCCTACTTTGAAGCTTCCTTCAGCAGAATCCCTTTTTTATATTGACCTACTCCTTTTTTTATGAATTCTTATGCTACACGCTTTAAGGGGGAGGGACTTGTTCCTACCAAGAAGCTGCCATTCAATTGGGAGGTGCTTTGGATAGAGAACTTTCCTATGGTTGCTTTCTTTCTAAATCGGGTCTACCCGAAGCTTCAATTTCTACGAATAAGTCTGACGCCGGTTACAGAATTGCCTATCGATGTGACAAAAAAGATTCCTGGCATGTAATTTACATTGGTTCAGAAAATCGATCCTTCAAAGACTGCAAGGATTATTCGTTTGGGGATAATTTCAATTGGACAAATGTGCCTGAGTTAAAGGTGGCTGCTTCCGAGATGGTAGGAAATAAATGTGGCAATTTTTTATTTGAAGAACTTGTTACAGAGCTAAAACAAAATGGAGGCGAATCAGCAGTAACCGACCTACTCATTAAAACAATTTCTTTTACTGCTAATCGTCATATTTCAATGGATAATCTCCAAGCCTGGGATGACGCATACTTACGTTTATCCGCACAGGAAAAAGCCAAGTTAATTCCAACGTTTCGAAAAGCGATAATGGAAGAATCTGAAATCCTTGCTCTAGAGCGAGAAATGAAAAGAGGGGCTATTGTGTATTTGTCAGCGGCACTGTTAGCCGCAGCATTGCTCTTATTCAAAGAACTACCAAATTCCGCCTGTGGCAAAACTTATAATGAAACAACCTGCGTTTATACCGTCGATGATGTATCAGGAAAAATAAAGAATATAGTAACACCATGAGAATAATAATTGCCTAAATATTTATTGGCGAGATATTCCATTTGGGTTCAGGAATATAGGCATTTACCCATAGGGCAAAGTCTTTGGCAGGCATAGGACGAGCAATTCCATAACCCTGCGCAAGATCACATCCCATTTCCAATAAAAGAATTCCTTGCTCAATTGTCTCTACACCTTCGGCGATGACTTTTCTATGAAATGCTTTTGCAAGTCCAATTACGCCTTGCACAATTGCCTTATCCTCTTTATCAGTAAGCATATCTCGAATAAACGATTGGTCTATCTTTAAAACTTCCGTCGATAGACGTTTTAGATAGGTTAACGAGGAATAGCCGGTGCCAAAATCATCGAGCGCAAATAGAACTCCCATTTGCTTACATTCTTCAATCAATATGCAAACTCTAGCAATATCCTCTAATGCACTGGTTTCTAAAATTTCTAGTTCCAATTGATTCGCTGATACATTCGGATATTTCTTTAAAAATTCAGACAGTCTACCCAGAAAGGATTTGTGTTGCAAGTGTTTTGCAGATATATTCACGCTCACAGGTAGCATAATACCGTTAGCCGCCCATTCATTCATCTGCCTTAATCCTTCATTAATTACCCATTCTCCTAGCGAAATGGAAAACTCACTATTTTCGATTACGGGTAAAAATTCTAAAGGAGGAACAATTCCTCTTTGTGGATGCATCCAACGAATCAAAGCCTCAGCCCCAACGACTTTTCCTGTTCTCATATTCACTTTGGGTTGGTAATACAATTGAAACTCATTTCTCTCCAGTGCAATTCGAATTCTTGCAATCGCTTCGTATTTTACACGAAAATGTCGATCTAATTCCGAATCAAAGATATGAAATCTGTTTTTACCTGCTTGCTTTGCAAAATACATTGCTTGGTCAGCATGTCGAATCAATCCATCTGCATCGACTCTATCATTTGGAAAAAATGTCACACCAATGCTTGCGGTCACAGAGGCTTCCAATAGATTTTCTTTTAAAGAATACTTAAAAGATATTTCTCTTAGTAAATTAGAAAGCAATTCCTCGCCTTCTTCTATAGATTGTAGATTGGTAAATAATAATACAAATTCATCTCCGCCTAACCGCGCCACTGTATCCGTTTCGCGCAAAATTTGTCTTAGCCTCCGTGCCACTTCTATTAAGAATCGATCTCCTGCCTCATGTCCCAATTGATCATTGATTGGTTTAAACTCATCTAAGTCTAAATAGCAAATGGCTAATAATTTTTCGGATGAAATAGAATGAAGCATAGCTTCTTGTAATCTTTCCGCTAATAGAATTCTATTAGGAAGTTGTGTCAAAGCATCATAATGCGCCATGATCTCTAATCTATGTTGCTGGTCTTTTTGATTTGTAATATCCTCTACTAGAGACCATATATAATCCTTTCCATCTTTGCCTGTGAGCAAAACGCCTCTTAGCCGTATAGGAACAAGAACACCATCTTTTCTTAGGTATTCTTTTTCATAAGGTCCATACTTTCTTGTTTCACTCAATGATTTCAATTGTAAAAATTCCATCTCCTTGTATTTTTCAGGAGTCAACTGCCAATAATCCAATTGATTCAATTCGTCTTCTGTATAACCCGTAATCAATCGAAATGCATCGTTAAATTCGTGATACTTACCGTTCATATCAGTGAGTGCAATTCCGATAGGAGAAAGGGAAAATAAGCCATAGAGTTTTTCTTCATTTTCTCGAAGTGTTTTTTCTGCCTGCTTTCTTTCCGAAATATCAGAGATATGACCGTTCCAAAGTATCGATCCATCTTTTAACATTTCAGGAATTCCCTGCGCCTCTAGCCAAACCAGTTCTTTTCCGGCAGAAGAAATTCTAAATTCAATTCTAAATGGAGTCTGCATGAAAGAAGAAGACTTCATTGTGTCTTCGATTATTTTTAAGTCTTCCGGATAGACAACTTCAAAAAAAAGACCTGCATCTTCTTGCACCGACTCAGGGGCAAATCCAAATATGCCTTCAAATCCATGACTAAGAAAAGGAAAACTTCGATTACCCTCTAAGTCCACTTTGAATTGATAGATAACTCCTGGCACTTGATCCGATAGATCCGTTAATAATAAATCGCTTGAAGAAAGTTCTGAGACAAGTACAGAGATGAGAACAGATAGAATCGCCATAGCAGTCATATAACCCCAGAGTAAGCCAAGACCATTATGAATTCCAGATTGAACAAACGGACCACTTCCATTTGCTGTTGCCCATGCACCAATCACCGAAGTCATAAGCGTAGCAAAAGAAGAAATAGTCACCCCACTGCGAAGACCAAGCCAACTAACCAGAATAAAGGATATAAATAAAAAAACAGGGATGGAAATAATAACAAAGGGTGGAATGCCAAAAAGTAAAGCTCCACACAAAAAAAGCAAAGTTAGGACAAAGAGATTTTCCAGACCCTTCAAACCTTTTAATTCTCTTATAACTCTTTTACCTGAATAACTTACAAAGGGTAAGCCAGCGACCATTGCGCCTACCGCATCTCCGAGCCACCAACACAACCATGCATCTGACAATTTGGAATAATCCAATACTCCAAAAAGAAAAAGACTAATAGAACCAACGCTTGCATTGATTGCCATTGCAATTGTAACAATTACTGCATAGAGTAGAAGATCCTTTCGTCTTTCAAAGGAAACGCGAAATTTTAATTCTTTTAAAAAATATACAGCGGCTAACGGTCCTAATGTATTTCCGCAGGCAATCACTAAAGAAAGTAAAATGGATGATCCGATTAGATAATTTACAAGACAAGAAGCAATCCAAATTCCAATTCCGGTAATAGTTCCAAACCTAAGCAAACCTGCAATCGCAATTCCAGTCGGCGCCCAGATAAGACTAATATGAGAACCAACAGATGCAATCTGCAACCCAAGTATTCCCGCTAAAAAATATGAAACACCAACGAATAGAATTTCCAAAAAAACTATCCTTCGCCGATTTAAAAAATTTAACTTATTCATTGAATCTAACTTCTATTTCACTTTGCAGATAATAGCATTTATCCACAAATTGATTTTCTTCTTTTTATTTCTATAACGGTCACTCTTCAATTCTAAGCCTTAAACTTCGTGTTTCAAGTCTTTTTTATTTATACTTTGTGTAGGTAAAGATTTGCACCAAACTAGATTGGTTTTCTATATGGATTTTACTACCGATGAACGCAGGCAAAAGAACGATAAAAGATAATTTGGATAAAAAACTCTGCTTTCTCTGTGTCTCGGTTGCAATTCCAACTAGCTATTTTTTTTCTAAAAAAACAAAAACTAAATAGCAAAAAAAACCTATGCTAAAATAAATTATAATTATGGGAATTAAAGTTTTAGATAAAATCAAACCGGGTGTAGTATTTGGGGAAGACCTAAAGACATTGTTTTCAATTTGTAAGTCTGAGGGCTTCGCATTGCCAGCAGTTAATTGTGTGGGAACAGATAGTGTAAACGCTGTCCTGGAAGCTGCCAGAAAAGCAGGCTCTCCAGTCATCATACAATTTTCCAATGGTGGGGGAAAATTCTTTGCAGGAAAAGCAATTCCTGTAGAAGGCGAGAAAGGTGCTATTTTAGGCTCTATTTCAGGAGCACAGCATATTCATTTAGTCGCTGAGCATTACGGCGTTCCAGTCGTGGTTCACACAGACCATTGTGCTAAAAAACTTCTACCTTGGGTAGATGGACTACTCGATGCAGGCGAAGAGCATTTTAAAAAGACAGGAAAACCACTATTTTCCTCACATATGTTAGATCTTTCCGAAGAGCCTATCTCTGAAAACATCGAAATCTGTAAGAAATACCTAACCAGAATGAGCAAAATGGGAATGTTCTTAGAAATCGAATTAGGTGTAACAGGCGGCGAAGAAGACGGCGTTGACAATTCAGGTGCATCACAAGATGACCTCTACTCCAAGCCAGAAGAAATCGACTTTGCTTATTCAGAGCTTTTAAAAATCAGCCCGAACTTCACAATTGCGGCTGCCTTTGGAAACGTTCACGGAGTTTACAAGCCTGGAAACGTGAAACTAACACCTCCAATCTTGAAAAAGGCGCAAGACTTCATCGCTAAAAAATACAATACTTCTGACGCAAGACCCGTTACCTTCGTATTTCACGGTGGATCCGGCTCAAGCAGAGACGAAATCAGAGAAGCAATCAGCTATGGCGTTGTAAAAATGAACATCGACACTGACACTCAGTGGGCAACTTGGGAAGGAATCTTAAATTTCTACAAAGAAAAGCAAGGTTATCTCCAAGGTCAATTGGGCAACCCAGAAGGCGAAGACAAACCAAACAAAAAATACTACGATCCAAGAGTCTGGTTAAGAAAAGCACAAGAAACTATGATCAAAAGACTTGTAATAGCTTACGAAGACTTAAATTGCACAGGTAGAAACTAAATTTCAAACTGATTACCACCGATGGCGCATTCATCACCGATTTTTCGGTGATGAATCTTA
>Ga0209277_10001032_pt1 | contig 13871 bp, 10 predicted proteins | sample JI81AbrownDNA_FD_187503 | JGI IMG/M metagenome (GOLD analysis project Ga0209277, IMG submission 187503) | Wastewater effluent complex algal communities from Wisconsin, to seasonally profile nutrient transformation and Carbon sequestration -... | ecosystem: Engineered > WWTP > Effluent > Algae... | reverse complement strand
CATCGGACAAAATAACATCATCCGAGAAAAATGTAGCATTCATGCAGGAACACCAACTCATGAGACGATCATTGGTAATAATAATTTTATCATGTCGGAAACGCATATTGGTCACGATTGCCATATTGGTAATCATATCGTTCTTGCGAGTGTCGGTTTGTCCGGACATATTGAAATTGAGGATTACGTTGTATTAGGCGCAAAGTCAGGATTTCATCAATTCTGTAGAATTGGGAGATACGCTATGGTATCCGGTGTTTCTGCGATTACTAAGGATGTGCCTCCATTTGCACTTTCGGAAAATGAAAGACCGAATGAATTTGCAGGGCTAAATATCATTGGGCTCAAGAGAAAAGGTTTTACGAAAGACGATATTCATCATATCAGAGCGATCTATGATTTCTTATATGATATGAGTGGAGCTATCGAAAACAGAATCCAACCTTTGCGTGAAAAATTTCCGAATGATAAGTTTGCAACAGAGATTGCTGACTTCTTAGAAAAGTCAAAGCGCAATCTCTGTTTACCCGCATCTAAGAACCCGAGAAAAAGATAACGAGTTCGGTTAATGCTAATATACCTCTGGCACGAAGAATTGCTCGTTGCGCGGAGGTCTAATGTAGTTATCCGCTGTCTTACGAGGAGCAAGAATGAGTGGATCAGGGGTCATATCCTGATACGGAACTTTGCTTAGTATATGATGCAGACAATTTAAACGAGCACGCTTTTTATCGTCTGCTTCTACTGTGAACCAGGGTGCTTCCGGGATATTTGTATGCGAGAACATTTCGTCTTTTGCTTTTGAGTATTCCACCCATTTGTCTCTCGATTCTAAATCCATAGGACTTAGTTTCCATCGTCTTGCCGGATCTGTAGTGCGGGATTGAAATCTTCTTTCCTGCTCTTCATCACTTACCGAAAACCAATACTTCAAAAGTATAATTCCTGATCTTACAAGCATTCTTTCAAACTCAGGACAGTCTTGCATAAAATCTCTATATTGAGTTTCTGTGCAAAATCCCATTACATGTTCAACTCCTGCTCGGTTGTACCAACTTCTATCGAATATCACAATCTCACCTGCCGCCGGCAAATGGGGTACATACCGCTGGAAATACCATTCCGTTTTTTCTCTATCACTTGGAGTGCCTAAAGCGACTACCCTACATCCTCTTGGGTTCAAAGGCTCCGCAATTCGTTTAATTGTGCCTCCCTTTCCGGCGGCGTCTCTTCCCTCAAATATAATAACGATTCTTGCACCGGAGAACTTTACCCAGTATTGCATCTTTACTAATTCTAATTGTAATTTTGCCAAATGCTTTTCATATTTCTTACTCGAAAGCTTTGAACTTCCTTCCCCTTCCGAGGTAAATCTTTTGGCTTTCTTTTTTTTCTTTTCCTCTTTTTTTTCTGAGGTATCTTCTGATTCGTAATCTTCACTCATTGTTTTTCTCCTAAAAGGTTTGTTTGGATTGGTTTGGAAGTTTTCAATAGTTGCCATTCTATCCAATATGTTGCGATAAAGAAAATGTAAGTCATTGACTTATTTGCAATCAAATAATTATGTAATAAAAAATTCTTTTATAAATAATTTTTTACAATACAATCTTATAATAAAATGTTGAATATATGAACTGGGAATTTTTAGCCAATAATAAATCTTCAAAGATTGTTAAGACGATATCGCTTTGGTATTTGGCTATTGTATTTACTTTGTTTATAATTGGAATCATTGCAATACCGTCTATCGTTCGCTTGGATGGAATTGCGCGAGATATTTACATTCATCCATTTTCTGTTAGCAATTCCGCGATTGAGCTTCGTTATAATATCATTCGAATCAGAAATCTGATGTTTCAAAGTTTCTTTGCTACAAACAAAGAAGAAATATTGAAACTATCGGAAGAAATAGATTTGGTTGAACTTGTTGCTCGAGAGAATATTTCCGTCATCAAACAGAACTTTTTAGGCGATAAAGAAAAAGTCATTGAGATGGAAAGACTTTTCGATAAATGGAAAGAGGTTCGTAAATTAGAGTTTCAATTTTTAGTTTCCGGTCAAAGGATATCTGCTGAGAAACTTCGAAATGAAGTAGAAGAAGAAATATTTCATCCGATGAATCTATTGATTCTTTACGTCATAGACTTCGCAAAGAACAAAGTCGCAAGTTTCGTATTAGAATCAGAAGAGACTATGCAGCGGGTAATCTTGAGTCTCCTCTTATTAATCTTTATGGTCTTAGCGTCTGGCTTTTTTATTATGAAGAGAGTGATTCGTTTACAAACTCAAACAGAAAAAGAAGCAACGGCAGAGCGAGAAGAATACTTGATCGAATCAAGATTATTTGCGGAGCAAGAATTAGTTAAAAAGAAAAATCAACTAAGATTGATTGCGGATAACGTTCCTGCCAGTGTTTCAATGGTAAACGAGAATCTCGAATTTCAATTTGTTAACAAACGTTTTGCAGAGATTCATAGAGTTTCTTTGGAAGAATGCATTGGAAAAACAGTCGCTGACATTATGGGGCAGTCTACCTACGATAAAGTTCATATTAATTATACAAGAGCACTTCTAGGCGAAGCTGTGACCTATGAAAATCTTTTTGATTTGAAAGATGGGACAAGCAGATACTTCGAAATAAAATATACTCCCTTCTATGAAGACGAAAGACAAACAGGTGTAGTAATATTATCTCATGATATTACAGAAAGAAAAATGTCGGAAGTCAATTTAGTGAAAGCAAAAGAAGAAGCAGAAATTGCTAATAGATTAAAGAGTGAATTTCTTGCCAATATGAGTCATGAGATTCGAACTCCTATGAATGCTATTCTTGGATTCTCAGAAATCTTAAAAGATAAAGTAGGCACTGATCCTGTAGTTCTAGATTATCTTTCCGGGATTCAGAAAAGCGGGAAAAACTTAATTAGCCTCATCAATGATATTTTAGATTTAGCAAAAATTGAAGCGGGTAAATTAGATATAGTCTATTCTCCCGTAAACCTATTCTCTGTGATTCAGGATGTAAGACAGATTTTTTCCTTACAAACTATGCAAAAGCGTTTGAATTTTGAAATTACAATTGATGAAAAATTACCAAAGTCTCTTTTGATTGATGAGTTGCGGCTAAGACAAGTTTTGTTCAATCTAATCGGTAACGCTGTAAAGTTTACAGAAAAGGGTGAAATCAAAGTTAAAGTCATTTATATACCAAAAGGTGGAGATAGTAGTTCCATTGATCTTGTAATCGAAATTCATGATACAGGAATTGGCATTCCAGACCAGGAAATCGATTCTATCTTTGAACCGTTTATTCAACAGTCAGGGCAAGACGTTATGCGATTTGGTGGATCGGGACTCGGATTGTCTATCACTAAAAAATTAGTAGAAATGATGGGAGGCACAATTTCAGTTACAAGCAAATTAGGGGTAGGTTCCATTTTTAGAATCTATATTCAGGAATTGGAAATATCTTCTCTTGCTCACAATGGAAAAGAGCACGATCTTGAAATTTCGAATATTAAATTTGATCCCGCAAGAATATTATTAGTAGAAGATATTGAATCCAATCGAAAAGTAGTGACCGGCTTCTTAGAGAGATTTCATTTTACAATTATGGAAGCTCAAAATGGAAGAATTGCACTTGAGCTTTTAGCAACGAATTCTTTTGATTTGATACTTATGGATATGCAAATGCCTGAGTTAGATGGAAAGTCTACTTCTTTACTACTCAAGAGACATCCTAAATACAAAGACATTCCAATTTTAATTTTAACTGCATCTGCAATGAAAGAGAATGTGCAAGAAATTTTAACCTTTGCCGATGGGTATTTATGCAAACCCATTTCTAAGCTCGAATTAATTAATGAAATTGCATTATTTCTACCGCATCAGAGAAAGCTGTCTAACTACAAACGAGAAGAATTTACAGAGAAAAATTTTTTAGTCAGTATGAAGGATTTCCTAATGACAAACCCTATTGCGCAAGATTTTAAAGATAATTTAGATCAATGGTTTGTAGATAGTGATTCAGCAAGAAAATCATTGCAAACAAATAAACTTACAGTTTTTATTGAATCATTAAAGAGATTAGGTGAACAATTCAAAGTTGATCCTCTGATACAATTTTCAGATAACCTTTTGCGGCTAATCAAGAATTTCTCTATTCCTGAAATATCTGAGGCACTTCGGTTACTAGAACCTATGCACGTAATCGTAACAAAGGAAACAAAAGGAAAATAATATGTATACCGGCGGCAAATTCATATTAGTCATTGCAGATTCGGCTGCTGAATTAGAGATAATATCTTTTCTTTTAAAAAGAGATGGTTATCTAGTTCATACAGTAGCCAGTAATCAAGTTGAATTTACCACACTTGAAAAAAATCTCCCTGATCTAATTCTTATAGATATTAATCTAGAAGAGATTGATAAAGATGAGCTATATCAATACTTTAATTCTATTAGTAGTGCACGAGAAATTCCAATTATTTGCATAAATCCTTTTCATCATTCAGACGAAGCAAGAAAGGCATTAGAGGCAGGTTGTTCTGATTTTTTGATTAAACCAATTAATCCCACTGAGTTGTCTATACGTGTAAAGACACAGTTAGAGCTAAATGCAATTCGTAAACGTTTGGAATATGTAAATTTGGCATTGGAAGAAAGTGTGATGATTCGAACGCGTGAATTGCAAGATGCTAATATGCGGTTACGGGTAAGTGAGGAAAGGTGGCAGTTTGCGCTCGAAGGAAGTGGAGATGGAGTCTGGGATTGGAACCTTGTAACAAACGAAGTATTTTTTTCTAAACGTTGGAAGGAAATGCTGGGATACAATGAGGACGATACTTGGGATAAGTATGAAGAGTGGACAAGGCATATTCATCCTGATGATGTCGGATGGGTAACGGATGCTATCCAGTTACATCTTTCAGGAAACAAACCAAGTTACGAATCAGAGCATCGTGTGATTTGTAAGGATGGAAATTATATCTGGGTTCTTTCGAGAGGTAAGGTGATTAAATCAATAGACGGAAAGCCTTCAAGAATGGTTGGAACACACAGAGATATTACCGAGCGCAAGAAAATCGAGAGTAATCTTCATAAGGCGAAAGCAGAAGCAGAAGTTGCAAATAGATTGAAAAGTCAATTTCTTGCTAATATGAGTCATGAGATTCGAACTCCAATGAATGCAGTTCTTGGCTTTGCTGAAATTTTAAAAGATAAAATAGGGGATAATCCTGATTTGCTTGAATATCTTTCCGGGATTCAAAAGAGTGGAAAAAATTTAATCAACCTAATCAATGATATATTAGATATTGCTAAGATTGAGGCGGGGCGTTTAGAAATTATTTATTCTGCAGTGAATTTGAATTCTATCATCAATGATATAAAACAGATTTTTTCCATTCACACTGCATCTAAAAAGTTGAAGTTTGAAGTAACGATAGATGACCATTTGCCGCACTCAATTGTCTTAGATGAATTAAGACTGAGACAGGTGTTATTTAATTTAATAGGCAATGCAATCAAATTCACTGATAAGGGTGGAGTTGATATCAATGTGCGCGGTTTTCGTAAGGGAGGCAATAAGCATAGAATTGATTTGGTTTTTGAAGTATCGGATACAGGACTTGGAATTGCTCCTAGCGAGATTGATACAGTCTTTGAACCTTTCAAACAGCAACAAGGTCAAAATGCGCTTCGTTATGGTGGATCAGGACTTGGACTTTCTATTGCAAAGAGATTAGTGGAAATGATGAATGGCTCAATTTCTTTAGAAAGTAAATTAGGGCAGGGCTCTAAATTTACAATAGCAATGCCAGACCTAGAAATTTCAGATATTCCCGCAGAGAAAAATATAGAAGCCTTAATTCCCGTTCCACATATAAAATTTATGCCCGCTAAGATATTATTGGTTGAAGATAATGAAGCAAATCGGCAAGTTGTCAATGGGTTTTTAGAAAAATCAAACCTGTCCATTTATGAAGCTTTCAATGGTAGAGTTGCCATTGAAATGCTAAAAGAGCAAGACTTTGATCTTATTCTTATGGATATTCATATGCCTGTGATGGGTGGTCGAGAAACATCTTGGATCATAAGGCAAAATGAAAAATATAAGAAAATTCCAATCATTGTCTTGACTGCATTCGCTATGGAAGAAGATATTTCAGAGGTGCGATCTTTTGCTGATAGTTATCTTAGTAAGCCAATTACAAAGCAGAGTTTACTGATAGAGATTGCCAAGTTCATCCCGGTAATGGAAGAAAGTAATGATGTGGATAAGATTGAGTTTGCGGTGGAAGGTTTTCTTGGAAAGTTAAATGATCTAGTTCTAGCAAAGAAAATTCCAGATGAATTTATTCAGCATTATAAAGTTTGGTATGCAGATAGTGAGACAGCAAGAAAGTCCTTGAATACAAGCAGATTGAAAATATTTATTCTAGATTTGAAGACGTTAAGTGATACATATAGAGCGGAATTATTCGTTCAGTATTCTAATTACTTGATTCAATTGATAAATTCTTTTTCTATAGGAAAATTGTCTACTGCTCTAGGTGGTCTTGACCAAGCATATGGTCGGTTAAAATAGATGGAAAATTCAATTTCACATATTTTGATTGTAGATGATATAGGGGAAAATCTACAAGTGCTTGGAAATATTCTGAGTAAAGAAGGATTTGATACTAGCTTCGCGCTCGATGGCAAACAAGCTCTTTCCATTATAGAAGACACTCTTCCTGATTTAATCCTACTTGATATTTCTATGCCGATCATGGATGGGTTTGAGGTTTGCGGGATTTTAAAGAGGGGAGAGCGAACACGCAATATCCCCATTATCTTTTTAACTGCCAAAACGGAAATCGACAATATGGTTCATGGATTTAGTTTGGGTGCAGATGATTATGTTACTAAACCATTCAACACTCTCGAACTCCTCGCCCGTGTTCGAGCCCATGTAGAATTAAAAAGATCGAAAGATATAATTGTAGAGCAGAATACAAAATTGAGTATTCTGGTAGACCAACTCTCTGCGAATAATAAAGAGCTGAATAAGCTCATCGCATCTAAAGATAAATTTTTTTCTATCATTGCGCACGATTTAAAAGGACCTGTCGGAAATTTGAATTCTTTCTTAAGCTTTATGACTGAAAACTATGATAGTATTTCTAAAGAAGAATTTCGGCAAGATATAAGGTTACTAGAAAAGTCATCTCAAAAAATTAAAGATTTACTTGAAAATCTTTTAACATGGGCAAGATCCCAAAAAGGGGATATTCAGTATAAGCCGGAAAATTTTTCGATTTCACAAATTGTTCAGGCAACTATTCTTCTACTTGAATCCACTGCGAATCATAAGAAGATTTCTCTCTTAAATAAAACAGCGGATAATTTAAGAGGCTACTTTGATTATCAAATGATAACAACCGTTATCCGCAATCTTGTGAGTAATGCTATTAAGTATTCTCTTGAGAGTGGCACAATTACAATTTCTGGAAGAGAATTCGAAAATACTATCGAGATTATTGTCCAGGATACTGGTATCGGAATGAGTCCTACTACCGCCAGCAATCTATTTAAAATAGACGTTAAGCACTTTAGCACAGAAGGCACTCATGGAGAAAAAGGAACCGGACTTGGACTCATACTCTGCAAAGAGTTTATAGATAAACATTCCGGAAAAATCTGGGTAGAAAGTGAAGTAGGGAAAGGAAGCAAGTTTATTTTTTCCATTCCCCGAAGTGTTTAATTGGTGATAACCAATTTCGTGGGTAATATCTAATACCAATCTTATTCTAATCTAGAAGCCACATAGAAGCCGAATTCGGCTTCTATGTGGCTTCTATGTCCCTTTTATGTGGGTCTTATATCATTAGCTCATATGAATTAACCACGAAGGACACGAAGAGCCCGAAGAAAGAAGAAGCCAATTTCCTTACTACCTTCGTGAACTTCGTGCCCTTCGTAGTGAAAGAAATTTTCAACCAAATGACATTGATCGATTATTCGAAATACTTTTAGTTCAATTCTAAATAAATCTAGTGTATTTTCTTTTTTTCCTTGTATTGGATTTTGCGGATTGCAAGATTGTTATTGCTTAAATATAGCTTATTGCAATGAACGATTCTGAAATTAAAGACTTAATTCCAAGTTGGATAGTAAATTCTAAAAACCATTATTTAATTATAACGGACATGGAAGGCAAATATCGATTTGTCAATAACTTGTTTCAGTCACGTTTCTCTTTTCTCGCCGAAGACTTTATCGGACTGTCGACTGAATCTGCCGTTCACCCTGAAGACTTTGTAAAATGCACACAAGCAGTGATGCAATGCTTTGCTAATCCGCAGGGAATTATCGAAGTAGACATTCGTAAACCTGCCAATCGTAATGGTGATTATTTTTCTACAAAATGGGAATTTTCTCTTTTTAAGGATAAAAACAATCAGCCGCTAGGAATTCTTGGCTTAGGACAAGATATATCAGAAGAGGAAAAGCAAAGTAGCATAGCAAAAGATTTTTCTCAAAAAATGGATACGATTATTGAAAACATCACAGATGGATTCTACGTTCTAGATAGAGATTGGAATTTTTTGACTATGAATTCAGTTGCGGAAGATGTTTTGGGAATTAAATTTGAAACAGTTGAGGGACAAAGTATCTGGAAGTTCTTTCCTGATTCGCCTAATCAGAATTATCCGGCACAGTATCGTAAGGCAATGAATGAACAGGTAACAGTTCGTTTTGAAGAATATCGTTCCGACTTACATAGGTGGTTCACCTGTGTTGCCTATCCGTCAAAAGAAGGTTTAATGGTTTTATTTAGAGACAATACGCATGAAATAAAATTAAGACAAGCTATTAGCGAATCAGAAAAGAAACTGCGAGCTTTACTTGATAGCACTACTGATATTAATTTTCTAATTGGTCCTGATTTTAAAATTTTAAGCTTTAATAAAGCTGCGAATGAACTGTCCCAAAAAGGTTTTGGAAAGAAGTTATTCGAGCATAGCAGTATATTAGATTATATCATAGGCAAAGACCAAGCTGACTTTCAAGAAAATTTCCTGACTGCACTGAATGGAGAAATTGTAAATTTAGAAAGAGAAATTCATTTTGATGGATTTAGCCTTTGGATAGAAGCTTTCTTTTATCCTGTATATGATGAGAATAAGAAGGTAATCGCTGTTGCCCATAACTTGAGTCTTATAGATGAAAGAAAACGCGCTGAGGAAGAATTAAAACAATCCGAAGCTATGCTGGGTGCGATTTATAATAGCTCTACAGAGGCACATACTTTACTAAGCAAAGATTTCAAAATTCTATTTTTTAATGAAGTTGCCCAAACGATTACAAAACAGGTCTTTGGAAAGCCTGCGCAAAAGGGGGATAATGTCCTTGAGTTTATGTTACCTGAGCTAAAAGAAGAATTTGTTCATTTCTATTTGAGAGTATTGAAGGGAGAATCGATTAATGTTGAAAAAGTGCATGAAGGTAAATGGTGGTTATTCTCTCTATTTCCTGTCCATAATGGTTCAGGTGAGCTTGTTGGTATTTCGCATAACGTAAAAGATATTACTGAATCTAAAAAAGACCAATTTCAAATAATAAGCCAAAATGCGAAACTGAGAGAAATAGCTTGGCTTCAATCTCATAAGGTGAGGTTACACACAGCCAATATTTTAGGTCTATGTAATCTATTTATAGAGCAAAAAGAGCTTTCGGAGGCAGATAAGGAAAAAAATATTAGATATATTTTACAGAGTGCTCAAAATCTAGATAAAGTAATCCATGAAATTGTCAAACATACTGATGAAACGGATTACGACATTTAGCCGCAACGCTATTCTAACTCTTCAAAATTCCTACTTTTAATTCTGCGAACCAATTGATAAAACGCTCCACATCTTTGCCTTTAAAAATCAATCCATGCTGAGGACAGAATTGGTCTATATTTAATTTACTGACTCGCGAACACCAATCATTCTTTGCTTCATTTGATCCCATCCATCTTTCGTGAAATCCTTTGCAGTATTTGATATGGGAGTCAAAGTCCTTAACATAAATTTCTGATTCTGAAAGTAGGTCGGGAGGAAGAAGAGCAGCGCCTACATCTCCTGAAAAATAGACCTTTGCTTTCTTATCATACAAATGAAAATTACCTGATGAATGCAAATAATGCGCAGGAACAAATTCTAAATCCAGTCCATGAAAAGAAAAATCTATTCCACTATCGGGGATAATTGTAAAGGTTTCATTGTTGCCTCCGAAATGAGGAAGGAATGTTGACCAAAGATAACTAGTAAAGCATTTTATTTTAGGATCAATGTCTAGCCAGAGAGTGAGAGAAGAAATAATATCCGGGTCCTGGTGACTTGCAAAAATATATTCTATATTGATTGGATTTACTTCTGTAGAAAGAGAGCTTAGAACTGCGGGGAAAATCTCTATTCCCCCTGGATCCGTTACAATCAATTTTTCATTTTTGCAAAGCACATATTCATTTGTATCAATTAAATAGGAAGGTTTCTTGGGGTCACGTGCGATTATCCCCCACTTGTGATCTCCCTCCGAATAGATATATTGAAATTTTTTCAACTTATTTGTCCTCGATTAATTCCAGATTTAATAGTTCAATTTTCTTTAGGATGCTTTCAATTTTGGAAATAAAATTGGAAAGCTCTACAGAGAGTTCGTCAAAAGCAGCTTGGTGGTTTTCAATGTAAACAGATTCTATTTTTACAGAGAAAACAATTGGTCTTGAATTTTTACATAGTTTAATTGTCTCCTTAATGATGGAGCGAAAAGAAGTAAATTGGATGTGAAAACTTTTTTTCAATTCATCTACTTTCTCATCATACTGGAAGAATATTTTTTTTTCTAAGTGGGTTAGCTCAAATTTTCTTTCTCCGAATTCACTTTTGTATTCTCTAAAAAATTTTTCTTGTAATGCTTTGTTTCGACTGACCTTTGCTTCTTCTGTAATGATTCGGAGAGATTCAAACATGATTAGAAATAATTGACTTGCCTTCTCTTCGATTAAGGCACTAATGCGTATTAGTTCCACGGATATGGGAGTAAAGCCTGTTGACTTTTTGGTATGATAGCTAATCCTTGCAATTGATATCTGACTATTTAATGCACAAAGCCTGATTAAGTAAGACGCATAGTTGATTGCTTTTATGGCTTCATTGATTTCATTGACAGTTTCAAATATCATATTAGCCTCTATCGTCTATCGGTTCCCCGTCTAGAGTGCTACCGGCTCTTAGGTGTTTCTTGATAATCGACTTATACCTTGTTTCTAGAAGATTGGATGGAATAGGGGGATGTATCTTTGCCGCACGAATTCTTTCGGAATTAGCCTTTAGCCGCTCCTCTGGAATGGGGTGAGTCGATAGTAGACTCTCGACTGCCTTACTCATACGATTTCTCTTTTCTTCTTTAGCGATTTTTTCAAAAAAATAAGACATGGCTCCCTGGTAATAAGGACTTGATTGCAGATAGAGAAATCCCAATTCATCTGCTTCTAATTCATCTCCTCGACTGTTTGAGAGTAGGGCAAGAGTGCCTGCGATTTGTAAACCCATTTCTTTAAAAACAGACGAGCCATTTCCAAGGATTGCAGACACTATGAGTTGCACTCCCATCGCAGATAGCATTCTTTGTCGCACATGACGCTTTTCTGCGTGAGCAATTTCATGAGAAAGAACAGCCGCAAGGCTTGCTTCATTGTCTAGAAATTTTAAAAGTCCAGTGTATACATAGATATAGCCGCCCGGTGTGCAAAAGGCATTTATGGCTTTATCATCGTTTAGAATCGTTACTTTATAGGAGTAAGTTTTTTTTCGTTTAACCAAGGGCGAACGGATGAGTTGTTTGACTATGGATTGAACATATCCCTGGAGTTCAAGATTGACTAGGATTGGAAATTCAGTTGGTTTTGAACGAATTTCTTTGTCTAGGGTTGCTCCCATTTCGATATCATCCTTATCAGAGAAGGCGGCATCAGCAATTTGTTCGCAAGCGTTAAGCGCGAGAAGACATAAGAGTAAAATTAAAAGTAGATTGAGTTTTCTAAACATAAACACGGGTTTATGTTTTTTAGAATTTCATCTTGGTCAAGGAGTAAATTCAATCCTGCTTATTTTCGGAATTAAAAGAATTTATTCCTTGAAGAAATAAGAATTGAAAACTTTTATCTACTTAGGCAATACTTTTGGCGAGCCGTTGCCGATAAATTTAATTACGAGGACATTTCTATGTTATTAAGAATCTATCTAGTAATTTCTGTTTTTTCAACAGGATTACTCTTTGCCCAAGCTAAAATCTCAAATCCTGATAGAGAAACTATCGGAACAGTGCAACAAAAGAGTGATGCGAAAGCCGGTGCCGTTGATAATAGCGCTAGTGCGAAAGCGGTTCTTCAAAATATTGCCATTTTGGAAAAGAATATTGCATTGAAAGTTGCTGATCTAGAGAGATTGCAAACCGAAGCAGCTGAATTCAATCCTGATATGAAAAAAGAAATTCGCATTGTTTATGAAAAACCAACCAACCCAATCCCCGGACCGAGTAAGTATCTTGTTTACCGTTATGTAGAGTATGAATTTGAAGGTGCTAATAAAGTCAAAGAAATTCGTGTAATTTCAAGACATCGGTCTTTGACAGAAGATATGCACTCAATTATGAAGACTGTTTCGTTTAGCCCTGGAAACATGGATAGCATAAAGGTGACTGTTGATAAATTGGAAACGAAAGCAAAAGGCATTTCTGAAGTTGGGAATTACAAGGATTTTGCGCCAGAAGTAAAATTACAGGCTCTTAAGACAATTGACCTGACACTCTTTAATTCCATTTATCGATTAGATGCTTTTATTCAACGTAACCAAATTAGTAAAAATGATAAAAATAGAAATCAACTAGAAGGATTATAAAAAAGGAGAGAAGTATGTTTGCAAAGTTTTTAATTACATTGTGCTTAATTGTAACCTACGGTGTTTCGGCACAGTCAAAAAGTGTCGCTAGTAGTGCGTCTGTTACCACGGTAGATCCCGGCGATAGTCTTAGGGAAAAGGCTTTGCAAGATAGTGTCAAGGCAAATGAAGCTTCTATTGTTGCAAAGACTGCTGAGATTGAAAGATTACAAGCTAAAATTGTAAATTATAATCCCAGACTTCAAAAGCTTATTACGATCGTAAATGAAAATACTCTTTCTACATTTGAAGAGCATCAACCTTATAGTGTCGTTAGATACATAGAGTATGAGTTTGAGGCAGGCAATAAATTAAAGGAAATTCGTTTTATTTATAAAAAGAAATCCTTAAGAGATAATGTCATTTATGTATATAGGACAATGTACATGTTACCGAATAATTTTGATAGCATTCGTATTGTAACTGAAAAAGTGGAACAAAAAGCAAAAGGCATTATTACCTCTGAGGCTTACAAAGATTTTTCAGCGGATGTGAAACTTCGCACTCTAAAAACCATCGATACAAATTTATTGGGTTCTATTTATAAAATAGATGGCTATTTACAAAATGCTGGGCATGAGAAAGACAAAAAATCCAGTCGAGAACTCGAAGGCTTTTAGTCTTTTTCATCTACCTACCTTACCCCAATTTTCTACTTCCTGAAATATTTTCTTGAACTAAGCCCATCTCCTGCGAAGGCGCTGGTCGGCGAAAGCCGAAGGGGGGAGAGGAGAGGGGCGAGCTGAAAGCCGGGGAGAGGTCACTACTCCAATTTACATTAACTTCTATGAAAAAAAAAACAAAACAAAACTTTTATAAACTCATTTTAATAACCCTCTGTGCCTCTGTGCCTCTGTGGCTAATACCCAGTATCCATGCGACTGACTATTCTGATAT
>Ga0209277_10001031_pt1 | contig 13891 bp, 12 predicted proteins | sample JI81AbrownDNA_FD_187503 | JGI IMG/M metagenome (GOLD analysis project Ga0209277, IMG submission 187503) | Wastewater effluent complex algal communities from Wisconsin, to seasonally profile nutrient transformation and Carbon sequestration -... | ecosystem: Engineered > WWTP > Effluent > Algae... | reverse complement strand
CACGGTGCCCGAGCGTCCGGCCCTGGAGGGGCTGGAGGCCAAGTGGTCGCAGCGGTGGGACGAGCAGGGCACCTACACATTCGTGCGACCGGAGTCGCGCGAGCAGGTGTTCAGCATCGACACTCCCCCGCCCACCGTCTCGGGCTCGCTGCACGTGGGTCACGTGTTCAGCTACACCCACACCGACCTGGTCGCGCGCTACCAGCGCATGCAGGGCAAGCACGTGTTCTACCCGATGGGCTGGGACGACAACGGTCTGCCGACCGAGCGCAGGGTGCAGAACTTCTACGGCGTGCGGTGCGACCCCTCGATCGCCTACGACCCGAACTTCGAGCCACCCGCCAAGCCCGACCCCAAGCGGCAGGTCTCGATCAGCCGCAAGAACTTCATCGAGCTGTGCCAGCAGCTGACCGCTGTCGACGAGCAGGCGTTCGAGAAGCTCTGGCGCACACTCGGCTTGAGCGTCGACTGGGCGAATCACCTGTACGCGACCATCTCGTCCGCCTCCATCCGCATCTCGCAGCGCGCGTTCCTGCGCAACTGCGCCCGCGGCGAGGCCTACCTGGCCGAGGCGCCGACCGTCTGGGACGTGACGTTCCAGACCGCTGTCGCCCAGGCCGAGCAGGAGGCCCGTGACTACCCCGGGCACTACCACCGGGTGGCCTTCCATCGGCCCGACGGCGAGAAGCTCTACATCGAGACGACTCGACCCGAGCTGATCCCCTCGGCCTGTGCCCTGATCGCCCACCCCGACGACGCCCGCTACCGGGATCTGTTCGGCAGCACGGTGACCTCGCCGGTGTTCGGCGTCGAGATCCCTGTGCTGGCCCACCATGCCGCCGAGCCCGACAAGGGCGCCGGCATCGCGATGTGCTGCACCTTCGGTGACGCGACGGACGTGCTGTGGTGGCGCGAACTGCAACTGCCCACCCGCACAGTGATTCAGCGCGACGGACGGCTCAGCGCCGAGACCCCCGACTGGTTGGTGAACGCCGAGCCCTACGCCGATCTGGCGGGCAAGACGCCGTTCTCGGCTCGCGTGGTGATGGTGGCGGCGCTCCGCGCGTCCGGTGACCTGGACGGCGAGCCGACCCCGACCTCGCGCAAGGCGAACTTCTACGAGAAGGGTGACAAGCCGCTCGAGATCGTTTCGACCCGGCAGTGGTACATCCGCAACGGCGGACGAGACGACGACCTCAAGCAGGCGTTGCTGGCCCGCGGCGAGGGCCTGCAATGGGTGCCCGATCACATGCGGCACCGCTACGCGAACTGGGTCAACGGACTCAACGGTGACTGGCTGATCAGCCGACAGCGCTTCTTCGGCGTGCCGTTCCCGGTGTGGTACCCGCTCGACGGCGAGGGCGAGCCCGACCACAGCCGGCCGATCTTCGCCGACGAGAGCACACTGCCGATCGACCCCTCGTCCGACCTGCCCCCGGGGTACCGTGCCGACCAGCGCGGCGAGCCCGGTGGTTTCACCGGCGACCCCGACATCATGGACACCTGGGCCACCTCCTCTCTCACCCCGCAGATCGCGTGCGGCTGGGACAGCGATCCGGAACTCTGGAACCTGACCTTTCCGATGGACTTCGCCCCGGAAGCGCACGACATCATTCGCACCTGGGTGTTCAGCCGGGTGGTGCGCGCACACTTCGAGGAGGGCGTGGCGCCCTGGCGCACGGTGGGCATCTCGGGCTTCGTGGTCGACCCAGACCGCAAGAAGATGAGCAAGTCGATCGGCAACGTGATCGTGCCGACCGACATTCTGGACCGGTTCGGTGCCGACGCGGTGCGCTGGCGGGCGGCGATGGCCCGTCCAGGCATGGACTCGCCGTTCGACGAGACCGGCATGAAGGTCGGACGACGGCTGGCCATGAAGGTGCTCAACGCCTCCAAGTTCGTGCTGGGCATCGGCGAGGGCCCCGTCGGCCCGGGTTCGATCACCGAGGTGGTCGACCTCGCGATGCTGGCCGGTCTTCGACAGGTGACCGTCCGGGCGACCGACGCATTCGAGTCCTTCGACTACAGCACCGCCCTCGAGGTTGCCGAACGGTTCTTCTGGACGTTCTGCGACGACTATCTCGAGCTGGTCAAGGAACGTGCATACGGTGCCCAGGGCCCGGCGGCGGCTGCTTCGGCGCAGGGTGCACTCCAGCTCGCGCTCGACATGCTGCTGCGTCTGTTCGCCCCGTTCATGCCGTACGTGACCGAAGAAGTCTGGTCGTGGTGGCACGACTCGTCGGTGCACCGCAGCAGCTGGCCGGTGCCCGAAGAGGTGCCCGCCGGGGGCGATCCTGCTCTGCTCGGCGACGTCGCAGAGGTGCTGATGGGCGTGCGCGGTGCCAAGTCGTCGGCCAAGGTGTCGATGAAGACCGAGGCCGACACGGCCACGATCAGCGGTCCGGCCGAGGCGCTGGCCCGGCTCCACCCCGCGCTGCTCGACCTGAAGGCCGTGGGGCGCATCACCGGTGACGTCGCACTCGTCGAAGCCGGGCACCCCCTGCGGGTCGACGTGACGCTGGTCGTGCCGTGAGGCGTGACCAATCGGTTTCGTCCGCCGGCGCCCTGAGCCGCCGCGTCGCAGCCGTTGCGGCGGTTGGCCTGTTGATAGCCGGCTGTGCCACCGGCGCCCCGCGCAACTCTGCCGGCCAGGTCACCGCCCAGGCTTCCGTCGACGCCTTCCAGGTCAAGGTCGGCGACTGCACGGGCTCGATGAAAGAGGGCAACGTGGCCGACCTGCAGGTGATTCCCTGCGCGCAGGCGCACTACTTCGAAGCCTTCGCCGGCACCCAGTTGGCCGACGGTGACTACCCCGGCACGGACGAGACGACCAAGCGCGCCACATCGTTCTGCACGGCTGAGTTCAAGACCTTCATCGGCTTGTCCACCAAGGACTCCGCCTACGACATGTACTTTCTGTTCCCGGTCGAAGCATCCTGGGCAACCGGTGACCGTGAGGTGGTCTGCCTGGTCGGCTCAGACAAGGGCCGGATCACCGGCAGCCTCCGAGGCATCGGCAAATAGGGCGGCTCGGCACATCGTCGCCGGCGGCCGACGCTCAGTTCTGAAAGGGATCGTTGATCTCGCGGAGCAGGGTCAGCGCTTCACGCAGCTGCTCCATGCGCTCGGGCCCGAGGTGGGCGGCCCACTCGGCGTAGACCGCCGCTTCGGTCGCCTCGGCGAGCGGTCGGAACTCCTCCGCCTTGGCGGTGAATCGGACGACCCGGGCTCGGCCGTCCGCCGGATCAGGAACCCGCTCCACGTAGCCGGCGTGTTCCAGCCGATCCACCAGGGCCGTCGCCGTCTGTTTGGCGATCATCGAGCGCTCGGCCAGGTCACTGATCCGGGAGCCGTGCGGCGACATGCGGGCCATCAGTCGGGCCTGCGCGATGGTGAAATCGGTGTACCCCGCCTCGCGCGCAGCCGCCATCAGACGCGCCTCGATCGAACGATGTGCGACAAATATCAGAACCCCCAGGCTGAGTACTTCTGCCACTGCTGCACCCCTTGAAACTCGTTCCATCATCGAACCATAATAGTTCCATTATAGGACTTTCCTCGCGCAGGCGAACTGCGCGGCACGGTGTGGCGAAGGAGTTCCGATGAATCGCGACGAGATCTGGGCGGCCTACGCCGAGCAGAAGGAACGAACTGTCCAACTGCTGGAGCAGCTCGATCCGGCCGAGTGGAACCATCCGACTCTGTGCGACCGCTGGACGGTGCGCGACCTCGCCGGCCACCTCACCATGCAGGGCATGACGCCCGGGGACATCGCTCGGACGTTGGCGCAGCCTCGGCTGCTGGCCGCGGCATTCGGCGGCACGAACAAGCTGATCTGCGAGATGGGCAAGGCACGTGGCCGGGCACCGATCGATCGGCTTCTCAATCAGATTCGGGAGAACGGCGCCACCCGGCGGGTGAATCCTGGGCTCACCGAGCAGCACGCGCTGGTCGACATCGTGGTGCACAGCCAGGACCTGGCCATTCCGTTGGGCCGGACACTGCCGATCGAACCGGCCACCGCCGGACTCGCCGCGGACCGGATCATCGCGGATCTCGGAACGCGAATCGCCAACGTGATGGTTGATCTCGGGGTTGGTCGGTACCAACTGGTGGCGTCCGACCTCGACTGGTCGCGAGGGACCGGCCCGCTCGTTCAGGGACCGATCACGAGCCTGCTCATGTTGGTCGCGGGGCGTAGTGCCGCCCTGGAAGAGTTGAGCGGCCCGGGCGCAGAAGAACTGCGCCGGGCCGCCACCCCTGATCGGTCACGAACTCTGCCGTGAGCCGGCCGGCCCGTTCGGAACGTGGCCGGCCTGCTCCCCCGTCGCACGGGGTTGCGGTGGCTCAGAGCAGGTCGTGCAGAACCGGATCGGCCATGCTGAGCACGACCTCACGCGCCTCTTTCGGCCCGACGGACGCACGCGCCGCCGCGGCCATCTGCTGGCACTGGGCCAGGTCATGCAACGCGAGCGCTGTGCGGACGGCCCGCACCTTGCTCGGCGCCATCGACAGGCTGGAGACACCCAGGCCCGCAAGCACCAGTGCCATCAGCGGGTCGCCGCCCGACTCACCACACACGCCGACCGGATGACCGGTCTTGGCGCCGCCGTCACAGGCGTAGAAGATGATGTCGAGCAGGGCCGGCTGCCAGATGTCGAGCAGAGCCGAAAGCTCACCCTGCATGCGGTCGGCGGCCATCGTGTACTGCCCCAGGTCGTTGGTGCCGAGGCTGGCGAAGTCGACCTCACTGAGCACATCGAAGGATCGCAGCGCCGCCGCCGGAACCTCGATCATCACGCCCACCTTGGGCAGCCCGATGCCACGAACCCGCTCGGCGAACCACGAGGCCTCCTGGCGAGTTGCGATCATCGGGGCCATCACCCACAGGTTCGCGCCGGTCGCCTTCTGGGCGTTGGCGAGGGCCTGCAGCTGATCGTCCAGCAGATCGGTGCGGACGGCGCCGAGCCGGATGCCGCGACGTCCGAGAGCCGGGTTCTCCTCGTGGCCGAGGTCGGCGAACGCCAGCGGCTTGTCGGCTCCGGCGTCCAGGGTGCGGATGACGACCTTGCGGTCACCGAACGCCTCGAACACCTCGGTGTAGGTGGCGGTCTGCTCTTCGACGGTGGGCGCAGTGTCGCGGTCGAGGAAGAGGAACTCGGAGCGGAACAGTCCGACACCCTCGACGTCCTGAACCGCCGCCTTGCGGGCGTCGGCGGCCGTGCCGATGTTGGCCAGCAGCTGGATCGGGTGGCCGTCCTTGGTCATGCCCTTGCCGGAACCCGCTGCCAGCGCCTTCTCACGACGCGCCTTGCGGTCCTGCAGCATCTGCTGCTCCTCGGCGCTGGGGTCGACGATGATCTCGCCCACCCCTCCGTCGAGCGCCACCGTGGTGCCGGTCGGAACGTCGAGAATGCCTGCCGCCTGAACGATGGCCGGAATGCCGAGCTGAGCCGCGAGGATCGCGGTGTGGCTGGTCGGGCCGCCGGCCGAGGTGATGATGCCCAGGCAGGTCTCGGTGGAGAGCGTCGCCGTTTCGGCCGGAGCCAGGTCGACCGCCGCAAGAATGCTCGGCGTCGTCAGCGAGGGCACGCCCGGCTCGGCCTGGCCGAGCAGTCGCGCCACGGTGCGGTCACGGACGTCTTTCAGGTCGGTGACGCGTTCGGCCATGTAGCCGCCGAGCGACTCGAACATGGCGCAGTACTCGTCGACGGCCGCAGCGACGGCATTGGTGATGCCCTTGCCGGTCTGCAGCTGGGTGTCGATGGCACCGGCCAGCCCCGGATCGCCGGCCATCATGGCGCCGGCCTCCAGAATCGGCTTGGCGTGGGCGTCGGCGTTGGCAGCCTTCGCCAACAGGCCGTCGGCAACCGCCTTGAGCGTGTCGCGCACCTGCTGCGAAGCTGCGGCGGCGTCGGTGGTGGGCGCCTCGTTGGGCGGCGCAGTGAGCGGCGGGCTGACGATCACCAGCGGTCCGACCGCCACCCCGGCGCTTACCCCGATGCCACTCAACGTGGCGTGGAGTTCACTCATTCGGCGTCCAGGTCACGCTCGAGCAGCGCAACGAGGGAATCGAGGGCAGCGTCGGCGCCGTCGCCGTCGGCGGACAGGGTGACGACCTCGCCGTTCTTGGCGCCGAGGGCCATCACGCCGAGAATGCTGCGCGCATCGACGGGATTGCCGCCGGCCTTGGCGATGGTGACCGCGACACCGGTGGCGGTGGCGGCCTGGACGAAGATGGAAGCCGGACGGGCGTGCAGGCCGACGGACGAACCGATAGCAACTTCACGGGTGGCCATGAATGACTCCTTTGTGCGTGTGGCCCAGAGGACCTGGGTGGTGACCGGACGCATGGGCAACGATGGTTCGCGCACCGGTTCTGCGGCCAATATATGGGGCCTGGCTGGGGGCCTTCAAGCGAATCGACGTTCTGTGGGCACCGATCGCAGGGGAACAGCACGCGCTACCCCTTGTTAGGCAATACGCACTTGTGCCACGGTATTTCCGAGACATTGAACGGCTCCTGTGAAGACAACGGGAGGAGCCGGGATGATTGATTCTTGCACTATCGCCCGAAGGGACCTGCAGGTGGTTCGGGAAGAGGCACGTGTGGCGCGCGTGGACTCTGCTGCGGTCGTCCTCGAGATGCTGTGCGCAGCCATGCACTCGTTGACCCTGGGACGTGGGGCCGACCAGATCGTCTGTCAGACGCTCGGCCGCGGCCTGGCCGCCGACGCCGCCGTCGCCCTGGCGATCACGCCCGACAGCCCGACTTGCGTGGCCACTGTCTACCCAGACACCGAGCAGGTGCGCGACCTGGCCGCCGACCTGTTGGGTCGCGAACTGCAGTCGGGCCAGGAACGGTTCTGCGTCGAGTTCGTCGAAGGCATCGGTCACGTCGCCTCCATGTCGATCCAGCCGTTGGACCCACGCCAGCCGCATCCGTCCGGATACGGCCGAGTGCTGGTGTTCTGCCGCTGGCTTCCGTTCGGGGCCGGCGACCGGCTGCTGCTGGACCAGGCCCGGGACGCGCTGGTCGCGCTCTGGCCGCACGCCGAGCGTTCGGTGCGTTCGCATCAGGCGCAGGAGTGGGTGCGCGAGACGGTGGACGAGACCCGGATGACCGAGCGCGAACTGCAGGTTCTCGGGTTGCTCGCGGAGGGCCTGCTCGCCACGTCGATCGCTTCGCGGCTACGCCTGTCGCCCCGCACTGTGCATAAGCACCTGGGCAACATCTACCGCAAGCTCGGGGTGCACGACCGGCTGGTCGCGGTCAGCCTGGCCAGATTGCAGGGCCTGGTGGACAACTACCCCCAGAGCCCGACCAGTCCCGGACGCGAGCAGGTCGGCTGAGCGCAGGCTCAGGCGCTCTTCTCGCGTCGGTCGGTGCGGGCCACCTGCGCGCGCGAGACCAGCGTGGGAGCGACACCGTCACGAACCACTTCGTCGGTGACCAGGACACGAGCCACATCGTCGTCGCTAGGCACGTGGTACATCACGTTGAGCAGGATCTCTTCGAGGATCGAGCGCAGGCCGCGGGCACCGATGCCGCGGTGCAGGGCCATCTCGGCCACCGCCCCGATCGCCTCGTCGGTGAACTGCAGGTCGACGCCGTCCATCTCGAACAGCTTGCGGAACTGCTTGATCAGCGCGTTCTTCGGCTCGACCAGAATGCGCACCAGCGAGGTGGAGTCGAGCGACGCGACCGTTGAGATCATCGGCAACCGGCCGATGAACTCCGGGATCAGCCCATAGCGGTGCAGGTCTTCGGGACGCACCTCTTGGAACGGGTTGTCCGTGGCCGGTGCGCGCACGGCGGCATCGTTGTTGAACCCCAGCGGGCGCTTGCCGACCCGCGCGTTGATGATCTCTTCGAGGCCCGCGAACGCACCGCCGACGATGAACAGGATGTTCGTGGTGTCGATCTGGATGAAGTCCTGATGCGGATGCTTGCGGCCACCCTGCGGCGGTACCGATGCGGTGGTGCCTTCGAGGATCTTCAACAGCGCCTGCTGGACGCCCTCGCCGGAGACGTCGCGGGTGATCGACGGATTCTCGCTCTTGCGGGCCACCTTGTCGATCTCGTCGATGTAGATGATACCGGTCTCGGCCTTCTTGACGTCGAAGTCGGCGGCCTGGATCAGCTTCAGCAGAATGTTCTCGACGTCTTCACCGACGTAGCCGGCCTCGGTCAGGGCGGTCGCATCAGCCATGGCGAAGGGCACGTTCAGCATGCGGGCCAAGGTCTGGGCGAGGTAGGTCTTGCCGCAGCCGGTGGGGCCGATCAACAGAATGTTCGACTTGCCGAGTTCGACCGATTCCTCCTCGGCGGCACGGCGGCTGGGCGGGGTGTTGGCCTGGGCCTGGACGCGTTTGTAGTGGTTGTAGACGGCCACGCTGAGGGCCTTCTTGGCCACGTCCTGGCCGATCACGTAGGAGTCGAGGAAGGAGCAGATCTCGCGCGGCTTCGGCAGATCGTCGAGCAGGCCGACATCGGCGGCCTCGGAGAACTCCTCTTCGATGATCTCGTTGCACAGATCGATGCACTCGTCGCAGATGTACACACCTGGACCGGCGATCAACTTCTTGACCTGCTTCTGGCTCTTTCCGCAGAACGAGCACTTGAGCAGCTCGGAGGTCTCTCCGATTCGGGCCACGACCCCTCCTTTCCGTGCTGGCCACCCTAGCCCGCCGGTACGCATCCGCAAGTGATGCGCGCCAGCGGCACTCGGGTCAGACCTGGGCGTCCTTGAGGGAGGTGAGAATCGCGTCGACGATGCCGTACTCGACGGCCTCTTCGGCCGTCAGATACTTGTCGCGCTCGATGTCACGCGAGATCTTCTCGACCGGCTGGCCGGTGGAGTCGGCCAGCATCGTCTCCATCAGCGAGCGGATGCGCAGGATCTCGCGCGCCTGGATCTCGAGGTCGGACGACTGCCCGTAGCCGCCCTCGGTGGCCGGCTGGTGGATCAGGATGCGGCTGTTCGGCAGCGCCAGACGCTTGCCCTTGGTGCCGGCCGCGAGCAGCACGGCGGCCGCCGAGGCGGCCTGGCCGAGGCAGACGGTCTGCACGTCGGGCTTGATGTAGCGCATCGTGTCGTAGATCGCCGTCAGCGCCGTGAACGAGCCGCCGGGGCTGTTCAGGTAGATGCTGATCGGACGGTCGGGATCCATCGACTGCAGGCACAGCAGCTGCGCCATCACGGCGTTGGCGATGTCGTCGCTGATCGGGGTGCCGAGAAAGATGATCCGGTCCTCGAACAGCTTGGTGTAGGGATCGACGCGCCGGATGCCGTAGCTGGTGCGCTCCTCCCATTGCGGGATGTAGTAGTCCATCGACGGACCGGCCGGGGCCAGTCCACCGGGCAGGGCGGTCGTCATCATGGCTGGCCTCACTGGTTCGGGGAGTTGGTGCTGATCTGGGCGGCGCGCTCGTACACGTGGTCGATGAACCCGTAGTCGAGCGCCTCCTCGGCGGTGAACCACCGGTCGCGATCCGAGTCGGCCTCGATCTGGTCGATGGTCTGCCCGGTGTGCTCGGCGATCAGCCGCGACATGGTGCGCTTGATGTGCAGCGACTGCTCGGCCTGGATGCGGATGTCGGACGCGGTGCCGCCCAGGCCGCCGGACGGCTGGTGCATCATGATGCGGCTGTGCGGCAGGGCGAACCGCTTGCCCTTCTCGCCGGCGCTGAGCAGGAACTGGCCCATCGAGGCGGCCAGACCCATCGCCACGGTCGCGACGTCGTTGCTGATCCATTGCATGGTGTCGAAGATCGCCATGCCGGAGTCGACCGAGCCGCCCGGGGAGTTGATGTAGAGAAAGATGTCGGAACGCGGGTCTTCGGCGTTCAACAGCAGCATCTGGGCACAGATGGCGTTGGCGTTCTCGTCGCGCACCTCGGAACCCAGGAAGATGATGCGGTTGGCCAGCAGGGACTGGTAGACCGAATCGTTGATACCGGCCGGGCTCATACCGGCCGCGGCCCGCAGCGGTGCGGCGGCTGCGGGGAGCAGTGGATGCATGTCGTTCACGCTGCCGAACCTATCCAACGGCAGCGACAAAGCTAAGGGCATCCACCCCCTGTTCGCTGACGGCGCAGCCACCCCGCGAGCGTGCTGGGGCGCAGAAACGGACGAGGTCCGCCCCCGTTGGGGACGGACCTCATCAGCGGTCGGCGGGTGTTCAGGCCTTGGCGGGCTCGGTCTCCGCGTCGGACGCGACTGCCTCGGCATCGTCGTCGGCCTCGACCACCTCGGGTGCGACATTGATCGTCGTACCCTCGGTGTCGATCACCGTCGCCTCGGCCAGCATGAGTCCGAGCGCCTTGTTGCGCCGGATCTCCTGCATCCAGGCCGACATGTGGTTGTGGTCCATCATGTGCTGCAGTTCCTGCTCGGGCGTGCTGCCGTTGGCCTGCGCCTTGCGCACGATCAGCTCGGTCAGCTCCTGCTGTTCGACACCGATCTCGCGGGTGTCGGCGATGGCGTCCAGCAGAATCTGCGCGCGCAGGCTCTGCTCGGCGCGGGAGTCGACCAGCGCCCAGAACTCGTCCGGGGTCTCGGCCTCCTCCTCGGTGGTCTCGAGGTAACGCTCCAGGCTGAGGCCGGCACGCTTGAGCTGGTCGCCGATCTGGGTGTGCCGGGCATCGATCTCGCCGGCCAGCAGTTTTGCCGGCAGTTCGAAGTCGACCTTGCCGACCAGATCTTCGAGCACCTTGTCGCGGGCGTCGTTGAGCTGCTCGTAGCGCAGCACCTGCTCGACGCCGGTGGCCAGGTCGGCCTTCATCTCGTCGACGGTGTCGAACTCGGAGACCAGTTGGGCGAACTCGTCGTCGAGCTCCGGCAGTTCCTGCTCGGAGACCTTGTGCACGGTCACGTGGATGTCGGCCGGCTCGCCGGTCAACGGCCCGCCGACCAGGGTGGAGGTGAAGTCGGCGGACTCTCCGGCCGCCAGGCCGGTGACCGCCTCGTCCAAGCCGTCCAGCATGCCGCCGGAACCGATCGTGTAAGTGATGCCTTCGGCGGTTGCGTCCGGCAGGTCTGCGCCGTCTCTGGAACCGGCCAGGTCGAGGGTGACCACGTCACCGTCGGCCGCGGCCCGGTCGACCTCGGTGCTGGTCGCGAACCGCTCGCGCATCATGCCGATCCGGTTGTTCACCTCGGTGTCGAGGTCGGCGAGCACCGGCACGGTGGCCGACAGGGTGCCGAAGTCGGGCAGGTTCAGTTCGGGACGAACGTCGACCTCGGCGATGAACTCGATCACGTCACCGTCCTCGAGCTTGGTGATCTCGACATCGGGATCACCCAGCGGGATCAGCTTGTTGGCCTCGACGGCCTCGCCGTAGGCGGTGGGCAGGGCCGCATTGATGGCCTCCTGCAGCACCATGCCGCGGCCGAACCGCTGGTCGATCACCGCGGTCGGGACCTTGCCCTTGCGGAAGCCGGGAATCGTGACGGTCTGCGCGATCTCGCGGTAGGCCTTGGTCAGGTGTGGCTGGAGGTCGGCGAACGGGATCTCCACGGTCAGCTTCACCCGGGACGGGTTGAGTTGCTCGACGGTGCTGGGCAACGTGATGCTCCTGTAATCGTTGGTATCTCGGTGCGGTCGTGAACCGGAGCGGATGACGGGAATCGAACCCGCATGACCAGCTTGGAAGGCTGGGGCTCTACCATTGAGCTACATCCGCAAGATCACCAGCGTAGCGGTCGAGGTCTGGTCGGACATAAACGCCGTGGCCAGGGCGCTGTTGCCCGCCACCAGCAGGCCACCGGGTGACCAGAGGCGGGATCGGTGCTGAACTGTTACGGTGAGCGAACGTTCCCGCACCAGCGGCGAGCCACGGCTGCGTTCGCTGCGCGCCTCCGATGCCCCGGACGTACTGGCGGCATTCGCCTCGGCGACCGACATGGCCCGACAGGGTGATGTCACCAGCCTGAGCACCGCCGCGGACTACCTGGGCAGATTGCTCGGCGAACGCCGGCACCTGGTCTTCGGAGTGACCGTCTCGGACCGGGTCGTGGGCGCGGTCGGCGTCACCGTCGACAGCGCGAACCGCAACGGCTGGTGCTGGTACTGGATGCACGCCTCCCACCGTGGTCTCGGCTGGACGTCGCGAGCCATGGCCACCGTCGCCGACTGGGCGTTGACGGTGGGCAAGCTGCAGCGTCTCGAACTGGGGCATCGGGTCAACAACCCGGCTTCGGGTGCAGTCGCCCGTGCTGCGGGCTTCGTGCCCGAAGGACTGGAGCGGCGCAAGCTGCTGCTGGACGGTGAACGCCTCGACGTGCAGACCTACGCCCGCCTGGTGGAGGATCCGTGGCCAACCGTGGCGCGGCTCGAACTGGTCGAGCCGCGGGCGGGTTCTGCACTGCCGTCGGCAATCACGCCGGGCTAGGGTGTCGCGCATGCTCACCATCGCCACCATCGGCACCAGCGTCATCACCCGAAGCTTCGCCGACGCGGTCAGCCGGGTGCCGGACGTGCAGATCGGCAGCGTGTACTCCCGAGACGCCGCTCGTGCCGCCGCCTTCGCAGCCGAACTCGGGGTGGCTGACAGCGAGTCCGACCTGGCGGCACTGCTGGCCGACCCGGCGATCGACGCCATCTACGTGGCCAGCCCGAACAGCGTCCATGCGGCCCAGGCCGCCCAGGCGCTGCGGGCGGGCAAGCACGTGATCGTCGAGAAGCCCGCGGTCACCGAGATCGACGACTGGGACGAGTTGGTCGCGTTGTCCAAGCAGCACGGAGTGGTGCTGCTGGAGGCGATCCGCACCCGCTTCGACCCCGGGCTGGCCGCGGTGCGCGACGTGCTGCCGCAACTGGGCCAGCTGCGCCGGGTGATGCTGCGCTACGAGAAGCGCTCGAGCCGCTACGACCTGGTGCTGGCCGGCGAGACGCCGAACATCTTCGACCCCCGGCTCGGTGGTGGCGCCCTGCGCGACCTCGGCATCTACTGCATCCATGCGCTGATCGCCCTGGTCGGAGCGCCCGAATCGGTGGTGGCCGCCGCAGTGCGGCTACCGACCGGTGCGGACGGGCTGGGCACCATCGTGGGGAGCTACCCCGGCTTCATCGCCGACCTGCATTTCTCGAAGATCACCACGCCCGATCAGCCGAGCGTGATCGAGGGCGAGAACGGCATCCTGATGATCGACGAGATCGACGGGCCGCGTACCCTGACCCTGGTCCTGAACGGCGCCGAGCCTCGCACGATCGTGGTCGAGGGCCCGACGAACGTGTTGGAGAGCGAGGTGCACCGCTTCGCCGCGCTGGTGGCCGGCCAGGACGACGCCGATGCAGACAACGCGGCCACTCGAGCAGCGCTCCAACTCATCGAAGCGGCGGCTAGGGCGTTCTGACCCGATCGGCGCTCACCCGGTCGAGGGCCGCGAGCATCGCTCGCGCGCCGCGACACAGCAGCTCGAGGTCGTCGGTCGACAGCTCGCCCAGCACCACGCCCAGCGAACGCTCGAACATCGAGTCGAGCTGACGCATCACGTCCTGGCCGGCATCGGTCGGGCGCAGCCGTCGGATGCGGCGGTCGTCCGCGTCGTCGCTGCGGCTGACCAGCCCCTTCTCGACGAGTCGGTCGACCAGGCCGCTGGCGGTCGGCGGGCTGACCCCCAGCAGGCCGCCGAGCTCCTGGCCGGACAGCCCTGGCTGCTTGACGAGGTGATCGAGCACCCGCAGCTGCTGGATGGTCAGATCGGCGGGCACGGGCATCGGCCCGACCAGCCGCATCGCACGGTCGTGCACCTGTGCATTGAGGCTGAGCACCTCGGCAGCCAGCGCGGCACGTTGCGGGTCGACACCGTCCGCCTCGAATGACCGCACAGGAACACTTTCTGTCGACGAAATAGTTAGGGCTATACTAACCGATGGTGGTCGG
>Ga0209277_10001028_pt1 | contig 13905 bp, 12 predicted proteins | sample JI81AbrownDNA_FD_187503 | JGI IMG/M metagenome (GOLD analysis project Ga0209277, IMG submission 187503) | Wastewater effluent complex algal communities from Wisconsin, to seasonally profile nutrient transformation and Carbon sequestration -... | ecosystem: Engineered > WWTP > Effluent > Algae... | reverse complement strand
TTGGGCTTGTATGCCAAAGGCCGAAACGCCAGCACAAAAACTCACGATGCGCGGCCGTCCGGTGAATGTGAACGAATTGCAAGAAGCTATCAAAGAAAAAGCCGCTCCAGCAACAGCGCCTTCAACGTTCTCTCGAATCATGAGTGGTCCAAAAACCATCATTGAATTCATCGCCAAGGGCATTCGTTCTGTGATTCGTTTTATTGTGCCAGCGGTAGCGATTGTTGCGGGTTTCTTTATCACGGTTGGTGCGTTTATGGCGATTGCCGCTATGACGGTGTTTGCGGGTGTCTTATTGTTTAATGTTACTTCGACGAATCTCATTAGTGATTTACCTTTGCGTGAATTGGCTGGCAATCCGTTTTATTATACGGGTGTCGTGACCGGGTATTTGGCAGGGCTTATCCCAGCGATTATTGGAGTACTTGCCGGGCTTTCATTGGTTTTGCGTCGTAATGTTTTTACCCTTGCAGCAAGCGCGATCATGGGTGGCTTATGGATTATGGCGTTGACAGTATGGGTGGTTTGTCTCGTTCAACTTTCACCTTGGATGAATGAAAAGATCCAGGCGCTTGAAAACGTGCCATTGGTCACCAAGCGTTTTGAACAAAAAGATTTTCAACGCATCAGTCTTGATTCGATCGGTCATCTAACGGTCAAGCAAGGTGACGCCTATTCGATTGAATTCAGCGGATCTCAGCAGTCGATCGATCGCTTAAGTGTCCTCACGACTAGCGGGACATTAGACGTCTCGATGACGCCCACTGAAGAATACAAAGGCTGGTGTATCGCTTGTCGTGATCAACGTCTGCAAGGTGTTATCACCATGCCGCGCTTAGACAGCTATGAGGGTTCAGATATTTCTCGTGCCGAGATCGAAGGGTTTGAAGGAGATCTCAATGTTACTTTAAACGATGTTGCGAGAATTGAGGCAACTTCAATGAAGCTAGGTGCGTTGTCAGTAACGTTGAATGATGTCTCACGCGCCACTTTTGAAGGTGAAGCCGTGCAACTTAATGCCACACTCTCTGATACATCACGACTTGATGCAGAGCAGTTGAAAGCGAATAATGTCCAAGCAACGACAAAAGATGTCTCGCGTGCGGTTCTCTGGCCTCTGCAGTCACTTGCTGCCACAAGCACGGCACAAAGCTCTATCGTCTTAATGAATCTGCCAGTGACTTCAACCATGGTTGAAGTGGGTAATGGACAAATCATCTTAGAATAAACAGCCTTCGGGCTGTTTTGTGTTATCATAAAGGTGATATGCATCCTTTACTCAAACTCTCAATCGCCTTGGTGTGTGTGATTTTTCTTGGCTTGTCGGGGTATTGGATTGTTGAAATTGTGCAAAACCTGCGCAGTATAACGAGTGAGCCATTAGTGCCGGCGACAACGACAACGATTCAAGTGATCCCAACACCAACGACACCCATTGAACAGCCACTTGAGACCGAGGCAGAACAAGCTGCCTACAAGAACGTTAAAACGTCGAGTTTTCTGTCAGAAGGTGGGACGGTGACCTTGATTCACCAATGCGCGGGCGAATTGTCAGCGCTGACACATCCACAAACAGGTGCGCGCGTGCAGATATGTCGAGGGTTGAATCGCTTGGTTTTGAAGCGTCTTGATGGCAAGTATCAGGTGCTTGAAGTTGTGGATGCAAAGAGCGATGCGGATATGCCACTTTTAACCTATGTGACACAGACGGTTCAAAATGGCGATCACATCATTATGATTTTTGAACGCAATGGTTGCCCCGTCAATCGTGAAAAATGCTCTGAAACAGGATTTCGCGCCATGACGCATGCATTGCAAATAGAAAAGGCGAAGTTCTCACGTTTATCCGCCTACCCATCGCGATCGCGACCAACATGGAATAGCGACGGATCAAAAGCGCTTTTTGTCACCCAGACCTGCGGGTCAACGCGTTGTGATGCGGCTCCTTTGGTTGGGTATGATTTGCTAAAAGACGCCGCAGCTCGCCTCACGCAAGAAGAGGGGGCGAACGAAGATTATGCGCGTGATGTGACGGGGGTGAAGCTTGGATATTGGCGATCTGTCTCATGGGTCACGTCTTCTGAATGGTCTGCGACCTTTGTTAATGCCTCTGGTATTGCCAAGGTGCTCACGGGCGCGCTTGAATAGCGACCAATGGCAAAAGAAATTCTCGAGCAAAAGACTATTTTCTTTGGCTTACAAGAAATCGTTTGGACAAAACGCCGAGGTCAGCGCTCGGTGCGTTTGCGTTTATCGGGTGGTAAATTACTTCTCAGCTCTGGCCGCTGGGCAACGGACGGATTTGTGCTCAGCTTTCTTGAAAAAAACAAAGCGTGGGTTGATCGCGCGGTAGCAAAAGCCTCAGCGCCTGATCGAGGGCTTTTTGCAAAAGCGACACGCGATGATTACCAAGCGCGCAAAACCGAGGCACTTCGATTTGTTCAAATGCATTTGCCTCGGTTGAATACTGATATAGGCCTTGTCTATGGCAAATTATCCATTCGCTGCAATAAGCGCGTGTGGGGGAGTTGTTCGGGAGATGGTTCACTGCAGTTTCATTATCAAATCATCGACTTGCCACTCGAGGTAGCGGAGTATTTGATGGTGCACGAATTATGCCACTTGAAATACCGTTCTCACGGTGTTCGTTTTTGGCAATTGGTTGAAAAGTATGTTCCGAATATGAAGTTGTTGCGCAAACGTCTGCGCGAACTCTCATAAATGTGCTAGAATGGTGGATATGGTTACTCAAAAAACACAAACCACATTCTTTGTGGTTTTGCTCGCGGCCTCCATTGGGTTGTCGGCGCTTGTCTACGCACCCTTTGCGCAGGTATTGGCAATGGCGACAATCACGGCGGTGATGTTGGCGGGTTTTTATGACCGATCGCTTAAGCTCTTTCGCGGGCAAGAAACGATCTCGGCTTTTGTCACGATTCTCGTATTATTGACTATGATCGTTGTGCCGATGTTGTTTATCGGTAATAAGGTCGCCGATGAAGCGAATCAGATGTATCAAGCGGTGAGTGGCAACCAAGATACCTTTTTTGTCAGTATTGAAACAACCCTAAATGAGTTTATTAAGCCAATTCTCCCGAGCGCTGTTTTTCGTATTAGTGATGCCTTAGAGCAAGCCTTTGCTTTTATGTCCTCACGTATCGGTAGCGTGTTTTCGGGGATTGTGTCCGTTGTTGCGAGTATCTTTTTATGGTTGATCGCTACCTTTTATCTTTTGAAAGATGGCAGAAAGTTTGCCGCTAAGCTTATCTCGTTAAGCCCATTGCGTGATGATTATGATCACGTGGTCTTTCACCGTATGTCGATGGCTATCCACTCGGTGGTGCGTGGGCAATTGCTTGTCGCGACTATTCAGGGTGCATTAACAGGTCTTGGTTTTGCCATCTTAGGCGTGCCTTCGCCAGCTTTATGGGGTGTTGTTGCCGCATTTTGTGCGCTCATCCCGGGTTTGGGTACGAGTTTGGTCTTGGTCCCAGGCATTATTTATCTAATCTTTAGCGGCCAGCCCATTCAGGCGACGATTTTAAGCATGTGGGGTGTCTTTGCTGTCGGTGTGATCGATAATCTTATTGGTCCAAGTTTGGTCGGCAAAGGCGCGGGCATTCATCCGTTATTAATTCTCTTTGCGGTGTTGGGAGGTTTTGTCTTTTATGGTCCGCTCGGATTCATTCTTGGTCCGCTGACGGCGAGTTTTATGATCGCGATGTTCGATATCTATCGCTACGTGATCCTCAAAGAAAAAATTCACATCACAAAAATTTCTTAATAAAGAAAATACCCCCGACATTACATCGGGGGTATTTTTTATTTTACGTATTTGCTAAGAAGTCCATCTTCACGAATCAGCTCTTTAATTTCGCTGTAGGGGATCATGGTTTCAAATTGACCTGCGGCATATGGGGCGATTTCGTAAGCGGTGTGGTAGAGAACGATGCCGTTTTCGGTAAGATAGAAGTTCGATTCATCGCCAAATTGTGCGAGTTGAGCCGCCTCTGGTAGAGCCGCTTGGCTGACAAAGCTCTGAAACTCGGCCGAAGTCTCTTCATAGAGATATTCACCTTGTTCGACGCCAAGTAAGATCTGACGCTCTTTTGTAATAAGTGCTTGTAAACGATCGCCTTTGAACAGATCTTTTAGCGATAAGGCTTTACCAGTTGTTGTTTGAATGGTGAGACCCTGCAAAGACGGATTGCCATGGGCGCCGCCGGTATAGTCATAGCCATCAAAGCGCAAGCTGATAAGCTCTTCATCGTTGAGTGTGACGGATGCGGATGAATCCGAGACATAGGCGAGGGTTGGCGCGTTTTCAGATCCAAACTCATTCAACAAGCTTTGGATCTCGCCGACACAATTCGCGACATATTCAGAAGCGCGTTGTTCGAGCGGGGCGATGGCGGCATCTTCAGAAAGTGTGCCGACCACCGTTTTTTCAATCAAAAGATTGATGGCACGGGCATTCGGTTCAGTGTCCTCAAGAAGAGGGTATGCGCTTGTGAAGCTGCAGATATCGTTGTTTGATGTGGGATCTTTATGGGCGAGCTCAGCGACGGCAACACGCATGGCGTGTGCGGCAGGTTGGGTCGCTAAGACGACGTTGACCGGATTCGCTGAGCCCTTGGCTGTCCAGGTAGCATTAAGGGTATTTGTTTGCGTTGTCGGCCAAATGACCAAGAGGTAACCAAGTTCTTCATCATCATGGGCAACCAAGAGCAAATTCGACGTTGCGGCACTGTCTTCGCTGTTAAAGACGGTACCTGTTTTTGTGACGCTGTTTTTTGTGTAGGTAAACGTCCCACTCACGCCCCAAGGGATGCGCATCAGTTCGAGATCGAAGGCGATTTCACCAGCGGAGCCTGTTAGACGCATGACACCCGTCTCAACGATGTCACTCGCTATTGGCGGTGGTGTTGGTAGGGTGACTGGTTGCTGTTCAGCGGTTTTTTGGCGGCAGCCAGCTCCGGTAATAGCTAAGGCTACAACCAGAGAAAGCGGGAGAAGACGTGTATGCATATCTTTAGTATAGGGCGATCACCATGATGGCGCCAGTTGAGGCGGGATTCGTTGTCGCAACGCGCCAATCAGCAATGAGTGGATGTTTTTTGTTCAAGAAATCACGTAGCCCGGCAAAGAGTGTGCCGGTGCCATGGCCGCAGATAATCCGCACGGCGGGGGTTTTGCGTCCTGATTCGCGTCCAATAAAATCTTCAAGTTCTTTAATAGCGGCGTGGATGCTTAGTCCATGAATATCTAATTCAGGCACTGCGCCGAGTTCGGCGGCAAAGAGGGCGGCGCTCATGTCCTGGTTCATGGCGGGATGGTATCATGCCGGCATGACAAAAAAGCAAGTCCAACAACTCACGATTTTGCTCGCCACGGTCATCGTTGTTATTTGGCAGCAGTATCGTGGTATCGAGACAGAGGCAGCGCCAAATGAACTACCACAAAAACCGGCGGCAACATCAACAGTAGAATCTACCGGGTCTATTATCGAGACGAATGCACTTGTTCTGCGAGCGGTTGACGGTGATACGATCGAAGCGCGTTTAGACGGTGCTGATGAAACGGCGAAGATTCGTTTACTTGGTGTGAATACGCCTGAGTCAGTAGACCCGCGTCGTGGTGTTGAATGTTTTGGTAAAGCTGCCAGCCAATTCACGAAAGAAACGCTCGAAGGACGGCGTATTAGGCTTGTTGAAGATCCGCAAGCGGACAATGTCGACAAATATCAGCGACTCTTGCGCAATGTTGTCACCGAAAACGGTACGGACTTCAATCTCTACTTAGTTCAGCAGGGGTACGCGAATGCGTATCTTGATTTTCCACTTAACAAACAGCGCAAGGCGCAGTTGTCGCAAGCAGAAAAGCTCGCTCGAGAAGCGGGGCTTGGTCTCTGGTCGACTTCAACATGCTCTGGTACAAAGTAATCTATGACACGTCTCAAACTCGCCTGGCCACAATGGAAAACCGCCCTTTTTTTACTTACAGGATTGATTGGGTTGGGTATTTCTTCGTACCTTCTCGTGAACTATCTCGCTGGCACCTCAGTGGCCTGCGGTTTAGGTTCTGGATGTGATGTGGTGCGTTTGTCTGAATATTCGTGGGTTTGGGGTGTGATCCCTCGGCCGTTATTGGGGATCGCGTTTTATATTGGGATGATTGTCTTGGCGATGATTCGCATTAGCTGGGACAAGCACGACACATTCTATCTCGACGAAGTGATTTTGCTCGGTACTCTCGTTGGTGTCTTTGAATCTGGCTGGTTGTTTTATGTACAGGCAGAAATCATCGGCGCATTTTGTCTGTGGTGTTTGGGTTCGGGCGTTGCCACGGTAGCCATGTTTTTGCTCGCACTGGTACCGTTTCCACGATTGACAAAGAATCCATAATAAGATACATCAAGGCCAGTTCATTACACCTGAAAGGGGTGGGACATGGCGATGAAACGTGAGCCCGAAATCCTCGTGGCCTATATCGATATCGACGGGACGCTCATTCGTGATAATTTCACTCTTCGTGTTGTGCAGATTTTGCACGAAAAAGGAATCATCAGCGCCGAGCACTATCACGACCTCAAGAGCGTGATCAGTACGTGGCAGGCGAGAAAAGCAACGTATGACGATTTGACCGTTGAGCTCACCCGGACAATCCGGATGGGGCTTGAAGGCGTCACGCTCAACGATCTGCTTATTGCCGGCCAACAGGCTGCCGAAGAAGGGTTGAATCGACCCTATCTCTTCACTCGAGCCTTGCTCGAGGTCTTGAAGTCGATGGACCCGAAGCCCTATCTCGTTGCAATCAGCGGTTCGCCTGTTGCTGTCGTGAAGCCTTATTGTGACGCAGTCGGATTCAACGAAGTTCACGCCACTCTGTTTGAAATCGACGATGGCAAGATCACAGGTGGGTTCGAGAAGGCAACATCGCCATACCATACAAAAGGTATGACGTGTATCGAGAGGGCTCAGTTTCTTGATCTGCCCATCGTGCACGAAGAAGAGGTTGATCGCGTCGTCATCAAGGGCTCGCTGGCGATCGGGGACGCTCTCGCTGATCACAAGATGTTCGACGTGGTCGAGTTTCCGCTCGCGTTCAATCCGACGCTTCAATTGCTCGAGGTTTGTCGCAAAGAGAGCACACCCGTGATTACCGAGCGCAAAGATGTGATCAGTATGTGCCAAGTGCCTTGGGGCAAGGCGGGCGGGGCGATGGCTGAGGTGACAATCGAAGACATCTTGCCCCCAAAGATGGCGGCAGAGATGCGAAAGCATCTGCCCGGTCTCTACGCCAGAGGATAAAAGGCGATTTCTGAATGAAGGCAAGTCGCGCATCTGCGTGCGGCTTGCCTTTTTTCGTACCTGTTTCTAAGGTCGAGATCTATGCAATTACGCGTCCGCTCGGTAGCTATTGAAAAAGCCTCCGCCGATCTTCTCATCGTGCCGGTATGGAAGGGCTTAAAGCAGCAGCCTGAATTTCAAGAGCTAAATGAGCTTTGGGATGGGGGATTATTGAACTGGCTCAATCAAATCGGTTTTGAGGGCAATAAGCGCGAGACCGCGATTGTACCGAGCTTTGGAAAGCTTGGTGTTGCGCAAGTGCTTTTGCTTGGGCTCGGTGATCGCAAACGTATTGTCGCTGACGACCTTCGTCTTATCGGAGGTGCTGCGTATAAAAAAGCTAAAGAGCTACATGCAAAACATGTCGCGTTATTGAGCGAGCCTTTTTTGCAATCCTTCTCGCCAAAAGAATCCGCGTCGACCGTGATGGAGGGTTGGTATGGAGCGACCTACGCGTTTCACGCCTATCATGAAGAAGCAAAGCAAAAAGAATCCGATCGTGCGGTGCAAGAATTATTATGGATCGCTCACGGTTCTACCAATGCCAAAGCCATCGAAAAAGGCGCGGATGAAGCGAAGCTCTTATCGCAAGGCGTTCATGTGACGCGTGATCTTGTAAACACGATTGCGCATGAAATGACGCCAAAAGAATTGGTAAAGATCGCTCAAGAGATTGCGGATAGCTCATCGCGACTCTCGATCACCGTCCTCGACCAAAAAGAGATGGAGAAAAAGAAGATGGGTGCCGCCCTCGCCGTGGCGCGTGGTGCGGTGAATAAACCATATACGGTACATCTCGTTTACAAACCAAAAAAGAAAGCAAAAAAACGTATCGCGATTGTTGGCAAAGGTGTGACCTTTGATACGGGTGGTTTATCGCTTAAACCGAGTGATGGCATGGTGACCATGAAGATGGACATGGCTGGCGCTGCGGCGGTACTCGGTTTATTTAAGGTTTTGCCTTCGCTTGATCTCGATATCGAAGTGCATGGGATTTTTATCGCGGTAGAAAATGCGATTTCTGCCGAAGCCTATCGCCCAGGTGACGTTGTTACCGCCATGGATGGAACGACCATTGATATCCAAAACACCGATGCTGAAGGTCGTGTTGTTTTGGCGGATGCGTTGCTTTATGCACGCGAACAAGAGCCACACGCCTTAGTTGATCTTGCGACGCTTACCGGCGCCTGTATCGTGGCACTTGGTGAAGAAATCGCCGGTGTGATGGGTACGGATGCGCGATTAATTGAACGTTTGAAAAAAGCCTCGGTGCAATCAGGTGAAGATATTTGGGAGCTGCCATTACCTGATAAATACGCCGATCATGTAAAATCACGCATAGCGAATATCAAAAATGTTGGCGCTAAAGGTCAAGCCGGCGCGATTGCTGGAGGATTGTTTTTGAAGCGTTTTGCTGGCGATACACCATGGGCACATCTTGATATCGCAGGCCCAGCTTGGACGGATCGTGAAATGCGTCCCGATCAAAGTTATGGCGGTACGGGCTTTGGCGTGAAGTTGCTTGTGAGATATCTACAGGGTTTATAAAACAGTAAGAGGGGAGTGTGGTATACTGGGCGCATTGAACTATCGTCCTTTATGGTAACTATCTACTCCACCCCTACTTGCCCTTATTGCAAGCTCGCCAAAGACCACCTCAAAGACAAAGGCGTCGAATTCGAAGACGTTGATGTCTCGGCAGATTCAGGCAAAGCCCAAGAGATGGTAAAACTCTCAGGCCAAATGGGCGTCCCGGTTTTAGTTGTGAATGGTCAAGTCATCGTTGGATGGAACAAGACTGCCATCGATGAAGCGCTTGCCACTGAACAAGCCGCTAAAGTTGCTTAGTCACAAAAGAAGAAATAAAAGAGAGGGAGCCTGTGAGGGCTCCCTCTTGAGTTGCGGATCTTGCAGTTTGGTCAGCTGTTGTTGCGGGCGAGCTCCTCGATACAGATGTGCTCCGAGAGCTCGTGGATGCGCTTGCTGTTCAGGATCTGGTTGGTCTCGTTGCCGAAGACGAGTAGATCGTCATGGCTCACCTTGAGTCCTTGCTTGCCGAATTCGCTGACCAGTTCACCGATGCCGAGCCCGTCCTCTGAAAAGCAGAACGAGATAAGCATGGCGGTGATTCCTTCGTTACCGTGTGCCGGTTCTGCGTTCAGCAGGTGTGCTCCGATGGCATTCTCGGTACCGAATTCTCGGTGTACCTGATAGAGCTCTCCGACATAGCTGATCAGGCGCTCCTTCACATGCTCGGCCCCATCAGTGATGGGGCCATGCGCGGGTATGCCGATGTTAACCTCGATGAAGGCATCGAACCTCGGCTGTAGACGCTCGGCGACTTGTCGGCAGATGGCAATGTCCATTGGTCTATTCATCTCTAGAACCTCCAGTGAGCGTTGGTTACCATTAAAATACCAATAGGTCAAGGTTTGACAGGGGTGTGCAAATGCACGATCATTTTGGCCAACGATTATGATTAGCACTTCAAAAATCGCGTCATTTGGCGCCCTGTTCATGGCACTCGCGCTTACTGGCCTCGGATGCGACAAACTGATTCCAGATACTAAAGAAAAGCCTACACCAACCGAGACGGTTGCGGCGGCAAAAGAGATTGAATTCATCCCTGGGGATGGTTTTACGATTAAGCAGACGTTCATGGGTGTAGGCGGCTTGATTAGTAATCTTGCTGGCTTTAAAGACGGTAGCCGCGAAGTTACGATTACGCGCTTTGCCCCAGCTTATGCGGCGAATTTGGACTGGAGCCTCGCAGCCCAACGCGAAAAAGCGGATTCAAAAAAGGCTCGTGAAGCGTACGAAGCAGCATTAAAAGAAGGCAAGGCTACAGGACTTCCTCCCCAGCCTGAATTCGAAGATGTGGTAACAACGGGTACGGTAAACGGTATCTCATTGAGCTCGTCACATAGTGCTTACTTTCCTAATTACTGGATGACAACGACGACGGATTTAATGGGTGAACGTTCGGCTATTTGGCTTTCGAACGACGCCTTTCAAGAATTATCTCGCACGCGTTTTACGGTGTTGAACTTTGGTGTCTTTGACGAATCATTTCAAAAAGCCTCTCAAGGGATCGCTGATGTGAAAGAGGCGGTAAATGCTCTGAGACAAAAGGCAGATGTCGACGGCGCACAAAAAGACCTTACCTTGCTTGAAGCTGATGACACCACGACCGATTATAAGATCCGCGTGAATGGTGAAGAAAAGACGGTGTCAGTGATTAAGGCGCGTAATTGGTTTGGTGAAATTATTGTCCTAAACAATCCTCAAAATCCACTCATCTTGAAGGCGAGTTTGAACCCGCTCACAAGTGGTACGGCAGATGCCGCTTCTGGTGCGAATGCCTTCTTCGATAAATTCTTTGGCTTTGAGATCACGGATATCACGATTAAACGTTAAATAAAAAACACACCCCGACGTTACAGCGGGGTGTGTTTTTGTTTTGGGTGTTTGATGAACGAACAGAGGTTCGGACTGAGAAGATGAAAGTAAGCCTGGTCACGCATTTGGCGGAGTTCAATGATGCGTTGCTGGACGTGATAGAGCTCTGAAAATTTAGGATCAATCTCTACGTGATTACGACTATGTGGCCATGCGAGTTTTTCTGGATGTGCTTGTTTTTCTGCTTCGCGATACAGTACTGAAAAGGCCTTCCAGGCTTCGCGCAGTTTTTGCTCGATGAATCGAGCTGGTTCTTCTGCTACGGGTCCGCACTCTGGTATTTCGGAGGAGAAAAGCTCAACGATCTGTTTTACCGGCTCTAAATCCGGATTCATGATTGCGGTGAGTTCAAGTTGGGCATCTGAAGGCTGTTTTTCAAGCTCTTTTTGCCAAGCGAGAGCCAACTTTTTTGTTACTTGTTCATTGGCTGGTTTGTGCGTGTCCCAGCTCCCGGCGCGAACAATCTTGCGAAGGTTTTGCAAAGCTTCAGGGTCGTTTTTTGCTTTGACGCGTTCAAGATCATCGATAAGCTCTGGCTCCCAGGCCCAGATATTGAGATTGAAATAACTGAGTGGCATCCCGGCGGTTTGTTCATTGTCACTCGGATGAATGTTCTTTGGCAGAGAGAGGGCGACGCTGTCTTGTAGTGGCGCTTTACCTACGCGTTCACGTAGCCATTGAGCGTGTTCGCGAATATCTGATGGCTGCCAATCTTTGTGATGCGAGCTTACGCTATGCGATTCATCGCCCGGTGTTTCAAGATAGGCGAGCAGATGTTCTACGCCTTGGATATGCTCGATGCGTTCTCTCGCTTTTTTCGCCGATGATGAGCGGGACTCATTTTCTAGTTTGATGCGCTCGGGATCTAGAGGGCGCTCGGTATAATGTGCGCGGGGCATAAGTAGTTGGTTACAGTTGAAATTTAAGTGGCCACTTTTCGTCCACATCAACGCGAAGCGCGAGGTGGATTTTTTCATTGGTTGCCGCTTCAAGCTCTTTGCGAGCGTCGATGCCGATTTGTTTAATCATCTTGGCGCTGCTGCCAATAATCATTTTCTTATAGCGCAACTCCGTTGTCCAGATAACGGCTTCGATATTCTTTTGTCCGCGTTCATTGGTATCGATATCAGTAACTTCGACATGCACCGAATACGGTAACTCTTTTTCAAGACGTAAAAACGTTTTTTCACGAATGAGTTCTTCAAGCCAAGTCTTGTGGCTCATGTCGGTAAACTGCATGTCCGGATAGTACGGGACACCTTCAGGAAGAAGGGTGAAGATGAGGTCGACCAAGGTATTCAAATCTTTGTGTTTGAGTGCTGAGAGTTCGACGGTTGCTTGTTGGCCAACATCGATGGTGCGCATCTGGTCAAAGAATGGGCGGTCTTCTGGGGCGAGATCCGTTTTGTTCACGATTAAAATAACCGGTACAGACGCTTTGCGTACGAGGCGCTGAATGGTCTCTTCTTCTTCGCCTGGCTCGCGTGTTGGGTCAACGACATAGAGTAATACGTCGATACCTTCGAGATGTTCGTGCACGGAGGCATTGAGCTTTTTTGATAGCGTGTCTTTTTTGCCTAAAAAGATGCCCGGCGTATCAACGAAGACGATTTGGCCGCGCTGATCATGCAAGATACCGCGAATTGGTCGGCGTGTGGTTTGTGGTTTAGGTGTGACAATGGCGACCTTGCTGCTGACAAGGGCGTTTAAAAGGGAGGACTTGCCCACATTGGAGCGTCCTGCGAGTACCACGAATCCGGATTTCATAGGTGTATTTTACTTCTTTTTTAGCTTCACGACCAGCTCAACATGAGGGGTGTGCGGGAATAAATCAAAGGCTTGCACGCTTTGCACGTCGTAGACGCCTTTAAACTTCGTGAGCTCCTGCATCAAACGGTGATAATTACACGAAACGTAAACCACATGTTCTGGTTTTTGATCGAGAACCATATTCAGCGCACGCGGATGTAAACCAGCACGAGGAGGATCAAGAATCACGACATCAGGCTGTTCATGGCTCCAGTCAAAGTCTTCAACCGGGCCGGCACCAAAGTCAGTGAGCTCAGCGACGTCATTGAGTGCGGCATTTTCTTTGGCGAGTTCAATCGCGGCGGCATCAATCTCGTGACCGTATGATGAGACGCCTTGTTTGGCGAGAGCGATGGCAAAAAAACCGAGTCCGCAATAAAGGTCGAGGACGTGTTTTGGTTTTACCGCGCTCACATGCGCGAGGACGGCATTTTGCAAAACGCCTGCCATATCGGTATTGGTTTGAAAAAACGAGTTTGGGTGGATTTTATAACGCACGCCATTCACTTCTTCAAAATGAAACGGATTACCTTTCAGGCACGCAACCGATGTCACATAAGACAAGTCAGTGATGAGCGGATTTTCACCGATTAAAAGCGAGGTTGAAAGAGGGGAGAGGGCTTCACTGATGCGTTGACGTGCCGTTTCTGAAATCGCCTTCAAGTCTTTGACGACCAACATGACGAGGCGTTCGTTGGTATTTTTGCCAAGACGAATCACGACATAACGCATGTCGCCGGTTTCATGCTTAGCGTCCCAAGGCTTTAGGTGAAGCTCTTGCATGAGCTCACGCACGATCTCCAAAATCTTTGGCGACTCTTTGTCTAAAAGCAAACACTCCTTGATATCGATATAGCGATTCCATGAGCCGTATTCTTTGAGACCGATTTCATTCTTCCAGCCAATCGCATAGTCCATGCGATTGCGAAAGTAGAATTGTTCTGCTGAAGGCGTCACGTTTGCGACTCGTTCAGTGTGGCCGGCCTTGGTGAAGGCGCGGTTAATCATGTCGAGCTTGAGTTTGAGCTGAGCATCGTAAGAGAGCTGTTGCCATAAGCATCCCCCACAAACACCTGCATGTGGGCAGGGCGCATCGACGCGGTCGGCCGAGGGTTTGGTGATGGTATCGATTTTACCGATCCATTCGCCTTTGTCTCGTTTGATAAATGCCGCATCAACCACGTCGCTAGGAAACGCAAAAGGGATCACGACAGATTTCTCTGGTGATCCTGGGCGTTCAACGTTGTAGCGTCCTCGTCCTTTATCGTCGACATCTTCGATGTTGCCT
>Ga0209277_10001027_pt1 | contig 13906 bp, 11 predicted proteins | sample JI81AbrownDNA_FD_187503 | JGI IMG/M metagenome (GOLD analysis project Ga0209277, IMG submission 187503) | Wastewater effluent complex algal communities from Wisconsin, to seasonally profile nutrient transformation and Carbon sequestration -... | ecosystem: Engineered > WWTP > Effluent > Algae... | reverse complement strand
TGGTCGCCGACTCGGTGCTGCTGCACGACGTCGTGGTGCGGGCCGGCGCGACACTGCGCCACGTGATTGCGGACGACCGCACGGTGATCGGCGCGAACGCCACGGTGGGGGAGCAGGCAGCCGGCGGGTTGCCCACCGATGGCGAGTTGGTGTTGCTCGGGGCGGACGTGCGCATCGACGGGGGTGTTCGGGTGCCGGCCGGTGAGCAGGTCGACCGCGGCGGCCGCAGGCGCGCCAGCTGACCGGTCGGGAGGTCGTGCCGATCCACGCAACCGGCGGGTGCGCGCTGCCGTAGGGTGGTCACCGGTGTGCCGGGAAGCCTGGTCGGCGATCCGAGCACCGACCCCGAAAGAGCTGAGATGGCTGGTTCTGTCACACCCCGCTTCCTGTTCACCCGGGGCAGCTGGCCCGAGGTGTCGCGCATCACCGCGCTGCTGCGCCGCGAGATGGTGGGCGGAGCTCTGCTGCTGGTGGCGACCGTCGCCGCCCTGGTGTGGGCGAACTCGGCCTGGGCAGCCTCGTATGCGGCTCTCCGGGACTTCACCGTCGGGCCAGCGGCCCTGCACCTGGATCTCAGCCTGGGTGAATGGGCGGCGGACGGGCTGCTGGCCGTCTTCTTCTTCGTGGCCGGCCTGGAGCTGAAACGCGAGTTCGTCGCCGGCGATCTGCGTGACCCGCACAAGGCGGCGCTGCCCGTGGTGGCGGCGCTCGGTGGCATGGCGGGTCCTGCTCTGCTGTACGTGCTGGTCAACCTGAACACCGGTGGCGACGCGCTGCGGGGCTGGGCCATTCCCACGGCGACCGACATCGCCTTCGCGTTGGCCGTGCTCGCTCTGGTGTCGACCCACCTGCCGGTGGCCCTGCGTACGTTCCTGCTGACCCTGGCGGTGGTCGACGACCTGTTCGCGATCACCATCATCGCCGTGTTCTACACCCGTGACCTGGCGCCGGAGTTTCTGCTGGCCGCCGTGCTGCCGCTGGGACTGTTCACGCTGCTGGTGCAGCGGCGCGTTCGGTCGTGGTGGCTGCTGCTTCCGCTGGCCGTCGCCACTTGGGGACTCGTGCACGCCTCGGGCGTGCACGCCACCGTCGCGGGGGTGTTGCTGGGGTTCGCCGTGCCGGTCGTCCGCAGTCGCGTCGCCGGCGGCCCCGAGGCCGGCCCGGGGCTGGCGGAGCACTTCGAGCACCGCTTCCGGCCCCTCTCGGCCGGTGTCGCTGTACCGGTGTTCGCGTTCTTCGCCGCCGGGGTCACGGTCGGCGGCCTGTCCGGCTTCACCGCATCGCTGACCGACCGGGTCGCCGTCGGCATCGTCGTGGGGCTGGTCGCCGGCAAGGCCATCGGCATCTTCGGCGCCACCTATCTGATGGCGCGATTCACCCGGGCCACCCTCGACCCGCAGCTGCGTTGGGTCGACGTGGCCGGCCTGGCCGTGCTGGGCGGGGTCGGCTTCACCGTGTCGTTGTTGATCGGCGAACTCGCCTTCGGAGCAGGCAGTGTCCGGGACGAGCACGTCAAGGTGGCCGTGCTGACCGGGTCGCTGCTGGCCGCGGGCATCGCTGCCATCGTGCTGCACGCGCGCAACCGCGCCTACCGCCGGATCGAGGAGGCTGAACTCGTCGACAGCGACCACGACAACGTCCCGGACGTGTACGACGATCCCGATCGCTGATCGTCTCTCGGCGTGACGCCGCCGCCGTCGTCCGATCAGGTCGCGCCAGTGTGAACACGCCGCGCGAATCTCGCCCATCGATACCGGCGTGAAACAAATCGGCAATACCCTGACGGTCGTGAGCGAACTTTTCTCGGACTATCGGGCCTCAGGACCTGCGTTCGACGAGATGATCTCGGACGAGGGTGTGCGGGCCGCCTACTCCGCGGCGCTGCGGCAGTTGGGCAAGCTGGAGGCGGTCGAGGTGCGCTCGCGTGCCGACTATCTCAAGAGCACCTACCTCGACCAGGGCGTCACGTTCGACATCGGTGGCGAGGAGCGGCCCTTCCCGCTCGACATCGTGCCGCGCATCCTGATGGCGGACGAGTGGGCCGTCATCGAGTCCGGAGTGGCCCAGCGGGTTCGGGCGCTGGAGGCGTTCCTCGCCGACGTGTACAGCGACGGCAAGGTGTTCGACGACGGGGTGATCCCGCGCCGGGTGGTCGCCAGCTCGCCGCACTTCCATCGGGTCATGCACGGCGTCGTGCCGCCCAACGGTGTGCGCGTGCACGTGTCGGGCATCGATCTGATCCGCGACAACGAGGGCGTCTTCCGGGTGCTCGAGGACAACGTGCGGGTGCCGTCGGGCGTGTCGTACGTGATGACCAACCGTCGGGCGATGTTCTCGGCCCTACCTGAGGTGACGAGTCGGCACCGGATCCGTCCGGTCGAGCAGTACCCGCTGCAGCTGTTGGCCGCCCTGCGCGCCGCCGCGCCGCACGGCATCACCGATCCGACCGTGGTGGTGCTCACCCCCGGCGTCTACAACTCCGCCTACTTCGAACATGCACTGCTGGCCCGCATGATGGGCGTCGAGCTGGTCGAGGGTCGCGACCTGGTCTGCCGAGGCGGACGAGTGTCGATCCGCACCACCCAGGGACTGCGTCCGGTGCACGTGATCTACCGACGCCTAGACGACGAGTTTCTCGACCCGGCCACCTTCCGCTCCGACTCGATGCTGGGTTGCGCGGGCCTGATCAACGCGGTGCGGGCCGGCAACGTCACCCTGGCCAACTGCGTCGGCAACGGCGTCGCCGACGACAAGCTGGTCTACACCTACGTGCCCAACCTGATCCGCTACTACCTGAACGAGGAACCGGTCATCCCGGGTGTCGACACCTGGCGCATGGAGGACCCCGAGTCGCGCACCGAGGTGCTCGACCGGCTCGCCGAACTGGTGCTGAAGCCGGTCGACGGCTCCGGCGGCAAGGGCATCGTGATCGGCCCGGCCGCCAGCCAGCGCAAGCTCGACAAGTTGCGCTCCGAGGTGCTGGCCAATCCCCGCGGCTGGATCGCCCAGCCGGTCGTGCAGCTCTCGACGGTGCCCACCATGATCGAGGGCAAGATGCGCCCCCGGCACGTCGACCTGCGTCCGTTCGCCGTCAACAGCGGCACCGGCATCTACGTGCTGCCCGGCGGGCTGACCCGGGTCGCCCTGCCCGAGGGCGAGCTGATCGTGAACTCCTCCCAGGGCGGCGGCTCGAAGGACACCTGGGTGCTGGCCCGCGACGGCGTCCGGGCGCAACGCAAGCGCGCCCGTCCGCAGGTGACGCCGATGGGCGTGCCGCTGGCCGACATCGGCGTCGAGGGCGTGCAACGGCAACAGGAACAGCAACAACAGTCGACTCGAACGGAGGCGCCGTGCTGAGCCGCATCGCCGAATCCCTGTTCTGGATCGGGCGCTACCTGGAGCGGGCCGAAGACACCTGCCGCATCGTCGAGGTGCACCTGCAGCTGCTGCTGGACGACCCGACCGTCGATCAGGAGGCCGCCGGCCAGTCGCTGCTCGAAGTGATGGGCTACCCGCCGCCCGAGGGTCGCGCGGCCGACGCCCAGTACGTGCTGACCTCACTGTGCTACGACGACGAGTCGCCGGCCTCGGTCGCCACCGCGCTGGGCGGGGCCCGCGAGTCGGCCCGGCGAGCCCGCGAGACGGTGTCCACCGAGATGTGGGAGTCGATCAACACCACCTGGAACTCGGTGCGGGCCGGGCGGCTGCAGCGGATGCGTCCGGCGACGGCGTTCAAGCTGATCCGAGAGCGCTGCGCGGTCATCTCGGGCACCGCCGACTCCACCATGAGCCACGACGAGGGCTGGCACTTCCTGATTCTCGGACGCTCGCTCGAGCGGGCCGACATGACCGCCCGGCTGATCCAATCGGCGTCCATCACGTCGGGTTCGCAGAGCGCCTGGAACAACGTGCTGCGCGGGTGTGGAGCGCACCACGCGTTCGTCCGCACCTATGGCGGAGTCACCACCGACCGGGACGCCGCCGAGTTCCTGCTGCTCGACAGGTTGTTTCCGCGCTCCCTGGTGCACACCCTGACCGCAGCCGAGCAGGCGCTCTCCGAACTCGGCCAGACCGAGCGCCGGGGCGGCATCGAGGACGACGCGCAGCGTCTGCTGGGCACCGCGCGGGCGGCGCTGGAGTACCGTCCGCCGGGCGAGGTGCTGTTCGACCTGCCCAGCCGGATGGCCGACCTGCAGTGGGTCTGCAACCAGGCGAGCACGGCGATCAGCCAGCGCTACTTCGAAGGCGCCACCGCGGCAGTGTGGCGGGGAGGCGAACAGTGACCAGGCAGATTCGGATCGTCCATCACACCGGCTACTCCTACCCCGACAACGTGCTCGGGTCGCACAACGAGGTCAGAATGACGCCGCGGGCCAGCCGTGAGCAGTGGGTGATGAACTCGCGCATCGACATCAATCCCAACCCGTGGGTGCTCAGCTACACCGACTACTGGGGCACCCGGGTGACGGCGTTCGAGATCCGCGAGAAGCATTCGCGGTTGAACGTCACCTCGACTGCCACGGTCGAGGTGACCCGTCCGGCCGAGACGGCGCCCGGAATCAGCTGGGACGAGTTGCACGAACACACCCTGACCGACCAACTGGTCGAAATGCTCACCGTCAGCGAACACGTCGACCCCGGTGACGAACTGTGCGGTTACGCGGCCAGAGTGGCTCGTGAGGCCGAACCGGCCGCGACGGTCGCCGAGGTGGTGGGGCGAATCCGCGAGCGCGTCCGGTATGTGCCGGGGGTGACCCATGTGCAGACCAGGGCACGCGACGTCTGGGACGCCGGTGCCGGAGTCTGCCAAGACATGGTGCACGTCGCGATCGGGGCCCTGCGCTGCGTAGGCATTCCGGCTCGGTATGTGTCGGGTTACCTGATGCCGTCGGCGAACCCGGTGCCCGGCGAGCCGCGCTCGGCGGAGTCGCACGCGTGGCTGCAGTACTGGGACGGCGCCTGGGTGGGCATCGACCCGACCAACGACACCGTGCCGGGCGAGTTCCACGTCGAGGTCGGTCTGGGTCGCGACTATTCCGACGTGCCGCCCCTGCGAGGCATCTACTCCGGCGGCGGAGCGTCCGAGATGTACGTCGAGGTCGAGATGACGGTGCTCAACTGACGAAGGTTCGGCTGGTTGAGCCTGTCGAACCCCCGCTGGTTGAGCCTGTCGAAACCCCCTGCTGGTTGAGCGTGTCGAAACCCCTCTGCGGGTTGAGCTTGTCGAAACCCTGAGTTCGTCGCAGTCGGGATCCTCGCATTGCCCGGCTAGCCTGGGTGTGTGGACAATCTGCCGATCTCGTCTAAATACCGCTCCAGGCCGCTCGAGGCGTTGGACGATGCCGAGCGCGAGCAACTGGCCGAACGACTGAACACCGAGTTCGCCAACGGTGCCATCGAGACCGACGACTATCGCGCGATGCTCGACCAGGTATTCGCGGCGCAAACGCTCGGCGAGGTGGCGGGCGTGGTGGCCGCACTGCCCGCCAAGGACACCTTCAACGTTCCCGCTGTGATCGTGGCCGGTACCGCCGCCCCGGGCGAGTTGGTGCCGGCGAAACCCACCGGAATCAGGGCGCCACTGCTTCTCGCTGCCGGGTTGGGCACTGGTATTGCAGTGGTGATCCTGCTGATCGTGATGATCCTGCTCTGACGGAGGTCGCGGGTTCGACAAGCTCAACCATCTGGGTCACGCTCGACCAGCGTCAGGGCTTGACGGCCTTGTTGGTCGGACGGATGTCGGCGCCGGTCAGGGTTTCGTGCACCACGTAGCCGGCCAGGGCACCCGACAGCAAGTGCGCCCAGGGGTCGTTGCCGCCCCGGCTCGATGCGCTCGCGGTGAAAACCCCGGGCGTTTCGGCCCGAAGCTGGGGCATGCGCAGCCAGGTGCGCGACGACGTCCAACGGGTTCCGAAGCCGGGGGAGGGGGAGCCGGAGGTGAAGTCGTGGACGATCTCCTGATCGGGCAGCCGATATCGGACGCGTACGCCGCTTCGAGTGTGCTCCACGGTCTCGTCCACGCGTGCGTCCGCGCCGGTCGATGACAGCGAGTTGGTTTCGACACCGTAGTCGGTGGTGAAACCAACCCGTTGTTGAGCCGAGACGGCGATCTGGGGGGCAACTGCCGGACGGGTCCAGCTCGTCCGGCGGCGCAGCGTCCGCTCGCCGGGGGTAACGAGCCGCAGGTGCTCCCACGGGTTCACCGCCGAGACGGTCGCGCTCACCACGAGCTGACCGGAGGCCGTCACCACAACACCGGAACGCAGTGCCGTCACCGGCTCGCCTGCCCGCACCTCGACGCGGCGCAGCTCCAACCGGGCGGTCAGCAGCTCGAGCAGGTCACTGGCGGGCACCGGACGCTCGTCGCGAGTCAGCTGCCAGCGTCCGAACGTGCGCTCGAGAGCCAGCCGCACCGCCACGAAACCGGGGGTTCGGGCCGGGTCGGAGCCGATCCGTCGAGCGGTGCTGCGCAGCAGCGCGGCGGCCTGCGGGTGCCCGATCCCACGGGCCAGGTGCTCCACCGTGCGAGTCAGTCCCAACGCGACCCGGCGCCGCGAAGTGAGATCCGAATCCAGCAACTCGTCCTCGAGCCCCAGCCGGCGCAGCACCTGCCAGCGCTCGTCGAGCAGGTCCAGCAGGTCGCGCCAGCGGATGGCTGCAGGTGAGCCCCAGGCCGCGCTCAGCGCCGTCCACTGCTCGCCGCGGTCCGTGGGCAGCACCAGGCTGGTGCCGTCGTCGAATCGATGGACGGCCGGCGGTGCGGGCACCAGGGCGTGGCCGGTGCGGGCCAGTTCGACGTCGAAGGCCCGTCCGGACTTGCGGAAGAGATCTCGCCAGGGGGCCGGCAAGGTGAACACGGGTGGCAACGCACCGGGACGAGCCCAGCGGCCACCCAGTACGTCCGACGCCTCGAAGAGCACCACCCGGTGGCCCTGCTTGGCGAGTCGCGCGGCAACGGCCAGGCCGGCCAGTGAGGCGCCGACGACCGCGACTGGATGATCGTTCATGCGGTGCCGGCGCGGCGCCGGGCACGCCAGGATCGCAGCGACTGCCAACCCTTGACGACACGGTTGACGAGGAACAGCGCCAGCGCCAGCGTGAACACCAGCAGCACGGCCGCCACGGTAGCTGCGGCCACCGGGTAGAGCGCGGCGAGTGACAGCACGCCGACCAGGGACAGGTCGCCGATCGCGGAAGCGGTCAGGTTGGTCACCGGTTCGGGCGAGGTGTTGATCGCCAGCCGCAGACTCGCCTTGGCCAGGTGCGACAGCAGTGCAGTCAGGCCGCCGACCGCCGCCAGGGTGACTGTGCCCAGGTCACCGGTCTGACCGGCGATCAGCGCACCGATGGTGGCCCCCGCGATGGGCCGGATCACGGTCGAGACCGCGTCCCAGGCCGAGTCGAGGTAGGGAATCTTGTCGGCGGCCAGCTCGACGAGCGCCAGCACGCCCATCACGATCATCACGTCGGTGCGCTCGAACCCCGAGGGAACGCCCTCAACGCCCGCGAACCGGCCGAGCAGGCCGAGGATCAACACCGTCGCCCAGGCGTTGATGCCGCTCGCCCAGCCGCCGGTGAACGCCAGCGGAAGCATCTCCATGAGCCAAGGGTGCCAGAGCCGGACGGGCAGACTGCCGGCTCAGCCCGTGAAGTCCTCGGCGCGGACGGTGCCCTCGTCGTTCTCGATGGCTCGGACGATCCGGGCAGCCACCGCGTCGGGATCCGCACCGGTGCCGAACCGCGGGGCGCTTCCGTGCAACGCCCGCCCGGCCAGGCCCGTCTCGGTGTGCGGCGGCTGCGTATCGATCACGGATACGCCGTCGCGGCGCAGCTCACGAGCCAGGGCGTCCGTCGCGGCGGCCAAGCCGGCCTTCGCCGAAGAATAGGCGACCATCGAGGCCATCGGAGCAGCGGCGATCACGCCGCTGATGGTGACCACGAAGCCGCGTGTCTGCTTCAGCTCGGGGAGCAGCCCGCGGATCAGCCAGAGGGGTCCGACGGCGTTGACCAGGAAGATCTCTTCGATGACCTCTTCCGGGGTGTCGGCCAGGGGTCCGAACGCGACGGCGCCGGCGGCGATGACCACCCCGTCGAGTCGCCCGTAGTGCTGTTGCGCGGCACTGCCAACGTCTGCTGCGAGGCCACTGTCGGTCAGGTCGCCGATCACCTGGGGTGCCGAGCCGATCACAGCGAGCCGGGCGGCATCGCGTCCGACCAAGAGCAATCGAGCTCCCTGGGCCGCCAACCCGTGGCTGATCCGACGGCCCAGCTCGCCACTCGCACCGATCACTGCAACCACTGCCGAATCCAGGTTCCTTGCCATCCTGCGACAGTAGTCGCGTCACTCGCGTGTCGGCGCAGAGCGGCCGGTGCGACCCGGTCGTGCCTTGCGCGCGCCCGTGCCTTGGGCGCAGACCTGGATCGATGGGCCGGAGCACCCCTCACCGCGCAAACTGTCGCCTATCGTGTGCAGCAGGCAAGGGCCGTAGTCTCTGGCCAGTTGTCGCTACCTTGGGTTACTGTCACCGGACCAAAACAGCCCAACGAGAGGGCATGATGGACGACTTTCTTGGCTTGGACACGCTCGACCTGTCGCGCTTCCAGTTCGCCACCACCAGTGTTTTCCACTACTTTTTCGTGTCTTTCACGGTTGGTTTCGCACTGATCGTGGCGATCCTGCAGACCATCGCCTATCGCACGAAGCGGCAGGACCTGGAGAACCTGACCCGGTTTTTCGGGCATCTGTTCTTCATCAACTTCGCTGTCGGGGTGGTGACCGGCATCGTGCAGGAGTTCCAGTTCGGTATGAACTGGCAGTTCTTCTCCACCTTCGTCGGCAACATCTTCGGGGTGCCGTTGGCGCTGGAGGTGCTGATGGCGTTCTTCCTGGAGTCGACGTTCATGGGCATCTGGTGGTTCGGTAAGGACCGGCTGCCCAAGTGGGTGACGTTGAGCAGCATCTGGATCGTTGCCTGGGGCACCTCGATCAGCGCTTTCTGGATCATCATCGCCAACGCGTGGATGCAGCACCCGGTCGGTTTCGAGGTGCGCAACGGCCGGGCGGTGATGACCGACTTCGCGGCGATCGTGTTCAACCCGAAGGGGCTGGAGTGGTTCGTGCACATCTGGTTCGGCTGTTTGGCCGTGGCTGGATTCTTCGTGGTCGCGGTGAGCGCCTACCACCTCAAGCGTGATCACAATGTGAAGGCCTTCACGGTCAGCTTCCGGGTCGCCCTGGTGACCGCCATCGTGGGGGCGATCGGAGCGTCGGTGGCCGGCCATCACCAGGGCCAGACCGCCATCGAGGATCAGCCGATGAAGTACGCCGCGTTCAGTGCCCTGTGGGAGACGCCGACCGGGGACTCGATGCCGGAGAGCATCTTCGCCATTCCCAGCCAGAGTGAGCAGCGGAACCTGGTCGAGATCTCGATCCCGTATCTGGGTTCGTTCCTGGCCTTCAACAGCTTCACCGGCACCGCTGAGGGTCTGATCGAGCTGCAGGCGCAGAGCGAGGCGCGCTACGGCCCCGGGAACTACATTCCGCCGGTCGCGCCGGTGTATTGGGCGTTCCGGATCATGGTCGGCGCCGCTTCGGTGATGGCGTTGCTCGGCCTGTTGATCGCCTTCCAGGCCTGGCGCCGAGGCCCGACCCGGTTGGGCTGGGTCTACCCGCTGGTTCTGGTCACCCCGCTGCTGCCGCACATGTCGAACTTCGCCGGCTGGGTGACCACCGAAATGGGCCGGCAGCCGTGGATCGTGCAGGGCCACATGCTCACCGCCGACGCTGTCAGTGACCTCCCGGTCACCTGGTTGGCCGCCTCACTGGCCGCGTTCTGGCTGATCTATCTGACCCTGATCGGGTTGGACGTGTTCCTGCTCACCCGCACCGCCCGAGCCGGCATGCACGAGCCGGACGTGCAGGCACCGTCCATTCCGGCGCCCAGCTACGAGCCGGAGGGTGCCAACTCGTGACCCCCCTCGTGACGGTGTGGTTCGTGCTGGTCGCGTTCACCTTCGCCGTGTACTTCTTCCTGGACGGTTTCACCTTCGGTGCCGGCATCCTGCAGAACGTGCTGGCCCGCCGCGAGTCGCGGACCGGGCTGATGCTGCAAACGGTCAGCCCGTTCTGGGCCGCCAACGAGGTATGGGTGATCCTCGGAGCGGGTGCCATCTTCGCCGCGTTCCCGCTCTGGTACGGAACGCTGTTCACCGGCCTCTATCCATACTTCACCCTGATCCTGTTCGCCCTGATCGGACGAGGGGTGTCGTTCGAGTACCGAGCCGAGGTCAACACCCCCGCCTGGCGCATCTTCTGGGACGTCACCTCAACCATCTGCCACCTGCTACCGGCCATGCTGTGGGGCATGATCCTGGCCAACATGGTGGCCGGCATGCCGATCGGTGAAAGTGGCCGCTACCAGGGCACCCTCGGCGACACGGTCACCTGGTTCACCCTCCTGGGCGGCGTCACCACGCTGTGCCTGTTCGTGCTGCACGGAGCCACGTTCCTGCTGCTGCGGATCGACCCCGACGAACCACTGCACCAACGCACCCGCCGGGCCAGCCTGATCTTCGGCGCCTTCGCCACCGTGTTCGTGCTGGCCTTCGTCTACGTCGGTTTCGTGGTGACCAACCGGTTCAACAGCTTCGGCGTGACCGAATACCTCTACCCCCTCGGGGCCGCGATCAACCTGACCCTGGTCTGCTTCGCGCTGGTCACCAAACGAGAGTTGCTGGCCTTCCTCGCCACCGGGCTGACCGTCGTCTTCGCCACCGCAACCGTCTTCGCCAGCCTCTACCCCACCCTGCTGACCAGCACCCTGGGCAGCCAGTACAACCTGACCGTGGCCGCCAGCGCGAGCGAGCCGTACACACTGCAGATCCTGACCATCGCCTGCTCGATCTTCCTACCACTGATCATCGGCTACCAGGCCTGGAACTTCTACGTCTTCCGCAGCCGGATCAGAGGCGACCGGCAGGCCGTCGAGCAAGCCTCCGCACACTGAGCGAGCGGAGCTGGGCACGACCTCGCAGGGTCAGTGCAGTACACCGTCGCGTAACTCGAGAACCCGGTCGGCCAGTCTGACCGGTCCCTCGCGGTGACTGACTACGATCACCGTCCGCCCCCGGGTGTGCAGGTCGATGGCGTCGAGCACGGTCTGTTCCGTCCCCGGATCGAGATGGGCTGTCGGCTCGTCGAGCAGCAGCACGTCGGCGCCCGAGAGCAGCGTGCGCGCCAGGCTGACCCTGGCCCGCTCGCCGCCACTGAGCAGCGCCCCGTCCTCACCCACCTGATCGCTCAGCGCCTGCGGCAGTGCGAGGTCGGTGAGCATCGAGCCGAGGGTGGACGACGGCGCGCTCTGGGCGCCGATCCGCAGGTTCTCCTCGATGCTGGCGTCCAGCACGGGGGCGTCCTGCAGGTGCATCGCGATGCGGCTGTGCACAGCGCTCGGCGCCACCTGGTCGGCCGGCACGCCGTTGTAGGAGACTTCTCCGGTCGTGGACGGCAGCCGGCGCGCGATCAGCTTCAGCAGGGTCGTCTTGCCGGCTCCGCTCGGCCCACGGATCACCACCCGCTCGCCGGGCGCGACGCTCAACGACACGTTGCGCAGCACGGCGCGGCCGCTCAGTTCGACGCCCGCGGAGCGCAGCTCGACCGCGGTGGGGGAGTCGGGCAGATCGTGGGGCAGGCTGGGCGCCGGCATGGCCGGCTGCAGGGCGTCCAACTCGGCGGTGCGCCGGCTGCTGGAGCGCCGCTGTTCCACTGCGGCGGGTATGCCGGCGATCACCGCCAATACCTCGAACAGTGCGACGGCCCCCAGGCAGGCACCCACCAGCAGTGCCGGCGCAAGGGCCTGCGGCCCGGTCATCGCACGCCAGCCGACCAGGCACAGCGCGAGCACGCAGCCGGCGAGCAGTACCTCTTTGAGCAGGGCCAGCCGGCCGCTGATCCGGTCCAACTCGAGGCGTGCCTCGTTCGCGGCGGCGGCCGTGCCGGCCAGTTGCCTGCGCAGCAGGGTTCCGGCGCCGTCGGCGCTGGCCGCCAGCGCGTCCAACAGGGCCGAGGCGTGCTCCCGGGTGCCCGCCAGTTCGGCTTCGGCGAGCGCACTCACCCGTCTGGTGGCCACCAGGACGGCGACGGTGAAGAGCAGGGCGGGGATCAGCACGACGGCAGCCAGCGGGGCGTCCAGCCAGGCCACCCAGGCCGAGAACCCGCCGAGCACGACGCCGACCGCCACGGCCGGCACGGTGACCCGAACCACGTGCATCACCTGGGCGTCCACGTCGGTGTGCACCCGGCCGATCAGGTCGCCCAGGCGCTGGGAGTTCTCGCCGAGCACGGCGATCCGGTCGAACAGGGCCAGCCGTTGTCCAGCGCCGATGGCCAGTGCTGCGGCGTGGCCGGTGACCCGCTCGGCATAGCGGCCGCCGGCCCGGGCGACGCCCCAGGCGCGCACCGCGGTGGCCAGCCCGATCAGGCTCAGAAAGTTGTCGGGTCGTAGCGCGGCCCGCGAGATCAGCACCCCGGCGGTCGCGGTCAAACCCACGGTCGCCGCACCGGTCAGGGCGCCCGTCAGCACCGGCACCACCCAACGACGCCAGCTCATGAGGCCACCTGCACCACGGGACGCTCGGACAACCGCAACTCCGGCCAGTCCGGCGTGTCGAGGTGGGTGGCCAGGAGCACGATCCGATCGGACAGGCAGTTCTCGATCACGACGGTGAGTTCCGCCGCGGTGGCCTCGTCGAGATGGGCGGTCACTTCGTCCAACAGCACGACCCACGCGTCGCCGAGCAGTACCCGGGCCAGCGCCAGGCGAGCGATCTCACCACCGGACAGCCGTACCCCACCGTCGCCGATCCGAGTCTGCGGGCCGGACGGCAGGCCGGCAGACACATCGTCCAGACCCACCATGCGTAGCACCTCGTCGACCTGACGCGCGTCGGCATCGGGTCGGTTGAGTCGCACGTTGTCGGCCAGGCTGCCCGCGACGATCCGCGGGCGCTGCGGCAGGTAGGCGACGGCGGAGCGCCACTCGGCCAGGTCGAGCTGCTGCCGCTCGATGCCGTCCACCAGCAGCTCGCCGCGGTGATCGGCGTGACCGGCGATGGCCAGCAGCAGGGTGGATTTGCCGCTACCGCTCGGGCCGCGCAGCACCGTGGGCGCGCCGACCTGTAGCCGGCCCGTCGCCCGGGCCAGACCGGTGGTCGAGGTGCCGAGCTCGGCGCAGCAGTCACGAAGTTCGAGGGACTGTGCCGCGGGCAGCGGAGCCGTGCCGCCCCGCACGCCCTGGACCTCGGTCAGGCGATGCAGCTGTTCCAGCACCGGAACGGCGTCCATGGCGGCGTGTCGCTGGGCGCCGAGCGTGCGCAACGGGGTGAAGACCTCACCGAGCAGGATCAGCGCGGCCATCGTGGGCGCCAGCTCGGCGGTGCCGCCGACCAGCCGGGCGCCGATCCAGACCGCGGCCAGGGCCGTGCTCAGGATGGCGGCCACCTCGAGCACGAACGCGTTCATGAAGGCCGAACGCAACACCTTGGTGGTCACTCGAGCGTGCTGCGTGGCGGACTCGTCGAAGACCTGGCGATAGGCGGGGGTCGCTCCGTGCCCATCGATCACGGCCAGGTTGCGGGTGATGTCGACCAGGCGGCTGCCCAGTCGCAGGTGCGAGCTCCACTGCCGGGCGACGGCGTCGGCGGTGGCGCTGCCGACCAGGGCGAGGAACAACACGGTCAACGGCAGGGTGAGCACGACCAGCAGGCCGGTGGTCGGGTCCAACCAGAGCACCACCGGCGGAATCAGCAGCGACGCCACACCGGTGCGCACCGCGGCCGGAAGGTAGCCGTTGTAGAGGGGCAGCAGCCGGAACAGTTCGGCATCCAGGGCAGCCAGATCGCTGGCCTT
>Ga0209277_10001026_pt1 | contig 13911 bp, 13 predicted proteins | sample JI81AbrownDNA_FD_187503 | JGI IMG/M metagenome (GOLD analysis project Ga0209277, IMG submission 187503) | Wastewater effluent complex algal communities from Wisconsin, to seasonally profile nutrient transformation and Carbon sequestration -... | ecosystem: Engineered > WWTP > Effluent > Algae... | reverse complement strand
GGACTACGTAGGTGCCGTTGTGATGCCCGGTGGCGCATCTCAGCCACGCCGGACATTTGACGCGTGGCAGGAATGGGCGAAGCAACGTGGTGCGCGCGGGCTTGCCTACGTCATCTTCAACGAAGACGGCGAGCTCGCTGGGCCGGTCGCCAAAAATCTGTCCGACGACGAACGGGCCGGACTTGCCGCAGTGACCGGCGCGCGGCCAGGCGACTGCGTATTCTTCGCCGCTGGATCTGCGTCGCAAGCGCGTGGGCTTCTCGGTTCCGCCCGCGTCGAGATCGCCGAACGACTAGAACTGATTGATCATGACGAGTGGTCGTTCGTCTGGGTTGTTGATGCCCCGATGTTCGAGCCAATCGAATTGCCTGGCGGGCAAACCGGGTGGACGGCCGTGCACCATCCGTTCACGAGCCCCAACTCGGAGTGGGTTGACCGCTTTGTTGAGTCTCCGGGCGAGGCACTCGCGTGGGCATACGACTTGGTATGCAACGGAAATGAGATCGGTGGCGGGTCGATCCGTATTCACCGCGGGGACATCCAAGAGCAGGTTTTCGAGATCTTGGGAATGTCGCCCGCTGAGGCGAACGAGAAGTTCGGGTTCCTGCTCGAAGCGTTTAAGTTCGGGCCACCACCGCATGGCGGTATTGCGTTTGGTTGGGACCGAATCTGCATGCTGCTCGCAGGGGCCCACTCATTGCGAGACGTGATCGCATTTCCGAAGACGGGCGGTGGCTTCGACCCGTTGACGTCGGCACCCGCTCCGATCACTGCTGCTCAACGCAAAGAAGCCGGAATCGACGCAAAGCCAGTCGCTGATTCGAGCTAGCCGTGGATGACCTCTTCAGCGACGGCTCGCAGTCCTCACGACCACATGCCCCGCTCGCGGTCCGTATGCGACCGCAGTCACTGGCGGAGGTTGTCGGTCAGCAGCACGTCCTGGGGGAGGATTCGCCCCTCGGGCGGGTTTTGCGCGCAGACGGTCGCGAGGTAACTCGTTCGTCGCTGGTGCTGTGGGGTCCGCCAGGTACCGGGAAAACCACGCTGGCGACGCTTGTCGCCGCGAGTACGGGTGACCACTTCGAAGAGTTGTCGGCAGTGACAGCGGGGATCAAAGACGTTCGGGCTGTGATCGAGGCGGCCAAGCGGCGGCGTGAACTGAACGACACCGGCACGGTCTTGTTCATCGACGAGGTCCATCGATTCAGCAAGACGCAGCAGGACGCGTTGTTGCCGGCAGTCGAAAACGGATGGGTCACTTTGATCGCGGCGACTACGGAGAATCCGTCGTTCTCGGTGATTGCTCCGCTGCTGTCGCGCAGTCTGTTGGTACCCCTGCGTTCGCTGCGCGACGAAGACGTGGAAGTAGTTGTCAGGCGGGCAATCGAAGATCCACGAGGTCTTGGCGGAAATGTTGTGGTGACAACAGAAGCCGTCGATCAGATTGTGCGCGTCGCCGGCGGCGACGTTCGGCGCGCGCTCACAGTGCTTGAGGCGGCGGCACCTGCGGAAGGCTCGTCACTGGAGTTGACCTCGGAGTCTGTCGAGAAGGCCGTGGCTCACGCGCTGCCGCGTTATGACCGAGACGGCGACCAGCACTACGACGTTACAAGTGCCCTCATCAAGAGCATCCGTGGCAGCGATGTGGACGCCGCGATGCACTACCTGGCCCGAATGGTCGTTGCCGGTGAAGATCCACGCTTTATTGCCCGGCGGCTCGTGATCCTCGCCAGTGAAGACATCGGCATGGCTGATCCGACGGCACTGCAGACGGCCGTGGCCGCTATGCACACGGTGTCCTTCGTTGGTCTTCCCGAGGCCAGAATCACCCTTGCTCACGCTGTCGTCCATCTCTCGTTGGCCCCCAAGTCCAATCGGGTGTACGCCGCCATCGGGGCAGCAATTGCCGATGTTGAAGCCGGTCGAATCGGAATTGTGCCGGCACCGTTGAGGGATGGCTCCTCAAGTGCGGCGCGGGCGGAGGGGGCAGGTGAGGGATATCGCTACCCCCACGACGAGCCGACTGGCATCGTTGCCTTCCAATATGCGCCTGACTCAGTTGCCGGTCGCCGCTACTACGTGGCCAGTGACCATGGGGCTGAGCGGCGATGGGGTGAAATGGCAACAAATATTCGAAACGCCCTTGGTCACGATGATCGCTCCGGGTAGGGTTGGCCGCGCCGACAGGGGAACGTGACTGGCGGCAAGTGCTTTAGTCAATTAGGTCTGTGGGGGAGTTCTTCATCGTGAGTCGAGTTATGTGGGTAGCTGTCGGAGCAGTCGGTGGCATCTATGCGTACCGTCGCGGCCAACGAGCCCTCGATGAGGCAAAGGCGCGAGGATTTGTCGGCAACGTGCAGGTTGCTGCTGGTACGGCAGCAAGCGTTGCCCAGGGAGTGAGCAAGGTTGCTGCCCTGGCTGCAGGCCAACCTGCGACCCCCGTCGCGGTCGACTATGAGTCCGCCGCTGAATTGCCCGCAAGCGTGCAGGTCACTCCGGTGCGGCGCACGGCACTCAATCGTCGACAGAAGCGGGTCCCAGCGACCGCTCTGCGCCTCGAAGCACTCAATCCAGATGACGTTGTCGACGTTCGCGAGATGCATTCGCGGGCTGGTTGAGCCTCGGGGGCATTCGGCCGAGGTGTGCGCCTAGTAACCTTCACTGGTTAGCCAATTCAGTTTGCGCCCACTAAGGGAAGACGAGCACCTATGGATTCCGCGGAGATCAGACGCCGCTTTTTAGCCTTCTTTGCCGACCGTGGTCACACGGTCGTGCCGAGCGCTTCGTTGCTGCTCGATGATCCGACCTTGTTGTTCGTCAATGCCGGCATGGTGCCCTTTAAGCCGTATTTCCTGGGTGAGGCAGTACCGGAATACACGCGCGCTGCCAGTGTCCAGAAGTGCGTTCGGACGCTGGATATCGAAGAGGTTGGCAAGACAACGCGGCACGCATCCTTCTTCCAAATGTGCGGAAACTTCTCGTTTGGTGACTACTTCAAAGAGACCGCCATTCCGCTGGCGTGGGAACTGCTCACCAGTCCAATAGAGGCAGGTGGTTTCGGCTTCGCGAAGGAGCGTCTGTGGGCAACCGTCTACGAGGACGACGACGAAAGTGAACAGCTGTGGCTCAACTTGACCGACATTCCGGCCGAGCGAATTCAGCGCCGAGGCAAGGCCGACAACTTCTGGTCCATGGGTGTTCCCGGTCCGTGTGGACCGTGCAGCGAAATCTATTTCGACCGCGGACCTGAATACGGGCAAGAAGGTGGCCCGGTCGTCGATGAAGATCGCTACCTGGAGATTTGGAACCTCGTCTTTATGCAGTACGCCCGTGGTGACGGGCAGACGAAGGACGACTACCCGATCCTCGGCGAACTGCCTGCCAAGAACATCGACACAGGTGCTGGCCTGGAACGCATCGCGGCTCTGTTGCAGGGAGTCGAGAACATTTACGAGATCGACACGACTCGGACTGTGCTCGATAAGGCCACAGCAATCACCGGTAAGCACTACGGCGACAGCGAAAAGGATGACGTCGCTTTACGAGTCGTTGCGGATCACTCGCGAACCTGCGTCTTCATGATCGCCGACGGGGTCTCACCCGGCAATGAAGGTCGCGGTTATGTGCTGCGGCGGATCACTCGGCGTGTGATCAACAAGATGCGTTCACTTGGCGCAACGGAACCGGTCATGGCTGACTTGATCGCCTCGGTTGTTGAAGCGATGAGCCCGCAGTATCCGGAGTTGATTGACGACGCCGGGCGCATCGCCGCAATCGCGGCGAATGAAGAGAGTGCATTCCTCGAAACGTTGCGGTCGGGCACGACGATCTTCGACAACGCGGTGGCGGAAATTCGCAGCGCTGGTGGTTCCAAACTGCCTGGTGACAAAGCGTTCCTTCTTCACGACACCTATGGCTTCCCGATCGACCTCACGCTGGAGATGGCGGCCGAATCAGGCATGGAGGTCGACCGCGCCGGATTCACGGCGTTGATGGAGGATCAGCGGCAGCGCGCCAAGGCCGACGCCAGGAGTCGCAAGGCAGGGCTCGCTGACCTCTCGGAGTTCCGGACTCTATTGGACCAGCACGGGCCAACGGATTGGCTGGCCTACGACGGCCTCGATTGTGATGCCACCGTCATTGGCATCCTGAAGGGCGACAAGCCTGCTCCCGCCCTAGCTGCCGGAGATGTTGGAACGATCGTGCTTGACCGCACGACGTTCTACGCGGAATCGGGTGGCCAGCACGCCGACGCTGGTCGCATCCTCGGCGAAGGCGTCGATGTCGAGGTCATCGATGTGCAACGACCGGTGAAGGGTCTCGTCGCTCATCAGGTTCGCATCAAGAGTGGCGAACTCACTCTCGATCAGAAGGTCCATGCCGAAGTCGATCCAGCATGGCGTCGCGACGCCCGACAGGCCCACTCCGGAACCCACGTTGTGCACGCCGCTCTGCGTGAAGTCCTTGGACCGACAGCTCTTCAGTCGGGTTCGTTCAACCGTCCCGGGTATCTGCGGTTGGACTTCAAGTGGACAGGTGGACTTTCAGCCCAGTCCCGGCGCGATGTTGAGGATGTCTCCAACCGTGCGGTTCGTGATGACCTCGGGGTCGGCGTTGAGTACATGACCTTGGAACGCGCCAAGAAGATAGGTGCCCTCGCACTATTCGGTGAGACCTACGGTGACGAAGTGCGCGTCGTTGAGATCGGCGGTGCCTGGTCGCGCGAACTCTGTGGTGGGACCCACGTGTCATCAAGTGCCCAGATCGGTCCGATCGCTGTGACAGGCGAATCATCGATCGGTTCGGGCACGCGCCGTGTCGAGGCGACTGTTGGGTTACCGGCATTCGAGTATCTGGCGCGTGAGCGGGACATGGTGTCGCAATTGACCGACATGCTCAACGTCGGTGCGTCGGACCTCCCTCAGCGGATTTCGGAAATGGTCAGTCGACTGAAAGAAGCCGAGCGCGAACTCGACAAGTTCAAGAAGGCGTCTCTTGCTGACAACGTTGACCAGATCATCGGTGCTCCCACACAGATCGGTGAGGGGTCTTTGTGGCTATTCGAGGCACCCAGCGGAACAGGTGGCGGGGATCTGCGCGAAATCGTTCAACGGGCAAGCGCGAAGACTCGCCCGGACGTTCCCGGTGCTTGGGTAGGCGCGGCCGATGCCGACGGCAAACTTTCGCTGGTTGTTGTGGTCAACAAGGCAGGTCAGGAGCGCGGGCTGACGGCAAAGGACCTGTTGGCGGCAGTCCTGCCCGCAGTTGACGGACGCGGTGGCGGAAAACCGGACGTTGCTCAAGGCGGCGGAACAAATCCTGCCGGGTTGCCGGAAGGTTTCCAGGCAGCCCGAGCCACAGCGGGCGAGCGCTGGGGAGCACCCGAGTAGTGCGCCACGGGGTAAGGATCGGCATCGACGTCGGGAGCGTTCGGATCGGCGTTGCCCGGTCCGATCCGGCTGGAACGCTGGCTGTTCCCGTTGACACTGTCAAGCGCGGAAAGGGCGATTTAGGCTCAATCTGCGCGATTGCTGTGGAATATGAGGCGCTTGAGATTCTCGTCGGACTGCCACTGGGCCTGTCGGGCAAGGCCGGGGCAGCTGCCGAAATTGCCCAACGATTCGCGGCTGATCTTGCGCTTGAAGCCGCCCCGATCCCCGTCAGGCTCGTCGATGAACGACTCACCACCGTTCAGGCACAGCGAGGATTTCAGGAATCCGGAGTCACGACTCGCCAAGGCCGCTCGATAGTGGATCAGGCAGCGGCTGCCATTATCGTGCAACACGCATTGGACTCCGAGCGTCAAACAGGTGAACCGCTCGGGACGACAGTTAGGACGCCATGAGCCAGGTTGGCCTGACCATGACGGAAGGCGCACCCGCAGGTGGGCCGCCCGGGCACAAGAGGTCCCGAGCAGCGGTCTGGATCGCATTGGTGGTGGTGTTCGCACTGCTGGCAGTGGCAGCCTGGTTTGTTTATTCCTCGTTCCTTAAGCCAGCGCCCGACTACGAAGGTGATGGCACGGGAACGGTCATCATCAAGGTGGAGTCTGGGCAATCGATCCCAGCGATCGGCAACACCCTCGCCAGCAAAGACGTGGTGAAGTCCGCGGACGCGTTTGTTGATGCAGCAAGCGACGATCCGAAAGCACGCACTATCCAAGCGGGCGTGTACAAGATGAAATCGCAGATGAGCGCGCAGGCAGCATTGAATGTCCTGACCAATCCATCGAACAAGGCCGGGGTCGTCATCGTCACCGAAGGCATGCGAGCGAACAAGGTTGCGCAGGTAGCCGCAGATGCCACTGGAGTTCCGCTGGCCGAATTCGAGAAGGTCATCGCCAACCCATCGAACGTAGGGTTGCCAACGTGGGGCAACAACCACATCGAGGGATTCCTGTATCCGGCGACGTATGACTTCGAACCTGGCACGTCAGCAACAGCCGTCTTCAAGACTATGGTTGCGAAGTTCAAGGAATACGCGGCGAGCATCAACCTGGAACGACAGGCCGCGGCAAGTGGGCAGTCCCCATATGACGTGCTCAAAATTGCCAGCATCCTCGAGGCGGAATCCCAACCGGCTGACTACGCCAAGGTCGCTCGGGTGATCGACAACCGAATTGCCTGTACGTTGCCCGCCTGCAAGGCCGAGTACATCCAAGGACGCTTGCAGATGGACTCAACGATCAACTACGCGCAGAACACCTCGGACATCAATCTCAGCAAGGCTGAGCTGTCTGCTGACGGCCCGTACAACACGTACAAGAACAAGGGTTTGCCGCCCACGCCCATTGGCAATCCAGGTGCTGCAGCGATTGAGGCAGCACTGAATCCTGCACCCGGAAACTGGCTGTACTTCGTGTCCGATCAGGGGTTCACCGAATTCTCCGACACGTTCGCACAACAGAAGGCCGCCGAAGAGAGATATCGGGCGAGCAAGGGCCAGTGACGGCTACTAAGCGTGCGGCAGTCCTGGGTTCGCCTATCGCGCATTCGTTGAGTCCGGCGCTGCACCGTGCGGCCTACCGCAAGTTGGGCTTGGACTGGACCTACGACGCCATTGATGTTCCCAAGGACCAGTTCACTCGTGTCCTTGCCGAATTGCTGACTGACCCGAGTTTGGTTGGCCTGTCGGTGACGATGCCGCTGAAAGAACTTGCGCTGGCAGCGGCGCAAGAAGCCACGGTGATAGCCCGGCAGACGCAGGCGGCAAACACTCTCATTGTTGGCGCTAACTCTCTGTCAGCGGACAACACTGACCCCGACGGGATCATCTGGGCTCTGACCCGCGCCGGTCTGGCAGGACGGGTGTCGCATGCTGGGATTATCGGAGCTGGGGCGACTGCACGATCGGCAGTTGCGGCGTTGACCAAGCTCGGGGCCCACACGCTGTATGTCGTTGCGAGACGCCCGGAAGCGATCGCTGAGCTGTCGAAGGTTGCTGAGTCGTTTGGTGCGCGGGTAGTTCCGACCGCCTGGGATGCGCCAGAGGATGTCCTCGCCGCGCCCGTCGTCGTATCGACGGTGCCTGGCAGGGCGGCAGACGACCTGGCCCACGCCGTTGGATCGCAACCTGGTGTCCTCCTCGATGTCGTCTATGCGCCCTGGCCGACTGTTTTGGCAACCGCCTGGCGAGACAACGGTGGTGCCGTTGCATCCGGTCTGGAAATGCTGGTCGGGCAAGCGGGCCGACAGGTGGAACTCATGACGGGTCTTCAACCTCCGATGGAGGCCATGTTGGCGGCCGGAATCGCGGCACAGCTCTAGCAAGCGTGCTCCGGCCAAGGCGTTTGCATCGATCCACAGCGAGGAAGATCGCGCTGCGGGTGAGTTGATTCCTGCCCTAGGGTGAGCAAATGCGCATAGCCGTGACGATCGTTTCCGCGTTGCTTGGTGCGCTTGTCGGTTACTACACGCCGGAACTCGCACAGAAATCGTGTGCTGTCACCGTCAAGAATCGGCGGACGCTCTACCTCGTTGTGGCAGGCATCGCCGTGGGTCTCACAGGCTGGGGTGTGGGCGCCCGTTGGACGCTCATCGCATGGTTATGGCTTGCCTGCGTTGGTGCTGTGCTCAGCATCATCGACGTTGAGCATCATCGCCTGCCCGATCGACTGACATTGCCGTCATACCTCGTCGTTGGTATCGCGCTGCTGATTCCGGCGCTTGCCTATGGGCAATGGGGTTTCTACTTGCGGGCGTGGTTTGCCGCGCTGGCGATGTTCATCGCGTACTTCTTGCTGGCCCTGATCAATCCGGCGGGTATGGGCATGGGGGACGTCAAGCTCGCGGGAGTGTTGGGCTTGGCCCTTGGCTATCTCGGGTGGCCATTTGTGTTCATTGGCTTCTTCGCAGCGTTCTTTATTGGTGCCCTCGCCGGTATCAGTTTGATGATTTTCGGCAAGGCCGGCCGCAAGTCCCAGATCCCATTTGGGCCCTTCATGTTCATCGGTGCGTTGGTGTCATTGCTGTTCACCCCAGCCGTCATGACGTTCTACACATCGGTTTAGGTCCTATCAGCGGGGCACGACGGATAGCCGACGTGAAACACTGAGCATCATGCTCCGTTGGTTAACAGCCGGTGAATCCCATGGCCCAGCACTCGTTGCGATCCTCGAAGGCCTGCCGGCGGGTGTGCCGGTGACAACTGAATCCGTTTCTGACGACCTCGCTCGTCGACGTTTGGGCGCCGGTCGCGGGGCGCGCATGAAGTTCGAGCAAGACAAGGTGACGTTGCTTGGTGGAGTCCGACATGGGCTGTCGCAGGGTGGCCCGGTCGCTATTGAGATCGCAAATTCGGAATGGCCGAAATGGGATGTTGTCATGTCCCCAGATCCTGTGGCGGCCGAAGAACTTGCCGGAATTGCGCGGAATGCCCCGCTGACTCGGCCGCGTCCGGGCCATGCCGATCTTGCTGGCATGCAGAAGTACGACTTCGCAGATGCCCGCCCGATTTTGGAACGTGCCAGCGCTCGGGAGACGGCAGCGCGGGTCGCACTTGGAGCCGTCGCGCGTTCCTTCCTTCTCGACGCACTCGATGTCACGGTCGTTAGTCACGTCGTTTCGTTGGGCACCGTGAAATCGACGTCGACGGTTCTCCCCGGAATCGACGATGTTCCTGCGTTGGATGCAGATCCAGTGCGCTGCTTGGATCCCATCGCCAGTCGGGCGATGCAGGACGAGATTGACCTGGCCCGCAAAGAGGGCGACACCCTCGGTGGTGTCGTCGAGGTTGTGGTCCATGGCCTGCCTCCAGGACTCGGTTCGCACGTTCACTGGGATAGGCGCCTGGATTCGCGGCTTGCCGGTGCGCTCATGGGCATTCAAGCGATCAAGGGAGTCGAGATCGGAGACGGCTTCGAACTTGCTGCTACTCGCGGATCCCAAGCCCATGACGAGATCATCCGCACTGCCGATGGAATTCGCAGGGCATCGGGCCGGTCAGGTGGCACAGAGGGTGGCATGAGCACGGGTGAAACTCTTCGGGTTCGCGCCGCCATGAAACCCATCTCAACCGTCCCGCGCGCATTGCGCACTGTCGATACCTCAACCGGAGAGCCCACAACGGCACACAACCAACGCTCCGACGTGTGCGCGGTGCCGGCAGCTGGAATTGTTGCCGAAGCCATGGTTGCGCTCACGATCGCCGATGTTGCACTTGAGAAATTCGGTGGCGACAGCGTGTCAGAGACCCGACGTAACGCGCATTCCTACCTCGACAGTCTGACCATAAAATGAGCCCAGTCGTTGTCTTAGTTGGTGTGCCGGGAGCAGGTAAGACCACAGTCGGTCAGGCAATCGCCGCTCAACTCGGTGTTGCGTTCGATGACACAGATCAGATGATTGAACGTCGGGCCGGGCGAAGTGTGAGCGACATCTTCGTGCAGAGCGGTGAGGACGCCTTCCGCGAACTAGAGCGAGAAGTTGTGGCTGATGCTCTTGCGACTCATGCGGGCGTGCTTGCGCTCGGTGGCGGCGCGGTGATGGATGCCAATTCGCGCGCATTGCTGATTGAGGAGCCCACAGTGTGGCTCAAGGTGGACACGGACACAGCAGTTCGACGCGTTGGCCTAAATGCGCCGCGTCCCGTATTGCTGGGGAACGTGCGGGGGCAGCTGAAGGCGCTCACTGCAGAGCGCGAGCCGCTCTACACCGAAGTCGCGACGATCCAGATCGACACATCCGATCGCGAACCGGGTGAAATCGCGGCGCAGATCATCGGCGAGCTAGACCTCGAAGCCCCGCAGGTGAGCAGCGAATGACGGAGCCCTCGGTAGCAGTTGGAGTGCGTGGCGCTGATCCCTATGACGTCGTCATTGGACATGGAATCGGTGATCAGGTTATTGCCGGGATTTCAGGCGCGGTGGCACGCGTGGCGATCGTCCATCCGCCGACACTTCGTGCCGAGTCGGAGGCGCTTCGAAACCAGATTGCCGAAACCGGCAAGGTGGCAATCACCATCGAGGTTCCAGACGGTGAGAAAGCAAAGACCGCTGCAGTTGCGGAGTACTGCTGGTCAGTCCTCGGTCAATCTGGTTTCACTCGCACAGATCTGGTAATCGGATTTGGTGGCGGATCGACGACAGACCTTGCAGGTTTTGTCGCAGCAACATGGCTGCGCGGAGTCCCGCTGATCCAGGTCCCCACCACCCTGCTCGCGATGGTTGACGCTGCTGTCGGCGGTAAAACGGGAATCAACACAGCAGAAGGCAAGAACCTCGTGGGTTGCTTTTACCCGCCCTCACTTGTGATCTGCGACCTCGATCGCCTGGCGACTGTTCCTGAGCTTGACTACATCTCCGGACTAGCTGAAGTCATCAAGTGCGGCTTCATCGCTGACCCGCAGATCCTTCGCTTGATCCAGGAAGACCCAGCGGCGGCAGCTCGCGCCGATGGACCGCACACCGCAGAGTTGGTGCGACGCGCCGTCGCGGTCAAAGCGGATGTTGTGTCCGGCGACCTCAAGGAAGTTGTGGGCGGCCCCGCCGGGGGCGGCATTGGGCGCGAGGTTCTGAACTACGGGCACACACTTGGGCACGCGATCGAACGAAACGAAGGCTATCTCTGGCGCCATGGGGCAGCCATCTCAATCGGCATGGTCTTCGCCGCGGAATTGGCCATGCTCGCTGGACGCCTGCCAGAAGCAGTGGTGGATCTACACCGTGAGGTTCTGTCCAGCGTGGGCCTGCCAGTCAGTTATGAATCTGGGCAATGGCAGAAGCTTCTCGATGCCATGCGGATAGACAAGAAGACCAGAGCAGATGTTCTGCGTTTCGTTGTTTTGACCGATATTGCAAAACCAGCGATCTTGGAAGGCCCAGATCCTGCCATCCTGGTGTCGGCCTACGACACGATCAGTTCCTAGCCGAGGCCAGCAGTAACGAGTCGGGAGGAAGCTCGATGACTGAGCAAGACGAATCGCCAGCGCGGGTGCTCGTGCTGAATGGTCCCAATCTGTCGCGCCTGGGCAAACGGGAACCGGATATCTACGGTGCGATGAACTACGACCAGCTCGTGGAGTTCTGCACAACCATCGGTGCAGATATGAACCTCGATGTTGAGGTCCGCCAAACAGATTCAGAGTCCGAACTGATCGGTTGGATACATGAGGCTGTCGATTCCAGCACCCCCGTGGTCCTTAACCCCGCTGCATTCACCCACTACTCCTACGCGCTGCGCGACGCCTGTGCGCAGCGGACTGCCACGCTTATCGAGGTTCATCTGAGCAATCCCGCTGCTCGCGAGGAGTTCCGGCACACGTCGGTCATCTCAGCAGTTGCGGACGGGACGATCGCCGGATTCGGGCCACGTTCATACGCACTGGCTTTGACGGCCATTGCGTCGCTTTAGGTGACCGGCATTCCGGTGGTGTCTGCCGCCGCGAACTTCGGCGAGCGAATCGGGCAAACGCGTCGGGCAATCGCCGAGCGTGATGACATCGATGCACTGATCATCTCGGATCTCAACAACGTTCGATGGCTCACCGGCCTCGCGAGCAGCAACGCCGCCGCCTTGGTGACAGAAGCGCAGGTATTGCTGGTTACGGACTCTCGGTATGCGCAGCGTGCCATCGCGGTGGATCCACTCATCGACGTCGTTGTTTATCGTGCAGCGTTGGCCACGGTATTGAGTGCGGCGATCGAGGCAGGAGTTCGAACGGTTGGTGTCGAAGCCGAGTCGCTGTCTTTGGCAAGTTTCGAAGGTCTGAAAACGGCGATTCACGAAACGGCGACCGAACTGGTCGCCACCACGGGTGTCATCGAGTCCTTGCGCGCCACGAAGGACGACTCCGAGGTGGCAGCGTTGGCCATGGCATGCACAATCTCCACGGATGCGCTTGGTGCACTCTTGCCGCAGATTGCGCCTGGAATGACTGAGGTCCAAATCGCGCGCCAACTCGAGTTTGAGATGGGGAAGGCTGGCGCACAAGATCGAGCGTTCGAGACCATCGTTGCGACAGGTCCGAATTCAGCGATACCCCATCACGTCCCTGGGACCAGAGCATTGGCTGCAGGCGACTTCCTCAAGATTGACTTTGGCGCAATGTACGACGGCTACCACGCAGATTGCACCCGCACGTTCATCGTTGGTGGGGAACCAACTGACCGCCAAGTGGCTGTCTACGAGGTCGTGAAGGCAGCGGCCAGCGCGGCCCGAGCAGCGCTCGTGCCGGGAATTGAGGTGGCGCAACTCGATTCCATCGCGCGCGAAGTCCTCGCGGAGTCGCAGCTCGATGAGCTGTTTACCCACGGTCTTGGCCATGGGGTGGGTTTGGCGATTCACGAGTCGCCGCTGCTTGCTGCCTCTGCCGCCGGTACGATTCCCTCCGGTGCCGTGGTCACGATTGAGCCAGGGGTCTACTTGCCCGGGGAGTTCGGCGTCCGGATAGAAGACACCTGCCATGTGACGGACAGCGGCGTCACGATCCTTACGGAATTCACGCGCGAACTCACGCGCATTGCTTAACCAGTCAGCGAACGGAAGAGGCACACGTGGCAACAACGAACGACCTGAAGAACGGAATCGTCCTCAAGATCGATGGTCAGTTGTGGGCGGTTGTTGAGTTCCAACACGTGAAGCCTGGCAAGGGTGGCGCCTTCGTTCGAACGAAGCTCAAGAACGTCCTGAGCGGCAAGGTGGTCGACAAGACCTTCAACGCCGGGCTCAAGGTGGAAACCGCCACGGTGGACAAGCGAACGATGCAGTACCTGTATCGCGACGGCACCGACTTCGTCTTTATGGACAACGACACCTACGACCAGATCCTGGTGTCGGAAACGGTCGTCGGCGAGGGAGCGAAGTACCTGCTGGAGAACCAAGAGGCGAACGTTGCCGTCAACGAGGGCGTGCCGCTGTACGTCGAGTTGCCTGCGAGCGTTGAATTGATCATCGAGTACACCGAGCCGGGCCTGCAGGGCGACCGCTCAACCGGCGGAACCAAGCCGGCGAAGCTTGAAACAGGCGCGACGATCAATGTGCCGCTCTTCCTCAATGTCGGCGAGAAGATCAAGGTAGACACTCGCGACGGCTCGTACATCAGCCGCGTCAACAGCTAACGCACTACCGCGACAACAACGGACGGAATCGGCAAATGGGTGCACGAACGAAAGCGCGCAAGCGCGCGCTTGATGTCCTGTACCAAGCGGACCTGCGAGGGGTGGATCCGCTCGTTGCGATGACCGAGCTGGAAGATCGATCTGACGGACCGGTTAACCCGTATACCCGTGTGATTGTTGAGGGCGTCAGCACGCACCGCACCCGAATCGATGATCTGCTGTCCACCTACTCCGAACAGTGGCCCGTCGGCCGCATGCCTGCTGTTGATCGAAACCTCTTGCGGATCGGTGCCTGGGAAGTGTTGTGGGCAAACGACGTTCCGACGGGTGTTGCGATCAGCGAGGCGGGTGAGTTG
>Ga0209277_10001025_pt1 | contig 13911 bp, 14 predicted proteins | sample JI81AbrownDNA_FD_187503 | JGI IMG/M metagenome (GOLD analysis project Ga0209277, IMG submission 187503) | Wastewater effluent complex algal communities from Wisconsin, to seasonally profile nutrient transformation and Carbon sequestration -... | ecosystem: Engineered > WWTP > Effluent > Algae... | reverse complement strand
GGGCTTTTACCTTTTTTATAAATGCAGGTAGGCGCGGGTGAATAGTTGGTTCGCCGCCTGTGATACAGACGCCCTCTACAAGGTGTTTTCGTTTTTGCAGATGTTGCAGAACAATCTCTTCATCAATCAGATTTTTTATATCGCTGTTTTGTAATGGGATGAGCTCTGGATTGTGGCAGTAGACGCATCGAAATGGGCAGCCTTGCGTAAAAAGTATAGAGCTAATAACACCCGGATAGTCGAGCAAGCTCAGAGGCTGAAAGCCGGCAAATTGCATAAGGCGCTATTTGATCAGATACTCCTCACGTTCTTGATACTCGCTTTTCTTGCCTTTGTTCCATTGGTCAACAGGTCGGAAGTATCCCACAATTCGGGACCAGACTTCACAGGGAGATTGGCAAGTTGGGCATGTTTGTACTTCGCCTGACAGATATCCATGCTTAGGGCAGATGCTAAAGGTGGGCGTCAGTGTGAAATAAGGGAGATGGTAGGATTCAGCAACTTTTTTTATAAAACTGGCACAAGTTTTCCAATCTCGAACTCGCTCACCTAAAAACAGGTGTAAAACGGTGCCTCCTGTGTATTGTGTCTGAAGGCTGTCCTGATGATCGAGTGCGGACAGCGGATCATCTGTGTAGCTTACAGGGAGATGAGTGGAGTTTGTGTAATACGGAGCCTCAGATGTGCCTGCTTGAAGGATGTCGGGATAGCGAGCGAGATCTTCTTTTGCAAGACGGTAGGTGACACCTTCGGCTGGCGTTGCTTCGAGATTATAGAGTGTACCAGTTGCATCTTGATAGGTAACGAGACGATCTCTCATAAAAGTGAGGACCTCATGAGCAAATAACTTTCCTTCTATTGAGCCAATGTCTTTGCCTAGCAAATTTAAACAAGCTTCGTTCATTCCATTTAATCCGATCGTAGAAAAATGATTACGTAATGAAGGAAGATACCGTTTTGTATAAGGCAAAAACCCTCGATCAATACTTTCTTGTACGATCTGTCGTTTGATCTCGAGAGATTCTTTTGCGGTATCCATCAGTCCTCCCAGTCGATCGAAGAACGCTGTTTTATCTTGTGCGAGGTAGCCGATACGAGGGAGGTTGATAGTGACAACGCCTACGCTTCCGGTCATTTCTGCTGAGCCAAATAATCCTCCTCCTCGTGCACGCAATACGCGCAAATCTAATTGTAAACGACAGCACATACTTCTCACGTCACTAGGATTCAGTGGTGAATTTACAAAGTTTTGAAAATAGGGGATGCCGTACTTTGCCGTCATCTCAAAAAGCAATCTTGCATTATCCGTGTCCCATTTAAAATCTTTGGTAATATTGTACGTTGGGATAGGAAAGGTGAAAATTCGACCTTTACGATCTCCGCGTGTCATGACCTCAATGAACGCTTTATTAATGAGATCCATCTCTGCCTGACAATCAGCGTAGGTATAGGGCTCTTCTTTGCCAGCGATAACAGGATGCTTTTCTTTTAGGTCATCGGGAGCTACCCAATCCAGGGTAATGTTTGTAAACGGTGTTTGCATCCCCCAGCGAGATGGTACGTTTAAATTAAAAACAAATTGCTGCACTCCTTGGTAGATCTGTTCGTAGGTGAGTTTGTCTCTCTTGGCGTATGGCGCAAGCATCGTGTCAAAAGATGAGAACGCTTGAGCTCCGGCCCACTCATTTTGGAGCGTTCCTAAAAAATTCACCATTTGCCCTAGGGCGGTTTCAAAATGCATCGGTGGGTCTGACTCGACTTTACCTGCGACGCCATTAAAGCCCTCCTCTAGTAGCTGACGTAAACTCCATCCGGCGCAATAGCCTGAGAACATACCTAAATCGTGGATATGAAAGTCACCCTCTATATGTGCCTCCCTTACGGTTTTTGGATACACATAATTTAACCAATAATTTGCCGTTATCTTACCAGAGGTATTCAGGATCATGCCTCCCAAGGAATAGCCTTGGTTGGCATTTTCGTTTACACGCCAATCAGATTGATTAAGATACTCTGTAATCGTTTTATTAACATCTACAGCAATAGTTTCTTTTTGCTGTTTCGTGAGTGCGGTCATAAGAGAAGAAAAAATGAACAAAATAAAAACTCACCTACGTGAGCTTCTAGAGCTTCTCAAGTTACGAACACGTGCTAGTTGGATTCTTTTCTTGAATCCCAACTAACACGATTTGGGCACGGCTTTACCAGACAGAGAAAGTCATTTGATTGATTAGCCTGAATGGTATTCATCACATGACAATGTTTGCACTTAATCTCGATAGATCCTTCAACAAGTAGTCCTTTAAAGAAAAGCTTGTGGCAAGACGTGCATCGAAAATCTGTCGCGCAATTTGGCATAGAGTGACCTTAAAAAGATAGCACTCTAAAACACGTGGGTAAACCCATCAAAAATAGGGGGTTTTTTCTGTTATCCACAACATGTAGTGGTTAAAGTTAAGATATGACCCTAGATATAGGGTTTTGCAAAACCTCTTAAAAACGGTTCCCGCTGTTATGAGCGGGATATTCTTTTGCCTCAGGGCACTCAAGCGAGTATCATACATGTATCTATGAAACGTACTTTGCCTGCCCTTCTCTCTGTTTTAGCTCTAACAATGCCTTCGGTGGTTTTTGCGAAGCCTAGTATTGGTTCGGTGACCGCCACGAATCCGACGGCGGGTGTGCCGGTGACGCTTCAGGCTACCGTGAGCTCGGGAGTGGCTATTGAGAAGTGTGTGCTTTGGGTTGATTTGGCTGAAGTTGGTGAGATGACGGTGGCGGGTGGTGTGGCTTCTCGCTCGTACACGTTTAATAGCGGAGGTTCGCGTCTTGCTTTTGTCTACTGTAAAGACGTAAACGGTGGCGCGACATCTGGTCCTAATACTGGTTTAAATGTCGCTGGTACCCTCATCGTTACGCCTCCACCTGCACCCGCTCCTACACCAACACCGACACCTGTACCGAGCCCAACGCCCGCTCCTGCGCCTGTGCCGACGCCGGCTCCTGCTCCAACATCAACGGCTTTAATACCCGTAGTACCAAATACAGAACTGATCGGTAAAATCATTAAATTGGCTTGTCCATCAAACCAAGCGGTTGCCGCTGATCATTCATGTAAAGCGGTCTACTATGTCGGTAAAGACAATATGCGCCACGCGTTTCCAAATAGCGATGTCTTCTTTACTTGGTATGCAAGTTTTGAGGGTCTCATTATCGTTGATCCTGCTGTATTAGCGAGTTACCAGATTGGCAATAACGTTACCTATCGTGCCGGTGTGAAAATGGTGAAGTTTATATCGAGTCCAAAAGTCTATGCGGTAGCCCGTGGTGCCGTTTTGCGCGGTATCCCTTCAGAAGAAATGGCACGTGCCTATTATGGCGATACGTGGAATAAAAAGATCGCCGATATTTCAGACGCCTTTTATACGAATTACACGTTTGGTGCCGATATCAGTGTGCCATCGGACTATGACCCATCGGTAGAGCTCACTCACTCAACCGAGTAATCAAAAACCTCCCCGACAGATATCGGGGAGGTTTTTTATTTGTTGCGATGTTTTTTTAGTGCGGACGAAACCTTTCTCAATGTATTTGCGGCAAGCGGTGAGGCAGAAGCGAGGCGCCAGATACGGCGTTTAAGCTTGGTCTTTTTCATGCGCTTGATGTCTTCGCGGGTACCGAGATAGGCAATGATACTGGTTGTATCCTCAATAAAATAGCATGGCGCGATGGCCGCAAAATCAGATTTATGCCATTCAGCATGATGCGTCTCGTGAGTATTGCCAAAGACTTCGCCCTGGTCGCCAATATCTTTTGGGACGGATACAAGGACGCCTTTGCCTTTATGGAGGAGTTGCTTTAAGAGCTTTGTTCCTTCGTCTTTTTCAAAATGTTCGAGAACGTCGATGATCATCACGAGATCGTAGTGTTGTTTGATAGTTGGTACGACTTCGAGGGCATTGCCGATATAAATAGTGTTATAAATATAGTCGTGCACGGGCGTGAGATATGTCGGATAGACCTCGATACCATCAATGCGGCGCTTGAAATGCGTATAGTCTTCACTCCCATCCCAAAGCTCGAGATACTCACGAGCTAAAAAGCCGTATTTACCAAAGCCTACGCCAATATCAAGCAGCGACATTGGGTTGAGATCGATAATGATATCAATCAGTTTTGGGATTTGGTAATGTTGTGAAGTAGGCATGAAGCCCATGATACTACTCCTGTTCTTCGGGGTCGAGCGTCTCAGCTCTTAGGCGTGAGCGAGGTATGAGATAGATAAAACCCCCGCGCCAGTTGGTGCGGGGGTTTTGGTCAGAGGGCAGCGAGCTTGCGAATCTCGTCAAACGTCTGCTCTCGCAAGATCTCGCCATTGTGAAAAACGGGGACCAAGAGGTTCGGCAAATCGTTCTCATGCTCTTTGACGGTGCGGTAGTCTGCGCCGTCTTGAACGAGCTTGAGTCGACCGGCCTTCGACCGCTTTCCGGGATCCGTGATGGGATCCTTGTAGCAATCGTACCAGGTACCGTTCTCACAAATCGCCGAGAGCTTGTAGGCGAATTTCATGGTGTCTCGAGTGAGCTTTTGCAATAGCCCACCACCAGAACCAAAGGCGACATTGTCACCCGACCACCCAGCCGCCTTCATGGCGGCGAGAATGAGCGGGAGCATGTCGATATCGATCCCATCGCCTTGAATGACGCGAACGTGCGGGTCGAGAATCTTGAAGCCCTTCTGATTCAAGGTATAGCCAAAGGCTTCACCGAGAATCTCGAGGACGCGTACAACGATCTCAGGCGGGTAGCCAGAGTCCGGCCGTACAACCAAGGTTCCTTCTCGCGCGAGAACATCTTGCTTGAGTTGATTGCCCCAGAGCTCACGACAAGCGTATTCAATGTCGTAAGAATCCGAGACGACCGCCACCAAGGCGCTGGGGAATTGCTTAAGGATATTTCGGTAAGCATCCACCTCGCGCTCTCGGCGCCAAGACGTGATGGTCGAGTGTTCGGCGGCAGGGATCGATCCGCCAGCCATGTGTTTGCCGTAGTAGCGGCGCGCGTGAATGATGCCGGGGAGGGTGTCAGTCCCTTCAAAGTTGAGAAGGTGAGCCGCACCACCGATCTGGGCAGTTTCGATCGAGCTGACCCCGCGCAGGCCAAAGTCGTGGAGCTTGTAGGGGATCAATTCAGGCGTCCCTGTTTCTTGCAGGTTGGCGAGAATGATGTCCTTCATCGCACGCGACTGGGTTGCAACGCTGATGGGGTACCAGAGTTGTACGAAGAGCGGCTCGAAGTAGCCCGGCAACCACGGGACCTTGGGGTCCGTATTCGTCACCGTGAGCAGAGCATTCTTGATGGGGATGCGCTGGCCTTCGGGTACGGCTCGGACTTCGAGAGGGAGCTTGCCTGCATGTTCTCGGACGATGTACTCCCAGCCTTCACGATTGAAGATCGTCGGGTTTTGAAAGTACTCGGCAAAGAACGCATAGGCTTCGTCAACATCTTCGAGGGTGATCGTGAGCTCAGCAAGGTAGGCCTTGAGGAGGTACTGAAGACCGAAGAAGGTTGTCTGATCAAAAGGACCTCCTCGGCTCTCGAGAAAGGCGAAGGTGTGCGTCACCTCAGGCGGATACTGCTTGTGATGCGAGGGCTTGTAGCCATCGGTGAGAAGAATGGGATTGTGTCGCATAGTCGTTAATCTTTCGTTGGTGTTTATTGTTTAGGTTCAGTTGAGGAGCAAGGGTTTTAACGCGTGCCAAAGAGGTTTATGCTCTGGCATGAGTTGCGGCTCGACCTCTTCATAAGGCACCCAAGCGAGAGCAGCGATATCGTCTTGCGCATAGGCATGTCCAAAGACATACTCGGCAAGAAAGAGGCAGGTCATGATCTTGTCAGGACCTTTGCGATAACGAACATCATCAATGCGTCGACTGGTGATGTATCGCGGCAAGGTGATCTCGATGCCACCGGCTTCTTCATAGGCTTCGCGATGAGCCGCTGCTTCGAGTGTTGTATCGGTGGGATCAACGAACCCGCCAATAAAACGAAGACGGTCTTCATTCGATTTGCGTCCGAGAAGCAAAAGACGCTCGTCTCGCTTGATGATGGCGATATCTACCGCCTGGTAGGAGGTAGGAAACCGCTTATGCGCGGCATAGATCATGCCTTTGCGAAACTCAGCGCTATCATTTGGGGTGAGTGCATCTTTCGCGCGCTCGACCGAGCCGCTTGTCTGCACAACCGCATCGATTTCGCTGACGGGATACACGCCGCTATAGAACGGCAGAAAGCTGTCCCGAGAGCCAAAGAGGGTGAGGCTGCCATCGTTTGCAAATGGCGCAAGCAGCGTATCAAGGGCATCTGACCAGGCCCGATCGCTTGCCGTGTCTGCCATGGGCAAGACCAAGGCTTCAGGGTAATCATGCAAGATAAGTTGTTCTCTCGTCTTGAAGTCGAGCGGATCGGTACTGGTAGGTTGTCCCTCCGTGACGCCAATGACGACGATGAGCTTTTCTGCCTGTGTCGCTGCCGCGGTTAGCAGATACTTATGACCTTGGTGTAGGGCTGATACTTGAAATCGCCCAACGACAACGGCGTATGTGACAGTCTTTTCCATAAAATCTCCGGTTGTGAAGGTGCGTCTCTGGATGATCCAGAGACGCATCGAGCTCATGACGCGTCTCTGTACCATCTTATAGTGTAATAATGACACTAACTATACTTGTCAAAAAGAATGAGAAGAGTGAATTAGAGGATCTCGATATTGGTGAGGGTTGTTGATTTGAACTGATACAATTTTGCCGGTCGATGCTTGTCTCCTTGTGTGGATTTGCCCGTATCTTTGAGTAATTGGAGCTTCTCGAATTTCTTTCTGAAATTTCTTTTGTCGATGGTCGTGCTCAGGATGACCTCATAAAACGCTTCGAGCTGAGTGAGGGTAAAGGATATTGGGAGAAGGTACTGAATCAACGAAGTATAGCGTATACGCGTTTTGAGACGATCAAGCGCCGTTGCAAGAATATGCGTATGGTCGTAGGCGAGCGTCTGCTTTTTTGTTGCAGGCGACCACCAAACGAGATCGGTGTCACGTTGTTCGTCGCTGCTCAGTTTGCTCCATGGGACGTAGGCGCTATAGGCGACCGAGACGACTCGACCACGCGGATCGCGATCAATAGCGCTGAAGGTATAGAGCTGCTCGATATGAGCGATGCTCGGGCGTACAAGGCCTTTTTGAAGCAGGATGCGCTTAACCGCCTGTTCAGCAGTTTCATCCGGCTGGATGAGTCCGCCTGGGAGCCCCGGCACACCGTCATAAGACGGAGGTCTATCAACACGCATCAGGCGCACGTAGAGTTTTCCTTCTTTAAGAGTAAAGAGGGAGACATCGGTGGCGATGACGGCGAATTTGAGATGTTGTTCTTGCTGAGTGCTTTTCATATTGTCAAAATAACACTAAGTAAAACCATTGTCAAGACTCAATAAAACAAGGGCATTACTTCGTTTTTCTGGAGGGTCTTATTCTTCGATTTCAGGATCAAGCGTCTCAATCACTTTTTTATAGACGAGATATTCAGGATCGGTTTCTTCGTATCCTTCAAGGCCGCCGCTTGCGAATTCAAAGAGGACGCCGCGGGCATATTGGTCATCAAGGTGTTGAGCTATTGGGACGAGGGATTCGAGCAAGAGACCTTCTGCGTCCAAAAAGAACCCAGAGAGTTCTACATCATCGAGAGATTCTTCTTCGATGGCGGATTCGATTTGTTTTACTGCTTCTTCAAAATCGCCGTTTACGATGGCTTGAAGCATGGCGGCTTTTTGTGGGTAGTCGGCCACGAGGCGCGAATTGATATAGCTCGCGACTTCGGTCTCTGAGAGCTTTAATTCAGGGATTTGCATAAGATTGGGGCTTTTGGCGATGGTACTAAGGCTTGTTTATATCGTCTAGAGGGATACGAAAAGGCCTCCCGAGGGGGAGGCGAATTCAGAAGGGGTCGGACCAGTCAGAGGTCACGGTGAACGGCGGATTCGCGATACGTAGTAGCTTCGCGGTAGGTGACGGCTTCATGGTGGGAGAACAGATTGCTCGCCGCATCAAAGCCCGTGGATTGCCAGCATTGTCGCGTCGACTGGATAAAGGGGATCAGATCGAAGGTCCAAAGTAGCGCAAGGGCTTCACGAATGGCTTGATCTCGTCGACTCGCGATCATGAGATCCTCGGCGGTATCGAGGCCCCCGCCGATATACAGGATATTGACCTGCAGAGGGTACTTGCTCTTCTCGTTGCGTCGAAGCAGCGACTGAAGAACGTGAGTGATGGCTCGGCTGGCGCCGCCGCACTTGGTGTGCGTTGGCATGCTGTCGAGCATTCTGATCTTCAGATGATCTTCGTGGTAGCACTCGAGATAATCGCCTTGATAGACCGTGAGCGCCACCGACTCATGAGCCGGTTTGGCGAGCATGGCATTCAGCAAAGTTTCATGGACCAAGGTGCCGTAGGGCTCCATGTTCTCGGAGTAGTCCACGATGATCATGCGCAGATGTTTGCGCGGATCTTCGGGGAGAGTCGAGATGGTCGTCCGGGGTTCAGTTGTATTCACGAAAGAGCGCTCCTCAATTGATAGAAAGGGACGGAGATTCTATCAAAAAACGCCGATTTAGGCAAGTGAGGGGCTTTAAAGCGATGAAGGCCAGGTGATCTCGTACAATTCAGAGGATTCTTGGGCGGTAAGGATTGGCAAAGACTCGTCACCCTCTATCTCTATGGCGGTACCTGTTTGGAGGGTTTTTCCCGCCAAAATGACCGAACCATGACCGACCAAAAGACATGTATTCATGTCAGTTGAAGAACGTTCGTAGGTTTCGCCTGCTTCTAAGCAAAAGCGAGTGATGGTGACGTTTTGATTGATGGCTAACGAGCCTTGGTGCTTGTCGGGTGAAACAAGAACGGTTTGTTTTTGGTTAGTATCAAAAGACCTTTGTTCGTATGACGGTGTAATCTGATATTCAGACGGTTCAATCCAAATCTGAAAGAGGCGCGTTGCTGTAACGCTGGCATTAATCTCTGAGTGGACGATGCCCGTGCCCGCACTCATTCGCTGCACATCGCCCGCGCGAATCACGCCGTGATTGCCCAAAGCATCCGCATGATGAAGTTCGCCTTCGAGAATAATGGTGACGATCTCCATATTATTGTGCGGATGCGGATCGAAGCCTTTGCCGGCAGCAATTGTGTCATGATTCACGACACGTAAAGGTCCAAAACCCATACGATCTGGGTCATAATAGTTCGCAAAACTATAAAGATAATTGGCGTTTAGCCAGCCATAGTTTGCTTTACCCCATTGTTCGGGCAGAAAGATGCGGATCATGAAAGGGATTTTACCATGTAGCTTTCACGTTCGGTGTAGCCGAGCATTTTATAGTATTCGCGCACGCCAATACCCGAGATAACCGAGAGATGGTTAAACCCTTTTTCTTTGGCAAGTTCTTCGGCGCGTTGCATGAGGGCGCGGCCATAGCCCCGGTGTTGTGATGCGCCATCGCTATTTTGTTGTAGGTTAAGTGCGGTGCCGTAAGTGTGTAGTTCACGCACAAATGCCGTATCGCCGATAAGAGGAAAGCTCTCTGTGACCTCGATCGCTTCTTTAGCTAAGCGTTTATCGTCTTTGTAGTCTGGATGGTTGAGAAGGGTATTGAGCGTTGCAGGCAAACGCAGGCGCAAGAAGGCAAAAACCGCTTTGCGTTCAAGGTCTTCAACCGTAATAAAGACTTCGGTGCCGGCGGCCGAATCAAAGAAGTGTTCAAAGATTTTTGTCTCGGCTTTGCTTGGGTCAAAGCCTGGTACATGGCCAACTTCGCGGCAACGTAAACATTCGCAGGCGAGCCCGCGTACTTTCATTTCATCTTCAATCACCGTACGCAGATTGGTAATTTTATTGCCGTACGAAATCTCGTTTTCAGGAAAGTCACGAATCAATCGCGAAACACGGCAATAGCGTGGGATAAGCGTTTGCAATGTGATGAGCGTTTCTTTGAGCTCATCGCCTTCAAGTGGCGTAAAGCGTCCGTCTTTGGCCCATTCATGCAATTCAGCGGATGGCAGAACGACACATGGGTACAACTTGATCATGTCCGGGCAATAACGATGGTCGTTAAAGAGCGTGCGCATGTCTTCAATGTCTTTGGCCGGCGTCGATCCTGGCTGGCCGGGGAGCATGTGAAAATCCGTTTTGAATCCGAGCATGCGCAAAAGCGCATTGGCGCGGATGGTAGCGTCGATATGATGTCCGCGATTGGTTAAATCCAAAACATCATTCTGCAAAGTTTGAACGCCAAGTTCGACACGGGTGCAACCAAGTTCGCGCAAGCGCACCAGTTCTTTTGCCGTCACCCAATCAGGACGTGTCTCGATCGTGAGACCGATGATGCGATACTCCGCAGTCTCATTGGCTTTTTGTGAAGCAGCTAATGAGCCATAACGGGTTTTTTTGATTTGACCTAAATGGTTGGCGGCGTCGAAACAACGTTTAATAAACCACTTGCGATAGTCCCAACGATACGATGACCAGGTACCACCTTTGATGATGAGCTCGATTTTTTTGGCTTCGTGGCCATTGTGTTCGAGGGTGGTTACGCGTTGCCAGACCTGTTCGTAGGGATCGAACTTCAATGACAAAGCACGCGCGGCGGCGGGTTCGCTCGCGACATAGCTCTTTGGCATTTGTACTTCGGTAGGGCAGTACACGCATTTGCCCGGGCATGGGTAAGGTTTTGTAAGGACGGTAATCGGTGCCACGCCTGAGTCGGTGCGGATGTCTTTGACGCGCAGGCTCTTTTCAAAAGATTCAGATGGGGTCACTCGTCCGTCTTTGACGAGCTGGTGATACATCGTCCAATAGTGATAGAGGGTTGGGAACTGGACGCCTGTGCCTTTGAGGAGTTTACGGGCATTGGTGGCCAACAAAGCGCGTGTCGGCAGCTCATTTTTCATGGTCTCCAAAATCACGTTCTCGAAGAGCGTGTTTTGGGCTTTTTGGTTGAGTTTCTGCGTAAACATGTTAGTCTGGCCGTAGAATGGCAAACATCGACCAAACCCGCAAGCGTGTAGACGAAGTCTCGCGTTTTTATGAAGATCACGGCGCGCATTTTGCACGTACGCGTTTTGCGCTTTGGCCATGGATGCGCGAGATCGCGATGCGCGTTTTGCCGGGGATGACGGTGGTCGATGTAGGTGCCGGTAATGCGCGTTTTCTTGAGGCTTTTGGCAATGATGTGCGTTATGTCGGTATTGAGCCTTCAAGCGCATTACGCGATGCCGCAAAGCCAAAATTGCATGAAAAAGCAAGTATCGAATACGGGCTTTTGCCTCATCTCGATGTTGAAAACGCGATCGCTGACCTCACGACCTGTATCGCGGTCTTTCATCACTTACCAAGGTCATTGCATCATTCTTCGATGCAAGAGCTTATTCGCATCACCAAACCAGGCGGTTTGATTTGTATCAGTGTTTGGAATGCGCGCGGCAAAGGATTTTTACGCTATCCGTTGGCTTGGGTTGCTGCCTGGTTGCGTGTTTCGTTTTGGAAAGGCTTACATAGTGGCGAATGCTATGTGCCTTGGAAATCTGGTACGAGCATCGCCAACCGCTACGTCTATGCGTGGACCAAAACGGCTTTGCAAAAACTGGGTGAAGAATACGGCGAGGTGATTTCTTGCGAATACGTAGATGATGAAAAAACCGGAGTTTGGAATGGTAAAAATATTGTGTTGGTCGTTAAAAAGTATCGTGACCGTTCGCTTGACAAAAACGCTTTTTATTCATAAATTCGGACACCATTCTTTGCGAGGAGGCAAATGATGTCAAATGTTCTTTTTCATGTCCCAATGGTTTGGGTCACGGTATTAAATGAAGTCAGTGAACTCGAATTAACGGGTGAGACGCTGCGAGCAAATGCCCTTCTTGCGAAGATGCGTGAGAAGTATGCTCTTGATGTGCCAGGGCGATTTCTCACTGCGCACGGGATGCCGTATCGATTCACCCCGCCGCTCGAGATCTGTCGTGGGCTTGGTCTCTCGCCCCGGTCACTCGGTGAGAGTGAGATCCGAAAGTTCGCCGAGGTAGGGTGGCCCATGCCTCACGAAGGTGATGGGTTCAATCTCGCACTGGTACATGTGCCCCGCTATGAGCTTAGTCTCGGCGGCATGGACATACTCCTTCGTGAGTTTGCCGCCGAGCATGCCTGCTTGCGTGAAGGGCTTCTTTTTCTCGAGAGCGATGCGTCAGAGTTTGATCATTACTCGGTGCATTTCTTTGGGAGTAGGCGCCCGGACGGTATCGGCGCTCACGTCAATGTCCCCGTAATCAGTATGGATGCCGGGATACGTCTGCTCTCTCAGCGCAGGATCGATACAGGTGATCCGTTATTTGCAGAGGTCTACGCTATCGTTCGTCGTAGCCTGCCAATAGGCTAAGAATCTGAAACGCCCTCCGATGCTCTCGGAGGGCTTTCGTTACCACAAAGCAATAATCACACCCGTACCAATGACACCTAGCGCATGCGCGATGATGGCGTGACCATGATGTGTTTTGCGTTCAACGACATAGAGTAGCATTGAGAGTGTCAGAATCGCCGTGATCATCATGATGGCGAGCGTGATAATACCTTCGGTTGTTGATCCGAATTTTGCGAAGGGGAGGGATGAGCCAAAGAGCTCGTGCGTGCTAGCGGCGTGTACAACCGAACGGCCTGGCAACATATTGAGTGGGCCTCGGCCTTTTGATTCATCGGTAGAGCCAAACATCTGCACGACAACGACCGACGTGCGGTTTTCAAAAACGCCTTGTGCGACGCCAACACCGATATCGGCATAACGTTCATCCAGAATATTACGACGGTGTGATGGCGAGAGCATCCAACTTTTGCCAACGTCTTCGGCTTCAGTAAAATGCACGGCGAGATTTTCACCAGCTACAGCATAGGGGTAGCCGACCGACTCCATAAAATCCCAAGGCTGGGTGCCGGAGGGGGAGGCGTGCGAGAAGTAGCCTCGTAATAACATGTCATTTGCCTTTAATTGTGCGGCTGCCTGCAATTTTTCATTCGCCTGCAGGGTTGAGAGACCATCAGCGAGACGGCTTTCATTGGTGAGTGCGATGATGGCGGGTGGCGTGATGGCTTGTGAGGCGGCGTGTTCATTTGGCCAAATCACCAAGAGACCCATGGCGAGAATTTTAAGTGCAACAACGGTCATCCCAGCAAATGCTAAATGACGGTGTGCCATCGCATGTGGGCGATGGTTGTTCTCTTTATGGGGGACAAAGTGCAGCCAAAGCGCTCTCATACTTATGCGGCAAAGACGCCTAAGAACCATTTGCTCCAACGCTTTTCAAAATCTTCGATGGTAAAAATACGAATACCTTGTTCAGCGAGCGGATCATTGCAAAAGATTTTTGTTTTGCCGATTTGGTAGGTCACGACATATTGGTGAGGATTCATGAGCTCAACAAGACACGGCATATTTTGCTCGGTGAGCATTCGCAAATCATCAATCTCGCCATCAGGGCTCGTTGAGGTATTCGCCTTTTCTTTTTTGGCGGCTTCGACGAGTTGTTCGCGTGTTGGTTCTTTTTCTTCAATGGCAATACCAAGATCGGCGGCAAGGTCTAATTCAATCACTTCGGTGCCGGCATGCTCGAGCACCATTTTTAAACAAGAGAGCCCAGACTTGCCCTCAATGGGCGACGTATACGGAGAGAGCGGTTTCATGCACCAATAGTATCAAAAACGCCCTCGGTTAAGAAGGGCGTGGTGTTGGTGCGGGCCTAGGTGCATCCTCAGGCGCTTGGGTGGCGCGATCTTTTTCTGAAAGCTCGAGTACCGATTTTGAAATTTTCGTCGGATTCGGTATT
>Ga0209277_10001021_pt1 | contig 13942 bp, 5 predicted proteins | sample JI81AbrownDNA_FD_187503 | JGI IMG/M metagenome (GOLD analysis project Ga0209277, IMG submission 187503) | Wastewater effluent complex algal communities from Wisconsin, to seasonally profile nutrient transformation and Carbon sequestration -... | ecosystem: Engineered > WWTP > Effluent > Algae... | reverse complement strand
CCAGACCCTTGCTCGGGTTCGACCGATACCACCATCGACGAAGTATCTGCTACTCCTCTCTTGGCAATATTGGTGACGGCGACGTCAAATGTTGATGTATCGCCCCGAAGGACCATTTCGGGAACAATCCGCGCACTGCCCGGCACCACTGCATATTCTACGGTGGGTGTATAGCTGCAACTGAGTCCGGCGACCGTCGGCTCGGCGGAGTATCGGGAGCGTTCGAGCATCGTTTTCATTCGGAGATACGGGTATTCTTTAGCTGAAATCCCAGCGAGTGAAATTCTTGAAGAATCAGATGTTATGAGTAATTGTTCGGGTTCGGATTGCTTGGACTTGCCATAGACCTGCGTTCGTATCGATGAATTCGGCGGTGCATCCGAGAGCACGGTCACCGAGTCCCAGGCGTAGGCAGGACCTATAGTAGGAGTTGAAAAATCGCCCTTAAACGCGTAGAACGGGAGGGTATCATGTACTTCGACAGTATCGAAGCGACTGTTGAATGCTTCGACTGTGGGGAAGGTAGAGTCACCTTTCCGGGCAATAATTGCCCACGAAGCGAGGTGTCTCCAGACGGGGTCGAATTTCGTGCCGTCGGGGTAGCTTGTCCCATAAAACACTGAATCGATCCACTGAGAGCGGTAGAATTTTTTCAAAACAGAGATGAGACTGTCACCTGAGCCAATGCTGTCCGGGTGATTAAATGCAAATCCCGTGAAGCAAGCATCGGATGATGTGAGGATGATAATATCGCCATTTTCGACCGAATCGCGCAGGTATCGAACGGCTTGATCACATTGTATGAGACTGGATGCCGTGCCGGGCGTAAAATTATAAAATGTCCGGTAATCGGTATGTCTGCCAATAGTATCCTGCGGCGTAAGATGCGTCATGCTGAAGCTCGTCTGATCGACCGAAGCGCTGTATTCATGCTGCCCGACCACAGTTCGTCCGTATCGTTTTCCCTGACCGTCCCCGCAGGAATATGCAGCGATTGGCAGCGTATAATTATACAACCGGAGCTCAGTGGAGTCATTATTCTGTACAATAGCTATGTTATTCATAGTATTACCACGGAGTTCGGAGGTACTCTTCTGCCTCCATTCTGCGGTATTTTTCCCCGGTGAATTCACAGCATAAAACGGCACATTCAGCCAGTCACTCACGCGGCCGGACTCTGTATTTTTGAGTCGCGCCAGCAGCGTATAAGATGCCCCCACCTGTAGCTCAAGTGCTGGCAGCCATTCGATATACAAGCTTGATATGGCCAGCTCAGCGGTTGGTTCGGACGCCTTGACCTCGACTATCGGAATACCGGCGGCACCTTCTTTTTCGATACGAAATTCAAACTCCGGCTTCGTAATAGACTGCGGCATCACGAATCGAAACACCGGCTTCTTTGCTGCCACATCCCAATACGGACGAGGGTCAAGAGAAGCGAGTCCTGCGCTGAATACTTCAAAGCTTACGGTAATACTATTATTGTTGATTCTCGATTCATTGAGCGTGACGTCGGGATCAATGATAAAGGTGAGTGTGTGCGTTCCGGCTCGATTGAGGATACTAAATGAAGTAAAAAGATCAACTCTACTGCATAATTCTCCGGTCGTCATTCGCGCTGTATCCGTACCGCCCTCATATCGATGGATGATGAGAATGGGAATATCGCGGCTCTCGTTCACTCCGGCATTGCGCATCGTAAACATAACGGCGGCAAGAGAATCTGTCTCGCTGATTGATTCATTGCCAAGGGCTGTGGTGACCCGTACTTCCTGCGGCATCATGTAGAGGTCACTTTTGTTGTCGAATGCCAGACGGGTGAGCGGGTCTCCGAGCAGTAGGTGCTGCATCATCATATTTTGGCCGTTTGCCTCGCGGTCATATCCGAATTTTGCTGCTTTGAGAATATCACCCAAGCGCCGGATGGTATCGAAGGTCACTGTTTTGTACATATTATAAAAAACACTCGCATCGACAGCCGTCACTCCAAGCCCTGTATTTCCAAAGACGGCGATCGACCCCTTGCGCGGCGCAGTCAGATATGATTCATTCCGGCACACGCCATCCGACTTGGCAAAGTCTCCACTTGTACAAGAATATGTTGCGAGCATATTGTACCGGGAAATATTATTCAGATCTTCAACACGCCAGCCATCTAACTCAAAAAAGTCGGCAGAGCTGTGTCCATTAAACGCAAGCCAGAGTGCGCCACTATTGATTGCCGTGCGGATCTTGGTCGTCTTGGTATAATCAACCGAACTCCCTCCGTCGCTTGTGATATGAAGAGTATCTCCGCAGATTGGCGGGAAAAGTATAAAATCCTCGACATAGCCGACATGTGACTCAAACCCCTTAGCCGATAAAAACATAAAATTCTTCAGCCACGGTGAAGCCGGTAAGCTGTCATATTCTATCAGCTTATCAACGACAGCAGTCGCCTCTTCAACCGTATTGACCGGTAGTCGCCCGACGACCATTTCATTGAGATAATCGTCTCCATCCAGCAAAGTGTACCAAAAATCGCTTGTCGGAGAGCCGTAGCTCGGCACATAATCTTCATTCACCGAACCCGATAAATTCTTTCGCGGATCCCAGCTTGCATCTCCCATGAGTGTCAGGTAGGCGGGCGCAGGTTTAGGCCATTTTTGATTGGCAAATTGGAGAAATTTACGGATGGCAAAGGGTGATTTTTCACCCGCATAAAATTCTTTATAAATATCAAGCACGCTCACTACGGCGACTTTCCATCCTTGCGCAGATCTATGCTTTGCAAGGCGGTTAGATTGTTCTGCAAATTTGGGGTGCGTAATTATAATTGCATCATACTGCTCAGATGTATCCTGCAATGTACTCCTCGGCTCTCGACGCACGCTCGCCACTTCCGCAGAGCTCGTATCCGCCGCCTGCAGTACATAGCGCATACCGGACGAAAGTGCTATATCTGTTTGAAACGACTTTCCTCCCGAATGAGCGATAAATTCAGCCACGGACGCCACATTTGATGACCCGTTTCCACGCCGCTCGGCTATTAAGCCACTACCGCGCCGAAAACATGCCGACCACGATGTCCGGGGTGCAAGATTCGCAATTTCCGTGCTTCCAAGCTCTTTAAAAAATAGCACTGTTGACGATGAAACTGCCAGAGAATCATTCATTACACAGGCAATAATACTGCCCGGAGCTGAAAGCTCAACAAAGGCACGCACCTGATCCGAATTACCGGAGAAACGACGGCTGCGCACCTGCGTGAAATCCGGCGCCTCACAGACTGCGACAAAGAGCCCTGCTGTATCGGCATTCACACTGACGGTTGTATTGAGTGTAATTGACGCCCGCTGTGACGCTCCTGCAAGAGCGGAGGCATGGACAGTTGTGCCGGAACTTGCTTTTTTTAGAGCAAGATACGAATTACTTGTATCAAGAACAACCACAGCGTCACTACGCATGCCATTCATCGGAAGACGGGAATTCTCCGGTAAGGGCTCCAGAAGCCAGTCCACTTTCCCGTTTTCAGCAAATGGCTTAGCACGACCCTTTACCTCCAGATAATCGACAAAAACCTGCGATATACGCACTTGTCCATCCGCACTGTTGGGTACAGGCAGTGATTTGAAGTACACGCTGTTCAGCCCGGCAGGCGCTGTCTGAGGAAAGAGCGTAAAGCGAAAATCATCTGTTACGATACCGCTGATACTACGCGATTGTACCTGCTGACCGTTGAGCGAACACATCAGCGCGTAATTTGGCTCCAGAACCGGCTTGTTGTCCTCATCTTCATTGAGTGTAATAGTATGATATACAAGGCGCACATCCAGCGAATCACCATTGATTTCGGAAGGTGTCAGTGCGAACTGATGCGTAAAGGCATTCGCTTTGATGTCATTGGCAAGGATTGACCAATAGAACCCTTCATTATAGAGGATATCTGTTCTGAATACCGATATCTCTGCCGGCAATCCATAATCTCCTGCATGAAACACATGGTCCTGCTCAATATGGCGGAACATTGGCACTGAGCTGATAGTAGCGCTTGGATTCGCCGGCTCCGGGAATGCAGCATATCTCTTACCGGTAAAGGAATTATCGTAATACAGATAATAGACAGTTTCGTCGGTCAGGCAGCTCAGCCAAGTCGAGTCACCTTTCGCCCGTTGGCCGGCAAAATAGATCTCGTCATCGGCGCCGATGACACCATCATCCTGTGCGTAGCCAATTGGGACTTCTGTTCCCTTGAGCAGCAAATGCAGTCCGCCGCTTGCCAGTCCGCGCCACTCGGGTGCAGCATTGAGAATATCGGCAGCGCGCAGTCGAGCCACGCCGTCGGTGGTCGTAGCGATGCGGAGGTAGGTAGTTGCGGGATTATACCATGAGCGGTCTGTGGTCTGTAAGCCAAGGGTAGAATTAAACTTACGGCCATCGTTCTTGCGCTGCTCTATAATTGAGGGTATCTGCTGTTGATTGGCGATATGCGAAAGACTCGATTGATCGAGGGGTGCGAGGCGTGCACTCGTCACCGGTACTGCAGCACCGAATCCAATATCGATACTTGCTGAGTCCATGACCGACAATTCGCCATCGGTGGTGTAGGTAAAGGGCTGAATTTCAAGCTCGGCGACCGGCACTCCCCGTTCAATTCCCATACGTCGGAGCGTGGCACTCATTTTCACGGGTGTCGGGCGGGAGAGAAGCAGACTGCGCGAAGCCGGCGCACCGGAGAGTTCGCCTGATTGAGCAAGTTGTTTATTCCCAAGATACTGTGTATGCAGTACGTTCAACGTCACCGGCAGATCGCCTCCTGCGGGAACGGCAAGATAGACGCGGATTTTTTGGAGAGCGGGGCTGTCTTTTTCGGTTGGGAATTGAGAATATTTACTGTCAATCCATGCACTAAAGGTCGTGGATGTCTGTGCTTTTAGCGATACCCTGGGCTTGTGAATAATGACCCTAATTCCCTGTTGTAGGGGTAGTACTTGTACTGACTGCTCTGCCGAGGCAGGATTACACAGCAGTATGAGAGTGCAGAATAGTAAGGTTTTTGCAAGGAATTGACTGATCATATTGCTTGTACTTTCCCGAAATGTGTAAAAACTGGGCTTGTTATTGGCACAAAATACTCAGGCGTGGGCGCATTTGACTCTGTGAGAGCTCTAAAAAGTTCCATCCAACCAAAAGAAAAGTCGCATTCCCCAAGGAGAAATGCGACTTATAAAGATGGTCAATGAATGCAGGAGAGGCAAATTACTTCGACATTCCGGTTGTAATTCCCTTGCTGAGTGCGTTCATCACGATTTTACCGAGCTCATCGGCAAGCTCACCGCGGAGGTTGTTCGGGTTAGAAAGATATTCTGTCACTGCTTGATTTACTTTAGTTTTGATCAGATCAGAATTACCTTCTACCAATGCTACCGACATTTTGTGCATATCTTTCGAAACATCTTCGAGGGTTTCTAATTGATTGCGGCTTGCATCTTCCATTTTCTTGAGCATTCTGTCCATACGCTCTTCTTCTTCGGTATAGACGAGTGAGAAAGCGAGCAGACCAAGCATCGATCCTTCAAGAAAGATAGCGCCTAAAATCATCGAAGGACGTGTCGGAGGGATAAATTTAAGACCGCGAACACCGATGATAATAATCAGAATAGCAGCACCGAAGTATGCGAGACCGGTAACGTTATTTGCATATTTTTCGGTAAAGTGATGTGACATGTAGAGGCGTAATCCACGGAGGAATTTGAGGCGGTTACGGCTGTAGGACTGTGCTTCTTTGGTATCGATGATTTCTTTCATCACGAAATCAGAGAAGAACTCTTTAATTCTCAGATACAGCACTTCATTACGGAATTCAATGATATCGACATTCTCGTCGAATACTGCATGGAATTTGATACCTTGCTTTCCGGTGACGTCTTCTTCGGGCTCGGTTCTGTCCCATACATAGCGGAATACCTTGGCGATATGATCGCGGTCACTTGCTTCGAGCTCTTTCTCCGACATCGTAAGTACATTCACGATATCATCGTTAAATCCTGTCTGGAGACGAATTTTCGACTTCGTGTGGCCAATTTCACGATCTACTTTAAATGCCATATACCCAATAGCAGACGGCATAATCATCGAAAGCATTAAAGAAAGACCTGCGCCAAAAACAAATGCAAGAATCGAAAAGCCAAGAGCCGGCTGTAACACAATCGCTTCTTCACCCAATTTCGGTGCCTTTACAATCCATTCATCCGAATGCTTTGAATATCCGTCTTTTTCTTCTGTGCGGTGAACAGTAGTAAAATCAAAGATAAACTCTGTATTAATCATACCCTTGAGTGGACCGCCCTTTACGTAGCGTGACGACTCTTGAGAACCCATTGCCCGTACTCCGTCAAAATTCCCAAGATCCTTATCACCTTCGGGCTTAAAAAGGGATACAACAGCACCCTCTACCGCAGAAGGAATAATAAAACTATAGAAAACATAAGAAATGGAAAACAACATTCCAAGCAGTATGGCATACTGCATGAAGTTGTGTTTGTAGATGTGTTTTTTTGCGTCTTTCGGGGACATTGAACTATTCTCCGTTATTATAAATGGAAATGAATTGTTGTAGAATACTGCAAGTTATCTAATCGCGGGAAATTGAACAAATATTTTCTTCTATTCCTTTAATATTTTTCTATTTTTCAGGCACTTTAGTCTGCTGTTTACTTTGTACGGTTCTCAATTTTTTACGTCAAATTTTGTATTTTTGCGGCGTTATGAGAAACAAAACCCTAACTGCATCCCTGTCGCTTTCTTCCCACGGTACTATCCGTGGAGGTTCCTTTCTGAGTGGACTTGCTCTCAGAGATGCTCTCTTGGCATGCCTTCACCGCTCATCGGCTGTGCCTATCGCTGTTGACTGAGCTCCGGCTCGCGCGCTCTCGGTGAGGACAAGACAGATTTTTTTGCGCTTACCTTACCACCTCCTTTTTTTACTCTTTCTACATTTTTATTTCCCATAGGAACTATTATGAACTCCAATTACACGCCCCGCTACGCCGTTCGACCGGATGATGTGCTCCCCGAGCTCAAAAAACACATGCTCATCGACGGACTCGAATATGTCTTTGATCTCTACAACAGTCACGGTGCCAATCTGCTCGATGCCCGGAACGGCAATCGCTACCTCGACTTCTTTACCTGCTTTGCTTCGACACCCGTCGGCATGAATCATCCCGCTATGCTGGAGCCGGATTTTCTGCATCACCTCGCACATATTGCCGTCAACAAGCCCTCGAATTCCGATATGTACTCCGAAGCAATGGCGACTTTTGTCAAGACATTCTTCGCCGTCGCGGTTCCACCCGAATTCCGATATGCTTTTTTTGTCGAAGGCGGCGCGCTCGCAATCGAGAATGCACTCAAAGTGGCTTTTGACTGGAAAGTGCGCAAAAACTTTGCCAAAGGATACCTGCACGAACGCGGGCATCAGATTCTCCACTTCCGTCGCGCGTTCCACGGACGCAGCGGCTACACGATGTCGCTGACCAATACCGACCCGACCAAAACAAATCTCTATCCGAAATTTAATTGGCCACGTGTGCATAATCCTGCGATTCAATTCCCTTTAAACGAACACAATCTCGCGCAAGTTATTGCTGAAGAGCAGCTTTCAATTGCCCAAATCAAGCAAAGCTTCCTCTCTCATCCCGACGACATCGCCGCGATAATCATCGAGCCGATTCAGGGTGAGGGCGGCGACAATCACTTCCGTCCGGAATTTCTGGCAGCTCTCCGCGAGCTTGCCGATGAGAATGATGCCTTACTGATATTCGACGAAGTGCAGACAGGAGTCGGGCTGACGGGTTCGATGTGGGCGCATCAGCAATTAGGCGTCACACCCGATATCATGGCATTCGGTAAAAAAATGCAGGTCTGCGGTATCGTCGTCACCTCAAGAGTCGATGATGTACCCGAGAATGTCTTCCATTCCTCAAGCAGAATTAACTCCACATGGGGCGGTAATCTCGTCGATATGGCAAGAGCTACCAAGTATTTAGAAATCATCGAGCAGGAGCAACTCGTCGGTCATGTACAAGTAATGGGCGATGAGCTCCACAAGCACCTTACCGAGCTGGCAGCAGAATTCCCCACTCTCATCTCTAATCCCCGCGGCCGCGGACTCTTCCGCGCCTTTGATGTAGTCAATGCTGAACTGCGCAAGCAATTATTACACGAGTGCTTTTCTCAAGGGTTAATAATTCTCGGCTGCGGCGACCACTCGGTACGCTTCCGCCCTGCGCTGAATCTCACAAGCGATAATCTGCGCGAAGGCGTCGGTATCATCCGCTCGGCTGTGCAAATGCTTCGTGCATAAGACACCTCTCCACTTCCACCGGCATCCGTGTACTCCTCAAAAGCCGCTTTCAACGAAAGCGGCTTTTTTATTTTGAAATACACGCTCAGATTCGCACGGTACTGCACTACCGAAGCAGCATTTGTCACCCTTTTGACATAAGAATATTGCGCTATCAACAAAACTTGGCAAGGAGTTTGTGTGCGCATGAAAATCAAGTTTGTTTGCTTGTGGCGGAAAGAAGGGCTAATTTTGCCGTAAAAGTCCGGGCAGTAGCACATATCTACTCCGCAGTGTTCTGTTTTTCTTTCATTTAGACCAATTATTTATGTTTGATTGTTTCGATACTTCTTTACGCCGCCTCCGCGGAATTTTTCTCATGGCAGCCGCCCTTTGCATCGTCATTGCCGGCAGCGTATTCAGCAGTACTGCCTTGGCACAGCAGCCGGATTACAAACCGTTCAGCAAGGAGCATGTACGGGCGCTGATTCCTTCTACCTCTCGATTTGTCAGCAGTTTACAAGGCAAATGGGAGCGCAGCAGCGACGGCGGAAACTCCTGGGATGTCGTAGATTTACCCTTCTCCGAGCCGGAGTCGCGTAAAGTCACCTACCGCAGATCTCTCCGCATTGAGAAGGATTTTATCCAGAAATACAACTGGCAATTATACTGCGCCGGCGTCAGCGATGAAGTAGAAGTCTATATCAATCGCCAGTATGTAGGACGGTATTTCGGCGGTATGACCCCCTTCTATATCAAAATGCCGGATCGTATGCTCGTAGCCGGTACGAATACCCTCGAGCTCGTCGTGTCCCCTATGCCGGCATTTACCCAAAAACATATCTTTTCCCAACGTAATTTTACCGGTATTCTGCGGGAATTACTCCTCGTCGGCGTGCCGCATATCTGGGTAGGCGATGTTCGTATCAAAAATTCATTCAGCGGCTCGACCTGCGAAGTCAAATCTTCTATTTCCCTCTCCTCAGGAGCTATCGAACGCATCCCGCTGCCATCGACCGACAGCGGTAAGACATTATCCCTTAAGAAATTCCCGGTGAATGTCGAAGTCACGATGAGGAGAGCCGGTAAGAATGAAGTCGTCGCACAGGCCGAACCCCGAAGCGTGGAAATTGAGCGCTTTCGTACAGTGCCGATGGATGTCGTCCTGCGGGTTGCCTCGCCGGAGCTGTGGTCACCGACCGAACCCAATCTCTACGAAATGACGGTAAAAATCACCAAGAATACGGTCGTGCTTGATGAGTACGTACTGCCGGTAGGTCTGCGGGATATTCGCATCTCCAATGATGGTGATAAAAATTCTATACTGCTCAATAATTCTCCCCTCATAGTCAAAGGCGTCGAATACACCGAGACATTCGGGAATTTCGGTCAGACCGTTTCAGCCGAACAACTGGAGAAAGACGTGGTCCTCATGAAAACACTCGGCACGAATGTCGTGCGAGTGCGCTATGCACCGCCGCATCCGTATTTTGTGGATTTATGCAACCGCAATGGTCTGCTCGTCCTGGTCGATATTCCCGCTTATGATATCCCCTCGTCCGTTGCCGGCTCGAATGAATTTTTCGTTCGTATGAAAAACATCGCCGAGCAAAGCGTGAGCTCATTCGACCGTAATCCCTGTATTATGGGCTGGGGAATTGGCGACGGATTTGTCGAGAATTCTCCGGAAGTGAAAAAATACCAGGAAAGTATATGCGGCGCGCTGCGTCAGTTAACCTCAAAAATCATCTACAAGACCATTCGCTTCGGCGCCAAAACTATCGAATCCGACGGCGTCGATCTGCTCTGTTTCCGCGCCGATAAGACCTGGCTGCCGGGTGATGAATTCCGCGAGGAAATTGAGCGTATGCGCGGACTGGCGCCGAAAAAACCTGTTATGATAAACTATGGCAAGCTTGTACAACCGAACAACTTAAACGGCTATGCCGACCCACTCTCCGTCGAGTCACAGGCACAGTATATCCGTGACTGCTACCGCACGGTACAGACCACCGGCGCCGTCGGGAGTGTCGTATGGTCATTTAATGACTACACGACCGGCCGGCAGATATTATCCACAAATTCCGCCGATCAATTTACATGTACTTCCGGGCTGATGGATGCTTTCCGGCAGCCGCGCCTCTCCTACTTCATGCTCAAAGCATTGCTCAATGATGAAAAAGAGCCGCTCCTCCGTGCCGGTAACTTCAAGGAAGACACACCGATTATCTATATCGCAACGGGTTTAGTCTTTGGAATTTTGATTTTTCTGCTCATGAGTCGCTTTCGCAGATTCCGTGAGTATATCACGCGTGCATTATTCAGGCCGTATAATTTTTATGCTGATATTCGCGATCAGCGCATCCTCTCGACGGTGCAGACGCTTGCCCTCGGTCTGGCAATTGCCGGCACGGCGGGTATCATTCTCTCGTCGGTGTTTTATTTTTATCGGGCAAGCACAGGCACGGAATTTTTATTCATGCTCTTGATTCCGAGTGGTATTCGCGGTATTCTTGATAATGCATTGTGGTCTCCGGTATATTCTTTGATAGTCTTTACAATACTTGTATTTATCAAGATGTTACTGATTGCTGTGGTGATACGTATGGCTGCTTTTTTTGTACGCAGCCGTATCTATTATTCCGATGCACTGACGATTACGATTTGGTCGATTCTGCCGATTTTAATTACCCTGCCGATTGCGCTCGGACTCTTCAAAATTCTGACTGTTTCGCCGACGCATTCGATATTGGTGTTTATTATGGGGGGCGTGATGCTATGGTGCGTCGTGCGTATTCTTGAGGCAACGGCTGTGGTATTCGACCTGCCGAAAATGCGCGTGTATGTACTTGGTATGGTGTTTATTATCATCGTCGTAGGCGGGGCGGGTTTCTTCCTGAACTATCGCTCGGGATTATTTAATTATTTGCAATACTATTTCGCCGTTCTACGGTAAGCTTGGCTTATGGTTCAATTCTTACGCCTACGCATTGCTCAATTTCTTTGGGTTGCGGTATCCGTTGCCTTCTTTCTGACAAGCGGAGTGCATTCTCTGGCAAAGCCGGATGATGGCGAAGCGGTTAGTTCCGCAATGATGCTCTCGCCGCAGTTTTTTGTCAGCAGCAGCGACCCCGGCGCCGATTCGCTCATCCTGCAATCCACCAAGGTCACGTCAACTATCGCCGGAATTATCGCCGATATCCGCGTCGTGCAGCAGTATGTCTATAAAGGCACCAAGCCGCTCGATGCCGCTTATACCGTGCCGCTAGCCGGGAATGCAACGATGATCGGCTTGACTATCCGCTCAGGCGGGAAAAGTATTGCGACCTCGCCGCTGGATCGGGAAGAAGCTGGTGATTTGTATGAGAACGCAAAAAAAACCAACCAACCCTTTTTCGTCGATTGGCAGCGGGAAAAACTATTCCAAGTGCATGTATCCTCTATCCCAAGCGGAAGTACATTCGAAGTAGAAGTCCATTATACAGAATTACTTACTCCGACAAATGGTGTCTATCAATTCCGATTCCCCAAAGTAGCCGCTCCACGCTATATTTCTACAAAAAATGAAATCCCTCTCTCACGGAGCGCATGGCCGAGTAAAAGCTTTGCCGAACCCCAAAATTACCCGACCGGTACTCTTGAATTATCCGTCACCGTGAGCGGCACGAATGTATCTGCGCCGGTTGTGCTATCCTCGTCAACACACGAAATCTCCAGTAAAATCATGGGAATAGCTACGACGGCTACACTCACTTCATCTGAGTCCGACAAGGATGTGCTCATCAGGTATCAGTTAGCCGGCACCAAAACACAAACGAATCTTCTCCTTTTTCAAGGCGCAAAGGAAAATTACTTCCTGCTTGCGCTTCATCCGCCGCTCGATACCGCAGGACGCATTCCTCCGCCTCACGAATACATCCTCCTGCTCGACTCAACAGCTACCGATGCACCGGCTATTCTTACTGCATTCTTCAGTACATTCGCACAATCATTACGACCGAAAGACAAAATCAACATCGTCCGATTTGGGTCACGGTCGGATATGCTTTCCGCGAAATCCCTCCCTGCGACCGGCGATAATATCCGCGCCGCACAGGAATTTCTAACCAAAGAATCTGCGCAAAGCAGTCCTTCCAAGCTCCTCGACGGACTCCAAAAATGCACGTCTCTCCCGGCTACCAACGGCTACGGACGGTCTATTATCATGATTACAAATGGATTTGTATCGGTCAATCAAGAAGCATTCGACTTCATTGCCGGTAAGCTCAACCTCGCCAATATCTTCGCCGTCGGTATCGGTGAATCCACCAATCCGATTTTTTTTAATGTGATTGGTCACCTGACAATGAGCGAACCTACTATGATCGCCACCGATAAGGAAGTTACCTCAAAAGCTACGCAATTCACGGCAAATGTCCGCTCGTCGGCACTCTCGAAGGTCAAGGTGGATTTCAAAGGACTCGAACCCTACGACATCGAGCCGGCAAGCTATCCGGATGTATTCGCCAATCGCCCGGTCTTTATATTCGGTAAATGGCGCGGTAAGCTTTCCGGTAAAATTACCGTGCGCGGTAATGCCGCCGATGCACCGTTCGTATCGACCATCGATCTTGCGACCATGAAGCCAAATGAAACAAATGCCGGACTCCAATACTTGTGGGCACAGTACCGCGCCTCGCGCCTGACAGACTACAACGTCTATAGCCGCGACGCCAAACGCGTACAGGAAATATCCACCCTCGGGATGACATACTCCCTCCAGACAGTCTATACATCGTTCGCAGTTGCCGGCATGGATACCGTTGCGCCCGGGTCGATTTATGCCGTCGTACAGCCGCCTGTCGTGATAGAACAAAATTCAACATCGTCAAGCACTTCGCCCGGTCTCTCCTCGACAAGCGTGGTCGAAGTGGCCGTCTCGGCATGTTCCATCGGCGATGCTGAGTCAATGGACGAAGAAGGATTTATCTCCATCGGCGACGTGACGGTCGAAGAAGGACTCATGAAAGACGCGATTAAAGCACAAATTGACCAGCAGAATTATGATATACAGCTCTGCTATGCCACGGCATTACATCATTTTCGGCATTTGCAGGGCAAGGCGAAGATGCGGGTGGTGGTCGATGCAGCGGGCGCCGTGTCGGAGATATCGCTCCTCGACTCCGAACTCAACATCGACGAACTCAATCAATGCATTGTCGATGCTATTCGAAAGTTCAAATTCACAGCGCCGACGAATGGCGCTACGCCGGCAATGACTTTTTGGTTGATTTTTGAAGTAATTTGATGTAAAATTCAATTCCAAAGCAATCTAACTCTCTTATTTAATTATTACAAGGAAATATTATGCGTCGTGAAATACGAAAATGGTGGTCGCCCCGCCTCAACAAAGAAATGGAAATCGTCGCCTACGGTACGTATGGCTTCGCGCTCCTGATGTTCCCCACAGCAGCAGCCGATTATCTCGAATACGAGCGCTTTCATCTCATCGACGCCATTCGTCCGGCGATTGATGCCGGCAAGTGTAAGGTGTATTCAATTAACAGTATTAATTCCGAAAGTTGGCTCAATTCCCGCATGAAGCCGCGCGACAAAGCTATCCGTCATCAGCAGTAC
>Ga0209277_10001020_pt1 | contig 13946 bp, 10 predicted proteins | sample JI81AbrownDNA_FD_187503 | JGI IMG/M metagenome (GOLD analysis project Ga0209277, IMG submission 187503) | Wastewater effluent complex algal communities from Wisconsin, to seasonally profile nutrient transformation and Carbon sequestration -... | ecosystem: Engineered > WWTP > Effluent > Algae... | reverse complement strand
CCAGACACCAATCGGCAGCGGCACGCGCAGAGACTTCGAGAATAATATTTTTCGGCTCGGAGGCCAGTTCCTGCATGCGCAGCTTGTCGTCGACCGACAACACCACGACTTCAGCAGCCAGTGCATTATTCATTGATCGCAAGGCAACGTGCAGGACTTCCGACTCGTCGGCGGCGGCGGATAATTGCTGGCCCAGTCGCTGCATCACTTCGGTATGCCCGTGGGCACTTCGCAGCAAAATGACTTGCGTACGCAAACGGTTTGCCAGCCGTCCACAAATCAGCGCCACGATCAAAAACATGATGACGGTAACGACGCCTTGCCCGGCAGAAATATAGAAGGTAAAACGCGGATGGATGAAGAAAAAATTATAGGAAAGGAAACACAGTATCGCGGCGTAAACGGCGACTGACATGCGGGTTCTTACCGCCACGAACAATACCGCGGTGATGAAGATCAGCGAGAGATCGTCGAAGGATAGAAACCTGTCGGCAAGAAATGCAATCAAGACGGCGAGCGCCGCCGCCACGGTGGCGTAAGTAACCTCCGGCACCAGCACCGATGCCTTGGGAGTATTGCCTTCCAGTGCGCGTCTCGCCTTTGCACGGGCATACGGCGTGTTGATGATGGTGAGTTCGAAATGCGCGCCTTTCTGCAGCAACTGTTGCGTGAGCGTGCGGTTGAACATTCGTGCGAACGGACGCTCGCGTGTACGGCCGATCACGACGGTGGAAACCGCATTGCGGCTGGCATAGGCCAGCAGTTCATCCACCACGCCAAGCCCGTGCAACACCACGCAATCGCCGCCGAGTTTTCGCGTCAATGAAAAACATTGCTCGACAATCTGGTGGCGCTCGCGGCTGATATTACCGTTATCGACGAAGACCACCGTCCACGGTGCCTGCCTGCGTTCGGCAATTTTTCGGGTGGCACGTACCAGATATTCGCTATTGTCGAAACCGTCAATCGCGGCAATCACGCGGCGGCGAACCGGAACGGTATTGGTGCCGCGTGCCGTCATTTGCTCGCGCATGTCGGCATCGACGCGGTCGGCGATTTGTTGCACAGCCAGATCGCGCAGGGCGGTCAAAGTCGAGGTCGAGAAAAAGGCCTGCAAGGCCGATGCCGCCTGCTCGGGCATATAGACCTTGCCCTGCTGCAAACGCTGGATCAATTCACGCGGCGGCAAATCGACCAACACAATATCGCGGGCGCGATCGAGAAATGCATCCGGCACGGTTTCACGTACATGCACGCCGGTAATCTGCCGCACCACATCATTCAAACTTTCGATGTGCTGGATATTGACGGTGGTGTACACATCGATACCGGCATCGAGAATTTCCTCGATGTCCTGATAACGACGTTCATGTCGACTGCCGGGAATATTCTGATGCGCGAGTTCGTCGATAATCGCGACTTTCGGCTTGCGTGCCAGCAAGCCATCCAGATCGAATTCATCCAGTGCCTGGGTTTTGTAGGCGACTTGCCGTCGCGGCAATATTTCCAGACCATCGAGCAGGGCCTGGGTTTCAACACGACCATGGGTTTCGACCAGACCCACCACCACATCGATATTCTGCCGCTGCAATTCGCGGGCGGCGCTTAACATGGCGAATGTTTTTCCGACGCCGGGCGCGGCGCCCAGGAATATTTTCAACTGACCGCTGCGTTCACGCTGCAGATTTCCCAGCAAGGCATCGGCTTGTGCACTGCGGTCGGTGTTCATCGGATCAGGGCTTTCACTTTATCAACGCTTTATGGCATCGAGAGCCAAGTTTAATTGAAGCACATTCACCCTTGCTTGTCCCAATAAGCCGAAGGTGGGTGCCTGCGTATTTGCATCAATCAGCGCTTGTACCTGTTCGGCAGTCAATCCGCGTGCTTTTGCGACCCGGTTTATTTGAACCTTCGCGGCTTCGGGTGAAATATGCGGATCAATGCCGGAACCGGATGTCGTTACCATATCGGCCGGAATGGCGGTGGCGGCAATATTTTCGCGCGCTGAAATGACTTTCGATGACTCGACAATGCGTTCACGCAAGGCCGGATTGGTCGACGCCAAGTTGCTGCCCGCCATGGCGCGCGGATCGTAACTGGCGGCGGACGGGCGCGACTGGAAATACTTGTCGTCAACAAAATTTTGCGCCACCAGCGATGAACCCACCGCTTTTCCGTCACGTGTTATCAGGCTGCCATTGGCTTGCGCGGGAAACAATATGCCACCTGCTAATGTCGCAAGCGCGGGATACAACAGGCCAAACAGGATGATGGCGACGATGGCGAAACGGATGGCCGGTAGCAAAGCGCTGGCGGCCTTGTCGTCAATGTTTGAATCGACAGCGATAGTCATGTTCATGCTCCAAAAACCGCAACGAGAATCAGGTCAATCAATTTGATTCCAACGAAAGGCAATAGCACACCACCCAGGCCATAGACCAGCAGGTTTCTGCGCAGCAAAGCCGAAGCGCTCGACGGCGTAAATGAAATGCCGCGCAATGCCAGCGGAATCAATGCAGGAATAATAAGCGCATTGAAAATCAACGCCGCCAATACTGCGTTGTTCGGGCTGGAAAGCTTCATGACATCCAGTGCAGCCAAGGCGGGCAATTGCGCAGCAAACACCGCAGGAATAATCGCGAAATACTTTGCGACGTCATTGGCCAGCGAAAATGTAGTCAGCGCACCACGCGTAATCAGCAATTGCTTGCCGATTTCCACGATTGATAATAATTTGGTCGGATCTGAATCCAGGTCCACCATATTGCCGGCTTCCTTTGCCGCCTGCGTTCCCGCATTCATCGCCAGACCGATATCGGCCTGCGCAAGCGCCGGTGCGTCGTTGGTGCCATCGCCGACCATCGCGACCAATTTTCCCTGCGCCTGTTCGTCGCGAATGCGTTTCAATTTATCTTCAGGCGTGGCCTCGGCGATAAAATCGTCGACACCGGCGGTCGCGGCGATGGCGGCGGCAGTAATCGGATTGTCACCGGTAATCATGATGGTTTTTACGCCGAGTGCGCGCAGGCCGGCGAAGCGTTCGCGTACCCCGGCCTTCACCACATCCGACAAGGCGATCACGCCCAGCAAATGTTTGCCTTCGGCAACGACGAGCGGCGTTGCGCCACTCCGCGCTACCTGTTCGATCCAGCTATGCAATTCAGCCATCACTGTTTGCGAACCTTGCTCTTTCGCCCAGCGCTCAATCGAATCACCGGCACCTTTACGAATACGGCGCTCGCCGATATCCACACCCGACATCCGTGTTTGTGCACTGAACGGGATGTAATGAGGATTTTCCGGATCCGCCAAGGTGCAGCCTTGTTTACGTGCCAAAGCGACGACCGATTTTCCTTCAGGTGTCGGGTCCGCCAATGAAGATAATAATGCCGCGTCTCGTAATTGCGCTTTTGTCACGCCCGCTAGCGGAATAAAGTCGGTGGCTTGGCGATCACCGTAAGTAATGGTGCCGGTTTTATCGAGCATCAAAGTGTCGATATCACCGGCCAGTTCAACCGCCTTGCCGGATTTGGCAATCACGTTCGCCTGCAGCGCTCGATTCATGCCGGCGATGCCAATGGCGGGCAAGAGACCGCCGATGGTGGTTGGAATCAGGCAAACCAGCAGGGCAATCAAGATCACCACGTCGACCTTGGCGCCGACAAAATTGGCGATGAAAGGCAACGCAACGACCACGACCAGAAAAGCCAAAGTCATCGCCGACAGCAAAACCGTCAGCGCCAACTCGTTTGGCGTTTTCAAACGCGACGCGCCTTCGACCAGAGCGATCATGCGATCAAGAAAACTGTGGCCGGGATCGCTGGAAATTTTTATCAGGATTTCATCAGTCAATACTTTCGTGCCGCCAATCACACCTGAACGGTCAGTGCCGGCTTCGCGCAGTACCGGAGCGGATTCACCGGTCACGGCGGCTTCATTGATGCTGGCAATGCCTTCGATGATTTCGCCGTCGGCCGGAATCAATTCGTTGGCGGCAACGCGAACCAGATCGTCCTTGCGCAACAGGCTGGCGGATATCTTTTCTTCACCGTTATCGATAACACGCCGCGCTACTAGCTCGGCGCGTGCCGAACGCAGGCTCGCGGCTTGGCCACGGCCGCGCGCTTCTGCAATCGATTCGGCGAAATTGGCGAACAACACGGTCGCCAGCAAAATAACGGCAACCGCAAACGTGAAATAAAACTGCGGATGCGATGCGCCCATCGCAAACAACTGCCAGACACTGATGACGGTGCCCAGCAACACGACAAACATCACCGGGCTGCGGGATGCGACGACTGGATTGAGCTTCAACAGCGCAGCCTTGCAGGCCTGAATGATTTGCGCCGAATCGACCGACACCGGATGTGCTTTGATTCCATGAGCAGATTGGGTTTTCATAATGTTCTCGTTAGTCCTTAAATGCTTGCGGTCAAGGACAAGGCTTCACCGATAGGACCTAAAACCAATACCGGCAGGAAGCAAAGCAAGGTTAGCAACAAGATCACGGCAATCAGCGTGATCGCAAACGTTGGCGTTTCAATATTGAGAGTGCCGCTGGTTACCGGTGCCACCCGCTTCATCGCGAGACGACCGACAACGGCAAGTGGTATGATGAAACAGGCATAGCGCCCCAACAGCAGCACCACCGCGCAACTCAGATTCCACCATTTCGTCGCATCGCCAAGACCTTCAAAACCGGAGCCGTTATTGGCGAAAGCCGACGAATATTCGTAGAACACTTGCGATACGCCATGGAACCCCGGATTCGAATTCCCGGTGATGGAGGGTATCGAGAGGGTAACGGCGGTTGCAGCAAGCAGGATCACCGGTTGCAGCAGGACCAGCACCGACAACAGACGCATCTCGCCGACTTCCAATTTGCGACCGTAGATTTCCGGTGAACGACCGATCATCAAGCCAGACAAAAATATCGTCACCAGCAGATAGACGAGAAAGTTCACCAGTCCACAACCAATTCCGCCCCAGATACCATTGATCAGCATTCCGCTGATCGCCACCAAACCGGCGACCGGGTTCAATGAATCGTGCATGGCATTGACCGAACCATTCGATGTCTGTGTCGTCAATGTTGACCACAGTGCCGATGAATCAGCACCGAACCGTTGCTCCTTGCCTTCCATATTCGGCTGCGATGTCGCCAAACCTTCTGCGGCGATATTGGGCTGCGATTCCGACCACAGTGACGAGCCGATAAAGGCCAGCGAAAAAAATGCCATCACGCCGAAAGTGAGCAAGCTCAATTTTGGTCGCCGCGTAAACCTGCCCATCATGAACACGATCGCCATCGGAATCAGTACGATCGAAACAAGTTGAAACAGATTGCTCAACGGCGTCGGATTTTCCAGTGGCACGGCGCTGTTCGGTCCATACCAGCCACCGCCATTGGTGCCGAGTTGCTTGATCGCTACCATCGGCGCTACCGGTCCGACTGGAATGATTTGTTCTTTGACATTCGCAGCGGCATCAATCGGCGTGACGTGTTTGGCGGCATCAATCGGCGTGACGTGTTTGGCGGCATCAAACGTCGAAGGCACGCCTTGCCAAGTCAATAACAATGACAAGCTCAACATCAAAGGCAGAAACACGCGTAGCGTTACCTTCGTGGTATCGACATAGAAGTTTCCGAGGTCTCTGGTCTGGCCTTCTTTGGCAGTCGCGGCATTACGACCACCAAAAAAGCCTCTCAGAATTGCCAAGGCAATGGCAAAACCCATTGCCGGTGTAATCACTTGCAAAGTCACTACGCCCGCGAGTTGCGAGAAGTAACTCAACTGCGCCTGACCGGAATAATGCTGCTGGTTGGTATTGGTCAGGAACGAAATCATCGTGTGCAGCGCTAGATCCCAGGACATGCCGGGGATATGGTCGGGATTAAGCGGCAGCCAATGCTGGAACATGAATATCGCTTGCACGATAAGGGCGAACACCAGATTGCTGACCAGAAACGCTTTTGCGATTCCCTGCCAGCTCATGCCCTTGCTCGCGTTGATGCCGGATACGCGATAGATAATTTTTTCGGCCGGTGCAAAAACACGATCAATGCGTGATCGCTCGTCACCTAGGGCTACCGACATATAGCGACCCAGCGTCCAGGCAGCCGCAACGATAACCATCAGTATTAGCAATACTTCCGACATACCCACCTCAGAATTTATCCGGATACAACATCGCCACGACCAGATAGATCGCGACCAGAAGGATTAACAGCCAAAGCAGAAAAGCGCTCATGGCGCCTCCCTGTTGGTGGAAGTTTCTTTGTCGAGAGTCATGATGGGCACCTGTTGCGGTAAACAAGTGCGAAGTGTGGGCGCGAGGCCCGTAAATTCACTAGGCCGTGATCGGCACTACGCGTAAATTCGGCGTAAATTTTTTTTGTGCTGCAGTTTTAATATGCGAAGGAAATCAGATCAATTGCCATTCTCTCAAGAATCATATTCGTGGGAGCGCCCGTCAGGCGCGAAAGACCCCGCCAGATCTTTCGCGCCTGACGGGCGCTCCCACGATGGACAAGATTTTGCAATAACAAAAAAAAGCGGGGTCATTTACCGGTATGCCGATGAAATGAACCCGCCTTGTAAACCCTAGTTGATGCGACTTACTTATCGTCCGATTTGAACCTGCTTGTCCGGCGTTGGCCTGACGGTGCGATACATTTGGACAGCCATGACGATCAATGAAAAAATCACGATAAGCAACAAAAGAAACTTGGTCATGCCATCACTGGTTGCTGTCATGAATATCGGGCCATCCATAATGGCCCACACCATGACGGCACAGATGAGCAGGCTCGATGCGGTTTCTATTCGCCGCAACATTGGCGTGTGCCGACCTTTCACGATCACCGCGATAAAAAACGGGATGTAAAGCAGGATGAGTACGAACAAGATCGGTCCCTGCAACTGCAGAAAGCTGTCGGTGTAGGTAAGTGCCTGATAGGCCACGGGTGCGGCGTGACCGCCCCAAACGACATCCAGCACCCAACGTGGCTCAGCCAGGATATACAAGCCGAACATCACACCGAATAGCGCCATCACTATGCCAAGGCGACCTCCGCTAATTCGATCATTCGCTTTCGGTTTCCACTCCTTTTTTTGCGGCCAGCGACGACCAGCCCATGCGCTGATACCGAAGCCCGCCACCAGTACACCGGGCCACCATAGCGAACCTATCACCGTGCCCATCCACCATTTGGCTAGCGCATTGAGAAAACCCACCGCCGGTGCAGTTTGGAATAATTCCAGCAAACCCAGACCCCAGATAATCGCAAGCCCGATGGAAGTGGCGCGCCAGAATTTTGGTCCATCGGCGGGATCGATAATGTTCAATGTCGGACGATAGCCTGCCGCAACGGTGTCCGGATGACCGAAGGCATTTAGGAATTCCGTCGCCATCTCGGCATCAATGGCACGACCGGTTTCGTCGGATTTGTCCTGCAAGCCTTCGTTGATCAGCGCGCGCAATTCAAACGCGACGTCGTTGCGTTGTTTGCGCGGTAGCCGCAAGGCGACATCGGTAACGTAGGATTCGACAACCTCATTCGCATTCATTTTCATGTTTTGTCCTCTTTCAATAACGCGTTCATCGCGGCGTTCATGCCTTGCCACGAGTCGGTGAGTTTTTCGAGCAATGTCCGGCCTTCGACATTCAACGAGTAATAGCGGCGTTGCGATCCGGCCTCGAGCTTCCACTCGCTCTGCAACAGGCCCTGGGTTTCCAGCCGGCGTAGCAAGGGGTACAAGGTGCCTTCTTCAATCGGCATTCCCTTTTCCGCCAACGCCTGCCGCAACTCGTAGCCATAACGCGGCGCCCGCAATTGCGAGAGCGTGGCCAAGACCACCACGCCGCGCCGCAGCTCGAGTTCCAGTTTTCCGAATGTGTCTGCATTAACCATGTTGCGCACAGTACTGTGTGATGCACAGTATGTCAAGCATGATTTAGCTGGCGGTCTTTTCAGGGCCGCCATGCTTTGGTTTGCGGGTTTCTATTTCAGGTCAGGAGCTTGGCATTTGTCTGCCTGTGTTGAGGCAGCCCCGGGTCAGGTAGAGCCATGACCCGGGCTACTTCAGGGGTGCCCTTCTCGGCAGCGGCTTCAGCGGCTCCATGGTGTCGAGATCCCAGTCGGCGGGCACGAAGGCCTGTCGTGTCTCGGCCTGCACGGGATAGCCGCCGACTTCGTTTTCGCTGTCGATGATTTTTCCGCGGCCCTCGATCACGTCGGCAAGAATGCGGCGATCAATATCGTCGCGATCCCAGGAGCGGGCGCCAGCTTCGGCAACGACAGCGTCTTGCACTTTGCTTGCTGGCAATACGTTTACGCCGAACGGCAGTGCCGGTGCTTTTTTCAAATCATTTACAACAACGGGCGTGGTCGTGTAGCTGCCATTGGCCGGCAATTTGTTTCCGATGCGATCAACCACAAGATTGTCTTCGGAAAAAACATCCACATTGCCGGAACCGCCAATCATGAAAAAAGCGAGTTGCTCGGTCGATGGCCCGGCACGCATCACGTTGCCACGCATCACCATTTGTCCGGTTGAGTATTTGTGGCCCAACCATTCTTCGGCGATCAGGTTGTAATGCATCGCGCGTTGACCGGGATCGTAAATCAGGTTGTTGATCACTTGTCCGCGTGCGCCGCCCTTGAACAGCGGGTTGCGTTCGTAGTTGTGGGCGTACAAATTTCCGATGATCAAAATGTCGTTGACGTGATCGTGGATCAGCGAACCTTTCGAATGTTCGCCCTTGATGTGGTTGGCATGCGCCAGACCTTCGGCAATCAGGTTATTGCTGAAGGTGATGCTGTGCGATGCCGCTTTTTGCCAGGCCGCTTCGTCTTCGCCAAAAAAACGCGTGCTGGAGGCAGAAAGATTTTCATCGGTGGCCCAGGTCAGTGAACAATGATCGATGATCACGTCGTAGGCGCCACGCACCGTACTGATCGCATCGAAATCATTGCCACTGCGTTTGGGGCTGCCCGCTTCGCCCGGACGAATGCGAATATGCCGGATCACCACATCGTGCGTGGCGATGTCGATGCCGCCGCGAATTAATGTGATGCCAGGCATCGGCGCGGTTTGTCCGGCAATGGTCAGATACGGTTCGGTGATGCGGACGGTTTCTTTCCCAAGATCTATTACGCCACCGACTTCAAAGACCACGGTACGGGGACCTTTGGTTTCGAGGGCCTCCAGCAGGGAGCCCGGACCGGTCGGCGACAGACTTGTCACGCGAATCAATTTGCCGCCGCGTCCGCCAGGTGTATGCGCCGCCCATCCTTGAGCGCCGGGAAAGGCCAGAAGCTTTTGGCTATCGGCTGCCGGGCTGGCTGTCGATGCAATGCAAAGGGATATCAGGAGAAGGATGGTCCCCGTCAGTTTCGGCATCGGTCGCTTGAACATGGTGGCTCCAAAAAGGCGGGTAGGACGCCAGGCAGAAGCATGGCTTTGTCGGCTGATATTGTAAATGACACCGGTTTCCTTTATAAAGCTTTAGACCCGAAAACGCCATTCCGGCATCGGGCCAAGGCATCAAGATCGCTTTGAATCAGGGAAATCGCATTGACGACCGTCGGCCATCTTCACGAAATTCCGCTTGAAACCAAGACAAGTGCTCTCAGCCTGGTCGCCGCCCGATTGGCGGGCCGCAGTCTGGCTGCGTTTCCAGGGACCGTGCCTACTTCCCTGGCAGCGGGTTATGCCTGTCAGGATATTGCGATATCGCTCTGGCCAGACGAAGTCGTCGGCTGGAAAGTGGGCTATATCGCGCCTGATCGCCGAGATGACTCCGGCGAGGACCGCGTGACCGGCCCGGTATTTTCGCGTTCCGTCTGGCCTGCCCTGAAAGATGGCTCGGTGCCTTTTCCAGCCTTCGTTGGCGGTTTTGCCGCCGTCGAGGCCGAATACGTTTTTATCCTTGGCAAAGATGCCGATCCGGGAAAAACCGACTGGACTGCCGAAGACGCAGCCACACTGGTATTCGCTTTGCACATCGGTATCGAAACCGCCGGTAGTCCACTGGCGATGATCAACAAACTCGGCCCGGCGGTGGTCGCTTCGGATTTCGGTAACAATGCCGGTCTGATCCTCGGTCCGGAAATAAAGAACTGGCGACAATATGCGGAAACCGATTTCGTCTGCGAAACCTTTATCGAAAACGTCTCCGTTGGAACAGGCGGTGCCGCTTCGATACCGGGCGGCTTGCTCGGCGCGTTGGCCTTTGCCTTGAATCGCTGCGCGCGACGAGGTTTTGCATTGAAGCAGGGGTGTTTTGTTACCACCGGTGCCGCGACGGGTATTCACGACATCAAGGTCGGACAAAATTCGCGGATCGAATTTGGATCTTTCGGTGCGATTGACTGCCACGCGGTTGCCGCCGTTCCGTTTGAGCCAAAAGAATGAATACGCGTCGCCGATTCCTGGGTGGCCTTGGTGCCGCTGCGGCCATGTCTTTTGTTCCTGCGACATTCGCCAGTGGCAACGGCGGCGTACTAACCGCAAGCGACGTGCATGTCAAAGATTATCCGACCGTCAAGGCCGTTGAATGGCTCGGACAGGAATTATCGAAAGAAACCGGCGGCCGGTTTTCGATCCGCCAATATCCCGCCGGCCAGCTCGGTCGTGAATCCGAAGCAATCGATATGGCGCGCTTCGGTGCGATTGACATAACCCGTGTTTATACCGGTGGCCTGAACAATGCGTTTCCACTGACGCGCGCTTTATGCCTGCCCTATGTATTCGATTCGACTGCGCACTTACGACGCGCAATAGACGGCGATGTCGGTGTCGAAGTGCTTCGCAGTTTCGAACAACGTGGCTTGGTCGGTCTTGCGATTTACGATAGCGGCGCGCGCTGTTTCTACAACACCCGGCGCGCGATCCACGAACCGAAAGACATGGCGGGGCTGAAGTTGCGGGTGCCGCCATCGGACATTTTCATGGATTTGATCCGTGATCTAGGCGCGAATCCGACGCCACTATCGTATGGCGAAGTTTTTTCCGCGCTGCAAACGCATTTGATCGATGGCGCCGAAAATAATATCAAGAGTTTCCATTCCAGCCGCCAATTCGAAGCGGCACGCTATTGGTCGCAAACCGAACATTCCTACGCACCGGATGTGCTGGTGATTTCTAAAGTTCGTTTTGATGCGATGCCATCGGCTGACCAGGAAAGATTACGCCGGATCGCTATAGCATCGGTAAACGTAATGCGTTCGCTTTGGGACAAGACAGCGGATGAATCCCGTAAAACCCTGCTGGAACAAGGCCTGCAAATGAATGCTGTCGATGTCGCCGCATTTCGCAAAGCCGCCGAGCCTTTGCTGCGCGATTACCGGCAAGACGCCGCGATCGAAAAGCTGTATCGCGATATTCGTGCATTGGCTTGAGGAAAAAAACCCATGAGCGAATCAGCGAAGACGAACAAGCATCCTCTTGACAATTTGGCGCAGCTCGCCATTTTGATTGCCGCTGCAGCCTTGATTGGCGTGGTATTCGTCCAAGGGTGGCAAGTGATTGCTCGCTACGTGCTGAATGATTCACCCGGGTGGACCGAGCCGGTCGCCTTGCTGCTGCTGAATATTGCAATGAGTTTCGGTGCCGCTGCCGGTGTACATCGCAATAGCCATTTCGGTTTTCCCTTGCTGCTCGATGCGATGCCGCCCATCTTGCATCGTCTCTGCGTGGCATTACGCTGCCTGCTAATCGCGTGTATCGGCGCGGCACTCGCGTTCTGGGGTATGCAGCTGTTTCTCGATGGTCTGGATATTCATATGGCCGGAACGCCGCTGCCGCAAAGCGCCGTGTACCTGCCGCTGGCCATAGGTGGCGCGCTGATGACGATGTTCGCACTCGCGCAGTTATCGGCTCCGGCACCGCTTGCTGCCGACAATGGAGCGCAATAAAAATGGCCGTCGCAATTTTATTTTTCAGCTTTGCCCTGTTGCTCGCGATTGGAGTTCCGGTCGCGTATTCGCTGACGGCCTCGGCCTTGGCAACATTAATTTATTTGGGATTGCCGCCGATTGTTGTAGTTCAACAAATTGCAGCAGGCGCAGGCTCTTCATCATTATTGGCGATTCCGCTGTTTATTTTTGCCGGTGAGATCATGTTGCGCGGTGGAATTTCCGAGCGCTTGATTGCATTGGCATCGGCATTGGTCGGGCATCTGCGCGGCGGCCTCGGACAGGTCAGCGTGGTGTCCTCACTTTTTTTCGGCGGCGTTTCCGGTTCGGCCATCGCCGATGTTTCCGCGATTGGCGGCGCGATGATTCCGCAAATGGTGCAACGCGGTTTTGATCGCGATTTCGCGGTGAATGTCAGTATCACGGCGGCACTTGTCGCCCTGCTGGTGCCGCCTTCGCACAACCTGATTCTGTACTCGGCGGCGGCGGGCGGAGGATTGTCGATTGCCGATTTATTTGCGGCCGGCATGTTGCCCGCCTTGCTTATGACGGCGGTGTTGATGTTCACTGGTTGGATGATTGCACGCCGCAGAAATTATGCGGTGGAAGCCTTCCCGGGTTTTTCGGCGGTATTCACTCGACTGGTTTCGGCGTTGCCGGGTTTGCTGCTAGTCGCATTGATTTTTATCGGCATTCGCGCCGGCGTGTTTACCGCAGTGGAAAGCGCGGCGATTGCCGTCGTGTATGCATTACTGGTGACAATACTGATCTATCGCAAATTGAAGTTCGCCGATTTTGTCGAAGCCTGCACCGGTGCCGCCCGTACCACCGGCGTGATCGTATTCGTGATTGCCGCTTCGGCCGTGTTCGGCTGGTTGCTGGCCTATCTGCAAGTGCCTGCCGCTGCCGTTGACGCTCTGCGTTCGGTCGCGGAAAACAAATTTGCGGTGCTGGGCTTGATCGTGGCGATCTTGCTGGTACTCGGCACGTTCATGGATCTGGCCCCGATGATCCTGATCTGCACGCCCATATTCCTGCCGGTGGCGAAGGCTTACGGTATTGATCCGATCCATTTCGGCGTGGTGCTGATCTTGACCGGCGGTGTCGGTCTCATAACTCCGCCGGTAGGTTCGGTGTTATTCGTGGGCACGGCAATCGGAAAAATCAGCGTGGCACAAACCCTCAAAACCATCTGGCCGTTTTACCTGGCTGCATTGGCCGTGGTGATTCTGGTGAGCTTTGTTCCCGCCATATCGCTCTGGCTACCGGCCGCATTGAAATAATGGTCGCTGACGGCGGCATTAGCATAGAATCATCCACATAAAATCATCCACCGCCATTTTTCGAAAACCTTCATGCCTGCCAGCCGCACCAAAAAAGTGACACCTAAACCCATCGTTACCGAAGCTGCTGCTCCGGGCTCGTCGGGCAAGCAAGTCACCAAAACAACAATCAATGAAATTGCGCGATTGGCCGGCGTTTCCAAGAAGACCGTTTCGCGCGTGATCAATCGCTCGCCTCTTGTGCGCGAAGATACTCGCCTGAAAGTCGAAACCCTGATGCGCGATGTCGGTTACGTGCCGGACCCGATGGCACGTGCACTGGCCTTCCGGCGTTCTTTCCTGATCGGCATGGTGTACGACAACCCGAACGCCGAATACATCGTCAATATGCAAAACGGTGCACTCGATAGTTTGCGAGGCACTGGTTACGAACTCGTGGTGCATCCCTGCGACAGTAAAAACGCGGATTACATCGAAGGCGTGCGCCGTTTCATCCTGCAACACAAGTTGTACGGCGTGTTTCTGGTGCCGCGGGTCTCCGAAGATCAGGAGCTGGTTGATATGTTGGTCGAACACGATTGCCGTTATGCGCGCATCGCTGCGATCAGCCTGGACGCAGATAGCAAGATGATCACGACCAACGACCGCAAGGGCGCAGTTGAAGTCGCGAAATATCTGGAATCGCTCGGCCACAAACATATCGCGATGATTACCGGTCCGCATCGCTATCTGTCTACCCG
>Ga0209277_10001019_pt1 | contig 13948 bp, 10 predicted proteins | sample JI81AbrownDNA_FD_187503 | JGI IMG/M metagenome (GOLD analysis project Ga0209277, IMG submission 187503) | Wastewater effluent complex algal communities from Wisconsin, to seasonally profile nutrient transformation and Carbon sequestration -... | ecosystem: Engineered > WWTP > Effluent > Algae... | reverse complement strand
GACAAAAACGATCTCAAGAAGAGATTTTCTAAAAATAGGCGCGGCATCTGCTGGGGCATTGGCTGTCGGGCAAATGCTTCCCGCAAAAGTAGCACAGGCGGCTCGCGCAGCAGGACACATCAATGCGGAAGGCGATGGATTTGTCCATAGCATGTGCGAAATGTGCGTATGGCGCTGCGGCTTGGTCGCCAAGATTCAAGGTGGGCGTGTCGTCAAACTGGACGGCAACCCTGAGCATCCGCACTCACGCGGCAATTTATGTCCACGTGGGCAATCAGGCTTGATGAATACCTACGATCCCGACCGTGTATTAACTCCGCTCATCAGAGTAGGGAAACGCGGCGAAGGCAAATTCCGCCAGGCATCGTGGGAAGAAGCGTTGGACCTAGTCGCCAGCAAAATGACTGAGATCAAGAACAAATACGGTGCCGAAGCGATGGTCTTTTCATCCACGCATAATTTGAGCCAGCCGCTGTTTGAGAATCTTCTGTACGCATTTGGTTCGCCAAATTATGGCACACAACGTTCGTTGTGCTTCAACGCCATGATCGTCGCCAACACAATGACCTATGGCATGGAAGAACCCGCCCGCATTTACGACGACAATCTCAAATATATTTTGTTGACGGGGCGCAACCTGCTCGAAGCAATCTCCACTTCCGAAACGCATGATCTGATCATGGCGATTGACCGCGGCGCGAAAGTAGTCTATCTTGACCCGCGCTATACAAAGACCGCCTCAAAAGCGACCGAGTGGCTGCCCATCAAACCTGGAAATGATCTAGCCTTTCATTTGGCTTTGCTAAATGTCATCATTAGCGAGAAGTTATACAATCGCTCTTTTGTTGAAAAGAACACAGTTGGTTTTGACGAACTGAAAAAAGAAGTCAGCCGCTACACACCCGAATGGGCTGCGCCTTTGACCGGCATTCCCGCTGAAACGATTACACGCATCGCGCATGAATTTGCAGATGCCGCTCCACACGCACTGGCTCACAACGGCTGGCGCACATCCAACTTCGTCAATTCATTCCATACCCAACGCGCCATCACTATTTTGAACGCGCTGATGGGAAATTGGGATGTGGTCTTGACCGAAGCAGGCGGCGAAGAAAGCGGCGCTTTGGGTGCTCCCCCACAACCTGCCTACCCGCGTGTCTCTGCTTTACGCCTTGATGGCGTGCCGTGGAAATACCCCGTCGTGCCGTTCAAGATCGGCGTATTTCAAGAACTGCGCGACAATATCGTCAGCGGTGACCCGTATCAGGCGCATGGCTGGTTCATCTCACGTCAGAATCCGATCATGTCTCTGCCCGACCGCGGCAAGACAATCGAAGCCTTTGGCAAACTGGATTTCATCGTGACTGTGGATATCGTCTTAAACGATACCGCCTGGTTCTCCGATGTTGTCCTGCCCGAAGCCTCGTACCTCGAACGCTATGACCCGCTGCTGCCCGTTGGCGACAAAGTCTTTTTGCGCCAGCCTGTCATTGAACCACAGGGCGAAGCAAAATCTGCGTTGTGGATTTACAAGCAGTTGGGCGAACGCCTCGGACTTGGTGATTATTTCCAATATGAAGATGAAGAAGATTACATCCGTCAGCAGCTCAAACCGCTCGGCGTTACGTTGGAAGAGGTCAAGGCGAAGGGCTATGCCGAAGCGCCAGAAGCACCTCACAGCGGAGAAAGCAGCGAGCTAACTTGGAATACTCCCAGCGGAAAAATCGAGTTATTTTCCGATACGCTTGCCAAAGTCGGTTTCTCTGGCGTGCCTACATGGGACGAACCACCACAACCTGCCGAAGGTGAATTCTTCCTGCTGACAGGCAAGATCGCAACCTCCACACAGTTTGGAACCCAGAACAATCAATTGCTTCACAAATATTCAGAAGAACCACGCATGTGGATGAACGCTCAAACCGCTGCCGAACTTGGTCTGGCAACCGACGATTGGGTCGAAGTTACAAGCAAAGTCGGCACAATCCACACGCAACTACTGGCAACGCAAGCCATCCGCCCTGATTGTGTTTACATGACCCCCGGCTACGGACATCTCTCCAAGGGATTGAAAACAGCCTACGGTGTTGGCGCGAGCGATTCTGCTGTCCATGTTACTTACACCGACCCCATCAGCGGCGGGCAAGCGCTCAGCCAGACTTTTGTAACGGTCAAAAAGGCTTAGAGGTAATCATGACTGAAATTAAACATCACGCATATCTCTTCGACGCCACACGCTGTATCGACTGCCGCGCCTGTATGGTGGCATGCAGTGTCGAAAACAATATCGATATGGACAAAACCCGCATTTGGGTGGCTGGACTTGGCGTCACTGGAACCTTCCCTGATTTGCAGCGCGGCACAATGGTTTATCACTGTATGCACTGCGAACACCCTGATTGCATGTCGGCTTGCCCCGTTGGTGCATATACCAAAGCTGAAGACGGCCCTGTCACCTACAATCCCGATCTGTGCATCGGCTGCCGCTATTGTATGAATGCCTGCCCGTTTGGCGTGCCGCACTTTGACTACGACAAGGGCATCATCGAAGGCGCTTTCATCGACAAATGCACCTTCTGCCCGCAGCGCATCTACAACGGACAGGAACCCGCCTGCGTGCAAACCTGCCCCACTGACGCTCTCGAATACGGTGATCGTGAAGAGCTCATTGCCAAAGCGCATGCTCGAATCGCAGCGCACCCCGAACGCTACATTGACCATGTCTACGGCGAGTTTGAAAACGGAGGCACCTCCTATCTCATACTCTCGCATGTTCCGTTCGCAGAATTGGGCTTACCCAACCTGCCCGAAACACCCGTCAACGAAGTCAGTGAGCAGGTTATGGAAATGACCATTCCTTTCGCACTCACCTGGGGCGCAATCCTCACAGGCGTTTCCGCTGGCGTGGCAATGTACGATAAAAAGAAAAAAGAAAAAGCCGCAGCAGATGAAAAGGTGGAGGCTTCCAAATGAAACTCAACATAACCCTTCCAAAATTTCTCCGCATTGGCTTGCTCCCCACCATTCTGATTGCGCTCATGGGCATCGCTTTCGTTGTTGCCATGATGCGCTACGCCTTCGGCATCGGCGTTATCAGCGACTTAAGTTATTCCTACCCCTGGGGCTTCTGGATCAGCTTCGACCTTTTCACAGGCGTAGTCATCAGCAGTGGCGGCTTCCTTATGGCTGGCACAGTCTACATTCTGCGCATCAAAGAATTTGAACCACTATTGCGCCCTTCCGTGCTGACCGCTTTCCTCGGCTACATCATGGTTGCCATCGCACTGCTCGTTGACCTTGGTCAACCGCTGCGCATCTGGTACATGATGATCCACTGGAACGGCACATCAGTTCTGCTTGAGATCGGCATCTGTGTGATGTTATATCTCACTGTGCTCGCCATCGAATTTGCGCCTGTTGCTCTTGAAGGTTTCAAATTGCAAAAATGGGCGCATCTCATCCACAAATTCATCATGCCTTTCGTCATTCTCGGCGTGGTACTTTCCACTTTGCATCAATCTTCGCTAGGCTCGCTTCTGCTCATTCAGCCTGCAAAACTGCACCCGCTCTGGTGGACGCCGATCCTGCCGATCATGTTCTTCACTTCGGCTATTTCTGTTGGCATGGCAATGATTATCTTCGAGTCATCCCTCAGCTCGCGTTACTTCCAACGCGGCTTGGAAACTCACCTGCTTACAAAAGTCGCCAAAGGGATTCCCGTTGCCCTTACAATTTACGGGCTTCTCAAATTTGGCGAGCTCGCGGTAGCTGGCGAACTTGGCTATCTTTTCACCAGCGGAACCATGAGCGTCCTCTTCTGGGCTGAAATTCTCATTGGCGTCGTCACACCTATCATCTGGTTTTCCATCAAAAAGAATCGCGAAAGCGCAAACGGTCTGCTGACAGGCGCAATCATTGTCCTCGTCGGCATGATTCTCAACCGCTTCAATGTCAGTTGGCTTGCGGTCAAACATCCCGATCCTTTGTTCTATATGCCGACCTTCATGAGCAATGTCAAGTACTTCCCGACCCTGCCCGAAGTCGCCGTCTCCATCGGAATTTTCTCCGCAGGCATCATGGCCTTTGGACTCGCAGCCAAATACCTGCCCGTCTTCGAAGATGAACATCCTGCAGCAGCCCACGCAGGCGATTAAGGTCACCGCCTCTTTCTTAATCTGAAACCTGATTCTGTTTCAACAGGCCTATACCTACACTAAAAAAACTCCCGCCTGAACAATCCAGCGGGAGTTTTTTTGTCCCCCAATCTATGTCATGTCACCCCTTCGGGGTTTGGAAAACACAAATCCGTTGCTATAATCATTTCACCCCTATGGGGTTACAATTCCCACTTACCAATCTCCATTTACCAATTACTATTTACCTAATCATTCTTCATAATTTATCCTTCATAATTTCCCCCATGCGCCCCTCCTTCTTCCATCACCTGCACCCCCCAACCATCCCATCTGTACAATCACGCTGGCGTCATACCCTCGGAGCAGGAGGCACCGCCGTCTTCCTCATGATCATCCTCGGGGTGACGGGAATTTTGGAGATGTTCTACTACATCCCCACACCCGAAGAAGCCGCGCTCTCGGTTCAAACCATCACGTATCATGTTCCCTTCGGCGGATTCATCCGCAACCTGCATTATTGGTCGGCACAATTATTATTGATCGTTTCTGCGATTCATCTTTTGCGCGTCGTTTTTACCGTTGCTTACAGCCACCCGCGCCGCTTCAACTACCTGCTCGGACTCGCCCTCTTCGTCATCTCCATTCTGTTAGATTTCACTGGCTACATCCTGCGCTGGGATGTGGACATTTGTTATCCGCTGCTGACAGGCACAAATTTATTAAAGGCCATTCCGCTCATCGGCAACTCTTTCCACACGATTGCCATCGGCGGAGGCGAAGCCTGCACTTCTGGCTTGTTGCGTATGTACGTCTGGCATATCTTCGGCTTGACTCTGCCCGTAATTATCCTCGGCGTCTGGCACGCCTTCCGAGTCCGCCGCGATGGCGGAATTGCTGTCCCCCTGCCACAAGTCCGCATGGACAACGCGCGCATCTCTCGTAATGAACTCGTCCGCCGTGAAGTGCTGGCAATGTTCATCGTTGGAATTACACTTATTTTGCTTTCCAGCTTTGTCCCTGCTCCCATTGCCGCCGCCATGACCGATGCAACAACACAAGCGGGTGAAGCCAAAGCACCGTGGTTCTTTCTTTGGGTGCAACAAATGCTCAAATGGGGCGATCCGTTTATTTTTGGGATTCTTATTCCACTCGGTGTTCTCGCTCTCGTTGCCCTCATTCCCTACATCTTCCCCCAACCTACTGATTCAGATATTGGCTCATGGTTTCCAAGATCCAACCGCCTTGCGCAGTGGACGATTACCATCATTTCTCTTATTGTTATCATTCTGACCCTTTTAGCCAATGCAAACTAAACCCACCACTTTCCACTTTCTACTTCTTATCGTTTCGGGGTTATTGCTCGCAACCTTATCCCTTCTCTGGTGGCTCAATTCCCGCCAACCTGCGCCCATCCCCCTCGCCCCAACCCTCTCTGGCGAAACTGAATACTGCATCACTTGCCACGCGGACTTACCCGAAATCAGCGCGTCACATCCTGTGGAAACCTTTGGCTGTGTTAGTTGTCACGGCGGCGAACGCCTTGCGCTGGATGCAGATCTCGCTCACAGCACCATGCGCGGCGGTGCGAACCCATCCGCTCTCAGCGTAGTAGAAACTTCTTGCGGCGGAAGCAACTGTCACAGCGGCAGCGAAGCGGATGATCGTAATCATATCCAGCGCGTGATGACCAGCGTCCAATCCACCTATGCAGGCGCGATAGCCAATATCCGCTTTACGTTTGGAGCACAACCCGATCTTGACGCCCGCTTTGGCATTGCCGCCATCATCGATGACACAACACAAACAGGCATCGCATCGCTTCTTGCGTTTGACCCTGCCAATGAAACACATCCTTTCATTCAAAAGTTTAGCGAAGAATGTCTCACTTGTCACCTCCATGCCGAGCCGCGAGATGGGGAATCTTTCGCGCGTGAGGCTGGCTGTGCGGCTTGCCATTCTACTGAACAGCATACGCTCACAACTGCCATTCCCTACACCCAATGCAATGCCTGCCACAATCGCGGCAATTATGATTTACGCACAATGACATTTGTGGAACGTGCTGACCAAGCGACGACGCGACTACAAGACTACTACCAGCCCATTGCTCAATTCACCCAATGTGAATACACCCTCGATTGCGTGGACTGTCACACCCGCTCGGAAGTGATGGGTGATGGAGACATTCACAACAATCAATCTTCGATTGAGTACGTTCAATGCAAGACCTGTCATGGTACGCTCGAAGAGCTCCCGCTCACTAAAACCTTGACCGACCCGAATGACATCGCGTTCACGCTCGCCTTTCTCAATCCCGTTGTCGATTTGAAACTCGGCGACACCATTCTCGTCACCGAAAAAGGCGAGTCGCTCTGGAACACAAAAGTTTTGCCCAATGGAACCTACGAGATGATCGGCAAAGCCACTCAACAATATTTCACTTTCAATCCTGTGATGGGCAGCGCCTGCGAACAAAAACCCGACGAACAGGAATCACAGTACTGCCACGAATGCCATGCTGTGGAAAAATAAAATGACTAACCTCTCCCGCCGCGACTTTCTAAAACTCGCCCGCGATGGCTTTCTTTATTTGAGCGAAGCGCTCGCCATTGGCGGCTTGTTGCGCTTTCTCTCCTATGCCCCCGCATCTGAAAAGAAGACTGAATTTGACCTCGGCTTCGTCCATCAATATCCGCTTGACTCGCGTACATCCATCCCTGAAATACCCGCGCTTCTCATCCGCACCGAAAGTGGATTCACCGCCCTGAGCCTGATCTGCACCCATCTCGGCTGCACCGTCGAACCAGATGAAAAAGGTTTTGCCTGTCCCTGCCACAACTCCAGCTTTGACCCAGATGGAAATGTAACTCATGGTCCTGCGGTGAAACCTTTGCGGTCGTTGCGCATCGAAATAACAACCGAGAATAAATTACTCGTATTTACTGATTGAAAGGCACACAATGGATATTCAATCTCTCCTCGAAAGATCCATGCAAGACCATGACCATCTTTGTCCGCGCCAGATTTTAGGCGTGCGAATCGGCATGGCAGGCATGAAGGCGCTTGGCTTTTCAGAGCCGCCCCAAAATAAGCGGTTGCTCATCATCTCTGAAACCGACGGCTGTTTTGTGGATGGCGTCATCGCTGCAACCGGCTGCACTGTGGGTCACCGCACCCTGCGCGTGGAAGATTACGGGAAGGTCGCTGTCACTTTTGTGGACACAAAAACTGGTCAGGCAGTACGAGTCGCGCCAAGATTGGATATCCGCGAACGTGCCGTTGCATTTGTCCCTGAAGAACCTCGCCATTACTTTGCACAAATGCAGGCATATCAGACCATGCCTGATGAGGAAATGCTTACAACGCAGGACGTGCGTCTACACATGCCCATGGAGCAGATCATTTCGAGGCCCGGTATGCGTGTAAATTGCGACATATGCGGTGAAGAGATCATGAATGAAAGGGAGGTCAATAGGAATGGATTAACAATATGCCGTTCCTGCTTTGGCGACGGATATTATTATTTCCACATTGGAATGTCATTTAAGCACCCTGCACCAGCTAATCAGTGCGCAGGGTAATTATCTCGCAGTTACTTTTCAAGAACATATAACGCATGTCTCATTATCACAGCAGATATCTTATGCTCTTGACTTAATACCTTGAGACCCAATTGACTGAAAATGGACTTCCACTCATCATCACGTTTGTTTGTATGGGGCTGGTTGTAAAACTCCAGATTTATCAGGCTATCCAGCGCGGCGGTTAGGGATTTATGGGTGGGCGATGTAACAATATCTTCAAACACAATGATTTTTCTTGATACCCGTTTGGCTTCGATTAATACTTCCATTGGGTCGGGGGTGTGATGTAATACAAATAGCAATAATGAAGTATCAAATTGATTGTCTTTGAACGGCATCTTGTAGCCGTCATATATTGTTGGCAAGACTGCATCAACTATGCTGAAATTTTCGATGTCCAGCGGAAAGACCTTTAGATTCTGTTTGATTAATGCTTCAGTCACGGTGCAGCTGGCTGGGCCAATATCCAGAATGAGTTCGTCTTTATTTAGATAAGGAGAAACTGTATTCGCCAGACCTTTTGCTCTGGCTTTTAATATTTGGTAGATAAGATTCTTTGAAAACCGATATTTATATAAGATATCAAGAAGTTTGTTGGAATTTTCCATTGTTGCACTGCTCCTCCTGAAGCTTTTCTGTACGATACGTCTAATGGGGAATGCTTGGATAAATAAACATCAGTAGTTACATTGGTCCATTTTGCGATGAAGAGAATTATAGTATATTGTTATTGATGAATATAACTGTTTTAGCGGTAGGCTCCCAGGGAGATGTTCAACCATATCTTGCTTTGGCTGTTGGGCTAAAGAATGAAGGGTATAACGTTACCTTCGCGGCGAATTCGAATTTTGCTGGTTTGACAGCGAGCTATGGTTTAAAGTTTTTTTCAATTCAAATGGATTCCTTTGAGTTTGTACAAAATAGCCAGACGCAATCCTGGCTCGATGCTGAATCGATTTTTGACCTTGTTCTGAGCACAAACCGTGTTGTTAGACCCATGCTAAGTAAAATCATGGTGGATGTTTTCGCTGCATGTCAGGGAAGTGATGTAATTATTTATCATAGTTACGCCTTGCCTTTTGTGCACTATTTTGGCAAGCAGTTGGAGATTCCCTGTATTCCAGCGAGCTTGCATCCAATGCCTACACGGTCCTACCCGGCTATATTGTCGAACCTCAAGCGGAGTCCGAGCAAGGTATTGAATTTACTTACGCACTTGTTGGTTCATCAAATCTCCTGGCAGGTGTTTCTACCGATTGTTCGGAAGCATTGGAGTGGAAAAACAGGCGTCCCACTGATTGGGCCATATAGAGAGATTTTGAAGGGGCACTCACCAATATTATGTGGATACAGTCCGCTTGTATTGCCAATATCTGAGGATCTTCCAGAGCAGGTTATCATCACTGGGTATTGGTTTCTCGATCCGCATCCTAATTGGCAGCCAGACCCTGAGCTAACTTCATTTTTGAAATCCACTCCGCGTCCGGTTTATATTGGTTTTGGGAGTATGGGAAACCCCGCTAAAAATCAGGATACGGCAAACATAATCCTTAACGCGCTTGCCATAACAGGGGAGCGGGCGATTCTATCTACAGGGTGGAGCGGCTTGGGGAATGATCAACCGTTACCTAAAAATGTTTTCCTAATAAAAAATACTCCGCATCGGTGGCTATTTCCTCAAATGGCGGCTGTTGTGCATCATGGTGGAGCGGGGACAACTGGAGCCGCATTAAGCGCAGGCGTCCCGAATATAGTCATCCCGCATTTTGGAGATCAATATTATTGGGGAAGACGCGTTGCTGAGCTCGGCGTTGGACCTGACCCAATTGAACGAAAGAAACTTTCTGCAGAACGATTAGCCGCGGCTCTTTCCACCACTTTGCATGATTCTGGGATGCGTGAGCAGGCTGCCAGTCTGGGAGCAAAGATCAGCGCTGAGGATGGCGTTAGCCGCGCTGTGCAGGTAATTCGTAAATATATTTAATACAGGAAAAAATAATTATTTTCATTTACGAACAGATGCATTCCAATCCCAGAATCTGAATTCCAAGCCTGAACCCTCCACAGCCAACGCTCCTGCATAGTTTGGGGCAACAGCCAGCGGGAGCAACGACCAGCGGGCGGCTTCAAGTAAATCAGGGCGAGTTGCTCGAAGAATGACAGGTTGATCGGGAGAGAGAGAGACGTCAAAGCTATCCAGCGGTAAAGATAGACCAAGCCCATGTGCCTTGATATACGCTTCTTTGCGCGTCCAACAATTGAAGAAACCGGCCGCTCTGAGTTCTGGAGGCAGAGACATTAATTCAGAGTTCTCGCTTTTCGAGAAATTGCGGCTGGCAATATGTTCCAATTCTATTTCGGTACGGATATGCTCCACATCCACACCAATTTTTCGTTCTTGCGTTATTGCAACCAGTGCAAACTCATTGGAGTGTGAGAGACTAAATTCCAATTTGGAATCTGTCAGTGAGGGTTTTCCATATTGATTTACAGAAAAAGTGAATTCGCTAGGCTGGCGATGGAGATAGCGCCTCAATATATCGCGCAGGCTGCCGTGTGAGACGATGTAACGGTCTCTATCTGCAGGGAAGTGAAAACTGGAGGCGCGCTGCTTTTCGTCATTTGACAGGGAGGAAAATAATAATTGAACAGAATCAACTGTCAGGGCGGATGAGATGCGCCAAATATCCACATGGCGACTTTCCAGGTTAAGAGAGTCGGGCGGAGCAATCCAATTATTTTGTTGCATCTATTGTTTTTATCTCAGCGATTATGGAGGCGATCACAGATTGGCGTGCGGTGTTGATGAAAAAATGATCGCCCGAAAAATAATGGGGTTTGAAACTGGTGTTCGTTTGATAAGACCAGCCTTCCAAATGTTCCCTGTCTATACGCGGATCATTTACTCCGCCGAAAGCAACGATGGGACAAGTAAGTTGATGTTCATCGGCGATATATTTATAGTTTTCAATCGCTTCGAAATCGGCGCGCAAAGTGGGGAGGAGCAATTCCATTAATTCTGAATGGCTCATTACCTCGGCAGGAATGCCGTTGAGCTCCTGCAAAGATTTTATGAATTCAGAATCGGATGATGTATGAATGGGGCGATTTGGATTGGGCTGCTGTGGTGCAGCGCAGGCAGAGACGAAAAGAATTTGCGGCTGGGTAAGATTTTGGCGACTTAATTGACGCGCGAGTTCAAAGGCGAGCACACTGCCCATGCTGTGACCGAAAAAAATAAAAGGCTTGTCCAACATTGGCAGAATGGCGCGATAAATTTCTTCAACCAAAACGGAAATATCTTTTATGGGCGCTTCATTGAAGCGCGAACTTCTGCCTGGGTAATGAATACTATTTATTTCAATGTTGTCTGGAAATTCATTTGCCCATTTATTAAACGCAGTTGGAGCGCCGCCAGCGTACGGAAAGAGAAACAAACGAACGTCTGCCTTCGGGTTGGGTCGTGGACAAACAAGCCACTTATTTTTTGTAGGTAGAGGTTGATTCACTTTTTTGTGCTCTCGAAAATTAAGTGTTTTGCGTATGTACCGTTGAATTCTTGAATATGCCTTCGGGGAGACCATCGGCAGCAAAATATTTCAGATACCGTGAAAGCAATTGTCCGTTTACCGGATGGCAAACGATGCCGCTGCCATTCAACCCGGCGAGTGTATTCGTGAGATCAAACTCAGGCATGAAGACCTGTTTTTCTTCCACTTCTTCAAGCAGCGGCAAGTAGGGTTCCCATCCATCAGACGGCATATATGCAGACTGTTTGAAGAGTTCCGCGCGCCATTCATCGAATGGCAATCTACGAGCGTTGAATCCTTGCTTGGTCATCCAGTCTGCCATTTTGCTAAAATGAAGCGCTTCGGGATTATCCAAATGATAGACCTTGCTCAAGTTATTGGGGTTTTTGGAAAGATGTACGATGGAGGCGCTAACAAAATCCACAGGTACGATGTTGACTGCTACATCAAGAGTGGGAACACTCCCCAAAAGAATACAGGCGCGAGTCATGCTGGAAATTAAATTGTCGTTATTCCACGCCCCAGAAATGCTGTGTCCCGAAACCAGCCCAGGACGATAAATGGAGTAGGGAATGCCCCGTTCGCCAGCCAGCCTGACCAACTTCTCTGCAACCCATTTGCTTTGAGCATATCCACCGAATGGTGCACCGACTTGATCCAGGTTTATATCTTCATGGATGATGCGGCCATCGTTAGCATCGCCCGAATACAAAATAGATAAAGTGGAAACGAAGTGAACAGGCTTTAGCTTTATCTGACTCGCAAGCTGTAAAATTTCGTGCGTGCCAAACACATTGGAAGACTTATGCGCGTGATATGGATAAACAAAATTAACCATTGCTCCGTTGTGATAGATCACGTCAATTTCACGGGCGAGTTGTTCAAAGATTTCGTTTGTCAGGCCAAGCTGCGATTCACCCAAATTACCCAATACAGGTTTGATGCGTTCGGCAAAGGTATCGTCCCATAATAAATAAGCCTCAAGGTTGCGCTTCAAACGCAAAACACCCATCTCAAAATCATCAGCACGCAGCAAACAATGCACATCGGCTGATGTCAATGTCAGCAGGTCATGAAGCAGGAACGCGCCAACAAAACCAGTTGCACCTGTCAGTAAAATGTTTTTGGGATCGCTTACATGTTCATAAACAAGATTGCCCGCCGTAATGCTCGCGTCAAGCTGCACTTCTGCATTCAGCTCTTCCAAACTTAATTGGCCGTTCTGAATAAAATGGCCGCGGCTCGCGTACATCACTTCGCCTTCGCCTTTTATCGCCACATCAATAATTCTTGCCAGGTTGGCTACTGTTGGCTGTTCGAATAGCGCGCGCAAAGGCAATTGTGTAGCTTCGAGCTCATATTTTTCGCGCAGTTTGAAAATCAAACGCGTACCCAATAATGAATGGCCGCCTAAATCAAAAAAGTTATCATGCACGCCCACAACATTAAAAGTTTCCAGCCCCAATACTTGCGCACAAATTTCTGCCAATTCCTTTTCCAACGGCGTGCGCGGCGCAACATACGGCAGGCGAAAATCTGGCCGCGCCTGCGATGGCTGCGGCAATGCTTTACGATCAACTTTTCCGTTTGGAGTTAATGGCATGGATTCTATATCCACAAAGATGGATGGGATCATATATTCAGGAAGCTTTGCCCGCAGAAACTCGCGCAGTTGATGCGCATCCGCTTCTTTCTCACTCGAAGCTGATACCACATAAGCAACCAGACTCGCGTCTGATGATCTTTCCTTCCACGCCACCACCACAGCCTGCTGCACAGACGGGTGCTCTGCCAGAGCCGCTTCGATCTCTCCCGTCTCAATGCGGAAACCGCGGACTTTCACTTGCTGGTCACTGCGCCCGAAGAATTCAATATTTCCATTAGGGAGATAGCGGGCAATATCCCCAGTTTTATAGATGCTGGAAGAACCACCAAATGGATTTGGGATGAACCGTTCGGCAGTTAATTCAGGACGATTCAAATATCCGCGACTGACCCCATCTCCGCCGATATAAAGATCGCCAATCACACCCACAGGTACAGGCTGTAAATTGGAATCTAAAATATAGACCTGGGTGTTTGCGATGGGACGACCAATTGGAAGAGTATTGGAAATTCCACGATCTGCATTTGATGTAACCTGATACAGCGTAGACCAGATCGTCGTCTCTGTTGGGCCGTAGAGATTCCATACTTGCGCGCCGCGTTCCAGCAATCGCTCCGAAAGATCGAAGACGAGTGCTTCACCGCCGCACAAAATCTTGAGGTTATCTTTTCCCTTCCAGCCTGCTTCAAGCAATGATCTCCAACTGGCTGGCGTAGCTTGCATGATCGTTGCGTTTGAACTTGTCAATAGGTTTGCAAGCAATGCACCATCCGCAGCGACCTCTGAACTGGCAATGACAACTCGCGCGCCTACCGTGAGAGGCAGCAGCAATTCCAAAACTGCAATGTCAAAGGAAAGAGTTGTGACCGCGAGAAGCGTATCTTCTGCATTGATTTTCAAGCTCTCACGCATGGAGCAGAGGAAGTTAACCACCGCCGAATGATGGATTTGAACACCCTTTGGCTTGCCTGTGGAACCTGATGTGTAAATTACATAAGCAAGGTCGTCAGGTTTGGCTGATTTCTTTTTTCCCTTTTTCAACGGCAATTGGTCGAGAGCATCCAAACAAATTATCTGAGCTTTATTTTCTGGCAT
>Ga0209277_10001016_pt1 | contig 13963 bp, 13 predicted proteins | sample JI81AbrownDNA_FD_187503 | JGI IMG/M metagenome (GOLD analysis project Ga0209277, IMG submission 187503) | Wastewater effluent complex algal communities from Wisconsin, to seasonally profile nutrient transformation and Carbon sequestration -... | ecosystem: Engineered > WWTP > Effluent > Algae... | reverse complement strand
ATACGCCGTGGCTGTGTGTGTCGTGCTATCACTGCGTAGTGAGATGTCCGCAGGAGGTGCATATTGCGGATGTGATGTACACGCTCAAGGGCATGGCGATCCACGCGAAGCTGTACACTGATTCAACGGCGCCGCATTTCTCGCAGACCTTTGTGGGCATGGTGGAAACCTTTGGGCGCGGCTATGAACTTGGGCTTGCAACGCGCCATTACTTGCGTCATTTTCCGCTGCGGCTGCCGGGCATGATGCCGATGGGCCTCGGGATGATCTCGAAGGGACGCATGGCAATTGTGCCGAAAAAAATCAAGCACATCGATCAATTGCACGCGATTCTCAACCGCGCCAAGGAACTGGAGTTGACCTCATGAACAAATATCTTTTGTACCCGGGCTGCTCCATGGACTCCAGCGCAAAGGCGTACATGGAGTCGCTCAACTCCATTGTCGAGCCGCTTGATTTGCATTTGGAAGAGATCGAAGATTGGAACTGCTGCGGCGCGACGGAATATCTTGGCATCAACTTGATTCCCGCGTATTCGTTGATCGCGCGAAATTTGGCCTTGGCGGCAAAGCAGACATCCGATACGCGCACGGTGGTTGCGCCATGTTCGGCTTGTTATCTCAACCTTGCCAAGGCGGATTACTACATGCAGGAACGTCCCACACTGGGAGCGAAAGTAAATGAGGCGCTGGCAGCGGGTGGATTGGAATACAAAGCGGGCACGCTGGATGTGCGTCACTTGATCGACGTTCTTGTCTACGACGTGGGGCTGGATGCCATCCGAAAGGCAGTGACCCACCCGTTGAGCGGACTCAAGGTCGCGCCGTACATGGGCTGTATGTTGCCACGGCCTGATTATCAACATCGCTGGTCAGACCATGAACATCCCACTGAGTTGGATGACTTGCTGCGCGCACTCGGCGCGGATGTGATCGATTATCCACTCACGACCAGTTGCTGCGGCGGGCACATGACTCAGATCGGGCCTGAGACTGCATTTGAACTCATCCATAGACTGGTGGCAGATGCAGACGAACGCGGCGCACAGATGATGGTGACAGTCTGCCCGATGTGCCAGATGAACATCGATGCATACCAAAATGAGATGAATCATTTCTTCGGCACGAGCTATCACATGCCGATCCTGTTCTTCACGCAGTTGATGGGATTGGCTTTTGGCAAATCACCTGAAGATGTGGGCATCGGTGTGGAGTTGGTCAGTTCGCGAAATGCGCTCGCACACATTGGCGTGGAAGTGCCCGTCACGCAGGAAGTTACCGCGCCGAGAAAAAAGGATGAGGGGCTGCCCATGCCGCGTCGCTGGAGCAAGCATGAGGGGAAGAAGGAGGCGGTGAAATGACAGAACGAGTCGGAGTGTATGTCTGTCACTGCGGGTCGAACATCGCGGGAACTGTCGATGTCGTTGATGTTGCCAATTGGGCGGCTGAAAAACTTGGGCGGCAGGGCGTGATCATTGCGCGTGAATATAAATTCATGTGTTCGAGTTTGGGGCAGGAATTAATTGAGAAGGACATCAAAGAATTGGGATTGACCCGTGTGGTTGTGGCGGCTTGTTCACCGCATTTGCACGAGAAGACCTTCCGCACGGCGGCGAAGAACGCGGGGCTGAATCCGTATTTAGTGGAGCTGGCTTCGATCCGTGAGCAAGTCTCGTGGGTGCATTCAGATAAAGTTGTAGCGACGGCAAAGGCCAAGGCTGTTGTATCAGGCGCGGTTTCGAGAGTGATCGAGAATCGTCCGCTGGAGGAGATCAAAGTTCCGATCAATCCAAATACATTGGTGGTAGGTGGCGGCATTGCGGGAATCCAATCGGCATTGGAAATTGCAAATGCTGGATTCCATGTGTATCTGGTGGAACGCGAACCATCCATTGGCGGGCACATGGCGCAGTTCGATAAGACTTTTCCCACATTGGATTGCTCCGCGTGCATTCTCACGCCGCGCATGGTGGAGGCAGGGACGCATCCGAATATCACGCTGCTGACGTGGAGTGAAGTGACGAACGTGGCGGGCTATGTGGGCAACTTCCATGTGACGATAAAAAAGAAGGCGCGTTTTATCAACGAAGAACTTTGTACGGGCTGCGGCATTTGCCAGGAGAAATGCCCGAAGAAGGTGATCGACGATGTGTACGAAGCAGGGCTTGGGTATCGCAAGGCGGTGTATACGCCGTTCGCGCAGGCTGTGCCGAACTTCCCTGTGATGGACAAGGAGAATTGCACGTACTTCATCAAAGGCACATGCAAGGCGTGCGAAAAATTCTGCCCGACGGGTGCGATTGACTTTAATCAACAGGATGAAATGCTTCACATAGATGTTGGCAACATCGTCCTTGCCACTGGGTATGACCTGTTCGATGCGCGGCGCGTGAGCAATTACGGCTATGGACGTTTGCCGAACGTGTTCACGAGTTTGGAGTTTGAAAGATTGTCCAATGCGGCGGGGCCGACTTCGGGAAACATTGTTCTGCGCGATGGAAAGACTACGCCGAAGAGTGTGGGTATTATCCATTGCGTGGGTTCGCGTGATAAGAATTTCAATAATTATTGTTCGGTCATCTGTTGTATGCAGGGATTGAAATTCGCGCACCTTGTTCACGAACGCACAGGTGCAACGGTCTACAACTTTTACATCGACATGCGCACGGCGTACAAAGCCTATGATGAATTCTATCAACGTGTGTTGGAAGAAGGGACTCTCTTTGTGCGCGGCAAAGTGGCTGAGGTCACAGACGCGGCGCGGAACGAACGCGAAAAAGGAAAGCTCATCATTCAATGCGAAGACACGTTGGCGGGCAAACAGCGCCGCATTCCAGTGGATATGGTGATTCTCTCCAGCGGGTTGCAGCCGCGCAAAGACGCAAAAGAAGTTGGCAAGCTGTTCGGCATTTCCTGCTCGATGGATGGCTGGTTCACGGAGAAGCATCCCAAGCTTGACCCCGTCGCCACGATGACCGAAGGCATTTACATCGTGGGCTGTGCGCAGGGACCAAAGGATATTCCATCCAGTGTGGCGCAGGGTGCGGCAGCTTCGGCACGTGTGCTCGATAAAATTTTGCAAAAAGAAGTTGCGCTGGAACCGATCAAAGCCAGTGTGGATGCAACCCTGTGTTCAGGCTGCAAAATTTGCAATGGATTATGTCCGTTCAACGCCATCACCTTTATCGAAGATGACAAAGTGACCTCGATCAATCCTGCGCTGTGTCAGGGCTGCGGAACATGCGTGGCAGCTTGTCCCGCGGGCGCGATCAGTGGCACGGGCTTTAGCAATGAGCAGATCATTGCGCAGATCGATGGATTGATGTTGAGAAATTTGGAGATGGCGTGAAGCGTGAAAAGTAAAACGTGATTTGTATTTCACGCTTCACTTTTCACGGTCAGGAGAACCTATGACCGACAACACTTTTGAACCCACCATCATTGGCTTCACCTGCAACTGGTGCAGCTATCGTGCTTCGGATTTAGCTGGTACGGCGCGCATGAAATATGCCCCGAATGTGAGGTTGATCCGCTTGATGTGTTCAGGCCGCCTCGACCCTACCTTTGTGCTGCGTGCTCTTTCAGACGGAGCAGACGGCGTGATGATCACTGGCTGTCATCCTGGCGAATGTCATTACATCGAACAGAATTACAAAGCCTTGCGCCGCTACTTATTGCTCAAGCGCGTGCTCGTGGGCATGGGCATTGAACCCGAGCGCGTAAAACTCGTTTGGGCAAGCGCAGCGGAAGGCGCAAAGTTCGCGGCGGAGACAACCGCATTTGTGGAAGAAGTGCGGAAGTTGGGGCCGCTCTGTTGGGGCAAGGATGAAGGAGAAAGGATAAAGGATGAAAGTAAAAACAAAAATTCATCCTTCATCACTCATCCTTCATCCTTTGAAAAGGAGGTGCCTGCATGACTACTAACGTGAAACCGAAATTCGCCATGTACTGGGCTGCCTCTTGCGGTGGATGTGAAATTGCGGTGCTGAATACCCACGAAAAGATTCTGGATGTGGATGCGAACTTTGACGTGGTCTTCTGGCCTGTAGCAATGGATGCGAAATATCACGATGTGGAAGCAATAGAAGACGGTTCGATCCTGCTGACGCTGTTCAATGGCGGAATCCGCAATGATGAGAATGAACACATTGCGAAGTTGCTCAGACAGAAATCGAAGATATTGATTGCGTTCGGGTCGTGTGCCTGTGAAGGATGTATTCCAGGCTTGGCAAACCTCAGCCCCGTGGGAGATATTGTCCACACGGCATTTAATACCATCACGACCGATAACCCAAATGAAATTTATCCGCGTACATCGTATGACGTGCCCGAAGGCGAATTACATATCCCGACTCTTTCAAGGATAGTCCGTCCGCTTGAGCAAGTTGTGGATGTGGATTACTTCATGCCAGGCTGCCCGCCTGAAAGTCATCAAATTGCTGCGGTGATCGATCTCGTCATCAAAGTTGTAAAAGGTGAAGCGGAACTCCCGCCAAAAGGGACCGTGATCGGCGCGGGCGATTCGACCGTGTGCGATGAATGTCCACGGGCGCGGAATGTGAAATTCATCAAGGAATTCAAACGCATTCAGGATGTCGCTCCCGTTGACCCAACTTTGTGCCTGCTCGAACAGGGGATTCCGTGCAACGGTCCCGCCACACGCAGCGGATGCAATGCCCGCTGTCCGCAGGCGGGGGCGCAGTGTATCGGCTGTTACGGTCCCGTAGATGGCGTGATGGATTACGGCGCGCGTCTCATCACCGCCTTTTCATCTGTCATTGACGCGAATACGCCCGAAGAGATCAATCACATTTTGGATGGCATCCCCGACCCAACTGGACAGGTGTATCGATTCAATTTGGCGGGGTCGCTGCTAAAAGCGAATAAAGAAGCGTGGAAAGTGGGGAGTGGAAAGTAGAGAGTGCTTAGTGGGAAGAATTAAAAGAAGAAAGATGAAAGAAGGTTGTTCGATCTCTGGAAAGGAGAATGATATGAACGTCAAGCCGATTGAGAATGTAGAGCCTGTTGAAGACCGCAATGCGCTGTTGGAGAAAGCCCTCATTGAAGAATACCTCAAAGAGAAAGGCTACTCGCATGAAGATCTCAAGAAACTGCCTGCTGATCTGGTGGAGAAGTTGATGAAAGAGGCCTCGCAATATGCCTCCCTGAAAATGGAGGAAGTGGAAGCGCGGGCGCACTTCGTCAAGGAATTGCATGACGACGCGGCATCTCTGGAAAAGTAAATGTTAAGTAGTAATTGGTAATTACCATTTACGAAATGGAGTTCTTATGACCCAACGCATCACCATTGACCCTGTCACCCGTCTCGAAGGGCACGGCAAGATCGAGATATTTCTTGATGACAATGGGAATGTTGCCAATTCCTATTTTCAAATTCCCGAACTGCGCGGCTTTGAGAGATTCTGCGTAGGGCGTCCCATTGAGGAAATGCCGTTGATCACGAATCGCATTTGCGGGGTTTGCCCAGAAGCGCATCACATGGCGGCATCCAAAGCAGCGGACATGGTCTATAAAGTTGATCCGCCGCGCGCGGCAAAACTCTTGCGTGAGCTGCTCTATTCGACATTCTATTGCACCGATCACACCACTCACTTCTATGCACTCGGCGGACCTGATTTCGTGATGGGGCCTGATGCGCCCGTCGCAGAACGAAACATCCTCGGTGTGATTCACAAAGTGGGATTGGAGATCGGCGGCAAGGTGATACAGATGCGCAAATATGGTCACACTGTGGTGGAGATGATCGGCGGGCGCAAAGTGCATCCGTGTACGTCCATTCCTGGCGGCATGACCAAGGGCATCACTGAAGAACAGCGCAAAGAGATCGAAGAGATGGGGCGTTGGGCAATTGACTTCGCACAATTCAGTCTCAAACTTTTCAACGATATTGTGCTTGGCAATAAAGCCTATGTCGATCTGATTCTAGGCGATGTCTATACCCACCGCACGTATTATATGGGCATGGTGGACGAAAATAACAAAATTAATTTTTACGATGGCAATGTCCGCGTGGTAGACCCGAACGGAAAAGAGTTCATCAAGTACGCGCCGAAGGATTATGCCGAACACATCGCCGAACATGTTGAGCCGTGGACGTATCTCAAGTTCCCGTATCTCAAAAAAATTGGCTGGAAAGGTTTCGTGGATGGAATTGATTCGGGTGTGTACATGGCAACGCCGCTCTCCCGCCTGAATGCATCCGATGGCATGGCAACGCCGCGCGCGCAGGAAGAGTATGAGAAATTTTATGCAACCCTCGGCGGCAAGCCCGTTCATCAACGCCTCGCCACGCATTGGGCGCGCCTGATCGAATTGCTCTATGCTGCCGAACGCTGGCTTGAGTTGGCAACTGATTCTGAAATCACTTCTGCGGATATTCATGCGAAGCCGACTCAAATTCCAACGGAGGGGATCGGCATTGTCGAGGCGCCGCGCGGCACACTCACGCATCATTACTGGACCGATGAACTGGGGCGTGTTACCAAAGTGAATCTCATCGTTGGCACGACCAACAACTACGCACCCATTCAGATGTCCACGCACAAGGCGGCGGCGAGTCTTATCAAAGACGGTGTGGTGAATGAAGGTCTGCTCAATATGGTGGAGATGGCGTTCCGTGCCTATGATCCGTGCTTTGGGTGCGCGACGCATTCTTTGCCGGGGCAGATGCCTTTGGAGATCACGGTTCGAGATGCGGATGGGAATCCGCTCAAGGTGTTGAGTCAGTTTTGTTGAGCAGAATCAGGCAGCAGTTAAGAGAGAAGCGGAACTTCATCCTATGAAAACTTTGGTGGTCGGTCTTGGAAATCCCATCCTTGGTGATGATGGTGTTGGTTGGAAAGTTGCAGAGGAAGTGAGAAGGCTTTTGGCTGCGGATTTGTGCGTGGATGTGGAATGTCTTTCGCTGGGCGGCATCAGTTTGATGGAGCATCTCATTGGTTACTCGCGCGCGATTTTGGTGGACTCGTTTGCGTTGGATGAACCCATCGGTTCGATTTTGATCTTGAAGCTGGATGATCTGCCAAATTATTCTGCTTACCACACGACCAGCCCGCATGATACGTCTTTGCAAAATGCGATTGCAATGGGAAAGATGCTTGGCGCAAAACTGCCCGATGATGTGATGGTGGTGGGCATCGCAACCAAACGCATTCACGAATTTAGCACGGAGCTTTCGCCTCCGGTGGCTGAGGCTGTTCCGCTTGCCGCCAAGTTTGTGCTTGAGTTGATTGATGAAAAGGTGACGGCTGAAAAATAAAAGAGAGGCTGCTCAACGAGCAGCCTCTCTTCTGAGTAAATTTGAAATTTACTTAACCAGGTCTTGCACTTCCGGGTGACGTTCAATATATCCGCTGATAAACCAGCAGGTGGATTGGACTTTCAGGTTGTTGTCTCTTGCGTATTGCAAGCCTGCTTTTGCCAGTTTGCTGCCAATTCCCTGACCTTCCAGCGCGGTTGGGACTCCCGTGTGAGTGAAGGTGATGACAGTTCCGCTTATGTAGTATGCCAGTTCGGCAACATGCGAATCGATGTGAATCTCAAATTGTTTTTGCTCAAGGTTGTGAATAGCTTCTATGTTTTGCACGTTATTATCCTTTTTGTTTCTGACGCGCGATAACGGCAATATATTCCATGATGATCTTCAAGCCTGCAAAAACAGTCGCTTCGGAGGGGTCGAGCGGGGGCGCAATTTCAACCACATCCAACCCAACGAGAGACAAGTCTTGTGTGGATTTGATGAGGGTCAGCACATCGCGCGAAGTCAGCCCGCCAAATTCAGGGATGCCCGTGCCAGGCGCGGCGGATGGGTCGAGGCAGTCGATGTCGAGTGAAATATGCACGGCATCGCAATCGTTAAGGATGTTGCGAATGCTGTCGGCTACATGCCGCATTCCGCGCTCTGCCACGCTTGCGGCAGTGTAGACGTGGATGCCGCTGTTTTCGATCAGGTCAATTTCCTGCTCTTCCCACGAGCGCAAGCCCACCATGCAAACATCGTGCGGCTCAATGCCAAATTCCAATGCGCGGCGCATGGTGTTAGCGTGGGAAATGCGCGAGCCATCGAAAAAATCACACAGGTCGGGATGGGCGTCGATCCACAACACGCCGAGGCGCAGGTCTTTGTAGCGTTCGCGCTGCCCTTGCAAAATGGGGATGCTGACAGAGTGGTCACCGCCGAGGATGATCGGCATGTTGGGCAGGGTGGCGATCTGTTTTCGGATCTGTTGAAAGTCGTTCACTGGGTCGGTGATCGTTACATCGCCGAGGTCACAGATGGTCATATCCTTCAGGCGGGTGCGGTCTTCGCTAAAGGGAGTCAAATGCCTGGACCAAAAGCGCAGGCGCTCGGGAGCAAGAGCCGCTCCTTTTCGAGCGCTGGCAAGCCCGTCGAACGGGATTCCGATCACGCTGAAATCTGTTTGTGCGGGCGTCGAGCCTTGGCGGTGCAGGTCGCCCCATAATCCGTGTGTACCTTCAACGGTCATATTGCTCTCCTTTTTATCCAATTGTACTCTCGAAAAATAGGGTCATTGACCCGCGTTCCGTTTGCTTTTACAATGTTAAGCATGTTTTACCCGATGTTCGCAGGTTTTTTTCGCCCCGACCACGACCCTCCAAAGTTTAATGGTGTGCCGACTTTTATCGTCAAATCATAATTTAACCGGAGGATAAACCCATGAATACACCTTTTGTATCAAAACGTGCCCCCATTTACGCAGACGTTCCCGATGAGAAGTGGAACGACTGGCGTTGGCAGTTAAGCCATCGTTTGAACTCGTTGGAAGATATTGAAAAAGTTCTCAAACTGACCGACTCGGAAAAGAAAGCCCTGCAAACTCAGGGACTCTTCCGTGTGGATGTAACCCCCTACTTCATTTCGTTGATCGACCCGAACGACCCCGATGATCCCACCCGCAAGCAGATCATTCCCCTTTCTGAGGAATTGAACGCCTTCACATCCATGATGGAGGATTCACTGGCTGAGGATCGCCACTCTCCCGTGCCAGGGCTGGTTCATCGGTATCCTGACAGAGTGCTTATGCTGGTAACGACTCAATGCGCCTCGTATTGCCGTTATTGCACACGCTCCCGCATCGTCGGTGACCCTGGGCAGACCTTCAACCGTCAGGAATTTGAGATGCAGATCGAGTATCTCAAGAACACGCCGCAAGTCCGCGACGTGCTGCTCTCCGGTGGCGACCCGCTTGTGCTGGCTCCCAAAGTTTTGGAAGAATTGCTCACCCGCCTGCGCGAGATTCCGCACATTGAGATCATCCGCATCGGGTCGCGTGTGCCGGTCTTCATGCCCATGCGCATCACCCAGGAATTATGCGACATGCTCGCCAAATTCCACCCGCTTTGGCTGAACATTCATGTCAACCACTCGAACGAGATTTCCCTGGAACTTGCGCAAGCTGCAGATCGTCTGACTCGTGCAGGCATCCCTCTGGGCAACCAGTCCGTTTTGTTGGCAGGCGTAAATGACAATGTCCATATTCAGCGCGAACTTGTCCACAACCTCGTCCGCATTCGTGTGCGCCCGTACTACCTCTATCAATGTGACCTCGTTGAGGGTGCGGGACATTTCCGCACTCCGGTAGCCAAAGGCATCGAGATCATGGAAGGTCTGCGCGGACACACCTCCGGATATGCCGTTCCACAGTATATAATTGATGCACCTGGCGGCGGCGGAAAAATCCCGGTCATGCCGAACTATTTATTGAGCATGTCCGATCACAAGGTGATTTTGCGTAACTATGAAGGTTACGTTACCACGTACGAAGAGCCCACAGATTATGTCCCATCGGATGCGGCAAAATTCAAGGGATTGAAACGCCCTGAGCCAGGGCAGGGTGGTCTCAGCGGATTGTTGGATGGTGAGAGTTTATTCATCAAGCCGGAAGGATTTGATGAGTTGCATAACCGCGGCGGTGGTCAACACCGGCTGAGGGATGAAAATAAGTGGAAGCCGTTGGGCATCGGCTCCGGCGAAACAGACTAGTAACAAAAAGAGCTGGCAGGCCTAGCCCGGGGCCCGATTTGATGGGTCTGTCAGCTCTTTTCATAAAGGAGAACACTATGCGTAAATTGATGTTTATTTTGGCTGTCCTTGTATTTTTGGTAGCCGCCTGCTTGCCAACTCAGAATACTCAGGAGTTGGAGTCAAGGGTTAATACCGCTGTGGCTGAAACCATGGCAGTGGAAGAACAAGTTGCGAATTCTGTGGCAGAAACGGTTGTGGCACTTGATCCGCTGGCTTCACCAACTGCAGAAACAGTTGATGCGGTGCTCACATTTACTGAGACACCAACCTCCACACCTACGCCATTTCTGATTGATACCTTTACTCCATTTCCGGTTAACCCTACGGCAACCCGCAGACCCGTCCAACAGGCTCAATATTCCTGCAACGCAATTCTCAGAAAACCTGCCGATAATACTCAATTTGATGCAGGCGCCCATTTTGATATTAAATGGACTATTGTCAATACCGGTACAAATTCCTGGGACGCTGGCATTGATGTGAAATATAATAGCGGTCCAAAAATGGCCACCACCACCCGTTACGAAATCCCCAAGGTGATGCATCCTGGTGATACCTATGAGATTGATCTGGATGGTATTGCCCCGAATAAAAAAGGACGTCAGGTCATGGTTTGGGCAGTGGACGGTCCAATGTGCTTCCCTTATGTTGCCATTACTGTGAAATAAAAATTTAGGAGCAACCATGAATCGGCGCAATACCAGACCTTTTGCACTTTTGGCTGTCGCAGTGTTGATGCTTGCCTGTGCCCTGCCATCTCTTGCGCCCACGCCCGCGCCGCTCCCCACATTTGACCCAAACTCGCTATACACAGTAATTGTGGAAACGGCAAATGCGGCTGCAACACAAACTGCTCTCAAACTGCCCCCTACCTTCACACCCACGTTAACACTCGTGCCGACTAAAACACCAACAGTTATCCCATCACCCACAGCGACTTTTTATTTTGTTGTGGCTACCATTACCGTGCCCCCAACGCAGATTCCGCTGGGTGTCTCGGATCAGAAATATGATTGCCAGATCATTTCACAAACCCCGCTGAACAACAGTGTTATTGCAAAATCATCTGTTTTTGAGGCACGCTGGCTGGTGGCAAATATTGGCAAGTCTGGATGGGATTCCAATAACGCGGATTATCATTACACAGGCGGCAGCAGGTTGCATCAGGGTGGGATCGTCCGTGATCTTGAATCATCTGTTTCGCCGGGTAATACGATTGAGTTGTTAATAAGTATGCAATCACCTGCCGAAGCTGGAACTTATTCCACCTCATGGAAACTTAATGTAGGAAAGAACGAGTTCTGTCCGTTGGACCTGACCATTATTGTGGAATAAAAAAATCCCGAGCAATTGCTCGGGATTTTTTTATTCTGTTAGGAAGCGGGAGGAAGGGGTTCGTCATTGCTCGCGGCGGCAACTGCTGCTGGTTTTTTTCGAAGGGTGAAGAAGCCAACGCCAACGGGGATGAGAATAAAGATCAATGCCACGCATACCAGCGCGATGCCAACGGTGGGCGACAAGGATGCCTCGTTGAATGTGCCCTGTCCTGCTGCTGTCAGTGCGCCAAAGAGGCACATAAACAAGCCCGGGCATCCGCACAAAACGACAGCAGCAACGGTGGCAATAATTCCAGTGTTTTTATTGTTCATATTAAATCTCCTTTGATGATTTCTACAAGTATACAGAAATAAAAAATGGGATGCAAGCCTTGCCTGCATCCCATTGGTACTAACTGCGAAGTTTCGCCCCGACTGCGTGTTCCAGCCGTTTGACGATTTTGTTGCGGATCGCGGCGGCATCGGCATCGGTCATCGTTTTGTCTGATTGGTAGGTGAGACTATACGCCAGCGATTTTTTGCCAGCGCCGATTTTTTCGTCCCGATACACATCGAACAAACGGACATTGGTGACAGTCTTTCCGCCCGTTTGCCTGATCAATGCTTCGACGGCAGCGGCTTCCACTGAATCATCCACGATGACGGCGATGTCTTCGTAGATGGGCGGAGTCTCTGGGACGGCTTTAATGCCGTAGGTGGGATTCAAACTGCGCATGAGGTCGAGGTCAAATTCTGCGACGATGACGGGAGAGTCGCCAAACTCGAACTTCTCTTTCGACAGCGGATGCAGTTCACCGAAGACGCCCACGACCTTTCCGCTCACTTTGACTTCGGCGGCTTTGCCTGGGTGCAAGTAGGGAGTAGATTCTGTGACAGCGTAGGAAATGTCTGTGAGGCGCAACCCGCTCAAAAGGAGTTCGAGGCGTCCTTTCATGTCGTAGAAGTCAAAGCTGGGTGAGTCTTTTACATCCCACGCAGAGACGAGACGGGAACCTATCATCACGATGGCGAGTTTGCGCGGTTCGTGCGGGAGGTCATTGCCATTGGGTTCAAAGACAGAACCGACTTCAAACAGCGCGAGCGATTCGGCTCGGGCATTTTTCTCGGCGGTTTCCAGCACAGAGGTGAGCAGACTGCGGCGCAGAACGCTGCGCTCGGGCGCGATGGGGTTCGCGATGCGGACATAATTCTCGCTGGCACGCAAACGGGCTTCACGCTCAGGAGAGGTCATGCGATAGGTGACGACTTCCTGCAAGCCTGTGGCGACGAGCAGGTCGCGAAGATGTTCTTCCCACTCGTGGACGGGGTTGCCAATTTGCGGGGGAAGCGCATCGGCCATGCTGGTGGTGGGGATATTGTCATAACCGTAGCTGCGGGCAACTTCTTCGAGCACATCAGCAAGACCGACAACGCCTTCGGCGATGTCCATGCGATGGTTGGGTGCGGTGACTTGTAACTTGTCGCCTTTTATCTCACACTTGAATTCAAGATGGGTAAGCAGTTCGGCGATCTTTTCAAGGGTGAGGTCAATGCCAAGCAGACGTTTGACATCGTGCGAGGTGATATTGACTACAGAGTCTTTGGGCTTGAGCGGATAGGAATCCACGAGGTCGGGGGCGATTGCTCCGCCAGCCCATTCAGCCATGTACTTCAAGCCGAGGGTAACGCCATGTTCCGCCATAGCAGGATGTACGCCTCGCGAAAAACGGAAGGATGCTTCGGAGGGCAGGTTGTGCTGCTTGGCTGTGCGGCGGATGTTGATGAAGTTCCATGCCGCGCCTTCGAGCAGGATGTTCTTTGACTTGTCTGATACTTCGGATTCAGAACCGCCCATCACGCCTGCGAGGGAGAGTGAACCTTTTTCATCACACACCAACACATTCGTGGAAGTAAGCTTGCGTTCAACTCCATCCAGTGTGGTGAGTTTCTCGCCATCTTTTGCGGCGCGGGTGATGATCTTGATCTTCTTATCGCCTGCACGTTCTTTTAGTACATCGTAATCAAAGGCGTGCAACGGCTCACCGAGTTCGAGCATGGCGTAGTTGGTCGCATCCACGATGTTGTTGATGGCGCGAATGCCAGCCAGTTTGAGTCTGCGTTGAATTTGGTACGGACTCGGTTTGATCTCCACGTTGCGAATCAACCCCGCCACGAAGCGCGGATTGAGTTCGGAGTTGGTGATTTCAATTTCGAGCAGTTCTTTGACAGATTGACCACTGGTAACTGGTAACTGGTAACTGCTCTTTTTCAACTTCCGCCCCGTCAACGCCGCCAACTCTCGCGCAATCCCGATCACGTTTGCGTTGCGTGCCATGTTCGGCAGAATGGAAATATCCAGCACCGCGTCACCGATGTAATCGGCGAGCGGCATTCCCACGGGGGCATCGTCATCGAGGATGATGATGCCATCGCTTTCTTCGGTGATGCCGAGTTCTTTTTCGGAGCAGACCATTGAGTACGAGTCCACGCCGCGGATCTTGGCGCGTTTGAGGGTCATCAGCACCTGCCCATCGGCGTGACCGTCGTAAAGAGTGGAACCTTCTTTTGCATACGCCACTTTG
>Ga0209277_10001012_pt1 | contig 14005 bp, 13 predicted proteins | sample JI81AbrownDNA_FD_187503 | JGI IMG/M metagenome (GOLD analysis project Ga0209277, IMG submission 187503) | Wastewater effluent complex algal communities from Wisconsin, to seasonally profile nutrient transformation and Carbon sequestration -... | ecosystem: Engineered > WWTP > Effluent > Algae... | reverse complement strand
CAATATCCGCGGTGACCTCATCCGCTCCATTGAGATGCAATCTCGTGCAGACCGTGTATACGACAGCTCCTTTGAGTCTCTAGTACAGTGCGGCGATGGTTCGTTCCGTATTGCTGTTGAATATGCCAGAGATGACGTATTTGACCAAGACATCTTCGTACGACCAATCGAAGATTGCCTTTCTACTGTCTGGGACCGGTTCTCAGTTGACCCTACGGGCCGCGATGCCCGGCGGGTTTACGTAGATGACCGCGTACCTAAGAATGAGTTTGAACGGAAATGGCCTGGGGTTGTTGCTGACACATTGTCCAGCGATTCCGACCTCAACATTCTAACCGATGACGGCTGGATTGATGACGACGCCTACCGAGTAACTGAATACTGGCGTTTGGTTGAACGCAAGAAACTTCTTACCATGTTTGAGAACGGTAAGATTTTTGAACTAACCGACGACAACATAGAAACACTACAAGCGGAGAATGGTCCCCCTATTCGTACCCGCGTGTCGTGGTGCACGTACGCCCAGATGCACCTCTGCACTGGGTTTGCAGTTCTCTCCGGTCCTTATGAGTATCGGCTGAATCGTCTGCCTATTATCCGCATGTCTGGTCGCGTGACCAACGTTGCAGGTCGTAGGATTCGGTACGGCCTTGTCCGATTCATGAAGGATGCCGTCCGTCTCAAGAACTTCTGGCGTTCAATCGCCGCTGAGCAGCTGGGCTATGCTCCGAAGGCTAAGTGGATTGCACCAGAGTCTGCTGTTGAAGGTCGTGAAGACACGTTCCGCAAGGCACACCTGTCTCGTGACCCTCTCCTCATCTACAATGATGGGGCTGAGGCTCCTCCTACACTGATTCCTCCTCCTCCTGTCGAAGCCAGCCTTCTGAACGAAGCTGCTATCAACGCACAGGACATGAAGGATGTTACCGGCATTCATGATGCCTCACTAGGTATCAGGTCGAATGAAACCTCTGGCCGAGCTATTCAGGCACGGCAACGCGAAGGTGACATCGCCTCACTTACATTCTATGATAACGCCAACGCTGCCGTTCTGGAAGCTGGCGACGTCATGAACCAACTAATACCGCAGATTTACGACGGCACTCGTGTTGTACGTATAATCGGTGAAGACGAGAAGATGAAGTTCCAACGGATCAACGATCCTATGGACCCCAACTCCATTGACCTGTCTGTCGGCATGTTTGATGTTGCCCTGTCAACTGGCACATCGTATACAACTCGACGCGTAGAAGCAGCACAAGCCATGATGGATGCTATCCAGGTATGGCCAGAGCTTATGACTGTTGCTGGTGACCTTGTCGCCCGTGCACAGGATTGGCCAGGAGCTGAGAAGATTGCTGAGCGTTTGGAAGAAAGACTCAACCAACCTCAGATCGATCCTCAGCAAATGCAGCAGATGCAGCAAGAGTTGCAACGCTTGGCAATTGAGAATGAATCTCTCAAGATTGAGAACCAGTCTGTCAAGGCTGACAAGGAAATCGCTCTTTACAACGCTGAGACACAACGTATTCGTGCTCTGTCTGACCATGAGGTTGACGCCAATCAGATGGAACAGAACGCAATTAAGATGATTCTGGACGGCGCTAAGTCTGTTGATGAAATGGATTTACGTACGGAGGAATTTGAACAAAAGAGACAAGACCAACAGGAAGATAACGCACGCCAGCACGATCTGGCTGAGAAATCCCTGGAGGCAAAATCGACCCCTCGCGCCACAAGCACTTCTAGCGCAGGATCAAGGTCGCAACCTAAGAAGGCAAACGGTTAAAGGACCGCATAAAAACCTATATGAGTATGGAAGACAACAACAACGACGTATCTGTAGAAGATGTATCGCTTGATGATTTTGCTGATGAGCTCTTTGGCCAGAGTAAATCACAACCCGAACCGGCCAGTTTGGAAGAATCAGAAGACGAGCCTGCTGCACAAGACGACGCACAAGAAGACGAAGATAATACTCAAGTCGGGGAAGAAGTAGATGCCCCCGCAGACGAGGACGATACAGGAGAGGAAGACACGGAGACCCCTGAGGTCGAAGCTAAGCCTAAGAAGAATCGTTTTCAGGAACGCATCGACGAACTTACAAGTAAAGCCCGAGAAGCAGAGCGTGAAGCTGCTGCCTTAAAGGAACGCCTTGCTAAGTTAGAAAAGACAGCTGAACCAGAGCCCAAAGCTCAGGTAGAAGTAGTAACAGAAGGCCCTTCGCCAGACGATAAGAACGAAGATGGTACTGACAAGTATCCTCTTGGTGAGTTCGACCCCAAGTTTGCTGCTGATGTTGTACGCCACACCCTCAAGGTGGAACGTGAAGCATTGATAGCACAAGAAAAGGAAGATCAAGCCCGTCTCGAGAGGGAACAGGAAGTCGCCGTTCTACAGGCTTCTTGGAATGAGAAACTCGAACCCGCCAAGGAGCGTTATCCTGACTTCATTGAGAAGGGCCAAAATCTTGGCGCAACCTTTGATAGTATCGATGGTTCTTATGCCGACTATTTGACTACGACTATTATGAGTATGGATTACGGTCCAGATGTTTTGTATTACCTTGCCAATAATTTGGACGAAGCAACCAAGATTGTTCAGGCCGGTGCCACTAAGGCTACCATCGCACTGGGCCGTCTGGAAAGCAAGTTCGCTGAGGCAGATCAAGCTAAACAAATGGCTCGCCCCAAAGTTTCAAAAGCACCCACTCCGCCTGCACATGTGAACAAAGGTTCTGCAGCGGCTAAGGCAGCAGTTGACCCGAACACGGATGATCTCGATGAGTTCTCTCGTGCGCTGTTCAACAAGAAGCGATGAGGGAGGGCATACTTAACTCATAAAGGAATATATAAATGGCTGTAACTGTTGACCAAGCAAAACTGGTCCTCAACTCGTTTGCCGCAATCTTTCAGAATAACCTGATTTCAAAAGACCTCGTAACCTGGAAAAAGTTCGATGGTGAAATGAATGACCGAAATGCTTTGACTGTTGTCGAGCAGGTTGGTCCTCGCTTCATTACGACTCGTTCTAGCTCTGCTGTACAAGACCTTAGCTCCGGTGTCCAAGACATGGTCTACGGTTCGGAACAGTACAAGCTGACCGAAGTCTGGGGTTCCAGCATGGGCGTTGGCGACTTCAATAAAATCCGTGACATTGGCGAAGCCCGTGATTCGGAAGCGTTGAAGAATGCTGCTCTCAACCTTGCTGAAACCATTGATGCTTACATCCTCGGCTACGCAACCCTCGCCTCCAACAACTGGGTAGGTACTGCTGGTAACGCAGTCGACTCGTTCGATGACGTTGCTGCTGGTTACACCCGCTTGAAGGAAGAAGGCTGTGAAGACGCTGACTTGAAGGCCGTCCTTACCTATGGTGACAAGCAGGCTCTTGGTTCGTCTATCGTAACCAACAACGCTTCGCTTGCTGACCTTGGTGCTGGTACGTACCGTCAGGGCTTTAGCGGTCAGGTCGCTGGTTTTGACACACTGTTCACCCAGCAGCTCCCGACGCTGACCTCTGGTACTCGTACCAATGGCGCAGTTAATGGCGGTGCTCAAGGCTCGAACTACGCATCTGTTGCTATCTCTCCGGCCCCTGGTCAGTACATGACTCAGATTCTGGCTGCTGATGGCTTCGGTGCTGCAGGCACGATCAAAGACGGTGAAACCTTCACCATCGCTGGCGTGTTCGCATACGACAACCGCTTGAAGGCTTCGTTGGGCCGTCTGCAAGAGTTCCGCGTTATTGGTGATTACACCGCTGACGGTGCCGGTTCTGTTGTTGGTGGTATCCGTATCTTCCCTGCGATCATCGTTCCGGCTGCTGGTACGACTGGTAACAACGCTGTTAACTCGGCTAATGCTACCGTCACCGCTGTGCCTGCTGATAACGCTGTCATCACCTGGAAGTACGCTGCTTCGACCGCTGTCAAGCCACGTCTCTTGATGAACAAATCGGCTGTTATCTGTAACACCGCTGACCTCGTCATGCCCTCGACCGGTACTGCAATGCGCAAGTCGCTGACCAAGGTACCTCTCTCTGTTCGCATGTGGAAAGACTCGGTCTTCGCCACCGGTGAGCACCGCGTCCGATTTGACGTCGCTGTTAACGCTAATATCGTTGACCGTCGTCGTATCGTTCGTATCAATGGCTAATCTTAACATAAAGGACTGACTATATGGATAGTGGTAAAAAGGGTCTAGACTCTGGTAAAAAGGGTTTGGACTCTGGTAAGAAAGGCCTGGACTCTGGTAAAAAGGGTCTAGACAAGGGTAAGACTGGTACTGAAACCCCTAAAGTGGGCGGCGGTAACTAATACCCCTAATATGGTTGGGGCCTCTGCCGGAAACGGTACGCCCCAATTCTCATAAGGAATTATGGATGAAGTATCAGGAAAGATACCAGCCGATATTGATCGGCGTTAATGGCACATTTGAAATTGACGGTGACTCTCTCGGTGGTTTCCTGTGTACTACTGCAGGCACTATTACAGTTACCAAAGTGAATGAGCTGTCAGGTGCCAACGTAACTATTATCAATGCTCACCCTGTATCAGCAGGAATTTACTACCCTCTCCCATTCTTCTTGGGTTCTAACGGTGGTACGTTTACCGCAGCAGGCGGTGCATCAGGAACTCTTGGAGTTTAATTAGATATGCCCAGTACCCATTTCTTCGCTTATTTCTCCTCGGGTGGCGGCGGTGGTGGGTACTGGATACTTGTCACAGGCTTTTGGGACGATGGCGGTAGTTGGATTGACACAGATAACTGGATTGATTAATGGCACAACAAATACTTAATAACGGTGAGTCCGGCCTAGTTATCCGCGGCAAGATTAACGATAACTTCACAGAAGTTTACACTATTGCTGCTAACCCTTACCCTCAAGTAACTGACTTTGCCAGTCTGCCCTCCGCGGCAGCTAACACTGGCGCTATTTATATCGTACAGACAACTACAGGTATTATTGGTTTCCGTAAACTGGCTGGTCTCTATCGGTCAGACGGTGCCAACTGGAACTACCTCGGTTTGTATGGTCGCAACGCTGTAGAAATTGTTAACGTTCCCGCAGGCAACATTGCCGCAACAGACGTACAGGCAGCGATTGATGAATTAGATACTGAGAAGCTAGGCGTGTCGGCAACTGCCGCATCTGCAACTCAGTTAGCCACTGGTCGTACCATTGCCATCACAGGCGATCTGACGTACACCAGTCCTTCCTTTAACGGTACGGGTAACGTAACAGCAGCGGGTACAATTGCTAACGACGCTGTAACCTTTGCCAAAATGCAGAACTCAACTGCTGCTTCTATCCTGCTTGGACGTGGAGCTGGTGCTGGTGCGGGGGACTTCCAGGAGATTACTCTTGGTACGAACCTCAGCATGTCAGGCACGACTCTTAACGCATCTGGTGGTGGAGGAGGCGGACCAGCAGACGGCGACTACGGAGACATCACAGTCTCTGGTGCCGGTACTGTATGGACAATTGATAACACTGTTGTAACCTTTGCTAAGGTTCAGAACATTGCTACGTCTCGTATCCTCGGACGTACTACTGCGGGTTCTGGTTCGGTTGAAGAACTAACTGCTGCATCAGCTAAGACGCTTCTTGCTATCACAGCATCTGATGTGTCTGGTCTTGCTACTGTAGCCACATCTGGCTCTGCCGCTGACCTTACTGGTAACCTTGCTGTTGCTCGTTTGAACAGTGGAACTGGGGCTAGCGCTACGACCTTCTGGCGTGGTGATGGCACTTGGGCAACTCCTGCTGGTGGTGGAGGCGGTAGTCCCGGCGGTTCTACTACAGAGGTTCAATACAACAATGCTGGTGCCTTTGATGGTGCGGCTAACGTAACTATCGATGCTTCTGAAAACCTAGTCTTGAATGACTACTGGGAAGTAATTGCAGGAGCCTCTCCCCCTAGTAGTCCTGCCGCAGGACGTATTAGACACTTTTTGAAAAACGTCGGCGGTCGTCTGATGCCAGCTTTCAAAGGTCCGACAGGTCTTGACTCGACGCTGCAACCTCACATGGGTCTTAACCGTGTCGCTTCTTGGCAGGCTGCTGGTAACTCAACTACGATTACTGCGACAGGGGCTGCTGCTCTTACGGCCATTGGTACGGCTACTGCTGCTAACGTTGCTAACACAAACGTCCACACGGTTATGCGCCGGTTGGAATATTTGGTTACAGTCGCGGCTACTACAGCCGTCGCAGGATACCGATACACTGGTGCTTTGTGGAACCGTGGGGGTCTTTCAGGCTACCAAGGTTTTCACTACGTATGCCAGTGGGGCCCTGCAACCGGTGTTACTACTGCAACTAACCGCGGCTTTAACGGCCTTCGTAACCTTACCGCTGCTCCTACCGACGTAGAGCCGTCTAGTCTTGTAAATCTTATCGGGATGGGCTGGGACGCGGCAGATACAAATATTCAAATGATGCACAACGATGCTTCTGGTACTGCTACAAAGATTGACCTTGGAGCTAGCTTCCCCGTTCCGTCTGCCGACCGTACGAAAGCATACGAGCTGGTAATGTTTGCTTCTCCTGCTGACACGTCTCAAGTACAGTATCGGGTAACTGACCTTGGTACTCTTGCAGTAGCCTCTGGTTCTATAACGACTGACCTGCCAACTACCACAACTTTCCTTGCCCCTCAAGGGTGGATGTCTGTTGGTGGTACGTCAAGTGTTATCGGTATTGCTCTCGGCCAACTTTATATTGAAACGGATGTCTAATGACTTTAGTCCAGCAAATCATTACCGATGCTTTTCGACAAAGCAACCTTATTGCAGTAGGGGATTCTCCTACACTTGAGTCGCAAGACGAAGCACTGAGGTATCTCAATCGCATTGTTCGTTCAGTATTCGGTAACGAGGCTGGGGAACAACTAGAAGAATTTCCTGTGGGTAAGAAAAACATCTCCCGCCCACAGGGATATCCTTTTGATGAAGAGTACATAGCTGCTGACTGGTACGTACCAACTAACAAACGGTTGATGCTGAACCTAGAGAATGCAATTACAATCTATCTCGATCCTCACCCCTCTGACGGAAGTCGTATGGGTGTTATCGATGTAGCAGGTAATCTCTCTACGTACAACCTTACCCTTGCTGGTAACGGACGCCTGGTTGAAACAACCCCAACTCTGGTGCTGAATACCAACTCAATCAACTACGAATGGTTCTACCGTCAAGACAAAGCTGCTTGGCTGCGTACAACAAATCTAGGGATTGCGGATACGTTTCCGTTCCCCGAAGAGTTCGATGACATGTTCATCACGATGCTTGCTATTCGTATCAACCCTGCCTATGGACGTACGATTGATGAGCAGTCTGCATCTGTCCTTGACCGCAGTCGCACTCAGTTCCGTGCTCGGTACGCTAATGCAATCCAGACCAACTCTGAGTCCGGTCTCCTGCGTATGAGCAAGAGTCCTGGCACTCGGTACTACGTAGACGACACGACTAGGTCTGATGACTTCTTTAACAGTGGAATAGTGTGGTAACATAAAATGCAAATTCCTTTAGGCGTAAACGATTGGGAAATGCCCTCTGAGAATATTTCTCGTATTCGTCTGAGGAATATGTATCTTATTGACAACCCTTACTCACCAGATAAAATCTCTCGCGTAACTCGGCCCACACTAAGCCTGTTCTCTACTGTAAGTCCTGACCCTGTTCAGGGTATTTGGAGACAGGCTGGGTCACTTGAAAACAAATGGCTGGTTATTACTGGCTCTACTTTATTTGCTATGTCAGAAGAAGGTGTGGCAATTGCTATCGGCCCTCTTCCTGGCACTGGCATTGCAACCTTCTCGGGTAGTATCGACCAAGTCTTAATCCTGAGAGACAATCGTCTGTTCAGTACGGACGGCGTTACGATAACAGAAATACTGTTGCCAGATGGACAATTACCAGGCGCCATAAATTGTATTGACAGTGTGTTTATTATCTCTGTCAAAGACAGTTACCGCTTCTACTGGTTGAACCCAGGAGAGGCAACGCCTGACCCGCTGAACTTTGCGTCGGCTGAACGATTTCCTGACCCTATTATTTCTATCGGTATTATCTCTGATGAGATTTGGTTTATCGGTACAGACAGTGTAGAAGTTTGGCAGCCAACAGGTGACCAAGATGCTCCGTACACACGTATCAATGGTCGTTCATTCCTTAATGGATGTGTTGACGATCTCAGTGTAGTAACGACTTACTTCCAAAGCTACCCTTGTTTGATTTGGGTAACGGACAAAAGAGAAGTTGTCCTTGGGCAAGGCACTCCTACCAAGATAAGTAACATCGCTGTTGAAGAGAAACTACGTACGGCTACTAACTTCCGTGCTTGGTCTTTTAGAGCAGCAAAGAACGATTTCTACATTATCACTACAGACGAAGTAACACTAGCCTTCGACCTTACTAAAAAGACTTGGGCTGTTTGGGACTCGTACGAGATGGCGAATTGGCGGGCTCATCTTGGTATTCAATATCAAGATAAAGTTTACGCGGGAGATTCTCTCACAGGCATCATCTGGGTTCTTGGAGATGGCGACTCAGACGACGGTATTAGTATTCTAAGAGAAGTCTCTGGATTTGTAAACTTAGAGGGCAATCAAGAGCCTTGTTACAACGTCAATCTTCGTGTTAACTCTGGTTGGTCTCCGTCTTATACTACTCAATACCCTGTAGAATTACGGTGGTCTGATGACGGAGGTTTTACTTGGTCTACATACCGGCAGCAGTCTTTCGGTCTAAAGGGACAGTACGACAAAGACATCACCTTCCGGTCTCTTGGCAACATGAACAGACCAGGCCGTGAATTTGAAGTTCGTTTCTCTGCACCTGTTAGTTTCCGTCTTGATTACGCAACAATGAATGATGTATAACTATGGCGATTAAACTTGCAAGACTTCCGACTAACTGGCAAGACCAGCCTAAGCTTGTAGAGCGATACTGGGATAGTGCTATGACAGAGATCGAAAAGACTCTTAACGCTATCCTTGCTATCCCTCTTATTGAAGATGCTTTGGCAGACTTAGACACAGCTATTACTGCTGCCGATGCTGCTGCTGCTGCTGCAAACGCTGCTGCTGCCAGTGTGACATCTGAACAAAGCATCGTGACTTCTTTTCCTGATAACTTTGTAGCGCCTCTTATCTCGGCAGATAACTTAGGTAACGTCACAATTGCTGCTCACGACAGGATATATGGTGACTCTGTATTGAATCCTCCAGTTGCCGTCGCAGGGGCGATACTTGCTACAGGGGCTGCCGCAGCTTCCGTCGTACGAGTTTACTACAACGACCCTGCAAGAGCTGGTGGGTCAGTAACTTATTTGTACACCGTCGATCCTGCAGCTCCTCCTGTACAAGGCGGAAACACACACTCAGTAGGGGCTGTAACAATTCCCGCAGCTGGTACACAAGGAGGCAACGGTGTTCGTCCTCCTGGCTATGTAGAACCTTAAAGGATAAATATTAATGACAGGCATTCTTACTCTTCTTGACCAACCGCGTACTCTTGACGCACTGGCTCGGCCTACTTCTGCAATTATTGCGTTTTACCTTACAGGTACTACGACTCTTGCTAATATTTATTCTGACCCAGGACTAACAATTCCTGCGGCTAACCCAGTAACTCTGTCGTCTGGTCAACTATTTCCTGAAATATTTCTCGACCCGAGTATTGTCTATCGTCGTAAAATTACGTACGGGGATGGTTCTATTCATGATGTTGATCCTTTTACTACAGGTTTTAATGCTGATAGTGTCATATTCAACCAAGCAGGGGTTGGAGCAACAGAACGCTCTGTAGAAAGCCGTTTACGCGAAACTATCAGCGTTAAGGACTTTGACGCAACGGGTGACGGCATCACAGATGATACCGCGTTCATCCAAGCGGCCATTAACGCAGCTATCGCCAATTCCTTTTCGGAGTTGCACTTTCCCGCCCGTAGCAGCGGGAATTACTACAAGGTCACTTCCCCGCTTGTAATATCTGAACCTATCTCAATTCGCGGCGCTGGCAAAGAGGCTGTCGTTATCATGGGTGTAGGCATGTCGGCGGGTGAATATATCTTCGACTTCGACTGCGCCGCTGTTGATAGCGTCGATCACATCTCTATTTCTGGCCTGACCATCCGCAGTCTTGACGGCGTTCCGAACGGCATCCGCATGAAGAATGTTGCTTATGTCGATTGTTCCGATGTCAATCTGTTCAACGTCTATGACGGCATAACGTTCGACGGAACGCGGTGCTTTAGCCACAATTACGATAACATTTCGCCTGTTCAGATCGGTCGCAATACTATAAGGTGGCCAGCCGCATTCAATGGCGGCGGACACTTTGCCTTTAACGGCTCGACCTTTAGCGGTGACGTTGGCATGGCTGTTGTCGCTGGCGCAATCATCGACGGCATCAGCCTCACGAGTATTAACTTTGAGCAATGCGATACCCATGCAGCCGTCATCAATGGCACGGTTGCCGGTCTTTCTATCTCAGGATGCAGGACCGAGGCAAACGACAGCACTGATTTCGTGTTCGCTCCAACTGGCGCAAATGAATATATCGGTGGTCTTTCTATCACCGGCTCCATATTTCTGGCCAGCGATGCAGGCGCGGCTACCCGAATTTATCTAGGTGGTGGTTCGGGCAAGGTTCGCGGCTTCAATGTAAGTGGCAATGTTGTAACCCATCCAACAAACACATTCGGCGGCAAGCTGGTAGAATTACAAGCTAACGCTGAAACAGGCGTTATATCCGGCAACTTCTTGCGCGGCACTGACGCATCGGGCGCGGTTATCATAAATACACCTACTGCGGGGGTCACGGTATTCAGCAATGAAAACCTGACCGGCAAACTCCCTGAATATTGGGGAACCGCAACTTGGGGTGTAGCCGAGGGAACATGGACGCCCATCGATAGCAGCGGGGCAACACTTTCATTTGCTGCAGCTTCGGGGCGCTATACTAAAATAGGGCGTCACGTTTTCTGGCAAGCATTCGTTACATATCCAGCCACAGCTAACGGCTCTAATGCGGTAATCGGCGGGCTTCCGTTTAGTGTGGGCGGCCTATCTGGAAACTCCGAAGGCCGCGCAGGTGGTCATGTCGATGTCAGTAATCTTGGCTCGGTAGCAGGTATTCTGCAAGGAGCGGCGGGCGCAACCACTATCAGCATCGTAAACCCACAAACGAACGCCTCACTTACAAACGCGAATGTAAGTGGTAAATCGTTCTACTTGTCCGGTTCGTATTCTCTATGACCCGCCACGACTTTTTTAACCACGGGTATAAGACAACACAATGAGAACTTACAACACTTCGTATATCCGAGATATACTGGAACATCTTCCTATAACAGGGTTTGAACCTCTATCGTTTATACTCGATCATGACAACATAGTCTTGACCAATGGTAAGGATTATGCGGTGTTTGAGTTTACTACATTCGGTACGTACACGGGGCATTATTTCTTTAAGTCCCGTGGCCGTGCTGCAATAGAAGTTGGCAAACAGTTTCTTAATGAACTATTCAATGAGCACGGGGCTTGCTTAGTAATTGGCTTCACTCCCTGCGAGTATAAGGCAGCTAAATGGATGAACAGGCAACTAGGTTTTAAAGCCGGGCCTTTGGTAGAAACCCCAGAAGGGACCTGCCAGCTTTACACCCTGACAAAGGAACAACATAGTGGGTAAAATCTTTTCGACTGTCTTCGGAGGAAAAGGCTCGAAGGAGAAGCAACAGTCTACTTCGTCGTCTCAGAACCTAGCATACCAGCCAGTATCACAGGCGTTCAATCCCCTGTTGAGCTATGCTACTTCTGGTGCTGACTCCCTTAAGAGATTGCTTGGTGGCGATACGACTGAGTTCGATAAGTACCGTGCTGGCACTGGGTATGACTTTGAGAAGGACCGAGGTGAATCCGGTATCATGACCCTGCTTGGGTCTAAAGGGATGCGCAACAGCGGTGCTGCTCTGAAAAGCTTGACATCGTTTAACGACGGACTACAACGTAGTTCCATTAACTCGTACGTAGAGAAGCTGCTTGGCTTGACTGGTGTTGGCTTCAATGCTGGTAATCAGATCACAGGCGCAGGTAATACCTCGAAGTCGCAATCTACTGGTTCTGGTTCGTCTTGGGAGATGCCGGGAATTGCTAAGGCCGTCGGGTCTTTTATTGCAGCCTCCGATAGACGCCTTAAGACGGACATCAAAAAGGTTGGTCAACTGGATAATGGCCTCAACGTCTACACGTACAAATACCTGAACGGTAAGACTACGTACGTAGGTGTTATGGCTGACGAAGTTAAAGACATTATGCCAGAAGCTCTTGGTCCAACGATGGACGGCTTCATGACTGTGGACTACGGAAAGGTTAGAGAGGCTGCCTAATATGGACATTCTAAGTTTACTTAAAAGCCTACAGGGCGGTCAACAGTCTTCGACTAATCCTCTAGCCCAGTTGTTCGGGTTTCAAGAGGAAGACCCTATTGGTACTAATGGAGGGCCTCGCTTTGGCGGAGGCTCTCAAGGCAACCCTCCTAATGTTCTGAGCCTTAGAGGTTCTCAGGGAGAACAAGAGCCTGTTATGGGAGAAGGCAATGTCGACCCTCGTACGATTGAGGTAGCTGCTGCTGCCCCTCGTATGTCTCGTGGCGATCCTACTGCTACTGAGGAGCCATTACAGCTAGGCAATGCTGCTCTACTCCTTGAAGCCCAGGCCGCAGGAGAGAATGCTCCGGAACGTAAGCGAGGATATTTTGGAACCAAAGGAACTCTTCGTAACATCTTAGGTGCTCTTAGTGATGCCTTCCTTGTACAAGGCGGAGCCGATGCTCAGTACGCTCCTCTACGTGAACGGGAACGTCTTGCTGATGCAATGACTGGTTACACACAGAACCCTCAAGCCGCTGCCGAACGCATGGCTTACCAAGGTTTTGGAGATCAATCTACTAAGGTTTGGAACGATTCACAAAATCGAGAAATAAACCGAGGCACTCTAGCAGCTAAGCAAGAAGAGATTGCTCGTAAGGCTTTAGAAGACGGTGACCAACGGTACAAACAATACGCTACACTGTTTAGCCAGTACGCTGGTTCTGCTGATGCTGAAACCTGGCCTCGTGCAAAAGAGATACTAAAGACTCTCAAGCAACGTGGCGGCCTTGGTGAAGAGTTTGTTATTCCAGAAGAGTACGATCCCCGCTTAATGCGTACGTACCAATTTGGTGGAATGCCTGCTACTAATCAGGTTCGGTCTGTTGATAAGAACGAAGACCAGGCTTGGGATAGAGAGAAGTTTGGTAGGGCAGAAGCTGGCCGTATGGCTCGTGACAATCCTCCTGCCGCTCGTCAGCCTCGGTCTCAAACTGATTTGGAATACTTCAAAGAAGTTGGCAACATTCCTGAGGCTCGCCGTACGCAGGCGCAAAAAGACTTCTACAAAAAGTATACCCAAGGGACCGGTCGCGGAAGCGGAAGAGGTACTACATCTACTCGTAGACAGGTTACCCCTCCTGGAACATTCAAAGGATGGACCAGCAAACCTAGGCAATAAAGGAATTTAATTTGAGCACATTCAAAGGCTATGTAGTTACTGCCCCAGACGGTAAGAGCTACGACGTCAATGCTCCTGAGGGAACTTCCGAAGAAGAACTGTACTCGTACGTACAGCAGACCTACTATCCTACGACTGCGGTTGCAGGAGAAGTAAATAAGTCTGAGGCTATCATTGGAAATCAGGACAGCGTTCTGCCTACCAAAGCCTTAGAAGAAGTTCCCGGTGCTCGTGAATTCATTGATGCTGAATTCCGTAAAGGCAGCCAGTTTAACGACGTCGTTGACTTAGTTGCTCAACAGTTCGGAGACAGTGGGTTTAAGTTCCGCCCAGATGCTGCTAAAGCGTGGGCAGAGAACAGAGCGTTTGCTCAAACCCCCGAGGGTAGGAAATACTTTGAAACTAACTCGCCTATTGCTCCTGTAAATAGGTCAACTGGTGTAGCTG
>Ga0209277_10001010_pt1 | contig 14037 bp, 15 predicted proteins | sample JI81AbrownDNA_FD_187503 | JGI IMG/M metagenome (GOLD analysis project Ga0209277, IMG submission 187503) | Wastewater effluent complex algal communities from Wisconsin, to seasonally profile nutrient transformation and Carbon sequestration -... | ecosystem: Engineered > WWTP > Effluent > Algae... | reverse complement strand
AAGGTGACTTTCGCCTCTAATACCTCCCATCGTAAAGATGAATCGTTGCCTGCCCATGATAAATGCCAAGGCACTCTATCCGCGAATAGTGCAAGCGCTATACGTGCTCGCGCCCAACCTTATGATTGTTTATCAGAGGCCACGATCGACGAGAAACTTACTGCTGGAGGCACTACGCGTAAAGGCCGGGGTAAAACTACGCCTAAATCCAACAATTCCCCAAACTCCGATCCACATCTTGGGAAGGACTTTGAAATGGAGATGAGTGGGGCCGCTCCTTATGGATTGCTTTCGGCAGCTAGTGCCGCGTCTTCTAATCACAGTAACGACCAGCCAAATGATCCGCTTCCTGATCTCGAACCGCGTAGTAGTGACCGCGGTCGTCCCGACAGCCATGTGGAAGATTTGAGTATTGACGATTGCGTCTCGTCTGTAACCACCGGGCTGACCGCTATCTCTGTTCGTGACTCGCTCGAGCAGGCGGTTTTTCGCGTGGGCGGCAGAGGCTCTATCCAAGCCACTTTACCCGGCGCTGCTACTGTCAAAGCAACACCAGCAATGGATTCCGCATCCGCGCAACAAATTGAGGTTTCTCCGACTATGCAATTAGAACATCCGGCTTCAACGCGGATGATTGCGGCACCAGAGGTGTCGCGGACTGTTAATATCCGCGCAACCAGGGATCGACTCGGAATGACGCAAGAGGAGTTCGCAACTGCGTTTGGCCTATCGATTTCTAGCCTTCGTAATTGGGAACAGGGAACTCGCACGCCCGAACGGCCGATCGCTCTTTACCTTCGGCTTATAGATCGCTTCCCAAAGGAAGTCATGGAGGAAGTTATAGAGGCTCGCGGTTGCGCACGCATATAGATCAATAAATCAGCACTAGTTTATTAGGGCGCCTGAAAAGGCGCCCTTTTTATGGCGCAGAAGCAGCGGCATCGAGGGACGAACCGGTCAGAGTACTGGAGATCTGCGGCGAAGGCGAATGGAAAGTTCGCCAGCACGGGGTTGGAAAGCGCCGCACTTGGCGCGTGATACACTTGGCCGTCGACCAGACCGCCAAGGACATCATCGGCATAGAAGTAACGATGGCCGATTTCGGCGGCATCGAGATGTTCCGCAAGCTGCTCGACCAAGGTGAAGACGATGTCTCGCAACCCCAAAACTCGCCTGTCCATGAAGAGTAGGAAGTTGCCGTTTTTATCCTATACGATGCCTCTTCCGTCTGTCAGGCGGAATGTCTTCAACTGGCGTTTGAACCGGCCACGAGTACGCTTGCTGGACACCTTCGTCCCTAGTGTGGTCAAAATGTCGTCGACAAACTTCTGAACTTAGCGATTTCTTGGCCGTAAGGTTGCCCTTGGCTGCTGGAAACACGTGATTCTGGTTACTGGCTTCTAGTCCGTGCTTAGTAAGCGAGTATCCGGCTTCGCTGTAGCCCTTCTTCTTTGACGCTGAAGTTGGCTGAGCAATGGCTTCCAGAATAATTGTCCCGCCAAAAACTCGCAGTCGGTAAAACTTATAAGCGCCGACTTGTTTGTTACGTTAGTAGATAAAACATAAGCAGGCTGCTCAGCATGGTAAATAAAGAAAATAAACTGCCCAAGTTGGATCTGATGATTTTATTAGGGCGCTTGAATAGCGACTCCCCTCTAGGACACCCGCAACGCCGGTGACGGCGAGCGCAGCGCCTTCTTGAGTTCGCGCAAGCGATCTCGCCGTTTCGGGGGGAGCCTAGCGGCGGGGGTCTGCCGCAGGCAGTCCCCCAAGAGCGAGCACCCGCAGGGGGCTTTACTGCTCGCTGAATCAGCCGATCTTCACCGCGCGACGCTGCGGCCGACGTTCCCGCTTCTCGACCTGCGGCTGTGGCTCGACACTACGCGCATGCTCCCGCTCGATCACGTCATCGACCACCGCACGAACCTGCCTCTCAATCCCCTCCAGGCCCAACACGCTCTTGGTCGCCAGGTCGTTGAAATCCGTAAACCCCTTCGGGTTCGCCGCTTGCTCGCCAGGCGCAAAGATCGGTAGCAGAACCTTTCCACCGAACGCCTTGGCGGCTTCCTCGGCCTTGCTGCGGCCGGGGTTGATTCCCTGGGTGGCTTCCAGGTGCTGGTCGTCGTCGCCGGCGATCACGATGGGCTTGTCCGGGAACTTCGCATGCAAGGCCTTGGCGACGGGCAGCAGATTGCCTGAGTCGAAAGCGGCGACAGTCGCAAAACCCAGCGTCTGCCGCAGACTGCTGGCTGTCGCGTAGCCTTCGCCGATGACCAGGGCAGGGGCCTTGGCCAGGGCGTCCAGGCCACCAAGAGCATGAAAACAGCCTTCCTTGCGGCTGTCCTTGGCGAAGCGCTTGGTACCGTCCTCCTGGATGTACTGCGTCGTCCATTGCTTGCCGTCGGCGTCGATGGCCGGAATGAAGGTTTCCTTGCCTTCGCTGTCCGTGAAGGCCCCCGCCTGCGGCTCGATGCCCTTGGCCTGCATGTAGCCGGTCGGCTCGGTAACTGGCAGCAGCTTCGCCATCTGCCTGCCGACCCGCTGCGCCGTCTGCTCGTGCAGCCGCTCCTGCTCGGCGGCGCGGGCTTGCAGCTTTTCGGCCGCTTCGGCCTGTAGCTTGGCCTTCTGCTCGGGATCGAGCGCGTAGCCCTTCGACTTCCACTTCATGTCGACGCCGGTCTTGTTGTTCTTCATGTAGCCGGCCGGGTGGCCGTCCAGATGGCCGACATAGAAGCCGGATCCGGCTTTGTCGCTGGGCTTGTCGCCTTCAACGCTGATGCGGTGTTTCTGGCCGTCCATCATCGGATGGTCGCCGCCAATGACACAGCCGATCGCGCGCAGCGCCGCGGCGAACTCGTCGCGCGGCGACATCGCCGGCCCTTGCTGGCCGGCGACGTTTTCCGGCAACCAGCGTTGCAGCCGGCTGCTGTCGGCGTTCGGACCGGCATACCAGGACTTCGTCGCGTTGTCCCACAACGCACCGGCGGCCTTGGCTGCGCTGCGTTCGCCGTAGGGGACGGCGAGATACTGGCGTTCCCGAGTGTGCTGAGCGCGCATTTTCTCCGGCCTGGCTGGACCGTCCTGGTTCTCTGTAGCCGCTTTTGCTGCCCATTTCGCGAAGGGGGCGGGATCCTTGATGCCTGCCGGCAGGTACCAGGATTGTTCCTGACGATCCCAGCGCGCACCGAGCGCCTTCGCCTCGTCCTTCTCCTTGAACGGTACATCGAGGTAGGTCTTTTTCGCGGACTCGGTCTCGTTTCCCGTCGGTACCTGCGGCTTCTCGCTCTCGCTCGTGTTCTCCGCGATACGTCGCTGAATATCGGCGTCGTTGAGCACGGCGGCCAGGTCGGCGGACTTGCGTGCCTCTCTTGCGGCGGCGATCTCCTCGGCGGAGCTGTCGGGATCGCTGCGCACCCGTTCTTCCTCGATGCGCGCCAGTTTGGCGGCCTGCTCGTGCGCATTGGCTTCGGTCTGCGTGAGCGTCTGCATGGCGGCCTCCTGGTTTTCGTGGTCTGGAATGTTCGTCTCGACCGGTGCGATCTGCTCCGGAGCCTGCTCGCTGGCCTGTTCCCGCTCCTGTTCCTGCTGTTGTTCCAGAGTCAGCACATAGGCGTGGATCTTTTCGGCGTCGGCGGCGGCGCGGAACACTTCAAGCGGGTCGTCCTGCAATACCTTGATCCACGTTCCGACATAGGCGGCATGCTGGCCGGGGTCGTGGCCGATGCCGAGTTCGTCACCGAGGATCATGCTGGCGATCTCGGCGCGCAGCTCTTCCTTGGCATAGGCCTCGCTGCCGAAAGGATGCTCCAGGTCACGGGCAAGACGCGACGGGTGGCCGGTCCAGTGTCCCAGTTCGTGCAGCACCGTCGCGTAGTAGGCGTCGGCGCTGGCGAACTGGCTCTTTTCGGGGAGGTGGATGCTGTCGGACGCCGGCCGGTAGAAGGCGCGGTTCTGCGGGCCGTGCTGGATCAGCGCACCGGACGCTTGCAGGATGTGTTCTGCGCGCTCGATGGCATTCCATTCCTGCACTTTACGTGGCGGCAGCGGCGCCAGGCCGTCGATCTGCTCGGCGTTGAACACCGTCGCAAAAAATACTCTCGGCCGTTCCAGCGGTACGGCGTCTTTCACCGGCTGGCCCTGGGCGTCGAGGACCGGTTTGCCGCTGTCGTCGGTGCGGGTCTGTTCTTCGCTGAACTTCCAGTACTGGATCGGCGTTCCTTTCTCGCCTTTGCGCACCTGCGCGCCGGCGGCAGCGGCCTGCTTGTAGGTCATCCAGCGTTGGTCGCTGCGACTCTGGCCGAGCAACTGGATGGCGTTGATGCCGCGATAGCGCTTGCCGGTGGTTGGATTGATCGGGATGAAGGAACCCGGGTCACCCGGCTGCCACGGTCTTTGCCAGGGAGCGGTACCTTGCTTCAGTTGCTCGATGAGCTGCTCGGCAAGCTGTTCGTGAAAAGCTTTCTTGGTCTCGGCCATCGTCCTTACCCCTTCGCCGCGGTGGTGGTGACCGGAGTGGTGGCCGGAGGGGTGGCCAATGCGGCGGCCTCCACCAGGTCGATATCGCTTTCGAGGGCGTCCTCTTCGCTCAGGGCGTCTTCGGCGAAAGCGCCGGCCTGTTCGGCTTCTTCGGGGTCGAACTCGGCTTGATAGCCGGGGGTCATCGCGTCGGCGAGCTTCTCGTGCAGCACGGCGGCGGCGTTGGCTTCATCGTTGGCAGCCCTGGCTTGAGGTGCTGCATTCGGTGGAAGGGTGTTGCTGACGGTCATGGTCTTTACTCCTCGGGTTGGCTGTCAGAGGCACGGGCGCTGGCCTTGACCAGGCCGGGCTCTGCAGCGACGAACAGACGGATGAGTTCCTCCTCACCACGTGAAAACCGGGCGGATAACGCCCTCGATCTGCGAACGATCGATCGGGCCGAAGTAGCGGCCGTCGAAGGACTTGCCGCTGACGTCCGACATCAACAGCAGTTCGGAAGCGCTCAAGGTGAAGCGGTCGGCCGCAAAGCGCGGCAGTGGCCGACCCGCCGGATCGGCCGGGACCGGCGCGCTGAAGGGCAGCAGCCCGCCATTCACGCGAACGCCTTCCTCAGCGATGGTGACGGCGTCGCCTTTAGCGGCTAAAACGCGCTTCATCAGGTAGCCGTAGTCGCCGGGACAGAAGCCGGCGCCGATGTAGCCCCTGGCCTTGGCCTCGTCGAAGACAGCGGCTTGCGGCGGGCAGAACAGCACATAAGCGCCCTTGGCGACAGGATCACTGGTCAACCAGTAGACGCCGAGCGGAATGCTGTGGGTGTTGTTGATGCGTACGCCACTGGCGTAGACGATCGCGCCGAGCAACAGGAGGGAAACGCCGGCAACGGCGGTCCCGACGCTGACGCGGCGCAGCAGGCACTTCATAGGGTGATGGTCTCCGCGGCCGACACCGGGTGGGCGTGCAGCAGCTTGTCGCTGTGCTTGGGTGCCGGGATCGCGGCGCGCGCCTGAAACACCGGATCCTTGAAGAACAGCGGTTGCTTGCCGTAGATCGCCGGATAGCCGGCGACGTACACCACCATGTCGCCGGCCTCGTCGATGTCGCCGTTGGCGTTCTTGACGGCACCCGGCATGCGCAGGCACTCGTCCGGGGTGAGCAAGGGCCGCTGTACTTCCTGGATGGTTCGCGAAACCTGGCCCAGAAGAGCGCTCGTACGACGGCCACTGGTGGTGACCTGCTCCTTGGCGACGGTGGTTTGCCCGGTCAGCTTGGACAGGTGCTCGGCGGTCTCGACCCGGTTCGGCGGATAGGCGGCCTGGACGTGGCAATTGGAGGTGATGCTTTCGTCGTGGCCGTAGCCGGTTTCGCGGCTCTTGAGCTGGTTGATGTCCTGGCAGATCAGGTAGCACTTGATCCCGTAGCCGGCGACGAAGGCCAGCGACTCCTGCAGGATCTCGAGTTTACCGAGACTGGGGAACTCGTCGAGCATCAGCAGCAGACGGTGCTTGTAATGCGCGACCTGGCGACCGTTCTTGAAATCCATCTTGTCGGCCAGCAGGCGCACGATCATGTTGACCAGGATGCGCACCAGGGAACGCAGACGGGCCTTGTCGTTGGGCTGGGTGACGATGTACAGGCTGACCGGCTGGTCGTGGTGCATCAAGTCCCGGATCTTGAATTCAGACTTGCTGATGTTGCGGGCGACGATGGGATCCCGGTAGAGCGCCAGGTACGACTTGGCGGAGGACAGCACCGACCCGGCTTCTTCGTCGGGACGATCCATCATGTCGCGGGCGGCCGATCCGACGGCGGGATGGTTCTCACCGCCAATGTGGCCGTAGGTGCGCATCTCCATCCAGAGTTCGGCAATGTCCCGCTCAGGATCGGCCAGCAAGGCATCGACGGCCGGCAGCGACGCCGCCGTGCCCTCGTTCCTGGCTTTGTAGAGGGCGTGCAGGATTACACCGACCAGCAACGCCTGGCTGGTTTTCTGCCAATGCGATTCGAGTCCCTTGCCGTCCGGATCGACGATCAGCGTGGCCAGGTTTTGCACATCGCCGACCTCGTTTTCGGTGCCGATGCGAATTTCGTCGAGAGGGTTCCAGCAAACACTGCCGCTGGCTGTGGCCGGCTCGAAGCGCAGCACCTTGTTCTGTGCGTGCTGCTTTCGCCATCCGGCGGTCAAGGACCAAAGCTCGCCCTTGAGGTCGGTGATGACGGCACTCTCGCCCCAGGAAAGAAGTGTCGGGATGACCAAGCCGACACCCTTGCCGGAACGGGTCGGGGCGTAGCACAGGATATGCTCAGGGCCATTGTGACGCAGGTAGCGTTGCTTGCCGTGCTTGTCCAGCCACGCCCCGACATAGACGCCAGCGCTTGTGGCCGGCGCCTTCCCGGTGAGGCTCTGCCAGACGGTACGCGGCCGAGCCAACAGCCCGGAGGCCTCGATGTCCTTCACGTTCGCCCAGCGCGCGGAACCGTGCAGGTAGGGGTTGAGCTTGGCCGAGTTCGCCAGAACCATCTTGGTGACAGCCAGGCCGAGCAGGCCCACCGCGCTAACGGTCATGCCGATACCGCCGGCGCGCATGATGGCATCCGGATACTGGCCGTACCAGGTGCTGGTCCAGCTCAGGATCGACCACGGCGCATACACATGATTGAGGTGAGGACCGAGTAACGCCTGGTACTGAAAATCGTGCGCAAAGAACTGGGTGGCGGACTGTAGGCCAGCCAGCAGTGACGCAACGCCCAAGGCGGGAATGATCTTGTCGGCCTTCGGCTTCGGTGCGCGAACCTGCGGACCGACGGCGTTGTTGAATTTGTCTTTCACCTGCTGCGCCCTTTCGTCTTGATGGAACCTTGTGAGATGACGCGCTTCGGGCGTTGTGCGCCCGCTTCGTCAGTCGGCATCACCGTGATTTCTTCGCCACGTCTCAAGAAGGCCGGCGACTGGCCTTCGTTCTGTGAGGCGTCAGCGATCACTACACCTGCCGAATTTCGTCCATTATATCCGTTGCTGTTCTTTATATCGAAATTCGTAAGGCGTCCTTTCTCGCCTTCATGGTGCGCAAGCCGATCAGGGCTCTCTGTGCTTGTTTTGCTCAGGAGCACTTGCCGGCGTCGCTCCAGGGCGGCGTCTTCGAACGTAAGAGGCAAACTGGCGGTCGCTGCGGCGCCGGCGATCTGCTCCTGAAATTCGACGGTCCCGTTGACTGTGATACGGTTGCCATACCGCTCCATGGCCATGCGCAAGGCAGCTACCAGCCCATCTTGCGTGACTCCTCGAGACAGCTTGAGCTTCTCGCCGTCGTCTCGGACCACCGCCGAGCCGACCCGGTAAATGATGGTTCCCGTCTTGGTGACGCTGTCCTGGTGTGCCTCGACCGCTTGGTCAGCCTTCTGGCCGCCTTTGGCAACCAGAGTGTTTCCGGTGAGACCCTGAGCCGCATCGCGTGCGCGCAGGGCGGCCAACGCCTCGCGATCTCCCTCGTTGGCCTTACGACGCAACCAATCCGCCCACACCTGGCGTTGGCATTTCTCGTGAATGACTTGCCGATCTTTGAGGTACTGCTTGTTGATCTTCTCGATCTCGTCCCGGAGCGCCTTGCTTGTGAGCGCATAGAGCGCCTTGCGACTGACGCCTGGGTCACCCAGCAGTTTGATGGCGGCTCGCTTCAGGCGACCGGTTCGCTTGGCAGCTTCGACCAGGCGATTCTTCCGGTCACGGGCCTTTGCCCATTCGCTCGAACGCGCAGCACCGACGTGCTGCTGCTCGGCCTTGTACCTGGCGTACAACTCGACCGTATCGACCCGCGTCTGGACGGGACGGGGCTCGTACCGCCGCACCGGCTTCGCCGTTTGAGCAGCGGTCCACTCCGGCGACGCTGCGAAAGGACCGAATCGCTCTTCGAGCTTTCCCTTCGACAGTTCGCGGGCGACTGAACTCGCCTTGACCATCGTTCCAGACCGATCAGCGATGACCAGGCCGTTACCACGCGCGCGCAGTTCCAGGCCGTTGTCGCGCATCACTTCATGCAGGCTCGCCCAAGACTGCGCGCCCTTGATCTCGTTCAGGCATTCGCGCTGGATCCAGCCGAGCAGGCTTTCAACGCCTGCATGACGTTCCATATCGGCAGCTCGATTCTCGGCGCCACGCTTCTGCGCCTGGTGGTTGTCGCGTTCCAGGCCGTAGTCAAGTTCCAGCCGCTGGCAAAGCTCGCCCAGAGTTTTGTGGTCGTTGTAGGGCGTGTGTATCGAGTAGCGGGTCGGGTGAATCTTGTTGATGGCGATATGAATGTGCAGGTTGTCGGTGTCGTGGTGCACGGCACTGACTCGCTGATGCTCACCGTACCCGAGGCTCTCGCAGATGCGCGCCTCGATGGCTTTCAATGTGGCATCGTCTGGTTCTTCGGCCCGGAAACTGACGATCAGGTGATAGGTCTTGTCGGATTCGGCGCGAGTGTTCTGAATCTGGGTATTGATGACCTCAAGAATGGCCGCGTCCGTGCGGTCGGAATGGCAATTCGTGACGGTCACGCAACCAACACGCTCGCTCTTCTGCTGCGCATTGGTGATGTACTTCACCAGCCCGCCGAAATCACTCTTCTTCACCGACTTCATGGGCACCTGCTTAGTGATCATGTCCGCCCTCCAGCGTTTTAGCCGCTAAAATTTTCTCAGTCAGCCTTCGACCTGACCACGCTTCCCATGACCTGAATCATCTGGTCCTGCGTGGACTCGATCCGGGAGAGCACCGCTCGGATGGTCGCCTCGCCAACCGAAGCCGCACGAACGTCGTCGGTCAGCCAGAGCTTCAGCAGACCGCCAAGGCGGCCAAGGTCGCCATTGATCCTTGCCAGTTCCTCAACCTGCTTGTTGTCCACGATGCCGCGCACCTGGTAGCCAATGCCGACATTCAGCAAGAAGGTCGACAGGCTCAAACCCGTGGCTTGTGAGTTCGCCTGAATCTGCCGCCGCTCTTCGGGCAGGCAATACACCTTGATCGGTGGGCTTCCCTTGCGGGTTGCGCTGTGTTCTTTCTCCATCGTTCCACCCGAATTTGGACGGCGCTAGCCGGCGGCCTCGCAGAGCAGGATGTCCGTTGAGCACGCAGTGCGAATAAGGCGCTCGTGAAGTTGGGTCGCCCGCTTGCGGGTGGGCCTACTTCACATATCCTGCCCGGCGCTGCAGCGTTATTACGCCAGAAATAGAACGACACAGCGCCTTGTTTCATCGTTGTTCTACCTTTATTCTACCGTTGCTACACCTTGTTTTTCGATATATCGAATCGTTGTTGAAGACAAAACCCGACACGCCGCGGCACAAGCGCGGTTTCAGATCGGTGCGTCAAGCAGAGGAAAGGCAGAACAATGCTTACGAAACAGTCATGACAAAGAACTTGTCGGCGCGCATCGCAGAACGCGCAGCCAGGAAGAAACCGCCCCGTAACGGGCAGAACCGGGTGACCTTCCTGGCCATGCGGGGGGATGTCAAACAGGCCATCGATGACGGCTGGCCGGTCAAGACAATCTGGGAAACGCTGCACGAGGAAGGCAAGGTTTCCTTCAGCTACCAGGCATTTATCGGCTACGCGAACCGCCTGATCCTGTCCTCGTCAGCGAGCAGGACAACAGTGTCGACGCCGATGGCCGTCGACTCACGGATCGGCAAGCAGAGCAACCCGGCAACAGCCCAGGCGACCGAGAAAAACCCGGAGGGGCCGACGACAACCGGCTTCACATTCAACAGGGCACCGAAGAAAGAGGATCTACTCTAATGGCTAAAATTCACATGGTTCTGCAAGGCAAGGGCGGCGTCGGCAAGTCCTTCATCGCGGCGGTTATTGCGCAGTACAAGATGGGAAACGGGCAAACTCCTCTGTGCATCGACACCGACCCGGTGAACGCGACCTTTCACGGCTTCAAGGCCTTAAACGTTCGCATGCTGGAAATCATGGAAGGCGACGAAATCAAGGCGCGTAACTTCGACACTCTGGTCGAGCTGATTGCCCCCTCCAAGGATGATGTGGTGATCGACAACGGGGCCAGTTCCTTCGTCCCGATGACGCATTACCTCATCAGCAACCAGGTCCCGGCCCTGTTGCAGGAGATGGGGCACGAAATGGTGGTTCATACCGTGATCACCGGCAGTCAAGCCCTGCTCGATACCGTCAGCGGCTTCGCCCAGCTGGCTAGCCAGTTCCCGGCCGAAGCGCTGTTCGTCGTCTGGCTCAATCCGTTTTGGGGACCAATCGAGTACGAAGGCAAGAGCTTCGAGCAGATGAAAGCCTACACAGCCAACAAGAACCGCGTGTCGGCCATCGTGAAGATTCCGGCCCTCAAGGAAGATACCTACGGCCGCGACCTGAGCGACATGCTGCAAGAACGCCTGACGTTCGACCAGGCGCTGGCGATGGACTCGCTCACCATCATGACCCGGCAGCGACTCAAGATCGTCAAAGCACAGCTGTTCGGCCAACTGGATGCCGCGGCGGTGCTTTGATGACCGATCAGACAGATGAACTAATCAGGGAAATCGCCGCCAAGCACGGCATAGCCGTCAGCCGCGACGACCCAATCCTGATCCTGCAAACCATCAACGCCAGATTGATGCAGGACAGCGCCAAGGCCCAGCAAGCCATGCTGGATCAGTACAAGGAAGAACTGGAAGCTCTCGCGCTACGCTGGGGAAGCGACGTCAAAAGCAAGGCCGAAAGGATCTTGAATGCATCCCTCGCGGCCAGCAAGGAAGCAACGGTGAAGCTCATGCAAGAAGGCGCGAAGGAAGCAGCAGCTTCTGTTTGTGGCGAAATTGATGCGGCTCTGCGTCGTGCCTCCGACCCTATCCGCATTGCTCGGCGAATCGCCGCCTTAAACATCGCGGCATCGTGCGTTACGTGTGTTGCGGCGGCGATCGCGCTATGGGCGGCCAGTCATTGAAAGCGCGCCAGGATCAGTAGCCCGCCTCTTTCTGGTGCCGGAATGCCAAGACATACACCGCATCGTCAGCCGCCTCATGGCGGTACAGGGCCACATAGCCGGAATCCCCGAAGGCAATCACCAACTCGCGCAGCTCGGGCATTTCAGTGAACGGTCGGCCAATGTCGGGGGCTGTTTCAAGCAGCGGGAATTGCCGTTCGATGGTCTGGCCGGCCCGCCTGGCGGCTTCCGGGGCTTTGACGGCAAGGAACCGCCGGCATCGTTCCAAACCTACCGCTGCGCCTTCTGTGACGATTACTTGTGGCACTCAGGCAGCGCCCTTTCGTCATCGGCGCCCCAAGTGTTCAACCAGGTGCGCACTTCTTGACCTGCCAGGTGCCGACCGGTTGCCTGATAGGCCGCCCAGGATGCCAAGGCTTCCTGTTTGAAGCTCTCGCGGGCTTCCTCGCGCTCGACATATTGCTGGATGGCTTCGAGCATGATCCAGTGGGGCGAGCGGCGGCGCTGGCCGGCGAGGTTCTGGACACGGCTTTTCAGCGTGTCGTCGATCTTGAGAGACGTTGCCATGGAGAGCCTTCTATCACAAAGTAATACCACGTGATAACGTAGCCTTTCCGCCCTTGTCCGTCAAACCAGTCCACCAATTTTTAGCGGCTAAAGTCGTCTCATCGGGACATTGCACGGCTCAACTGTGCCGACACGACGAAAGGAACAGCTCTGCCCTCTTCGTATTTGATACTGGAATTGCTGCCGATTTCCGGCATCTTGTCGAAATCAGGGCGAGCGTGCTTGACGTAGCTTTTGCCGACCTGCTGGAAGATGCTCTCCTTGTCCGCATATAGAACCACGCCATCGTGAGTCTTGCTCTTGTCCGCTTGACTGGCCAGATACAGGTTGTAGATGCCCGGCTTCAAGATCCCGGCTCTGTCCACCTTGTCGTTCTGCCACTGCCCTTCCTGCTCGTGCTGAACAATTCGTTGGCCGTTCATCACAAGAAGGCGTTGTTTCATGGCTTGGTCCTATCCGAGTGTGCCGCTTGACGCTGTGCGCGTAGCGGCGGTGTGCACAATGAAGTTCACTACCTGCGGGGTAGAAACAGCATGAAAGTGTAATACGATAAACCGTGATTGAAAACACAGGTGAGGCAATTACTCGTTACTAAACAGACCACTAGGAAACGTTCGGCGACTTGCAGACAAGCGCAAAGTAGTTAAATAACTCATAGAGTTAGCTTGCGTAACTGCGCGTTTCCGCTAGGGAAAGTCTCTTCAACGCATCAGACGTTTGGAATATCGTTTTCCGGCGCCATACCGCCTGCCCGCCCTGTTTTCACGGCTTCGAGAAAGCCGCGCTGTTGCTCCTTCAGGGCCTCAACCTGGCCCCGCCAGTTCGCAGCTTCCTCTCGGGCCTGGCCAGCCTCTTTGCGCGCTTCATCGCGCTCGACCTGTGTCGAGGCAAGGCGCTCAGCAGCCCGGTGAGCTTCTTGGGCGACGGTCTTTCGCTGTTCCTGATGCGCCTGCTCAGCCGCCTCGGATTTGACCCGAACGGCCGCAATCTCGCCGCGTGCCTGGGCAGCATCCTGATGGGCAAGATCAAGCTCTGCCCGCAAATCTGCCGCGCGGCGATCGATCTCTACGGCACGCTGCTCGGCGATGGCTGCGCGATTTTCGGCAGTCAGTTTGGTATGGACCGTTTCTTCAAGCTGCTGCGCGAGTTCGGCTGAACGCTCCTGCTCAGACTGATTTCGAGCAGTAAGCTCTTCGATCTGCCGAAATGCGGCCTCCAGCTCAGCCGCCTGGGCGTCGTAGGCATCGCCAAGTTGTTTGTTGAGCGTTTCCGCCTCAGTGCGCTCGGCTTCCCACCCCGCTTGCGCAGCGCGCAGCGATTCGTTTGCCGTGTCTTGGGCGGATTGCCACAAGGCGGCCAGTGCTTGGCTATGAAGCTGATGGACAGCATCTGGAACAGTAATAGCAACCGGCGCCGCTTGGGTGATCCGAACGCGCCGCCACTGTTTCATGGCGGTAGACGCATCGTTCATGTTGACCTTGGACGCCTTGCGCACGGCATCGACAGTCGGAAAAGCCTCCCGGCTGGCCTGCTCATAGAGTAAATCAGCGGCGGCAAACACGCGGTCGCGGGTGTCTTTGTTGAGTTCCATGTTCGCCGTCCCTTCAGTATTTGGCTAAATAAGAATAGTAATATTCTTCTTATTTCTTGCGCATGTCAAACACCACGGTGATTTTCAAGCGCTGGAATCGAGGATACGGCCAAGCGTCGATCATTCTGTACTACCGGGGGTCGTCTCAGAAAACGGAAAAACCCGTACGCTACGCCGGTTGCAGCGGCCGTAACGGCTTGAACTTTCCCGCGCCGACCTTGGCGCTGCTGCGCTAGCGGGACTAACGCGTCTGGCGATGGTTCTTGGCGCAGAAGATGAGGATGGACTTATGGCCGGCTTTACTATGCACTTGGGTTACGAACCGGTAGCAACAAGCCAGATATCAGCAGTTCTGATAAGAGTAGAGTCGAGATGTGGCGCGGTAGCATTAGGTTCGGCTTGTCCGTTACCGTCCCTTTCGTCTGACGGTGCCCAAGTAACCGGGCCATCGCCCCGTTTCCACATCCC
>Ga0209277_10001008_pt1 | contig 14056 bp, 10 predicted proteins | sample JI81AbrownDNA_FD_187503 | JGI IMG/M metagenome (GOLD analysis project Ga0209277, IMG submission 187503) | Wastewater effluent complex algal communities from Wisconsin, to seasonally profile nutrient transformation and Carbon sequestration -... | ecosystem: Engineered > WWTP > Effluent > Algae... | reverse complement strand
AACGCCGGATCATCGACGCCGCCGGCCGCACTGGCGGACGCAAGCCCGACCACAACTCAGTGGACGCCGCCCTGCTCGCCGAGGTCGCCAACGGCACGACCCTCAACGCCGGGCAGACTCAACTGGTCCGCGACATGTCGACGTCTGGGTGCCGCGTCCAGCTCGCCCTCGCGCCGGCTGGCACCGGCAAGACCACAGCCATGCGGGCACTCGGCAGCGCCTGGACCTACAGCGGCGGGAACGTCCTCGCGCTCGCGCCGTCAGCGACAGCCGCGTCCCAGATCGCCGAAGAACTCGGGAACGGAATACACGCTGACACCATCCACAAGCTCGCCTACGAGATCGGCCGAGCCGAACCCGCCGAATGGGCGCGGGCGGTGAGTGCGAACACGCTGCTGATCATCGATGAGGCCGGCATGGCCGACACCCTCCGCCTCGACTATGTGATCGGCTGGGCACTCGACCAAGGTGCGAGCGTCCGGCTCGTCGGCGACGACCAGCAATTGGGCGCGGTCTCTGCCGGCGGCATTCTGCGCGACATCACCGCCGCCCACGGAGCCGTCCGGCTCGACGAGGTGATGCGGTTCGCCAACCCGGCCGAGGCGTACGCATCTCTCGCGCTTCGCGACGGCGACCCGGCCGCGCTCGGCTTCTATCTCGACCACGACCGCGTGCACGCCGGAGACGTTGCCACCGCGGCCCAACAGGTCTTCGACGCCTGGCTCGCCGACAAGCGCGCCGGGCTCGACGCGATCATGCTCGCCCCAACCCGTGACCAAGTCGCGTCCCTCAACCAGCAGGCGCGCGACCACCGGCTCGGCGACCATCGGCCCGGACGCGAAGCCGCGCTCGCCGACGGCAACAACGCCTCCATCGGCGACTTGGTGGTGACGCGCCGCAACGACCGCCGACTCCGCGCCGGCAGCGGCTGGGTCAAGAACGGCGACCGATGGCAGGTCCTCGACGTCCATCGTGATGGCCGCCTTGACGTCCACGACCCGCGCACTCACCGCAGGCTCACCCTGCCCGCCAGCTACGTCAGCGACCACGTTGAGCTCGGCTATGCCACGACCATCCACGGCGCCCAGGGGCTGACGGCTGACACCTGCCACGGCCTGATCACCGGACGGGAGTCGCGCCAACAGCTCTACACGATGCTCAGCCGCGGCCGACACGCCAACCACGCCTACGTCCAGGTCACCGGAGACGGCGACCCGCACGCACAGTTCGACCCGGCCTCGATCGCGCCACCGACCGCGACAGAACGACTTGAGGCCATCCTCAGCCGGTCGGACGTGCCTGCGTCAGCCACCACCCAGGTCGCTGCGCTCCGCGACCCGCGGACGCTGCTGGGCGCTGCAGTCTCCTGCTACCAGGACTCGATCATCGTCGCTGCCGAAAAGCATGCCGGACCCGAGCTGATCCAGAGCCTGGAGGAGGCCGCCACCGGACTCGGCCTGGCAGATGCGGACGCTTGGCCCGTCTTGCTCTCGCGTCTTCTGGTCATCAATGCCAACGGCTACGACGCGGTGAGGGCTCTGGTCGACTTCGCGAGCGCGGAAGGCGTCGAGGACGCCCGCGACCCCGCGGCCGCCATCGACCACCACCTGGACATCGTCGGTCTCCGCGAGGCACCGGAGCGACGGCCCCTCCCCTGGCTTCCCGCGGTACCCGAGAAGCTTGCCGAGAACCCGGAGTGGCGCACCTACCTTGGCGCGAGGTTCGAGCTGGTCACGCGACTTGCCGCTGAGGTGAGGAGCCAGTCCGCGAAGATCCAGACCATTCAAGGCTGGGCACGGGCACTCATCCACCCGCCATCGCCGGAGGCCATCACCCAGATCGAACTGTGGCGTGCTGGCCACCAGATCCCCGACAACGACCTCCGACCGACCGGGCCAGTGCAGCACCACATCGTCGAAGCGCGAGCCCAGCATCGTCTCGATGCGCTCATCGCCGGCGAGTCCGAAGCCGTGGTCACCTGGCTCGGGTTGATTCACCAAGCTGTGCCCGCGACCGTCGAGGACCCAGCCACGATCCGTGTCGCCCGCGAGTGCGCAGAAGCCGACCCGGACGGTTCCTGGCTGCCTGAGCACGTCCTATATGAGGCGCGTCGAGCTCTTCCCGACGACCACAAGGCCGACGCTCTCCGCTACCGCCTGGAGATGTGGCTGCACCCGGTCTGGGAGACGGTCACCGCGAAGCAGATGCCGCGGCACGACCCACGTCACGACCATTCACGCTCCATCGATCACCACCGAAGCCCAGGCATCGGCATCTGAGCCCCAACGGCCCGGCAAGCCCGCCGGGCACGAACCCCAAGGAAGGAACCGATATGGCCATCAACCAGAGTCCGCGAGTGGAGCCCGAGTGGGTCTCGCTACGCGAAGCGGCCAAGATATATGCGATCAGCACCTACACCCTCCGCCGGCGGATCGCCTCGGGTGATCTGCCCGCCGTCAAGCTCGGCTACAAGCTCATTCGGGTGCGCGTCTCCGACCTAGACCGTCTCTTCCCGGCGATCCCGACCACCCGCCCCGAGGATCGGTACCGGCGTTGGTAACAAGGGTGCGCCGGTCGCCCCGTGATTGGCACGTCATCTGGCCTACGGCCTCGCGAGGCTGGCCTCCGCCGGCCGCAGCACGTAGCAGTCTTTGGCGAACGTGCTGGTCGTCGGGTTGTAGCCAAAGCAGCTCAGTGCAAGGTCGGGTCCGCTCGCCACGATAGGACTATCGGGGCCGGTCGGCATGGCCGGAGTGGCGGCCCAGAGCTGGGTTTCGGGGTTGTAGAGGTATCCGCGAACCGCGACCATGCCCGACACCGTGACCGGCCAGAAGGTCGTGGCTCCGCTGCTGGAGCCCACGAAGGCACCTAAGGTCTTCGGCAAGTCCACGCTCGACCACTGGCTGTTGCGCAGGTTGAGGAACCAGGCCTTCTTGTCCCGGCCGCGCCAGACCGCATAATCCGCCTGACTGGTGGTGAGCTCAATCGCTTCAAGGTGTTGCGATTCAAGCTTCGGCGGGTCCGGGTGCCCAACCTCTCCCGTGGCCGGGTCGACGGTATCAACAACCCAGATGCTGCCTTCCGGTGAGTTGGCGAGGCTGGTGAGAACCAACTGGCCCCCCGCGACTGCGGCAGACGTGCTGTTGCCACGGAGCCCCGGCCCGACCTTGTGCTGCACCCATTTTCCCTGGTCGGGCTGGAAGGTCGCGAAGGTGATCGCTTCGGGGCTGCCGCTCGCGGTGGCCACAGCGACCAGCGATGGGCCGGTGACGCCGAAGCCAAGGACGGGGTCACCCGGTGGCAAGGGCAGCCTCTGCCACTGATCGGTGTGCACGTTGTATCCCAGCAAGGACTTCTGGCCGAGCACATAGATGGTGTCGCCGAGCACGGCGACTTGTGGCGAGCTCAAGGGGTAACCGACGACGTCTTGGGGGGCCCTGGCGATCGTGGACCACCTATCGGTCATCGGGTCATAGCGAGCACCGTCGCGCAAATACGTCGGCACAAGACAATCCGCACCGGCCGGGCAGACCCCCGAACTGGTGCCGCCAATCACGAAGAAGCTTCCGTCCGCCCACACCGAGACGCTGCTGTGTCGCGGGCTCAGCGGCGACGCCGCAGTGACTACCCAGGTGTTGATCGGAAGAATCACCGATGGGCTTGGGCCCGCCGCCGGCACCGCCCGGACACCGCTCTGTCCGAAACCGCTCTGCCAGAAGAACGCGAACGCGATCACAACCGCTGCCGCCGCAGCCACCGGCGCAATCCAGCGCACGGGCACTTTCCGAGGGCTGGCGAGGACGGCATCGCGGAGCTGGTCGAGACTCTCGCGATGAACGTTCAGTGGAACCACCACAGGGTCGAGGGTTTTCAACTCGGTGAGTAGGTCAGGCATTGGGCATCCCTTCAGCGAGGGCCGGCGGGTCGGAGAGTTCGCGCTGATCGTCGGAAATGAACGTCCGGAGCCGATTGCGAGCGCGGTGCAGTCGGACGCGAAGCGCGTTGTGGCTGATGCCGAGAGCGACCGCGGCCTGCTCCTGACTGAGACCGTCCCAAGCAAGGAGCAGGAGCAACTCGCGATCGTCGGCATTCAGGTGGGTCAGCGCTCTCCCCAACTCGGACGGTTCGGCAGGAGGCGGCGTGACGTCGTTCAAGTCGGCACGCAGCCGGTTGACCATGGCTTCTCGACGTCGCGCGCCCCGATTGTGATTGGACAGCACTTTGCGAGCCACACCAAAGAGCCAGGGGCGGTCGCTGTCACCGCCGGGGACCTGGTCCAGTCGGCGCCAAGCGATCAGGTAGGTTTCGGCGATCACATCGGCGGCGTCGCGCGGCTCGGCTACCCGGCGGACTGCATACGCCAGCAGCGCTGCATGCGTGCGCTCGAAAAGGTCGGTGAACCTCTCCGACGGCGACGTCATCGAACTCCTTCTGTAGGTGGTCTCACCTCATACGTGTCCGGAGTCCCCCCAGTGTTACGGCTCGCGAGCCTGAGTGGTCCCCGACTGCAGCGTTGCCTAGCCCCGGCTGCTCGAGTCCCGCACGGCAGACGGCAAAGTCGGAGACGGCTCCGGCCCGCAGATCCGGTCGAGGAAGCCTGGCAGATCGCCCTCACCCCTCCGCTTCAACCTAGTGGCTCGTCGTTGAGACATGTTGACGTTTGCGGTTGATTCTGTGGAGGATTTCGTTGGCGGGTTTGGTCCAGATGAATGGGTGTTTGCGGGCGTTCCAGCCGTTGATGAAGGCGCGGATCTTGGTCATCAGGTCGGCGACGGAGGTGAAGCTGCCGCGGCGGATGGCTTGGCGCTCGATCATCCCGAACCAGACTTCGACCAGGTTCAGCCAGGAGCCGGAGGTCGGGGTGAAGTGCACCGTGATCCGGGGATTGTCAGCCAGCCAGGCCTTCACTGCGGGATGCTTGTGGGCGGCGTAGTTGTCCATCACCAGGTGCAACTCGACCTGGGGGTAGGCGCGGGCGACATGTTTGAGGAACACCAGGAACTCCTGATGCCGGTGCCGTTGCTTACAGAGGCCGGTCACCTGCCCGGTGGCGATCTCCAAGGCGGCGAACAGGGTGGCGGTGCCGTGCCGGACATAGTCGTGGGTGCGCTGCTCGGCATGGCCGGGTTGCATCGGTAACACCTTCTGGGTCCGGTTCAACGCCTGAACCTGACTCTTCTCGTCCACGCACAACACCACCGCGTTGGCCGGCGGGTTCAGATACAGCCCGACCACGTCGACCACCTTGGCCTCGAGTTCGGGATCGGTGGAGAACTTGAACGATTCGGCCTTCCACGGCCGGATCCCGTACTCCTTCCACACCGCCGCGACTGTGGCGTGATCAACCCCCAGCCTGGGCGCCAGCAGCCGGCTTGACCAGTGCGTCACCCCCAGACTCTTCGGCGGCGGGGTCAACGTGGCGGCAATAATCGCCGCCCGATCGACACTGCGCGGCCGGCCCGGCGGACGCACCCCGGCCAACCCGGCCAGCCCGGATGCCAGATAGCGGTTACGCCACAGATTCACCGTCGGCCGTGACACCCCGACCCGCTCGGCGATCTCGTAGTTCGCCAGCCCATCGGCCGCCATCAACACGATCCGAGCCCGCTGGGCCGCCGCAGCCGGCGCCGTCGCCGAACGGATCAGCCGCTCCAACCTGGCCCGGTCACCATCCCTCAACCCCAGCGCGGCAGCGATCTTGTTCGGCACACCTCATTGTCCCACCCAACCGTAAACATCCTTCATCGACACGCCACTAGCTCCCGAGATATCGCTATCTAGCCAGAGCGCGTCGGGCAGCACTGAGTGGATAGGGGCCACGAACGCCATTGGGAACGACCCGAATGGGTCGGCAATGGCACCTTGGAGTTGTGCGCCCCGTCCCTGCGTCAAGAAGATGCCTCCGTCCCCACTCGAACCCGCGGCCGGCTTCCAGGCGTCGCGTCGAAGGTCATCGCTGCTCCACCAGTTTGTCTTGTTGAACAAGACGTCGAAGGCTGCTTCTCGCATGCGCCCGAGCAGGAAGAACACATCTGAATTGAGGACGGCATCCCCGCCTCGGTTGGCATGCACCGCCGGGTTCCTAAGGTCCGCCCAGTTCTGCACCTCCGCGCCGGTGATGGCGTGCGGGCCGGCGCCAAGAAACGTCGTGAGAAGTGGCACAGCCGCGTGGTGACCGCACTTGAAGGCCCTCTCGAACAGTCGCCAGAATTGCATGAACTGTCCGACGCCCGGTTCAGTGTTTAGTGCTTCGGTGAGGAAGGTCACGCCATCGAGTCGGTCCGTGAGCACTCCAGCAAGGTTGTGCTCGATGAACTCGGTGGGTCCACCACCAATCAGGTTCATCGCTCGTGGTTCAAGGCTGACTTGGACTCCATCAAGCAGTTCTAGTTGACGCCTCGTGGGCGGAACCAGGCCCACACACGGCATCGGCGATCGCACTGTGTGCGACGTTGCCCGATCAAGAGCGAGCAGGCGGCAGAGAATCTCCAGCGCCCGCTCACCGTTGTGCCTCGCCTCTTGTGGAATCAGGATGGTGTCCCCATCCGGAGCCCAACCCACGAGTGGAACCACGGCGACGCCGAGGATTCCGAGCAGTCCGTCCTTGCCCGGAAAGCCGCCGCCGATCCTCGCATCGATCCCGTTCAAACCGAGCGCGTATGCCAGGTCGATCGGAGGCTTACCAACGGTGACGATCGCTAATCGAACCAGTAACCAGTCGCTCAGGGCAGGTGTGACAGAGGGCATGTTCAAACGGTATTTCAAGGCGCACGATCTTGCGTCGACGGGCGCGAACCGCTGCCTTGGGACGCTCGGCACTCTGACCGATCTGTCATCCCCACCACAAAGGCCCTTGAACGTGGCGATCCTGTCCGACCGGTTGACGACCTACTCCAAGAGGCCTTGGCCAAGGCCTAAGCCCCTAGCCATCCCTCAGAGGTGTGCATGTGGCCATCGACCAGCTCGCGGAGGTTCGATGCCAACCGCCATCCCAACATTTGTTCCACGTATGTTCCACGCGGGCCACTCCGAGACAACCAATGTGCCTCTCACAAGGCAATTCAATGGTCGGGCTGACAGGATTTGAACCAGGACATGAATCCGGGTCTGATAAGGCGATTGCGGCTACCTGACTAGGCGAGATAGTTGGCACGACTCGGCACGAGTAGCCAGGATTTCCCACAATTCGGTAGCCTTAGGCCCACGATAGGCCCACGGCCGTGGGCCTCATCCTGTCAGCCCAGCGCAGGCGAAGGAAGGCCCCATGGCAACCACCCGTCGCAAGCCCTCGACAGCGAGCAACGTCACACCGCTGCGGCGTGATATGACCGCTCAACACGTTCAGGAGACCAAGGAGAAGACCGGCCGCCGGTCCTTCGGCCGGATCGACCAGTTGCCGTCGGGGATGTTCCGGGCGCGCTACCCCGACCCCGAGGACCCCCACCGCCGGATCGCGGCTGACACCACCTTCCAGACTAAGACCGACGCCGCTGCCTGGCTGTCGCGCAAGCAGGCCGAGATCATCGAGCACCGGTGGAAGCCGGCCCCACCGGCCGAACGCGAAAGGATCACATTCGCCGACTACTCCGCCCGCTGGATGAAGAACCGCGACCTCTCCCCCAAGACCCGCGCCGAGTATCAGCGGGCACTCAACAGCCGCCTCACCTACTTCAACGACTTCACCCTCGACCAGATCACCCCAGGCACCGTCAAGCAGTGGTTCGATGCCCAGAACACCCGCTACCCCACCGCCAGGAAGAAGTCCTACGAGGTCCTGCGCGCCATCCTGGCCACCGCCGCCCGACCCGACGAGGACACCGACGCTCCCCCACTGATCAACGCCAGCCCTGCCCGGCTCACCGCCAAGACCCTCACCCGTCGCGCCGACGGTGCGGCACCCAGGAGGAGCGCGAAGGTCAAGCCCGCGAGCCTGAGCGAACTCGCCGCAATTATGAACGCCCTCCCGGAGAGATACCGGCTCATGGTGCTGCTGGCCGCCTGGTGCGCGCCCCGGTTCGGCGAACTCACCGAACTGCGCCGCAAGGACATCACCGTCGAGTACGACAAGGAAGGCGTACCCGATGCCGGCATCCTCCACATCTCACGCGCCGTCATCTGGCCCGACCCCGACACCCCCATCGTGAAAGAACCCAAGACCGCCGCCGGCGTCCGCGACGTCGAGATCCCACCACACCTGCTGCCGTTCCTGCTCGACCACCTCGACAAGTGGTCAGTGCCTGGGGACAACGGACTCCTGTTCCCGGCTGTGGAGTCCCCCGGCCACCACATGAAGCACGGTGCCCTCTACAAGGTCTACCGGCGGGCGCGGAAGGTCGCCGGACGCTCAGACCTCCGCTGGCACGATCTACGTCACACGGGCGCGACCCTCGCCGCCCAGCAAGGGGCCACCCTGGCGGAACTCATGAACCGACTCGGACACTCGACTGTCGCCGCCGCGATGATCTACCAGCACGCCAGCGCCGAGAGGGACCGAGAGATTGCCCGCAGGCTGTCGGAGCTGGCGGGTCTGTCCGACTAGCGGTGGGCGGCTTATGGCGGTTAGTGGCGGTTAGTGGTTTCTTGCCGGGTCGAAACGGCCCGGGAAGCTTGCTCCGCAGCGCCGGAGCAGGAGGTCGTGCGGCTCGGCGACTACGTCGAGACCTGGCTCGCAGGCCGCGACCTGTCCCCTAAAGCGGCCGCCGCCTATCGGAGCATGATCCGGGGCCGGCTCGCGGTCTTCTCCGACTTCACGTTGGACCAGCTCACCCCGATGCTGATCAAGAAGTGGTGGGAAGAGATGGACAAGGCCGCCCACCCCAACGCCGCCCGCCGTGCCTATCCTGGCAACCGCGTCGAGCCCGATGAGGACACCGACCGGCCACCGCTGCTCCCGTTCAACCTCGCCCGGTTGAGCGTGAAGATGCTCAGGCGATCCGCCGTCGTCGCCGGTCACTTCCGCCCGCCGCGCACGCGGGTGCAGCCGGCGACCCTGGAGGAACTCGACATCATCGTTCCGGAGATGCCCGACCGCTACCGGGCGATGGTTCTGCTGGCCGCCTGGTGCGCGCCGCGGTTCGGCGAACTCACCGAGCTGCGACGCAAAGACCTCATCATCCGCAAGGACAAGGAACGCACACCAGTCTCCGGTGTGGTCCACATCGTCTGCGCCGTGATCTGGCCATCGGTCGACGAGCCGATGATCAAGGAACCCAAGTCGGAGGCCGGCACCCGCGACGTGGCCATCCCACCCCACATCCTGCCCGCGCTCGTCGAGCAACCTCGACACCTGGGAGGCGCCCGGGCTAGAAGGACCGCTCTTCCCCGCGATGGAATCCGGCGGCCACATAGCGAGCGGCGCACTCTACAAGGTTTACCGACGTGCCCGAGCGATCGCCGGACGACCGGGCATGCGCTGGCACGACTTGTGCCAAACCGGCGCCACGATGGCCGCCCAGGCCAGCGCGACGCTGGCCGAGCTGATGAACCGCCTCGGCCATGCCAACGCGGCAGCCGCGCTCATCTACTAGCAGGCCGCAGCGGGTCGCGACGAAGAGACTGCACGCCGTCTGTCGGAGATGGCGAGAAACAGCCCCCTCTGAAGAATGGTGGAGCACTGAGAAGCAGAGGGCGGCGCGCTAGGCCCTCCCGACGGGCGCTCGAGCATCCACGACAAACATTGGCGCGGCCGCACGGCTACGACTCCTCGCGGATCGCGACTGCCTCGTCCCACCAGTGCATCGGGCGACGTAGTAGACATTTGGCATGATTCGCACACGCAACGTGTGGGCAGTCCCAATGGACCTTTCCGGCAACGACATCCGCCAATTGCTCGTCCCTGAAGGCGCACTATCCTTCGACTCCGCATCGATGCGTGTTTCAAGCGCTGCAGGGTCTTGGGCCGCGATCCAAGGCCGCGTTCCACCCTCGGGCAGCCTCGTAGCTGGTCTGCCGACGATCGTATCCGACCGAACCACTGCCACATGGGCAAGTGGACAGTCTCTCCACCCACCCGCGACAGTATTGGACTCGTACGCAGGCGTCATCACGCTCAGCTCGCTGCAGTCTGGATCCGGTCTTCGGCGACCACAATTGGGGGCTCTGCACTCCGTGCTTGGCTACTGGCAGTCAGGCATTCCAGACCCGGCGCTCGTCATCATGCCCACCGGTACCGGCAAGACGGACACGATGGTCTCCTTGTTGGTCGCAGGTCAACTGTCGAAGCTCCTCGTCCTCGTTCCTAGCGACGCACTCCGCGACCAGCTTGGTGACGCCTTCCTGCGCCTTGGCGTCCTCCAGCAACGGGGGGTCGCGGGACCCTCGGCGCTTCGCCCTACGGTTGGTCGCATCTCACATGGCTTCTCGGCCTTGGAGCAGGTGGAGCAATTCACTTCGGCCTGCAATGTGATTGTCACAAAGCCGAATGCGCTCCAGGCATGCTCGCCGGAATCGCGCGCGAAGGTGCTTGAAGCGTGCACCTGCCTATTCGTGGATGAAGCCCACCACGCTCCCGCTCGGACTTGGATGGAGGTCCTCGATGCCTTCGAGGGCCGCCAGCGGGTTCTCTTCACGGCAACCCCTTTTCGCGAAGACGGGCAAGTTCTGCCTGGTCGTCCCGTGTTCCGCTTCCCGCTTCGCGAAGCGCAAGCGGACGGCTATTTCACGCAGATCGACTACCGGGCCATCACCAGCCTTCAGCGTCCTGACGCCGTTCTCGCCGATGTGGCAATCCGACGACTCCGCGACGACATGCAGCTGGGCGACAGTCCGATCCTGATGGCCCGTGCGGCATCGATACCCCGAGCTAAGGAACTGTTCGACCTGTACACCAGCGTCGCGTCAGACCTGAATCCAGTTCTCCTGCATAGCCAAGTTGGTGGACGGGTTCGGCGCGATGGTCTGGCCGGGCTCAAGGAAGGCTTGTCGCACATCGTGGTGTGCGTCGACATGTTGGGCGAGGGCTTTGACCTTCCTCGGCTCAAGATTCTTGCACTACATGATCCAAGGCAGAGCCTAAGTCCGATGATCCAGCTGGTCGGGCGGATCACGCGACAAGTTCCCGGGCCCAGCAGGGCAGCAGTCTTCGCCCTCCGAGATCCGCGGACCAGAAGAAGTCCGCTTCGCGAGCTTCTCAAGGAGGATGCGGACTGGAACGTCCTGCTGCACGACATCACCGAGGACCTGACGGCTGGAGCAGAGGCTGTCTCTGAGTTCTCACGATCATTCGCGGATGTGCCGGCTGACATCGCAGTTGGACTTCTGCAGCCCAAGATGTCGGCGATCGCCTACAAGGCGACGCGTGCGACCTGGAGTCCGGAGGCGCTTCTCGACCAGCTCCCTCCCGACATCCTGGTCGACCAGAAGGTAGCTCTTAGCTCCAACAACTCGGTTGCGTGGATGGTGCTTAAGCACAGCGACACGGTCCGATGGGGCAGTGTGGGTTCTCTAGTCCAGACCACTTACGAACTCATCGTCATGTACTTCAACCAGGCGACACGGCTGTTGTTCATCCACGGATCCGACAACTTAGGCAACTATCAGGATCTGGCCTACGCGGTCCTGGACGGAGCGTGCGAGCTGATTCGCGGCCAAGACACATACCGGGTGCTCGGGAAGGTCGACCGCCTGACACCAACCAACATCGGGCTCCAGGATCTTCGCGACCACTTCACGCGATTCTCCATGCACGTTGGAAGCGACGTCGCCGATGCGGAATTTGTCAAGGCGGGTGAGGCCAGCGTGAGTTTAGGCGGCTAGAGACTCGTCGGTTTCCTGTTCGGATTTTTCGGCTGGTTTGTTGATCCAGGTTGTGCCGGGGAGGGCGAGGATCTTCGGGTCGGTCGTGGTGGCGAACCGCTCGGGGTTGCGGGCGCGGGCGGCGGCGAGGGTCCCCGAACGTTGGAGGGCCTTGCCGGCCGCGAGCCCGTAGTGGACATCGGCTGGGGTGTTCAGCCCGATCCCGGTGTGCCGGTGAGTGTGGTTATATCCGTCGACGAAGTCCGCCATGAAGGCCCGCGCCTCGCCGACTGAGGCGAAGCGTTCCGGGAACACCGGGGCGAATTTCAGGGTCTTGAACCACGCCTCCGAGAACGGATTATCGTTACTCACGCGGGGCCGGGAGTGCGACTTGGTGACCTCCAGATCGGACAGCAGGGCCGCGACGGTCTTGGACGTCATCGACGTGCCACGGTCGGCGTGGACCACCTGCGGGGTGCCGTGGATGCCGAAGGTCTCCCTCATCATCTGCACCGCCAACTCGCCCGACTCCGACGCGTGCACGTGCGCGCCGACGATGTAGCGGGAGTAGATATCGATCATCACGTAGCAGTCGAAGTACTTCCCCCTGATCGGGCCGGGGAGCTTCGTAATATCCCAGGTGTAAACCTGACCGGAGCTGGTGGCGACCAGCTCCGGGATCGCCCGTGCCGGATGCCGGGCCAGACGCCGTCGCTCCTTGACCTGCTGGTTCTCCTTCAGGACGCGGTAGATCGTGGAAATCGAGCCCAGATAGATGCCTCCATCCAGCAGCCGGGCGTAGATCTGGATCGGTGGCAGATCGACGAACTCGGGTGAGTTGACCGCCTCGAGGATCCGGGCCCGTTCCACGTCGGTCAGCTTGTTCGCCGGCACCACCGGTGCGGTGGGAACCGGCAACGGGCTACGCGGTTTCCGGGTCGCCGTGGCCCGAGACACCCCGGTCAACCGCGCAGCGGTACGAGTCGGGGTCTCAGCGACGGTCAGTTCACGGTAGGTGGTCATCAGGATGTCGTGTGCGGTGGTTCGTTCCGCGAGCTCTTGGACAACTGCTCCAAGAGCTCGTGTGCTTTTCCCATGATCGTCAACGCCACCTCCGTAGTCGCCAACCGCTGCTCGGCCTTGTCCAGCTGACGGCGCAGCCGGGCGATCTCGGCTTGCTCCGGCGTTAACCGGCCAATCTTTTCACCGGGCTTCTTCCCCGCGAGCACCCCGGCGTCACGAAGCTTCCGCCACTCCGTGATCTGCGAGGAGTAGATCCCCTGCTCCCGCAGATACGCGCCGCCCTCGTTGCGGAGGATGGCCGCCTCATACGCGGCGAGATGATCGAGTTTCTGCGCCGGGGTGAACGTGCGCCTCGGCGTCGGACCCCCAGACCGGGGCCCGGGACTACCGCTGCTACTCATCGGACTATCGTCGCGCACGGCGATCAAAGAAGGACTGGACATGATGGTGGATTCCTCGTTCTCGCCCTACGTGATGCGGCGGACTTGCTGTTAGCTACTGGCCTCGCCCAACCCTGACACGTAGGGATGCGATCGACGAGGTCGATCGCGGCACCAAGACCCAGACACATATCGCAACGAGTGGTTTCCATGGCGGCGAACGCGTCACCCTAAGCGCATCCAACTCAGGCAGATTCTGGTCGATGAGCACCGCAGGCAGCCTGAAGGCGTGGATGGATTGGTGTGATGAACAGGGCGTGAAGCTGCTCGACGACTCGATCACTACTGTGTCTGTCCTCGACGGCTTGGTGGTCCCGGAGGATCTCCTAGCGCGGCCGCCCTACCCCCTGCTCTCACTTGACTGGCCCTGGCGCTTCTACACCGGTGACCCTGTACCTCGCATCGAGCTCAACGATCAGGGCGAACTCGTGACGGACGTCGAGTTCCGCGTCGATGGCCACGGCGATGCGGGACCGTTCAAGTTCACCCTCCTGGGCCCGTCGTGGGAGATTCCATACTCCGCCGACTTCGAGGCCGAGAAGGGATTGGTTTACGCACCGCTAGGGGTTGATGGATGGGTGCAGACACCGCGAGGGCTCAAAGTGCGCCTCGCAGCCTGGCTCGCCGACCGAGACAACCGTCCCTCTCTACACTTGGCGGGCGATGCCACGATCTTCGCCGATGACCGCCTGGCGAAGGCCAAGCAGTACCCGCCCTTCGACCCCGCGCACCTGGTCGCGGCAGACTGGACGGGCGCGAGACTAAACAAGGAGTCCCAAGGTCTCGATCGCGATCCAGAATCTGTGCAAGCGTTCGCGTCGGCGTTCTTGCAGCGCACACGCACCTTTGATGTGCTCATC
>Ga0209277_10001005_pt1 | contig 14071 bp, 16 predicted proteins | sample JI81AbrownDNA_FD_187503 | JGI IMG/M metagenome (GOLD analysis project Ga0209277, IMG submission 187503) | Wastewater effluent complex algal communities from Wisconsin, to seasonally profile nutrient transformation and Carbon sequestration -... | ecosystem: Engineered > WWTP > Effluent > Algae... | reverse complement strand
ATGATTGAGCACGTATAATAAACTTTTTTCTGCTGCAGAATAGTTCCTACTTTGCAAGTTACTTTCCGCCAGTTTCAATCTTGCTTCATGTAACTCTGGTTTTTCGGATAAAATCTCTTCATATTCAGAGACTGCTTCTGTAAAATACTTATTTTCAAGATAATAGTCTGCGATGGCAAGTCGGCTCGGAATATGGTTAGGATCAATGACTGATGCTTTCCGAAGACTCTCAATCGCTTTTGTAGGCATTCCTGCGTGTAAGTAGGCGATTCCTAAATTGTATCGAGCAGATAGGTTTTTAGGTCCAAGAGCAATGGCTCCTTCGAAGGATTGGATCGCCTCACTGTATCTTTCCATCTCATCTAAAATAATTCCTAAATTCACATAAGCGGTTTCCGAATAACTATCTCCAGGTGTCATACGTATGATCCTTCGAAATAGGCTTTCTGCTTCGACTAACTCCCCTTTTTTATAATAAAGTTCTGCTAGTGCAAAAATGGAATCTATGTCATTCGGCCTTAAAAGAAGTGCCTTTTTTAATGCCTGAATGGCAAGAGATGACTGCCCCATGTTAACAAATGCTTCCGAAATGTACCTGTAGATTTCAGGATCATTGGCTCCCGAATCAAGCGCCTTCTGGAAATAACGAGCCGCCTCTTCAGTATTCTTTTTTTTCATTTGGATGAGGCCAAGGTTATAATAATTTTTTGCCTCGGCTGGTTTTAGGCGTGCTGCTTCCCGGAAGTAGTATTCTGCACGGTCAAAATCTTCTCGGTTATAATAAATGGAACCAAGATGTCCATAGGCTAGTGCCGCCACATTTGAATTTGGTGATGCGAGTGCTGCTTTTTGAAATTCTTCGATGGCATCTGGAATTTTACCCTGCTTGAAATAACTAATGGCTAAATTATAACTCAAGATCGGGTCATTCGGGGCGAGGGATTGACCCTCTTTGTATGCTTCAATGGCTGCTTTTGGATCTCCAATTTCTTGGTATAGATTTCCTGTCAATAATGCGATACGAGAATCGTTTGGTGCGATTTCTTTAGCTTTTGCGGCTGCCTTTCTTGCCTCCTCAAACTTTCCCGAATGTTTAAAAGCAAGGGCCAAATTGTAATAAGCAAAATAATTTTTTTGATCATATTGAATTGCTTTTTCGAAACGTTCGATGGCACTAACGTATCTGCCTGCTTCATCGAACATTACGCCGAGTACTGTCAGTGCGATGGATTTATCTTGGTCCGTTCCTGGAGTATTTAAAAATTCCTCACAAACACGAAATGCTTTATTCACATAACGGTCATAATATGAATTCAGACAATTTGCCAAGGCTGGATTTATTGAATCTTTTGGAAGATAGGCTTTATCAAGTAAAAGTTCTAGAGATTTACGATCGACGGGTGCACCGGATAGTGTTTTTCCGATTTCTTCAGGATTTGTTTTTTTGTAATAGAGAAAATAATAAACACCTGCCGTACAAAGAACGGTGATTAAAATGATCAAGGTTGACCAAAATAGAAAACTTAATACAGGTTTGTTAGTCTCAGTTTTGGAAGCATAGTTCGATTCTTGTTCTTTTTCATCGAGCCTGCGAAGGTAAGGATCTTCCTTGTAATAACTTGGTTGTGAACTTTTCCGGTCATCTTCAAATCTAAATCTATTTTTTTGGATCGGATCCATGTTCACCTAGCTTTCCGTCGTTTGCTAAGATCTCTTTTTTGTAGAATGCATCTAACAAACCGTTGATGAAATGCGCAGATTCTTCTGTTTCAAACTCTTTGGTCAACTCAACCGCCTCACTGATTACCACGGGGCCAGCAAGGAAAGGCTCTTTTTGTAGACTTAAGATCGACAACCGAAGGATGCAGCGGTTCACAACAGAGATCCGCGATAGCTCCCAATTTTCGGAATACTTCTTAATGAGATTATCGATCGAATCGCGTTTTTCCACCACACCTTTCACAAGAAAGATGGCGTAATCCTTTTCTTCTTTCGTGATTTTTTTGTCATACCAGTCGAATTTCATCGCCCGGTTCGGATCAGTACCCACCAGATCGATCTGATACAGGCACATGAGGGCAAGCGATCTTCCTCTGTGTCTACTACTCATCCGATCTCTTGGAAGAGATTGGCCATTTCGATCGCCGTTGTCGCAGCTTCATAACCTTTATTGCCTGCCTTAGTTCCTGCTCGTTCCATGGCTTGTTCGATGGTTTCTGTCGTAATCACACCAAAAATCACAGGAATTTGGGAAGAAATCGAAAGGGCACCTACTTTGGCTGCCTCACCAGAGACCAAATCATAGTGGGAAGTCGCGCCACGTATGACAGCTCCCAGGCAAATGATAGAAGAGAAAGATAACTTTTTAGAATGAATTACTTTTGAAACGGTTCCAGGAAGCTCATAAGCACCTGGAACATAGATGACGGTGATATCGGATTCAGGAATCCCATGTTGTCGGAATGCATCGAGTGCTCCTTTGAGCAAACTCTCAGTGATAAACTCATTGAACTTGGAGACGATTACACAATGTTTTTGTCCCTTCCCGATTCGACTGCCTTCGATTTTAATTACTGCCATTTAGTTTCCATCTTCCAAACAAGGGGTTATTTCGCAAGACGAATGACAAGAGTGATCTTTCCGTCCGGATTCTCCACTACTTCAAAGCCGTCTTTCTGTAGGGCTTTTTTGGCACGATACAATGCTAAATTGACAACATTGTTTTTGTTCTGATCGGAATTTAGCCTTGGTAACATAATTGACCCTCTCTTCGTGAAGATCGGTTACTGAGCCTACCAATCTTAAATCGGTACTCGCTTTACAAAGTAGAATCATCTCCATGTTATGTCCTATACGCATGAAAAAGAAGAAAGTAAGCCCGAAAAAAAAGAAGAAAGCGGCACCGAAGCGAAAGCCTATCATCTATAGCGAAAAAGATTTTATTGTCAAACCTTCCTCTGTGCCGGGCATCGGAATGGGTCTTTTCACCAAACAAACACTTTATAAAGGTGATACGGTCGGATATTATATGGGGCGCATTATCTCTGATGACGATGCAGAATCACCGAAATACATAGATTCTAAATACCTACTTTGGATCTGCAAGGATTGGTGGATTTATGGAGAGGGGAAGGAATCGAACTACACCCGTTTTATCAATCACTCTGACAAACCGAATGCAGAACTCATAACATCTGTTCGATGGAAAACGGCAAGATTCAAAGTATTAAAAACAATTCCAGAAGGGAATGAAATTTTCTTTGATTATGGAAAAGACTACTGGGACAATGTAGACTTTAAACCGAAGTAGATCCTACCACAGAAAAGAAACACTTCGTGAAAACTTGGCACCGTTAGTGAGGAAATCTTCCAACTAACGTGGATTCATATCCACCTTCATTCTGCAATAAATCCAACCCACAAGAACCAAATCGGAAAGCCCAGTTGGCAAAAAAGTAAAAACTCTGCAGATAACAACCAAGGGAAACTGGCGAAAATTTGGAGGCAAGAAACAAAAATTCCAAATCCTAAAAGCAAATTACCTCCTTTCTGTTTCCGTAAGGATACACTGTAGAAAAAAATCGCAAGTGCCAGAACAAGTGAAATCATATGATTCGTTCCGACAATTAGACTCAATAAGAATACGATCGTATCTTCTGTCATAGGATAAGAATTTACAGGATAAACTAACCTCCCCAGAAGCAAGTCGAGAAGAACAAACAAAGGTAACAAAACCACTAAAAACAAAGCCGATGCAAATAAGGACAAACGCGATTGTCGTTGCTTCCAAGGAGGAGTTAAAACAAGAATCGATGGAATCAGAGCCAGAACTCCAAAGATCAAAATCTCATCAGCAATTTGTATGAGAGTTTTCCATTCTTGAATCCAGGACTTCAATAAAGAGATTTCGGGTGGAGGTGAGGGAACAAAGTAAGATAGTATATAATAAATTAAGAGTAGTATGCTCGCCATTAAAAACGAGGAGATTTTGCGCATGAATGTAAGTAACTTCGTTTGATCCATAAGAGAATGATTTGGAAAAAAGAGGAACATGGCGATAGAAAAATGAAAGGCTCCAAAAGAAGTATGAATCTATCTGTTTCTGGTATTCGAACGAACCGCTTCGGTTCCCGATGATTTCCTTAGGTTTTTTGTTTCGGACTAGACTTCGATTCTTTCGTAAACGGTGGTCCCCGATTTATTTATCTTGTTTAAAATGGTTTATGATTTTATATATGAACCTATCTTGAAAATCAGGTCTCTACTTTTTCTCATTCTCCTATACCAAATGATGTTCCTTGGATGTGAGAAATTGGAACTGAACAATGCTTGTGATCCACGCTCAAAATCCTATCAGGATTTATTGTTACTGCAGGCACTGAATCTAGAGAAGACCAAATATTGTCTCCTCAATCCTACCAATTCCGTACATAATGTCACCAATGCTATTTCCGTATCAACGCCACTCCTCGGTTATACTCTGAAAAATGGAACCACAGATAGCCTGACCGTGAACCTGCTCAGACAACCCTCTGCAAACGTTACCATACCCGTTTCTGTTTCAGATGCATCGCAGGCTTCCGTGTCCACTTCCTCGCTTACCTTTCTGCCGACCGATTGGAATCAACCACAAAGGATTACAATCTCAGGTCTCGATAACTTGAGTTATGGAGTCAATGGCAGTTTTGAATTGATATTTGGACCCTCTGTTAGTACTGATTCTTTTGCCAATGGCCTAACCCAGAGAAGTAATCCCATATCCAATCGGGACCATCGTAAATTGATCTTCCAATCCAATAGCTCCACCAATGGGAATATTGGCGGTATCTCTGGAGCAGATGCGATTTGTAATTCTGATTCTGCAAAACCGGCGAATTCGGGAACCTATAAGGCGATGATTAGCCATACAGCGATTCGCATTGCTTCTGTTACCGCCGATGCTGGAGACGGCCAAATCGATTGGGTATTGGCACCGAATCAGCTGTATACGCGCCCAAATGGGCTAGTCATCCTGACTACGAACTCAGCTTCCATCTATGTATTCGGACCTAATTTTACGAACTCCATTGGAACAAACGGGAACTCTATTTGGACCGGATTGAATGCGGACTGGACTACAGTGGGAGGATGCGGAGGGAATTGGATCGATGGTACTGGTGGACCTTTTGGAAGATATGGAGTAGCCAATAGCACGTCCAATTCGTCCATCAATGGGGGAAACTTAGCCTGCAACAATACTTCGAATCTTTTCTGTGTCCAACAGTAGCGAATCTTTACAAAAGGTTAGAGCGAGTTCCCTTTTCATCAAAGGCAGAAGGATGGTATTTTTCCATACGTTCCATTTCTTCCCCATAACGAATGATCGATTCACCCAGGCGGAAAGGCCCCTCGGCTTTGTCTCTGTGGACAAAACTGCAGACTAAAAAATTCAAAACAAAAGATGAAATTGCAAAAACCAAAGGGATACGAACGAATCGTCTCATAGAAATCCTCCCAGGCATTGCCATCGTCCCAAAGTCGGTTTTAGACTGCAAGTCAAATTAGAATCATTCTAGTCTATAAAAAATCCGAAATCTGGATATCGGGAAAAATATTGTGTTCGGATTCGATGGCAGACAATCTTTCCTCATCAATTTGTCCGGTCGTTAACATTTCTTTTAAATGCATGTAAATGTTCGTATGAACATTGGTTCTACGAACTGCGTAGTCGACCATCGTTCCCGTCTTCATAATGAATGCCCAGTCTGAACTTTGCAGTAACAGGAGCTCTCTTCCCATTTGTTTGAGGACTCGCACTATGAGTGGATCTTTATTGTCTTTGTACTGATGAGCCTTTTCATGCATATCGATAGACAGTGCAAAAATATGTTCGTAAATCCATTCATTCGTTCCATTCAGCCAGACGTCACCATATCCGTCCTCACCCCAACTTGACATCTTCATTTTCACAGACTGCACGCGAGGAAGTAACCTGGTTACTTCTAACGGGAAAGCAGGTTTGATCGTAGATTGGTCAAAGTGCATTTTTTTAAACAAAAATTCGATAAATTGAGGTCCTTCATACCACCAGTGCCCATATAACTCCGCATCGTAAGGAGAGACAATGATGGCTGGCTGTTTGTTTTGTGCATAAAGCCACTCCGCTTGTACGATACGATTTCGCAAAAAGTCTTCCGCATGAGAAGCACATGCTTCCATCGCCCAGTCCGGATGATAGTATTCCTTATAGGAGGACCTTCCTGTGATACGATAATACTTCATTCCTGTATTTATACGAATCCCATTCGAATTTAAGTAAGGCTTTATATAATCATATTCTAAATCGTGTCCAATGTCTCGATAATACTCTCTGTATCGAAAATCACCAGGATATCCGTCAATGGCACTCCACACTTGACGAGAACTTTCAGGATCCCGACCAAAGGCAAAAATACCATGCCCAACTTCTACCGGAGCATACACGCCAAACATTGGCCTTGGAACCGAGTGAGTGACACCGTGAGTATCGACAAAAAAATATCTAAAACCTTCTGCATCCAGAGCATCTTCAATCCCTGGGTGAAAGCCAGATTCAGAGAGCCAAATTCCCTTCGGATCTCGACCCCAAATTCTTCGAAAGGTCCGCCTACCGTTCCTTAGCTGGGACCGAACGATACTTGGTTCAGATTCATAAAAAGGTAAAAATCCATGCGTGGCAGGACTTGTTACGATTTCCAGATTTCCTGATTCAAGAAATGGTAGAAGTTGTTTTGTCAAATCACCATTCGTTTCTTCAAAGATTTCTAATGTATTTTGAAAATGTTCAAGGTAACGAAAAGATAAATAATTTAGATGCGGATCGTATATAGTTCGTTTGGTTTCTTCTTTTGCCAGACGAATCAAGTTCTGAATGTAGTCCCGAAATTTGTTTTGTAAATACTCATCCACGAGCATCGATGACAAGGATGGAGTGAATGACATCGTAATCTTAAAAGGAACATTTTCTTTCTTAAGATTTTTAAAAACCCGAATGAGAGGGATATAGGTTTCGAGAATGGCCTCATTCAACCAGTTTTCTTCGATGAAAGGTTTTTCATAACCCGGATGCCGGACGTACGGCAAGTGGGCATGCAACATCATTACTAAATAACCATGAGGTTGGTTCATTTTTTTGATTCCTTGATAAAATTCCCAGAACTCATCCGAGAAGAAGTGATTGAGGATCCATCGAATGAACCTGAAAAGATTTCTGGATCATAAATCCCATCTTTTTCAGGATCAAAAGAATCTGTAAATTTCCATTCGCCAGCTGTTGTCTTTTTTACCCATCCGAGTTCTATCCACCTCGGATGAATCCAATCTCCGTCTAACGAAAAAGACTCTACTCCGGGTGGAAGATCTCCGTCACCCGTTTCTAAAAATAGTCTTAGATTACCAAAATAATTTGCATACAGATACGCTCGCAGTTGTTTCACAGGACTTGAAAAATTACAAAAGTAAGATCTGGTCATCGGTGCCAGGTCATACCAGGAAGTTTCCGGTTTTCCGATGTGATTGATATAATCTACTTTTAATTTGAATTGAATTTCGGAAGGATCATTGGCACCCATCTCTTTGAGAACATGATTAAAATGATCAGGATGAATTTTCCAAAAGACATAGGCCTGAAAGGGATTGCGTGCCAGAATTTTTACTAGGTCACGGTCTACGGAATGCGCAGGTCGAAGGTAATTCGGATCTTCGTAAATTTTAGTAACCGTTGGAGTGAGATCCCTTTCGACCTTAACCACAGTTTTTTTCTTTGCTGCAGTCTTCTTTTTCGGGGCAGTTTTTTTTATTTCTTTTTCAGCCATGAGTCGAGAATCCTCGGTTTCAGAAGAAACCTTACATCTAGAATTTCATAACTAAGAAAGGGATCATCAATTCTTTTTTATTTGACTCTATTTTTTTTCTGAAACAATCTAAGATTTAACACAAAAGTAAGGAAGCTATGAAAATAAAATACACTTGGAAACACTTAGATCGATCCGAAGCGGCTGAAGAGTATAGCAATGAGAAGTTAGAAAGAGTCACGAAATTTGTGCAAAAGGTCATATCCTGTGATGTTACATTTGAGAGCATCCACGGCGAAATCCATGCCAATCTGAACCTAAATGCGGACGGGAATCATTTTAATGCACATAACCAAAATAAGGATATCTATGTTTGTATCGATGGATTAGAAGATAAAATTCTTTCCCAAGTGAGCAAATTGCACGATAAAAAAAGTCACCATTAAAAATGTTCCATAAATCAGATGAGGCGATTCACTCACTTTCCGTCGGTGAGTTCGAAAAAGCGAAATCGTTGTACTCTGTACTTCTGGACAAGGACCCTGATGACCTAGACAACATTAGCGGTTATTTTGTCGCGAGTTTTTGGGACAATCGCCTTGATCTTGTTTTACGGACGCGAGAGGGAAAGGAAAGAGGAAAACTCCTCCTCGAGTACTTTTCCGTTTTTGAATTAGAATCAAAAAAAAGAAATATCCAGCAGACCATTGCTTATTCCACAGGACTTCGGTGTATTTTAGAAGAAGCATCGAGTCATCTCAAACTCGCCTATCGATGGGAAGGTGCCAATGCTTTGGATACCGACTCTTTGACGGAACTGGCAATTTGTCTCATTAAAATCGGAGATTACAAAACAGCATTGGAGATCCTTCCTTTTTCCGAAGGTGGATCACGGATCTCCCCCCATATTCAATTTTATTTAGCAGAAGCTTATTGCATGGTTGGAAGGGAAAAAGAAGGAAAAGAAATCTACCTTTCTGCCTTCCTAGAAGACCCGGGGCTCTTTCCATATGAACTTGTCTCTTATCCTCCCCTTCGGGCATTGATCGACGAAGCAAAGTCCACAGTGAAAGAGGAAGAAATTTGCGAATATGTTCCTGTCCTTGCCTGGAAGAAAAAGCTTTTTCTCTCAGAAAAAATGGCCTCTCCTGAGGAAGTGAAGGTTTGGCAAAAAGAACTCAATCGATTGCAAGAAGCAAGAAAGAGAGGCAGTGGCAATGAATTTAAAGTTAGATGCCGGATGGAACAATATGCCTTCGCCATTATAGAAAAGGCACCACAAAATCTCTTTCGCGATGCCATTCTTCAGGCAAAAAATATCCTCAGCGAATTTTAGTTTTCTGCTTCGTTGATCAGGAAGTGAACTTCATTGGCTGCACTTCCTCTCCCTGTTTTTTGGTAATAGAGTTCCAGTTCGCGTAATCCATCAATCGATCCTGGCTCTTTTTTAATGTGGTCAATCAGAAGTCGTCGTTGGTAATTCTCACTCAAATCGATGCTCGCAGGCTCATTCAAGTAGGAAGTATTCTCAAGCACAACTCCAGCTGATTCGTTGAGAGTGGATTCGTTTTTATTTAGACGCGATACCGTAACAAACGCTAAGGTAACAACCATTACAGCAGAAAATGAATATTGTAGGTTTCGATTTTCGAAAAGATTTCGCAAAGTAGAGAAGGTTTCGGCTGGTTGTTCGATTTTTTCGTTTTCGAGAAGGTTCATGAGCCGTTTGTCAAAATCATCTGACATACGAGGAAGAATGGTTTCCTCTTTTTTCCTTTTTTCGGAAAACATACTGCAAAGGCAGTTCTCTATGACCACAGATTCTCGTGATTCTGTAAAAAGTTGTGGGTATCTAGCTCGTAGCCAAGTTGTTATATTCATTGTCTCTACTTTTCGAAAAATCCTTCACCCTTGTCATCTTTCTGGATGAGATGTTTCAAAAACTCCTTCGCCTTAAAAAGCCTGCTCTTGACGGTGCCTACATTGCATTCCATGATTTCCGCAATCTCATTGTAAGAGAGATTTTCGAAATATCTAAGCTCTAGAACTTGTTTGTAAGAATCTTCAAGAAGCGCGATCTTATCCATTAGATATCTCGACTCCTCAGAAAGTTCGAGTTTTTTTTCATAACCCTCTCTTTCATCTACAAACTGGTTGTCTCCGGTATCATCCATTGGCTTTTCTCGGCCGCGTTTTTTCTTAGCGAGTAAGTCTTTGGATTTATTGACGACAATCCGATAGAGCCAGGTATAAACACCCGCTTCCGCTCTAAAGTTTTTGATGGATTTATAACCAGAAATGAGAGCGTCTTGGACAATGTCTTCGGCATCATCGGAGTCCTTGACCATCGAGACGGCTTTTCGGAACAACCGTTCGCGAAAAGGAGAAACCAGAGTCATATAGGCCGTGGGATCTCCAGCCTTTATCTTTTGGAGGAGGATTTTTTCCTTCTCCCGCAAAGTCATGTTTTTGCCTTCAAGGGGGCGTGGCATCAGGACAACGATGTTAGAAGCTGAAAAAAGTTCAATGTTTTTAGAACGAATCTGGCCCTAGATTCGATGAAACATTTTTTCCAAATCTTGCCTGGAAAGCTTGATCAGAGTCGGTCGGCCATGGGGGCAGAGGGATGGATTCTCGCAGTAGGAAAGTCTTTGTAAAAGTTCTGCTATGATATGGTCCGATACCATATCTCCTTTTTTGATGGCAGAACGACAAGCCACACACTTTGCGATTTCGTCGTACATTTCTTTGGATTCTAAATGTTTAGTCCTTCGTCTTTCTAAAAAATCGAGTATCGTTTCCTTCTCTTTTCCCGGATCGATGTAACTTGGCACTTCTCTGACAAGGATTGTACCCCCGGAGAATGGTTCTATCAGGATACCGATTTCAGCCAATGCATCTGCTTTCTTTAAAGTCTCCTCAGCCTCTTCGATCGTCATTTCAATACGAATGGGCGTTAAAAGGACTTGCGTTTTATAAGCCTTGTCCTTTAAATCGCGCAAAACTTCTTCATATCGAATCCGTTCGTGAGCAGTATGTTGGTCGATGATGTACAAACCATCTTCTGCCTCAGCGAGGATAAATGTTTCAAAAATGATTCCATAGTGTTTTTTAGGAACAAAAGCATGGTGTTTTGTTGGGGACTCACCTAACAGATTCAAATTGATGCCCGGAGAAATACCCGAAAGTGAAAAATGTTCTCTGTAAGGAAGAGTTTGGGCAAGTCCCAAAGAGACCTCCTCTCCTTTCGATTCCTCATTTCCCACATAGGGAATCGGCATCGAGAGACGCCTTCTCATTTCTAAAAATTCGACGGGAGTAGATGTTCGAAGTACGTTTTGTATCCCTTGAAATAAGAGTCCAGAAATGGTTTCTTCGGATAAAAAACGGATCTCTTTTTTTTGAGGATGGACGTTCACATCCACAAAGTTAGACGGCAACGTAAAAAACAAAAATGCATACGGGAATGCACCTGAAGGCAATAACTCACCATAACATCTTTTTAGGATTTGCGCACTGAATTTTAATTCTACAGATCTGCGATTGACAAAAAAATACTGACCCGTGCGCGATGATTTGTAAAAATCAGGATGGGAGATCCAGCCCGAAAGCAAAATTCCATTTCGCTCTACAGAAACAGGCAAAAGATGATCTCGAAGATTTTCACCATACAAAGAAAGGATTCTTTCCAAAGGAGGTTCAGGTCGCACGTTTACAATTTCCTTCCCGTTTTGCACATAACGAAAACTAACGGTCGGTTCTGAGAGTGCCATGATTTGGAATCTGGTCCTATTTTTTTTCTCTTCCCCTAACTCCGTTTTTAAAAATTTACGACGGACGGGAGTGTTATAAAACAAATCTGTAATTTCGATTCTCGTTCCCTGAAAATGAGGGACTTCCTTTTCTTCTACGATTTTCCCTTCTTCAGCTTTGATTTCGTAAGCGACTCGCTGTCCTTCGGTTCCGCCTGCGATCGAAATCTTGGATACGGAAGCAATCGAGGCGAGTGCCTCCCCGCGAAACCCAAATGTGAAGATATGTTCTAAATCCTGGAATTTTCCAATTTTTGAAGTCGCATACCTTTTGATGGATAAGGGTAAATCTTCTCTTGCCATCCCTGTTCCGTTATCGGAAATCAAGATGCGGCCAAGCCCTGCACTCTCGGTGGACACTTCGATCTTTGTCGCCTGTGCATCGAGAGAGTTTTCGATGAGCTCTTTGAGGATGGAATGAGCGGACTCAATGACTTCCCCCGCGGCGATCTGGTTGATCAATTCGGGGGGAAGAGTGTGTATGATGCCCATTGGGCTAGCTTTCTGGGACGAAGGTTTCGTTCCTAGAAAAAATTAGCAGTTTTGGCAGCGTCCGAGCACGGTAATATCAATTCTGTCTACTTTGAACCCCAGTTCGTCAAAATTAACGTCCTCGGTGTTCAAAGAAAGATTCGGAACATCGTAAACATTTCCACATTTTCTGCAGATGAGATGAGAGTGGTTTTCTAAAAAAGCATCGTAACGAATCGAATCAGATTCGATATTGAGCTTATTGACCAAACCATGCTCCACGAGATACTCGAGTGAATTGTATACAGTCGCGAAACTGATTCGATCCGCTTTCTCTTTCACGGATTCAAAAACCATTTTTGCAGTTGGATGGTCTTTTCTCGCGGTCAAATCTTGGAAAATTAAATCTCTGTGTTTTGTAAGTGTTTTCATCAACGTCTTCTACCCTTTCTTTTATTATGGCACCTTTGTTAGAACCTGGCAAATTGATTTTCATAATTATTCTGATTCTAGAGATTGATATTTATCAATGCAGGAGGTCCTAGTGACCCTACAACCAAATGTTTTTAAAGCGGCACTTTCTCATTGGGCAAGTGGTGTTTCCGTGATCTGTTACCGTTCCGAAACAAAAGCCGGGGGGATTACAGTTTCTAGTTTTACTTCCGTTTCCCTTGAGCCACCTCTCGTACTTTTCTGTTTGGCGAAAGGTAGCCAAGCAAAAATGGAAATTGAATCTTCCAAAGCTTTTTCCGTGAATATTCTCTCTTCTAAACAAAAACAAATTTCCGCTGATTTTGCTTCTGGTTCTCTGGACAAAGAGGAAGTTCTAAAGAGTTTACAACCTACATTTGGAAAAACGGGTTCGCCTTTATTACCCGGCGCTGTTGCGAATATAGAATGTAAACTATTCCAATTGATGGATGCAGGTGACCATCACATTGTGATCGGACTTGTTGAGGATGCATTCGTCACAGAAGGTAACCCTCTACTCTACTTTAATCGAAATTATCACGATATTGCATAAGGAATGAATGAATGGAAAAAGACCAAGTTACACTGACAGATGCCAAAGAACATGGATTAACTGAAGGTGAATTCGATGAGATTCATAAAATATTGGGGCGCGTGCCGAATTCCACAGAACTCGGAATTTTTTCTGCCATGTGGTCAGAACATTGCTCTTACAAGAACTCAATCTTACAGCTAAAAACTCTCCCTACAAAATCCGATAAACTCCTAGCACAAGCGGGAGAAGAAAACGCTGGTGCGATGGACATCGGAGATAACTTAGCGGTGGTATTCAAAATTGAAAGCCACAATCACCCTACTGCTGTTGAACCTTACCAAGGTGCCGCTACTGGCGTTGGCGGGATTATGCGTGATATTTTTACTATGGGAGCTCGGCCAATTACCTCTCTCAACTCATTAAGGTTTGGTGAGCCTAGCGAAAAAAGAAATAAATACCTATTGACCCGAGCCGTAAAAGGAATTGGAGATTACGGAAATTCGTTGGGAATCGCCGTAGGTGGTGGTGAATTGTTCCTCCATCCAACGTTCACAAAAAACCCACTCGTCAATGCGATGACAGTGGGTATCGCCAAACATGATGAAATGGCTTCTGCATCTACCAAAGGACAAGTCGGAAATAAAGTTTATATCGTTGGAGCCACTACTGGAAGAGATGGAATTCACGGTGCCAGTTTCGCATCCAAGGATTTATCGAAAGAATCAGAAGAAAAAAGATCTGCTGTCCAAGTGGGAGATCCCTTTATGGAAAAACTTCTAATGGAAGCATCCTTAGAAGCGATTCAAAAAAAGGTTCTAGTCGGTATCCAAGATATGGGCGCTGCAGGTATTTCTTGTGCCACCTCAGAAATGAGCGCCAAAGGGAAAACTGGCATGGACGTGGATCTCGACAAAGTTCCGTTACGTGAAACGGGAATGAATGCTTATGAAATTATGCTTTCCGAATCCCAA
>Ga0209277_10001004_pt1 | contig 14073 bp, 8 predicted proteins | sample JI81AbrownDNA_FD_187503 | JGI IMG/M metagenome (GOLD analysis project Ga0209277, IMG submission 187503) | Wastewater effluent complex algal communities from Wisconsin, to seasonally profile nutrient transformation and Carbon sequestration -... | ecosystem: Engineered > WWTP > Effluent > Algae... | reverse complement strand
GTCATGCGGAACAAAGTACGTGTACTGCCACGCATTGCCTTCTACAAATCCAGGTCCCAGCCAGGCCACATCACCGAACGGTGAAAATTTGGCCCACGACCCATCGCGATTTTTTCTGCGCATGAAGCCCACAGACTTATCGAACACATTCCGATAGTTGTAGGCACGCTTCATAAATTCCTTGTAATCCTTTTGCTTGCCAAGGGCAAGCGCCATTTGCGCTACCGTCCAGTCATCATAGGCATACGCAAGCGTATTTGAAACCGGGCCAGCATCATCGGGAACATAGCCCAGCTTGATATAGTCGTTGAGGAAGTGATTGCCAACATACCCCCCGGCATCGTGCGCTCGCCCTGGCTCGCGTTGAATCTTGGTGATGGCTTCATACATTTTATTGACGTCATAATTCCGGATTCCTTTGTGATAGGCATTCGTGAGCAGTGATATCTCATGCGAGGCAACCATAATTCCGGAATATTCAATACCGGTTGGTCCGCGCGGTAGCCAGCCGCCTTTGTTGTAAATCTCCAGCATGCTGTTCACCCAATTGTTTGCCAGCTCAGGTGTAGCCAATGACCAGAGTTGATTCAGATTCCAGAACGAGATCCAAAATCCGTCAGAGCCATAGATCGGTTTACCATCGGCCATGGTTTGCTCCTTCTCATACATATCAATGTACTTGCCGTTAACATCATTGTAGGTTGAGCGTGCTGAATATGCGCGATACATATTCGTGTAGAATTTGGTCTTGAGTGTTTCATCGGTGGTTTGTACGTCAATGGTGGATAAGAGTTTGTTCCACTCATCCTTACTGTCTTTTACCACCTGATCAAAATTCCAGTTATAGCTATTGAGCTCTGTTTCAAGATTCAGTCTTGCCTGCGCGGTACTCACATACGAGATTCCGGTTTGAACCATGATCTGTTCACCAGCCTTTGTTTTGAAATTCAGGAATGCTCCTATGTCGCGATGCTCAAAGCCACTGCCGACCAGATTCGTGTTGCGGAAAATATCTTCCTGTACCCAGCCGTTCATGGATTCAAACGGTTTGCTGAAGCGCATCACAAAGTTTACAACAAACTCATTGTAGTTTGCCTTTCGCAACGACTGCTGATACACAAATCCTTCAATCTCTGTATCGGAAATTTTCGCAATCACGGCCCAGGATATCTCGTAGCCATATTCGGTTGGGATCAGTAAGTCAACCAAGATTCGGGCAGAATCACTTTGTGGAAAAGTGTAGCGGTGAAATCCGGTTCGCGGAGTTGTAGTCAGCTCAGCTTTAATGCTATGATCATCCAGCATAACGGAATAATAACCTGCTTCACCCTTTTCTGTTTCATGCCGGAACCTGGATCGGTAACCACCATCTGGATTGCGTTCAGTACCCGGTTGAGTCTCAAGTTTACCAACCGTTGGCATCACCAGCACTCCGCCCATGGTCCAGTCGTGGATATGACTAAACCCGGCAATGCTAGTAAGCTCATATTCATAACCAGCCTTCCAGCCCTGCTCCTGGTTATCCGGACTTAGCTTCACCATTCCAAAAGGTCGCGCGGGACCGGGAAATTGTTCCCACCGCGAGTTATGCGTTCCGATTAATGTATTCACATAATCAACCGGCCGCTTCTGTGCCGAGGCGGGTACGACTATGATCATTAATAGTATGTATGCAAGTTTTTTCATAGTTGTTACTTTTTAGAATCCGCAGTTGGTTCTTCCGTCATTACCGTTTCACCGTTGGTTGCATCAAGCGTGTAATATTTGTCTTTATACTTAACGTGATAGAGTTTCCCCTTAAAATTCCAGTCTTTGTTTTGCTTCAGCGTTACGCCATCCACCGTTGGATAGAATCCAAAGAAGTTTTTAAGCATCACTTGTGACATCGCAATACCGGAAGATGACTCACGATTATGCCAACCGCGTTTAGCGATGCGCACCTTTGCATTTTTATCCCATTTGTTATCGCCCCAGAGCTCGTGTGCCTGCGCCCAGATTCCTTCATCCGTTACGGGCTCTATCGCATGGTAAAAGTTTAGGGCCTTATCAGGATAGCCAAGTTGCACCAATGCGTCCATCGTGCCGGCAGGCCAGCCATCAAATGCACCAAGCGGCCCATGATCGGGTCGGTCAGAATCTTTTGCAGCAACATCATCTATCGATTGGGCACGCATCCAGTTATCGGTAATCAGCTCACGGTATGCAAACGCCATCATCTCGTCTTTAATGTTTGGCGGAATATCATTGGGTAGATAGCGTCCTAAGAACATAAAATCAAGGCAATGGCGCACTTCAATCTTCCGGCCATCGGGATATAAACTATTCCATACGCCATTGCCTGCATAAAGCTTTAGTAGATTCTGGATCATTTCTGCAGCTTCTTTATTCAATTCAGCAGCGCGAGCAGTATTGCCTGTCTGTTCATGGAATGCTGCTGTTTCGCGCATCATCCAGATGTAACCTGCATTGAATGATGGAACGATGTGTTTGTAGGTTGGCACACACTCTAATAGATTCCATTCATCGGCACCAAAATCAGCAAGCTTGTAGGCAGCATCCATATTCTTAGTTGAATCATAGATCGAAAGCTTTTTCCAGTTCAACGCGTAGTCTTCCAGATGTTGGAGTACAGTTTTGCCCTCAATTTCTTTTTTCAAAAACTCAGTATCACCGGAGATCGTCAGGTAAGCCCGCATCATTTGGAACAATGCCCAGTAGTTTGCTGAGTACCCATTTCCTGCTCCACCTCCATTAAAATTATCCTGACCAAAGTGCTTATTTGGATCAATGCTTACCCACGATGTCAAATGATCTTTCATCATTTCAGGATCCACTACTGCCCAAAGCGTTGACCATTCTGTTATATCCCAGAAGAACGTAATCGATGCACCCCAGCGCGGCCCGCCTGTAAGAAACACTTTATCATGTTGCGGAAGATTGGTATTCATCAGGTACAGCATCGTTAACGGGCCGGTGTAGTAAACTTTGTTGGCCAGCGAATCACTTGATTCGAGAATTGGGAATGCTCCCGACAATACAGCATTGTTTGGCTTGAAGATCTCCTGCCATTTTTCTTCCCATTCAGTTTGTACGTTTGTCCAGGTTTCATCAAAATCACTCGCTACCTGCATGAGTGTTTGAGAAACTGTATTCTCATTATCGTCCCATGTCATCGCGAAACGAATTGTTTTTGTTTCGTTATTGTCGAGCGAAAATTTCCAGGAAGAAGTTCCTCCGGAATTATAGGATACAAGGCTATCGGGTTGAGTTACTACTGCATACCCCGAAACTGCTTTTGTTTCAGTATCAGAAATGATGAGTTGATTAGCCGACAAGGTGGTTTTATACTTTTTACTGGTCAGCACATCTTTATCGGAAGGCCAGGTTGCTTTCTTAACTGTTTTTGTTGGACGGCCATTGATGAGTTCTTCCACCATCTTCTCATCGCTGTTCTTACCTGTTCCGATATAGTCGCGCATGTTTTCAATAACATCATCCCGTTTGGTAACCTGACCCTCCAGGGTTGGATACGGATACCACCACTGCCATTCCTGGTTTGGATACTGACTGATAAATCCAATGTGATCGATAGTTACGTTGTACTCCTGCTTCGTACCGCTTGTATTTTTAAGTGTTACCTCCCAGAGGATTATATTTTTATCAACAACCATTCGGGTCGCGCTGTTGATTTCTACATCCTTGCGTACTGATCTTCGTAAGGCCTGATACGGCTGCCACCGGAAGTGCGTTACAAGTGGCGTTTCACCATTCACTTTCAAAGTGCCCGTGTGATATCCGCCAGAATAAGGTGCAGATGCAAACCAGCTTAAGGAAGTCATGTCCTTATTAGTAAGAGCCTGTGCCCGGAAATTTCTGAGGGAAGGCTCCATGTCTACCGTATCAATAGAAACCCATTTACCGGAAAGACTTTCCAGCGAAGGAATATTTTTTGAAAGATCGGTTGTTTGAGACTCTGGCGATTTGCAGGAAATGACCACAAAACCAAAAACTGCAAGTAGTATGAATTTATTTCTCATGTTGATCGTGTAGTTTTTGAACTGCAAAAGCATACGCACCCAAAGATGTTGCCTCGCTTCCATTCAATTTTGACAATGCAATACCGGTTCGCTGAAGGGCATCATACTGCAGGGTTTTATGGGTTCCAGGGATGGATATTGTTTTCATTTCACCGCGCGCAAATTCATCAAACACCGTGGAATCCTCGAGGTTAAAAACTTTAACAGAAAGACGATTAATTTCTTCACGTCTTAAATTTTCGATCGGTCGATTTACCTCCTCAAACATGGAAGGCGCAAACAGATCCCAGCTGGCTGATAGTCCGCCACCAATAACTACGATACCATCAATAAGCGTAAGCACATTCGCGATAGAGGCTCCTAAGGACCGGCCATACTGCATAAATGAGGTTTTAGCCGCACTGGAATTTCCATCCTTCAGTCCTTTCGCGATTTCGTAAATGTCTTTTGGCATCAGTTTGCTGCTGAAGGGCAAGCCTGCCTCTTCTGCATACACACGCTGGATGGCCCGTGTACTTACACTTTCTTCAGCATTCCAGTTTTGATTCACTGCACTTAACGTATTATGAATCTCTGCACCGCATGAATTATCACCGGTTATCAGTTGACCGTTTGTTACAATGCCACATCCAAAGCCAGTTCCGAGTGTTATGCCAATCAGGTTATGAAATTGTTTTTTACTGCCAGCCTGTACCAAAAGTTGATTGAGTGCTGGTAAGTATCCTGCATGTACAAACCCGGATGCAAACAGATTTCCATCGTTGTTAATAAATACCGGAACGTTGAAATGAGACTCCAGCATCGGACCAAGCGCTATGCCTCCGTTAAATGCTTTGAAGTTTGGCAGATCTTCAATAATTCCAAGCTCATAGTTCGCTGGGCCCGGAAATGCAAAGCTGATGGCATCAAAATTTCCAACTTGTTGAGCCAATTGCTCAAAGCCTGAGATGATTGTGAATAAACATCGTTCCAGGTTATCCGCATTGGAAGATAATGTAATAGACTCACCGACTTCCTTGTAATCTCTAAGCGCAGAAAATACAAAGTTAGTACCGCCTGCATCAAGCGTAAGAACGGTAGCTGTACGTGGTTCGCGCATAGCGTCCTACCGATTAGTGTTTGGTCCAGTATTTTTCTATTTCTTCGAGTGTCTTACCCTTTGTTTCAGGGATCATCTTGTAGGTGAAGAATAACAGAAAAATAGAATTTGCTCCAAAGATCCAAAACGTAACAGCTCCCCCCACTTCCTTTAGCAGGATGGGCGTTAATTGTGTAATGAGTACAACACCAATCCAAAGCGTAAGTGTTGCAATGGACATCGCGATGCCCCGGGTTTTGGTAGGAAAAATTTCCGACATGATCACCCATGGAATTGGACCTAACGAGCATCCGAAACTTGCAATAAACCCAAGAATGAAAATCAATAACAATGGACCTGAGCTGAGTCCAAAATAGAAAACCGTACCCACACCGATCAGACAAACAGCCATGCCGGTTACTCCACCAAGTAATAGCTTTCTTCTGCCGAGCTTATCGATGTATTTGATTGCTACAAATGTGAAGAGCGTATTGGTAACACCAATGATAACCGTTTGCAGTAAGGCCGAGTCGGTTCCAAATCCAACACTTTTAAAAATTTCCGGTGCATAGTAAATAATTGCGTTGATACCGGTGATCTGCGAGAATAACGCGAGGAACACGCCAATAATCATAGCTGTACGTAAACCGGGTGCAAACAATTCACCGATGGTTCCCTTTTCTTCATGCAATGTGTTTTTGATGTCAGCCATTACTAAGCCGGCTGCGACTTTACCGTTTACCTTTTCGAGTATTTTCAGCGCTTCGCCTTCACGATTTTTGCTGGCCAGCCAACGCGGACTTTCAGGTACAAAGAACAGAGTAATCAGGAATAAGGCAGACGGAATAATACCCGAACCAAGCATGTAGCGCCAGCCCATGTCGATATTCCATTGTTCTGTTCCGGAACCTGCAATCAAAAGATTAACAAAGTAGATGATGTTAATACCCAGTACGATCGCCAACTGGTAAAGCGTAACCAGCATACCTCGTTTATCGGCCGGAGCAATTTCAGAAATGTAAAGCGGTGACAACATGGAAGCCGCACCTATGCCAATACCTCCAATAATCCGGGCAACTACAAATTGATTAAGTGTTGTGGGAATCGCAGCACCGATAGCAGAAATGGCAAACAGGATTGCTGTGATAATCAGAATCTTCTTTCTTCCGAATTTATCGCTCATATAACCGGCACCCATCGCACCAATCACACAACCCCAAATAGCACTGGAAGCAGCCCAGCCGGTCATGGCCGGTGAAAGTTGAAACTTGGTTTCAATAAATCCGATTGCACCGGCAATCACAGCCGTATCGTATCCAAACAACAAACCGCCAAAGGCAGCGATAGCTGAAATGAAATAAACAAACTTCATGTTTGTACCCTGGTTTGTCATAGTCTAGATTCTTACGTATGCTTTAATAACTCCGATTTCTTTTCCCTCACTTAATCCTGCAGGACGGATTGAATACTCTTTTATACTGGCAGGAATGATAAATGCTTCTGCATAGTTTACCGAAAAAGGTTCAAACGAGACCGCAGGACTTTCAACCATCGCCTGCTGCCCTTCTATCAGCATCAATACATGAACTCCGTCATTTGTCTGATGTGTTACAACACCTGACTGCCAGTATCTTCTGGTTTCAATAAATTGAAGTTGGTGAAGGCCAGTTTGCTCCTCTTTCCAATTATCTCCAGCCGCTAAGGTTTGTATGTTATTGATCAGGTTGTTCTTAGTCCACTCCGGTTGACGATCCCACTGAATTACTTCGGCACCGCGCTCGATGTTGATTGGTCTTGGTTTTCCATCCAATCCAACACGGCCCCAATCCCACAGTTTGAATGTAAAAATGTAGGGTGTTGCACTGATCTCGAGAACCATACAGCCCGATGCAGAGCAATGAACAGTTCCGGCAGGAATTAGAAAATGGTCATGTTTCTTTGCAGGCCATTTCTCAGCATACTTATCTGCATCAAATGTAACACCATTCGATTGTGCCTTTGTTAGATCACGTATCATGGCTTTGCCATCAACGTTTTCTTTTAAGCCGAGATAAACGGTAGCATCATCGGTGGCATCGAGAATGTAATAGCTTTCGTCCTGGGTGTACGTCATCCCGAATTCATTCTTAATGTATTCGGTAAGCGGGTGAACTTGCAGACTTAAATTTCCGCCCCCAATTGTATCGAGGAAGTCGAAGCGAATCGGAAACTCATCACCAAATACTTTCTGCACGCTCTTGCCTAATAACTCTTGCGGCTTCGCAAAAACGAGGTTAATGGATGGTATTTCAAATTTTATCCCGTTGAACTCCAGCAATAAACTATTCTCTTCCGGAACACAATTAAAACACCAGGCAAAATTAGATGCGGTAGGATCAAGATTGAATTTCTCTTTCATCCATTGTCCGCCCCACGGGCCGGGATCGAAAAAAGGAACAACACTAAAAGGTTGTTTCACCGCCTGCTCCATGCCTTGATTAAACATAGCAGCTGTAATCATTTTAGGAGTAGCCCTGTCATTTGTGTCGAGCATGTAATCCCACTTCGGCATCAACGTCTTCTTCAGATTATCGCATAATCTCCAGTCAAGAAAATAGCCACGCTTGTATTGAGTTTCAAAGGAATCATCATAGTTTGACAAACCAATGTTGGCCACTTCATGCTTACGCATGCGCAGTTGGATTTCCCAACGGGCCATGTCGGCATACACGAGCAAGTCAGGTTTCTCAGCGAGTAAGGATGCACCTACACCCACCACAAAGGTGAGTTGTTTACTGGCAGTCAGTGATTTCTGAATTTGTGATAATAATGCTGGATCGAAAAGATCGGATAGCGCAAGCTGGGTAATCACGCCAAAGATCCGATCATCCGTTACATCGGGATGCGTTAACGAGCGGATTTCCAGAGCGGTTTTTAATACTGTTGAAGACTCAATTATTTGTGCATGAGTAAATGCTGCTTTAATCCACCGAATGATATCATCAACAAAAACACCCTGGTAACACTCAATGGCAACAACCTTAGCGCCTCTTTTTTGAATTGTATTGGATAACTCGTTTTGAATAGCAGACCAGCCTGTATAACATGTGTCAGCAGTATTTACTTTTATTGAAGGAAACTTAGTGAAGGACATTATTTATCTAAAGAAATTAATACGGATCGTTTTGTGTGAGTTTGGGATTGAGATTTCTCTCGCGTTGTGGAATTGGCAACAGAACGTGAAACGCCTGTGGTGTGGCGGATGGCTTGGCAGCTTCAACACGTTCAACGAGTTTACCCATGCGCACCAGATCGTGGTACCGGCTTCCTTCCATCACAAGTTCGTGTCTTCGCTCTTCGAGAATAGCATCTTTAAACTGCTGATAATTTAACCCTGACAAATCGGGAAGAATTGCCAGGTCGGTTGTTCCATTGAACCGGGCCCGCTTCCGGACTTCATTGATCATATCATAGGCTACTGCATCCGGACCGTTATTAATCTCATTCAATGCTTCCGCACGTACAAGCATGATATCAGCGGTTCGTAAATAAATAACATCCATGTCGGTGTTATTACCCAGCGGTTCATCTTCCTGATCCCAGAACTTGCTGATGTGCGGATCGAATGTTACGGTTTCACCATCTGAATAGGTAAACGAAGTGATGAACGTAGCAGCCCTGCGCCTATCTTGCGGATCAAAGCTGTTATACAAATCATCCGTTGGAATCTCCCAGCCATAAGCATTTTCCGGTCCTTCACCATTTTTGTTAAGATTCGGTGGCAGCAACCGTACATGGTACTGATTAGGTTTAAAGCCTTCACTTAACGTTCCGCTATAATTGACAGCAAAAATAATTTCACCTGAGTTTGCATTCTCCAGTTCAAAGATATCTTCATAATCAGCAAATAGTGGATGTTGATTAGATGAAATTACAATTTCAGCTTGTTCGGCTGATAATTCATACTCTCCCATTTCCAGGTAAACTTTCGACAGCAAGGCAGTACACGCCATTGGCGTTGCTCTTCCCAGCCCCACGCGATAAGTGCTACTGAGATGGTCGCGCGACCATTCAAGATCAGCGATGATTGCCTCATACACATTCGCTTTTGGTGACCGGGCCGCAAAAGCATCATCCAGATCAACACTTTCATGCAATATCAAGGGAACGTCTCCAAAAAGCCGAACCGCTTCGAAATACATCATAGCCCGGATAAAGCGCGCCTCCGAAACCAGGTGATCGCGTTTCATTGCATCCATATCAATCAACGGTACCCGATCAATAACAACATTGGCAGCATTGGTTGTTTTATAGAGATCTTGCCAGTAAAGTTCGATACGTTCATTTTCTGCATTAAAGGCGAAATCATTTAGTGTTCTGTATTCCTGAGATACAATCGTTTCTGTACAGTTGTCAGAAAGTATGTCTTTAAACACCCAATAATCATTAAAGAAAATTCCACCAAATCCGCGTTCAAAAATGCCTTCGGTACCTACTGTGAGGTATTCATAGATTGCATTTGTTGCAGCAACTGCATCCCCTTCCGTTTTATAGAATGTCGCTGAATTGATAACAGACTCAGGTGTTTCATCCAGAAAATTACAGGATGATAAAACCAGCGCAAGAACAAAAAATGACTGTATGTGCTTTTTCATTATAGTGTAATGTTTAAGCCTGTAGCAAATATTTTTGTGGTCGGGTATGTTCCATAATCCGCTCCAAAGCTGCGCGGATTACTAATGAACCGGTTCACTTCCGGATCATAGCCTGAATAGTTTGTGATTGTCAGGATGTTTTTTACGCTGAAAAAGAAAACAAAAGAGGTTGTCTTGAACTTTGCTTTTGACAACAATCCGGAAAAGTTATACGAGAGTGTAACATCCTTTACACGGATGTACGATCCATCTTCGACCTGATGGTCAGACAATGTATTAATGGGGGGCGCTACGTTAGCGCGTGGATACTTATTCGTTGGGTTTTCAGGTGTCCACCGGTTAAGCGCTGCCGTTGAGTTATTCTGATTGCCATCAAAGCTTTCCAATGAGAACTTATTAAAGTTAACGATTTCGTTTCCATAAACGCCTTGAATAAAGATGCTTAAAGAAAAGTTGTTGTAGGTAACGGTATTATTGAATCCAAATGAGAAATCCGGAGCGGCATTGCCTAATACGTACTTATCATTTTCATCCAGGTCGCCATCACCGTCACGGTCAACGTATTTGCGATCACCGTAGGTTGGTGTGTATTCAATAAAATGAGGTATCTGCGACAGATCCTCACCTAACTGAATGATTCCATCTGTTTTATATCCGTAAAATGTTCCAATCGGAACACCCGCATTGATGGATGTCCAACCATTAATACCCAGCATAGGATCTGCCGGAATTCCTTCATCGCTGTTGAGGTCCAAAACTTTGTTTCGGTTAAACGCCATATTAAATGAAGAATTCCATTTGATGGCTCCTGTTGTGTTAACCGTGTTCAATGCAAACTCAATACCTTTATTTTCGAGCGTTCCAACGTTAAAAAATGAATAGTCAAATCCGGAGGTATACGGAACTGGAGCATTTAACAGGAGATCAGTTGTTTTCTTATAGTAAACGTCTGTTACTAACGTAATGCGGTCGTTAAACAATCCAAGATCAACACCTGCATCGAACTGACTTGTGGTTTCCCACTTGAGCACATCATTCTGCCGGGAAGCAGGACCAGAACCTTTCGCAATTTCATTCTCACCAAAATACGCTTCCGTTGTTTCGAGCAAACCAAGAGAACTGTAGGGAGGAATTCCTTCATTCCCCACAACTCCATATCCGATTCTCAGTGTCAAATCACTGATCACGTCAACAGAATTGAGAAACGATTCTTGCTTAATTTTCCATGCTACAGCGAGCGATGGGAAAAGTCCGTATTGGTTCCCCACTCCAAACTTGGAAGAACCATCAATTCGAGCAGAAGCTGTGAACAAGTACTTATCCAGTAAACTATAGTTTACCCGGCCAAGAAAAGACATCAACTGCCATCCGGAGGTACCATTCAGAATCAATGTTTTGTCCTTGCCAACTTGGATAGCATTGTAGCCTAACCGATTATCATCGAAATCGGAGGTGGCGGTAAACACGAAATCATTATCATAAGCCTGCATCGACTGGCCAATCACTGCATCCAACCGATGGATGCCAAATGTTTTTGAGTAATTCAGTGTATTTTCCCAAGTCCAGTTAAGTCCTTTCTGGTCGGCAATAGCTGCTTGCCCATTGCTGGCCTGTCCTCTTTTAATATCATTGGGAACGAATGACTTCTCGCCTAAGAACACGGCATCCGTACTGACGGACGATTTGAATTGAATTCCTTTAACAATGTCGTAGGTCAGGAAAAAATTTCCCAGAAATCGTGTTGAATTGCTGAGTTGCTCAGTTTTATTAATATCGGCTACGGGATTTCCAACAGCAGGCTGCGAAGTGTTATTCTCAAAAGTGTATTCACCATTGTCATCATACACCCCTAATCCCGGATTGAATGCAAGCGCCCAGGAAGTAACGCTGGAAGGAATAGCCGACTCAGCATCAGTAACGACTCCGTTTAGCGTGCTGCGGTTAATGTTCAGGCTTGTTCCAATGGCAACCTTGGAAGAAAGTTTCTGATCCAGGTTTATACGAAGATTCACTTTCTCAAAATCTGAATTCTTTACAATACCATCCTGCTTGAAGTAGTTAGCTGAAATCGAATAGGTTGAGTTGTCCGTTCCACCTCGTGCAGATATTTGGAAATTGTACATGGGAGCAATTCTGAAAATTTCATCCTGCCAATCAGTACCTACTCCCAGGTTAGTAGGGCTTGCATAAATACCTCTTCTTGGTGCACCGGCATTATCGGTTGCTTCATTTCCCAGAATGGCAAGTTCAGCAGCATTGAGCATTTCCATTTTCTTGCGCAACTGCTGATAACTCTGGGTGTAGTTAAGTGTAATAACGGGTGCCCCGTTTTTACCTCGTTTGGTTCTAACCAGAATAACTCCATTTGCTCCTCGGGTACCATAGATAGCCGTTGCTGATGCGTCTTTCAGAATTTCAATCGATTCAATATCAGACGGATTAATGCTGGCTAATGGATTTAACGATGGCCCGGTAACCGCGCCAACATTTGTCTCAGGAACAATAAATACACCGTCAATAACATAAAGTGGTTCATTATTTCCGTTGATGGAGTTTGTGCCCCGAATCCGGATGGATGATGCCGCACCGGGTTGGCCCGAACCCATACTCACGACTACCCCTGCTGCTTTTCCTTGAAGCCCCTGATCAATCGATGAAACAGCGGTGTTAATAAAGTCCTGTGATTTGATAGAGGAAACCGATCCGGTAAGATCACTTTTTCTAACCGATCCATATCCGATGACAACCAACTCATCAAGCGAGTTTTCGTCCATCACCATCACGATATTCAATTCGTTACCGGAACTGATCAGGATGTCCTGTGTGACGTAGCCGATATAAGAAATCTTGAGCGTAGCTCCGACAGGAACATCTATCTTGAATTTTCCCTCTACATCAGACGATGTGCCATTCGTTGATCCAACGTGAAAAATAGAAACACCCACTAAGGGTTCATTTTTATCGGAGACAGTTCCAATTACAGTAATTGTTTCTGTCTGAGCAAAGACCATCGATGTGCCTGCTGCAACAAGCATACAACTAAACACTAACGCCTGCAATAATTTCATGATGATTGGGATTGGAGATAACAAAAAAGCTGTCTCAGAATTTCTTCTGAGACAGCTTTTTAAAAAACTGACAATTAGTCATTTTCGAACTCAACTTCTTCGCAATATCCGGCTGGGCCTGTTGTGTCATCTGTCGCACCTGCCTGATATGGATCGAAGGATGCAACTTTAGCGACCGCTACGAATTTTTTCTTGAATTCCTCCACTGCATCATACTTATCATCCAGTACGTTCAAATCGTAGTATGTAACATCGGCTTCTAGTTGTGTGTCATTGATTAAGGAAATTCTGAGTGTATCGGTCACTTTTTCACCGAAAGCACCTGTTCTGCTCATCAACAACTTTAAGGTAGTACCATTTAAGTCATAATAGCAGTAGTTATACCAAATGTCAGAAAAGTCATCAACCTTTGCACCGATGCTTTTGTTATAGGTTCCGTCTGCGTTGAATCTATATACGTCATCGTTATAAACGTCACTTATTTCATTAGTACCTTCGGCTACCCAGATTTCTTCACTTAGTCTCCAGTTGTATTTCAACAACAATTGTCTTGCAGTTAATTCAATGGTGATCACCAAATCCTTAGAAGCTGATTTATTGTCATCATCAATAACCTTAAAATTTATAGTTACTACGTGATCCGCATCTTCTTCAACCACGGTGTAAACATATTCATCCTGTTCTGCATCAAATATCTCTTCTTCACCAACCACAGGAACTCCATCCCACAATTTGGTAACCACCAGGCTTCCGAAGCCGGCAGGGGTTTTCGTTGAAACGGTTACGGCAACCTCATCTCCTGCAGATGCTGTAACATCGGTTTCAGAAAGTGAAATGGATGGGCTGTTATCCTCATCATCGCTGCACGATGCCAGAAATCCCGCAGTCAGCGCGATAGCCAGCAGACTGGTAAAAAGGTATTTTTTCATTGTCTTCGTTTTAAGTTATTTTCAAATGTAAGGTGTTCAAATGTATGAACATAGTATTTTCGAAAAAATTTCAACCGTTTGTATGGCTATTTTGGCAGGATTTTCTCCATCGGAACCCGAATAAACCTTGGGCGGTAGATCGTGGCGTTCGCGTAATGATCGCTCATTTCCATGCTGTTGGTGTTGTAGGAAATAAGCAACAAATCATCTTCTGTCGTGAACTCCGGATGCGCTAATGCATTGTACGTCCAGCAGGCATCGCACCCCTTTGGCAGCGGAGTTTCGTACAGCAGTTGTTCGTTTCCCCAGGGCCCAAACGGCTGGGTA
>Ga0209277_10000999_pt1 | contig 14105 bp, 12 predicted proteins | sample JI81AbrownDNA_FD_187503 | JGI IMG/M metagenome (GOLD analysis project Ga0209277, IMG submission 187503) | Wastewater effluent complex algal communities from Wisconsin, to seasonally profile nutrient transformation and Carbon sequestration -... | ecosystem: Engineered > WWTP > Effluent > Algae... | reverse complement strand
GGACTTCGCGGCAGGCGCTGCCCGCGGGGGGCGATTTCTGTGGCGACGAGAAGCGCAGCGCCAGGGTCGGCGCGCGAGAGCGCGCTTCGTGGTCTGACTTGCCGCGGCTGTTCGAACGCAGCGACCGCAGGGAGCGTAGTGAGTTCTGCGGCACGACCCTGGCGCGAGCATCGCAGTGGAGTCGGCGCAACGCGCCGACCGCCACAGCATGAGCCCCCCGCGGGCAGCGCCTGCCGCGATGCGCGAACCAGACACGAAAGCGGCCACATGAGAGGGTCAACAACGGACCGCAAGCAGCGGCCAGTTCACCAAGCCTCGATGCAAGCCTCACTTGGCCACCTTCGGCAGCGTGCCCTCGAGCTTGCAGATGATGCCCAGCATCACCTCGTCGGCACCGCCGCCGATGGAGACCAAGCGGCTGTCGCGATACGCCTGAGACACCGGGTTGTCCCAGGTGAAGCCCATGCCGCCCCAGTACTGCAGGCACGAGTCCGCGACCTCGCGCGACAGCCGCCCGCACTTGAGCTTGGCCATCGAGGCGAGCTTGGTGACGTCCTTGCCGCCGACGTACATCTCCACGGCGCGATACGTCAGCGCGCGCAGCGCCTCGACCTCGGTGCGAAGCTCGGCGAGCCGGTAGTGCACCACCTGGTTGTCGAGGATGCTCTTGCCGAAGGCCTGGCGCTGGCGGGTGTATTCGATGGTCGCGTCGATGATGCGGTCGAGCCCGCGCAGCGAACTCGCCGCGCCCCACAGCCGCTCCTCCTGGAACTGCAGCATCTGGAAGGTGAACCCCATGCCCTCCTGGCCGATCAGGTGGCGCTGCGGCACGCGCACGTTGTCGAAGAACAGCTGTGCGGTATCCGACGAATCCATGCCGATCTTGCGGATCTTCTGCTTGGTGATGCCGGGCGCGTCCATCGGCACGACGATCAGGCTCTTGTTGCGGTGCGGCGAGCCCTCGGAGGTGTTGGCGAGCAGGCAGCACCAGTCGGCCTTCAGTCCGTTGGTGATCCACATCTTCGAGCCGTTGATGACGTAGTCGCCGCCTTCCTTGCGCGCGCTGGTCTTCGCCGCCGCCACGTCGGAGCCACCGCCGGCCTCGCTGACGCCCAGGCAGGCGACGTAATCGCCGGCGATGGTGGGCGCGAGGAACTCGCGGCGCAACTCGTCGGAGCCGAAACGGGCCAGCGCCGGCGTGGCCATGTCGGTCTGCACGCCGATGGCCATGGGCACGCCGCCGCACGTGCAGTCGCCCAGCGCCTCGGCCATCACCATGGAGTAGCTGAAGTCCAGGCCCATGCCGCCGTATTCGGCCGGGTACTTGATGCCCAGCAGGCCCAGGTCGCCGAGCTTCTTGAACACCTCGTGGCTCGGAAACTCCTGCGCCGCTTCCCACTCGGGCACGTGCGGGTTGAGTTCCTTGGCGACGAACTTGCGCACCGTGTCGGCGATCTGTTCGTGTTCGGGGGTGAATTTCATAGCTCTTCCTCGGTCAGAAACGGGCCACGCCGAAGCTGTTCGGGCGCAGCGTGCGGGCCTCGGCTTCGGCGGCCATCGCCAGGCACAGGCCGAGCAGGCGACGCGTGTCGCGCGGGTCGACGATGCCGTCGTCCCACAGCCGCGCGGTGCCGAACAGCGCCGTCGACTCCTTGTCCAGGCGCAGGCGCAGCGCGTCGCTCATGGCCGCCAGCGCCTCCTCGTTGGCGGCCTGGCCGGCGCGCTCGAGCTTGCTGCGGTTGACGATGTCCATCACCTTGGCCGCCTGCGCGCCGCCCATCACCGCGGTGCGTGCCGACGGCCAGGCGAAGATGAAGCGCGGGTCGAAGCCGCGGCCGCACATGCCGTAGTTGCCGGCGCCGTAGCTGCCGCCGAGCACGACGGTGAACTTCGGCACCCGCGCGTTGGCCACCGCCTGGATCATCTTCGAGCCGTGCTTGATCGCGCCGCCGCGCTCGGCGGCCGAGCCGACCATGTACCCGGTGGTGTTCTGCAGGAACAGCAGCGCCGTGCCGCTCTGGTCGGCCAGCTGCATGAACTGCGCGGCCTTGGTCGAGCCCTCGGGCTGGATCGGGCCGTTGTTGCCGATGATCGCCACCGCATGGCCCATCAGTCGCGCATGGCCGCACACCGTCTCGCTGCCGTAGCCGGGCTTGAACTCGAGGAAGTCGCTGCCGTCGACCAGCCGCGCGATCACCTCGCGCACGTCGTAGGGCTCGCGCTCGTCGGCGGGCACGATGCCCATCAGCTCCTGCTCGTCGAACAGCGGCTCGGCGAAGGGGCGTGCCGGACCGGCCGCGTCCCAGTTCAGCTTGTCGAGCAGTTCGCGTGTCAGCGCGATCGCGTGGGCGTCGTTCTCGCAGAGGTATTCGCCCAGGCCCGTCACCTCGGCATGGGTCTGCGCGCCGCCGAGTTCCTCGTCCGTCGCGTCCTCGCCGATGGCGGCCTTCACCAGCGGCGGGCCGGCCAGGTAGATGCTGCTGCGCCCGCGCACCAGCACCACGTAGTCCGACAAGCCCGGCAGGTAGGCGCCGCCCGCGGTGGAGGAGCCGTGCACCACCGCGATCTGCGGGATGCCCATCGCCGACATCCGCGCCTGGTTGGCGAAGCTGCGCCCGCCGTCGACGAAGATCTCCGCCTGGTACATCAGGTTGGCACCGCCCGACTCCACCAGGTAGACCAGCGGCAGCTTGTTCTCGCGTGCGATCTCCTGCGCACGCAGCGCCTTCTTCAGTCCCATGGGCGCCACCGTGCCGCCCTTCACGCCGCTGTCGCTGGCCGAGATCAGCACGCGCTTGCCGGCTACCGTGCCGATGCCGACGATGCTGCCGCCGCCGAGCACGGCCTTCTTGCCGTCGTCGTCGTGCATGTTCAGCCCAGCCAGCCGGCTGAGCTCGAGGAAGCCCGAGCCGCGGTCGAGCAGCCGAGCCACGCGCTCGCGCGGCAGCAGCTGGCCGCGCTGCTCGAAACGCGAGCGCTTGGATTCGCTCTCGGCGATCACCAGCCCCTCGAGGCGCTGCACCTCGGCCAGGCGCTCGGCCATGCGCTGCGTGTTGGCGGCGAAGGCAGCGCTCGCCGGGTCGAGCTTCGAGACGATGACCGGCATCAGGCGCCACCCTTCAGCACATCGGGCGTGGCCGCACGATGGAAACCGCCGAAAGGCTGCGACTTGTCGTGGTCCAGGCTCGGGAACAGCGGGCTGCCCAGCGGCGCGCCGCCGTCGATGGCCAGCGTGACGCCGGTGATGAAGGCCGCACCCGGGCTGAGCAGGAAGCAGATCGCCGCGCTGACTTCGGCCTCGACGCCCAGGCGGCGCAGCGGCACGTGGTTCTTCAGCTTCGGGATCAGCGTCTTCGTGAGGCCGCCGTAGCTGTCCATGCCGCTGGAGGCGATCCAGCCCGGCGCCACCGCGTTGACGCGCACACCGGCATGCGCCCATTCGAAGGCGGCCGTCTGCGTGAGGTTGGACATGCCTGCGCGCGCGGCGCCGCTGTGGCCCATGCCAGGCATGCCGTTGCGGAAGTCGGCCGTCATGTTGACGATGGCGCCGCCGTGGCCCTGCATGGACTGCAGGAACAACTCGCGCATCATCAGGAAGCCGCCGGTCAGGTTGTTCGCCACCACCGCCTCGAAGCCGCGCTTGCTGATCGCCATCAAGGGCGCCGGGAACTGCCCGCCGGCGTTGTTGACCAGGCCGTGCACCGGGCCGTGGGCGGCGACGATCTCGGCGACGTGGGCCTTCACCGCGTCCTCGTCGCGGATGTCGAAGGTGCGCGTGACGGCGCGGCCGCCGTCTTCGGCGATCTCGGTGGCCACACGCTCGAGCTTCGCGGCGGTACGGCCGCTGATCACCACGGTGGCCCCCAGCGAAGCCAGTTCGTGCGCGACGCAGCGACCGATGCCGCTGCCGCCGCCCGTGACCCACATCAATTGCCCGGCAAACAGGCTCGGGCGCAGCACGCTGGCGTAGTGGCGGCGCTCGTCGGCGTTCGGTTCGATGGGGTCCGTCATGGCCGCGCAGCTTACGTTAACGTCATCCAACTGGCGTATCGGTGATTACACGGTACCCCGCGGCAGCCGCGGACCCTACGATGCCGGCCATCCGCACTGCCCTCCTGCCCTGCCCCATGACCCTCGACGACTGCACCACCGCCATCCGCTCCAAGGTCGGCGACGACAGCGGCCTGAACGCCACGCTCAAGTTCGACTGCGGCGAGGCCGGCACCATCTACGTGGACGGCAAGTCCGCGCCCAACAGCGTGGACAACCGCGGCGCCGACGCCGACTGCACCGTCGGCATCACGCTCGACAACCTGGCCGCCATGCTGCGCGGCGAGCTGGAGCCGGCCACCGGCTTCATGACCGGCAAACTCAAGGTGCAGGGCGACATGAGCGTGGCCCTGCGCATGCAGCGCGTGGTCTGATGGCCCGCGACGACTCGGCACGCGCCTTCGTCGCCTCGCACCGCGACGACGGCACCGGCGAGCTGTTCGGCATCGCCGAGCTGTGCCGCGATTTCGGCGTGACGCTGCGCGCGCTGCGCTTCTACGAAGACAAGGGCCTGCTCGCGCCGCGGCGCGTCAACGGCACGCGTGTCTACACGCGGCGCGATCGCGCGCGGCTGGCGCTGATCCTGCGCGCCAAGGCGATCGGCTCGCCGCTGGCCGAGATCAAGCATTACCTGGACTTGTACGGCGACCACGGCGAGGGCCGCGCCCAGCAGCTCAACTACGTGATCACGCGCACCGACACGGCGATCGCCGAGCTGGAGCAGAAGCGCGCCCATATCGACGCCACACTCGCCGAGCTGCGCGTCATCAACCAGAGCTGCCGCGCGCAGCTCGAGTCGCGCAAGCGGCCCGCGAAGAACGCGGCCTGAAGGAACCCCCATGGCCATCGCCAACTTTCCCTCGGCCTGGATGAACGACGAGCACCGCGCGCTGGAAGACGCGGCGCGGCGCTTCATGACCGAACGCTGGGTGCCGCGCATCGCCGAGTGGCGCGCGGCTGGCCGGCTCGGCCCGGAGGTGTGGCGCGAAGCCGGCGCGCAGGGGCTGCTGTGCGCCGCCATGCCCGAGGCCTACGGCGGCGGCGGCGGCGATTTCGGCCACGATGCGGTGATCCTGATGGAGGCGGCGCGCGCCAACCTCGGCGGCTTCGGCGGCGGGCTGCATTCGGGCATCGTCGCGCCCTACATCCTCCACTACGGGAACGAAGACCAGAAGCAGCGCTGGCTGCCGAAGATGGCCACCGGCGAGTTCATCACCGCCATCGCCATGACCGAGCCGGGCACCGGCTCGGACCTGCAGGCGATCCGCACGAGCGCCAGGCGCGACGGCGAGCACTACGTGCTGAGCGGCCAGAAGACCTTCATCACCAACGGCGGCAACGCGAACCTGATCATCGTCGCCTGCCGCACCGGCGGCGATGGCTCCAAGGGCATGTCGCTGCTGGTCGTCGAAACCGAGCAGTCGCCGGGTTTCCGCCGCGGCCGCCTGCTCGACAAGATCGGCCTGAAGTCGCAGGACACGTCGGAGCTCTTCTTCGACGACGTGCGCGTGCCGGCCGACAACCTGCTCGGCGGCGCCGAGGGTCAGGGCTTCATCCAGCTGATGCAGCAACTGCCGCAGGAGCGGCTCATCGTGGCGCTGGGCGGTATCGGCGCGATGGAGCGCGCACTGGCCGAGACGCTGGCCTACACGAAGGAGCGCCAGGCCTTCGGCAAACCGATCTGGAGCTTCCAGAACACCCGCTTCAAGCTGGCCGAGGTGCAGGCCACCGTGCTGGCGGCGCGGGCGATGGTCGATGCGGCGATGCTCGCGCACCTGAAGGGCGAGCTCGGCGTGGACCGCGCTGCGCTGCTCAAGTACTGGGTCACCGAGCAGCAGGGCAAGGTGATGGACGAATGCCTGCAGCTGTTCGGCGGCTACGGCTACATGAGCGAGTACCCGATCGCCGAGCTGTACACCGATGCGCGCGTGCAGCGCATCTACGGTGGCACCAACGAGATCATGAAGGAACTGGCCTCGCGCTTCATGTGAACGGCTCGAGCCAGGCAGCGGCGGCTCCCGCCGCCGCTGCGTTCATCAGGCAGCCTTGGTCAGCTTGCCGCCCAGCATCTCGGACAGCCAGCCGAACACGGCGCCCAGCACGATCGACGCGATCGTCGGCACGATGGCGTCCATCGGTGCCAGGCCCTTGAGCAGGATGAGGCCGGCCACGGACGCGAAGCCGTACACGCAGGCCGGGATGGTGGAGAGAACACCGATGTGCGCGGCCAGCACGATGGCTGCCGCGCCAATGCCCACCGCAACAGGCGCCGCGAAGGCCCCCAGCGCCCCAAGCTGGCCGGCCAGCATCACCGACAGCATGCCCACCACGGCACCGAAGCTCATGCACACGATGGTCTTGGTCAAGCCTTCGGTCTTGCCACCGCTGTGGAAGAAGCAGGCCCAGGCAATGAAGGCCTGCCAGATCTGCATCTGGAACGCCGCCAGCGGCCCCAGGAACACCCATGTCGCAACAACGGCCAACAACCCGATCGAAACTGCCAATGCAATCAGCACAGTCATTCTGAGTCTCCTCGATCTTCTTCGATGGATGGCACGCGCGCGCCGACGACGCGCGCGAACGAGCGAAGCAACGCTGCTCCGACTGCCTGCAACGCACACGTCGCGGCAACGCGCATCGCCACGACACCCGGGGGCACGCGGGCCCGCCATTCGATGGGGAGGAAACACGGATCGCCGAGCCCGCCAAGGCAAGAGCCATTCCCCGACGGTGTTCAGCCGGCAGAACTGCGGGTATTCACCCAGAAATGACGGACTTGAGGCCTGTCAAGCCTCGCTCGCGAGCACGGTCGTGTTCAGCTCAGTTTCACAGTGCACCAGGAAGGTGACACAAGATGTGTCTGCTCCGGCGCATGCGCGCAGGCTAGGACGCAGCGGCCATCGGGACGGCAAGGCGCTGCAGTTCCGTAAGCACCTGGGCGGGGAACCCGGCGCTGCCCCAGCGTTTGTCGGCGACGAGCAGCTCCAGGCTCCGCGCCGAAGCCGCCTTGTCGGCCCAGCCCTTGGCCAGCCGGTTCGCGACATGAGGGAACCGATTGCACAGCGCCTTCGGACGGGAGTCGAGCGGAAAGGCGATCAGCCAGTCGATCGTCGCTCCGGCCAGCATGCGCTCGGCGGCCGTCGGCTTGGCGGCCTTCTCGCGTTCGAAGTTGATCGACAGCGGGTCGGTGTCCATCTTGTCGTCCACCGGCGCGGCAGCGGCGGTGGCCACTTCGGTGCGGATCTCGACATGCTCGAAATCGATCGTCCCGGAGGGGCGGAATTCCAGTGGGGCGTTCGACATGCGTGCAGTCCGGCCAAGGCATTGATTCGACAAGGAAATTCTAGGGCGGCTGGATGCCGCGCGGTGGCGCGCAAGCGTGCGCGCCATCACGTCCGGGCCGTCTCAGTGACGGCTGGACAGCCAGATGCCGGGCAGGATCATCAGCGCGCCGAGGGCGTGGAAAGGCTCGATGCGCTCGCCCAGCACCGCCCAGCCGATCAGCGCGCTGTACAGCGGCCCGAGATAGAGCACCACCGAGACCCGCGCCGCGCCGAGCGTGCGCTGCATGATCGAATAGGCGCCATAGGCTGCCGCCCCGGGGATCAGCGCGGCGGCCAGCACCAGGCCGGCGCTGCGCCACGAGAGTTCGCTGGGTAGCCAGAACAAGGCCTCCCACAGCGTGAACGGGAGCAGCACGACGATGCCGCCACAGGCGACCAGCGTGAGCCGCGCCACCGGCGAGAAGGCCGAGGGCCAGGCGCGCAGCAGCAGCGAGTAGGCCGTCCAGCAGACCACTGCCACGGCGATCCACAGGTCGCCCGGGTTCAGGCGCACGTCGGCGAGCGTGTCCCACTGGCCGCGCACCAGCACGTGCAGCACGCCGGCCAGCGCGAGCGCGACACCCAGCGCCTGCAGCACGCCGAAGCGCTCGCGCAGCCACATCGCCGAAAACAGCGCGATCAGCACCGGCGAAGCCGCATAGAGCAAGCCGATGTTCACCGCCGCCGTGCTGCGCCCGCCGATGTAGACGAAGGCGCCGCAGACCCACATGCCCAGCGCCCCCAGCACCAGGAAGTGAAGCATCTCGCCGCGGATGAACTGCCGCCTGGCGGCGATCTCGCGGTGGCAGAACAGTGCCAGCACCAGCGCCGCCACCCCCCAGCGGCCCAGCGCCAGCGCATGCGGCGCGATCACGCCCGGCGCCCAGCGCGCCACCAGGTAGTTGACGCTCCACAGCGCCGGGGCGATGAAGATCAGCGCGTGGGCGAGGCGGCGCTCGGCCGCGGCTGAGGTCGTCAACTCAGAACGCCGCGGCCAGGCCGTCGCGCCGCGGGTCGCTGGCGGCAACGTAGCCTTCGACAGCCGGGTCGCCCAGGCGCCAGATGAACTGGCCGGCACCGAAGTCCTGGTAGCTGTCCTGGAACGACTCGACCTGGTGGCCGAGCGCACGCAGGCCTTCGCGGGTGGATGCCGGCATGGTCGCCTCGACGTTGATCGACAGGCCGTGGTTGAAGCGCCAGCGCGGCGCGTCGCAGGCGGCCTGCGGCTCCTGGCGGAAGTCGAGCATTCGCACCAGCGTCTGCAAGTGGCCTTGCGGCTGCATGTTGCCGCCCATCACGCCGAAGCTCATCTGCGGCAGCCCGTTCTTCGTCAGGAAGGCCGGGATGATGGTGTGGAAGGGCCGCTTGCCCGGCGCCACCACGTTCGGGCTGGCCGGCCGCAGGCTGAAGCCGTGGCCGCGGTTCTGCAGCGACACGCCGTAGCCCGGCACCACCACGCCCGAGCCGAAGCCCATGTAGTTGCTCTGGATGAAGCTGATCATCATGCCGCGCTCGTCCACCGCAGTGAGGTAGATCGTGCCGCCCTTGACCGGGTTGCCGGCGCCGAAGTCCTGCGCCCGCTTCCGGTGGATCAACTTCGCGCGCGAGGCGAGGTAGGCATCGTCGAGCATCTGCGCCGGCGTGACATCCATCGACGAAGGGTCCGACACGTAGCGGTAGGTGTCGGCGAAGGCGAGCTTCATCGCCTCGACCTGGAGGTGCTGCGCTTCGGTGCTGTCGGCCTTCATGCCCTTCAGGTCGAAGTTCGACAGGATGCCCAGCGCGATCAACGCGGCGATGCCCTGCCCGTTCGGCGGGATCTCGTGCAGCGTGTGCCCGGCGTGGTGCTTGGCGATGGGCTCGACCCACTCCGGCCGGTAGGCCGCGAGGTCGGCCGCGCGCATCGCGCCGCCGTGTTCACGGGCATGCTTCTCGATGGCCTGCGCCACTTCTCCGCGGTAGAAGGCCTCGCCCTTCGTCTGCGCGATCAGCTTGAGCGTGCGCGCCGCCTCGTGAAAGCGGAACAGCTCGCCGACATGCGGCGCGCGGGCATGCGGCAGGAAGGCCTGCGCGAAGCCCGGCTGATCGGTGAGTTCGGGCAGCGCTGCCGCCGCGGCCCACTTCTGCCGCACCACGATCGGCACGGCATAGCCGCGTTCGGCGATCTCGATGGCCGGTGCCAGCAGGTCGGCGAAGGGCAGCTTGCCGAACTTCTCGCTCAGCGCCATCCAGGCCGACACTGCGCCCGGCACGGTGACACTGTCCCAGCCGCGCTTGGGCGGCGTGCGCGCGTCCTCGCCGTACTTGTCGCGGAAGTAGCCCGGCGACCAGGCCTGCGGTGCGCCGCCGCTGGCGTTCAGGCCGTGCAGTTGCTTGCCATCCCACAGGATGGCGAAGGCATCGGAGCCCAGGCCGTTGCTGCAGGGCTCGACGATGGTCATCGCGGCCGCCGCAGCGATCGCCGCATCGACGGCATTGCCGCCGGCGCCCAGCATGCGCAACCCGGCCTGCGCGGCCAGCGGGTGCGAGGTGGCCACGATGTTGCGGCCGAACACCGGCAGGCGCTGGCTGGGGTAGCCGGCGCTCCAGTCGAAAGACGATGTCATCGAAAACTCTCCGAGTCACGGTGGGCGGCGGCATGCGCCTCGCGGTGCAGCCGGCGAACGCCGAACCACACCGCCAGGGCGATCAGCGGGATGCTGATGGCGACGGCGAGGTCGGGCGAGACATTCCAGCCGGCCGACTTGGCGCCCTTGGCGGCATAGCCCACCAGCCCGGCGCCGTAGTAGGTGACGGCCGCCACCGAGAAGCCCTCGACCGCGCTTTGCAGCAGCAGCTGGGCCTTCTGGCGGCGGTTCATCGCGTCGAGCAGCTCGCGGCTGCTCTGCTGCTGCTCGATCTCGACACGCGTGCGCAGCAGGTTGGAGACGCGCGAGATGCGCTCCGACAGCGCCTGCAGCCGCCTCCCCGCCCAGGCGCAGGTCTGCATGGCGGGCAGCAGGCGGCGGTCCATGAACTCGCGCACCGTCTGCAGGTTGTGCACACGCTCCTCGCGCAGCTCTTCGATGCGCCGCTGCACCAGCTCGAAGTAGGCCGCGCTGGCCGAGAAGCGCGCATGGGTGCGCGCGTACAGGCCCTCGACGCGCGCCGCCAGCTGCGTGAGCTGGCGCAGCAGCTCCTGCTCGTCGTCGGGGCTGGCGGTGCGGATGCGCTCGGCCACGTCGGCCAGGTCGCGCTCTGCACCGACCAGGGCGCCGCCCACCTCGCGCGCCACCGGCAGGCCGAGCAGCGCCATCATCCGGTAGGTCTCGATCTCCTGCAGGCGCTGCACCAGGCGGCCCAGGCGCCGCGGCGTCATGTCGCCGGCCACCACCACCCAGCGCGCGAAGCCGTCGCCGTAGAGGCGGAAGTCGGTGTAGACGTCGGCCGAGCCGTCCATCACGCGGGCGCCGACCAGGCTGTCTTCGTGGAGCATGCTGCGCACCAGCGGCGGCACCTCGTGGCGCGGCGTGACGGCCGGCTTGACCAGCACGTGCAGGCCCACCAGCCACTCGCCCGGCAGGCCATGGCGCCAATCGAGCGGCACGTCGCCGATCGGCAACTGGTCGAAACCCTCGGGCACTTCGGCGAGCTGCTTCCAGAAGGTGCAGGTGTGGAACTCGCCGTGCTTCTCCCAGCGCAGCCGCAGGCCGCCGATGTCGGCACTGAGGTGGCTCGCGCCGTCGGCCGGCACGGCCAGCTGCCGTGACTCCAGCAGCTTCGCCACATGGTCGCGTTCGGCGCCGCCAGCGTTGCCCACCAGCGCGATGTGCGACAGCAGCAGCGGCGCGTTCATGCGCTCGTAAGGACGCGCATGCACCTCGTGGTGCAGGCTTTCGCGCAGGGGATGGACGGTTTGCATCGTGGGTACTCCGGCCGCGAATGCTAGACGATCGACTCGCCGATGAAGCGCTGCACCCTCGGCGGCTCGCCGCCGAGATGGAAAGCCAGGCGCCGCTCGCGCAGGCCGACATCGGACGCGGTGAAGCGCTCCAGCCGGCGCAGGTGCTCGACCCAGGTCTCGTCGAGGAAGTACTCGAGGTAGCGGCCGGGCACCGCCGGGTCGCGGAACAGGCCCCAGGACAAGGCGCCCTGGCGCAGCCGGGCGCGGCGCGTCTGCTCCATGATCTCGATGAAGTCGGCGGCGCGCGACGGGTCGATGAGGTACTCCACCGTCACCATCACCGGCCCTTCGTCGGGCTGCGGCTCGACCAGCGGCGCCGGCGCGGCGCTGCCGGGGCGCGCGGGACTGTGGTCTTCGTCCTCGCCGCCGTCGACGGAAAGCCCGCGAGTCAGCAGCAGCACCAGCGGGCCGACGACCGCGGCGGCGACGATGCTCGCCGGCACGCTGCTCAGGCTCGCCACCTGGCCCCACAGCGCGGCGCCGGACGCGCTGCCGCCCATCAGCGCCATCTGGTAGATCGACATGCCGCGCGCGCGCACCCAGTTGGGCAAGGCCATCTGCGCCGCGAGCGTCAGCGAGTTGGCCGTGGCGATCCAGGCCATGCCGGCCACCGCCATCGCCGGCACGGCCAGCCACAGCGAGGGAGAGAACACCACGGTCACCGACGCCAGTGCGTGCACGCCGGTGCCCCAGCGTACGAACTGGTCGCGGCCGATGGCCTGGCGCAGGCGCGGCAGATACAGCGCCGCAGCCACCGCACCGCTGCCCATGGCCGCCAGCAGCAGCGTGAAGGTGCCGGCGCCGCCGCCGTGGATGCCGCGCGCCACCAGCGGCAGAAGCGCGGTCAGCGAGGTCGATTGCAGGAAGAACAGGAAGATCCGGATCAGCACGTTGCGCATGCGCGGCGACTGCATGACGTGCTGCAGGCCCACGCGCATGGCGCCGACGAAACGCTCGCCGGGCAGCGCACTGACTTTGCGCTGCGACTTCCAGCGCAGGATCAGCACGAAGGCGCCGATCGACAGCACGGCGTTGAGCGCGAACACGAAGGCGCTGCCCGCACCGGCCAGCAGCGCGCCGGCGACCACCGGGCCGATGACGCGCGACATGTTCATCGCCACGCCGTTGAGCGCCAGCGCCGCCGGCAGCTCGTGCCGAGGCACCACCTCGGGCACGATGGCGGCGAACACCGGCCAGCGCATCGCCATGCCGATGCCATTGGCGAAGGTCAGCGCCAGCAGCAGCGGTGCAGTCAGCAGATCGGCGATCGAGCAGGCGCACAGCACCACGGCCACGCTGGCCACCCACAGCTGCGTGACGGCGAAGTAGCGGCGCCGGTCGACGATGTCGGCCAGCGCGCCGCTGGGCAGGCCGAGCACGAACACCGGCAGCGTGGAAGCCGCCTGCACCAGCGCCACCATCACCGGGCTGTCGGTCAGCGAGGTCATCAGCCAGGCCGCGGCCACGTCGTTCATCCACATCGTCACGTTGGCCGCCAGCCAGGCCAGCCAGAGCATGCGGAAGACCGGCCCTTTCAGCGGGTCCAGCGAGGAAGGGGGCGCGGTGTTGCTGCTCATCGCCGCTCAAGCATACGGCGGCGCCAAAAGACAAACCCCGCCGCAGCGGGGTTCGTCGTTCAGCGGCTGCGGTTCAATCTGCATCCTGGAAGGCCTCGTCGCGCTTGCTCTGGATCGACGGCAGCATCACCACCACGATCATCAGCGCGGCGGCCACCAGCAGGCCGGCGGACAGCGGGCGGGTGACGAAGGTGCTCCAGTCGCCGCGCGAGAGCAGCAGCGCTCGGCGCAGGTTCTCTTCCATCATGGGCCCGAGGATGAAGCCCAGCAGCAGCGGTGCCGGCTCGCACGACAGCTTGTAGAAGATGTAGCCCACCACCGCGAAGCCGGCGCCCATGTAGACGTCGAAAGCGTTGTTGTTCAGCGTGTACAGGCCGATGCAGCAGAACGACATGATCGCCGGGAACAGGAAGCGGTACGGCACGGTCAGCAGCTTGATCCAGATGCCGATCAGCGGCAGGTTCAGGATCACCAGCATCGCGTTGCCCACCCACATCGAGGCGATCAGGCCCCAGAACAGCTGCGGGTTGCTGGTCATCACCTGCGGGCCGGGCTGGATGCCCTTGATCGTCATCGCGCCGACCATCAGCGCCATCACCGCGTTGGGCGGGATGCCCAGCGTGAGCATCGGAATGAACGAGGTTTGCGCGCCCGCGTTGTTGGCCGACTCGGGGCCGGCGACGCCGCGGATGTTGCCCTTGCCGAAGGCCACTTCGCCGGGGCGGCCGCGCATCTTCTTCTCGACCGTGTAGGCCGCGAACGAGGCGAGCAGCGCGCCGCCGCCGGGCAGCACGCCGAGGATGGAGCCCAGCGAGGTGCCGCGCAGCACGGCGGGAAAGGCGTCCTTGAAGTCCTGGCGTGTCGGCCACAGGCCCTTGACGTGCTTGGTGAACACCTCGCGGTGCTCGGCCGGCTTGCCCAGGTTGGCGATGATCTCGCCGAACCCGAACACACCCATCGCGATGGCGACGAAGCCGATGCCGTCGGTCAGTTCGGGAATGTCGAAGCTGTAGCGCGGCGTGCCGGAGATGACGTCGGTGTTGATCTGGCCGAGCAGCAGGCCCAGCAGGATCATCGCGATCGCCTTGACCAGCGAGCCCGAGGCCAGCACCACGGCGCCGATCAGGCCCAGCACCATCAGCGAGAAGTACTCGGCCGGGCCGAACTTGAAGGCCAGTTCGGTCAGCGGCGGAGCGAAGGCGGCGATGATGA
>Ga0209277_10000997_pt1 | contig 14119 bp, 13 predicted proteins | sample JI81AbrownDNA_FD_187503 | JGI IMG/M metagenome (GOLD analysis project Ga0209277, IMG submission 187503) | Wastewater effluent complex algal communities from Wisconsin, to seasonally profile nutrient transformation and Carbon sequestration -... | ecosystem: Engineered > WWTP > Effluent > Algae... | reverse complement strand
AATCGATACTTAATGGGGTAGGCAGACCCCGAGTAGTTTAAAAATTCAATCCCTCTTAAACCTAGAATATTTTCAGTAATACTATAATTAGCTGAGACTAAAACTAATGCAGGAATCGCAAGGCCAAAAGATAAATAGAAAAGATCACTTTTTTTGTCGTAGATTCTAAACAGGATCGTTCCTATGAGCAATAAGAAACAGAAGAGAGCTAACTCAATTCTGAGCATGACAGATATTCCCGAGAGAACACCTGCGCAAAAATAGAATAACCATGTTTTGTTCAATTTGTCTTTTTTAATCAACAGATAGAACGACAGTGTAAGAAGTAATGATGCATGAATCGCCTCGCCAAACATAAAAGAATAAATACTATTAATTGATCCTAATGACAAAAATAAGATCATCAGTTTTTTGAGAGGTGTGTCTAATGTTAATTCATTTGCAATGAGGTAACATATATATATGACGAGAAGCCCAGATAACAAGCTTAAGAATTCAAGAAGATAGATTCCACCTAACGCATAAAACGGTGAAAGAAAAATCGAGAGGAAATAAGGAAAAACATAATAAGCTTGCTCTTTGATCAGATAAGCAAAGGGAGGTTTTGTAGGAAAATACTTCAGAGAAGCATCGAAACTTCTTGCTTTATAATTTGCTGAAAATGTTGAAAAACCCGAGTCTATCAGATCTCTCATTTGTAATATTTTGATACCAGGATCTGCAGGTTGATACTCAGTGTGAGGAATGATTAAGTAGATAAAAAGATAAATGGGAACAATTAGAAAAAAATTTTTTTTGATATTCATCGCTTACCTGAGACCACCATAAAATCGAATTTAAACGATAGGAAAAGAAAAAATTAATCTCTTAAGGATTCATTCCGATTAATTTAGCTATTTTCTTAAATTGCCATAGGCCAATGAGCATTCGAACAGAATCTGCGATTAAATGAACTTTGGAACCACTTGTTTCGCGCCAATCGATCGGTATTTCCAAGTATTTTTTGCGTAAACGATGTGCAAGAATTAGGAGTTCCGTATCCCATAACCATCCCTTGTTCAATATGTTTTTTTGGAGATCTCGGTAGAGAGACTGCTTAAATAATTTATAGCCACACTGAGAGTCCTGAATTGGTGTTTGATATAGGAGTTTTAAATAAAAAACAAAAATTTTTCGAAACAATTTCCTCAGATAGGTTTCGTAAACAGCACATCCATTATTCTGTCCGCGAACACTCAAAATTAAATCAAATTCCTCAGTAGCCTTGGCGCAATCCCAAATCCGGACTACTTCCTTGGCTGAAATGGATCCATCGGCGTCTAAAAATCCAAACCATTTAGTATTCGAATTGTCCAGCCCATATTCAATGGCACCTCCTTTTCCTCGGTTGTGCTCATATCTCTTTAATTCAATTTGTGCTCCAAGAAAGGGATCAATTCTTTTTTTTAACAATTCGAAATCTTCTTTTGGCGATCCATCGTCTACGATAATAATTTTCATATCTTTAGGCAGATAGGCAGAAAGAGTACTCAAATAAACAGGCAATCGATTTGATTCCTTATACGAGGGTATAGTGAGTGTTACTTCGAATTGATCTTGAGTAAATTCTTGAGACATCACACTTGAATCAAACTACAATCAATTAACTTTGAAATGCTTGTCCGAGCAATTCCAACAAAATTTCTTTGTCAGGTTTTGCAAAATCCGGTACTGTCAGATTTCTCGTAAGTGTAAGGAGAGATTCCTCATCCAAAATTTTTCCTGCGAGAATTTCTCCAATCATATCGCTGACAATTGGAAAAATCTGCGGTAGCTCCAGATGCCCAGATGCTTTCAAAATGATGGCCATTCCTAGAGCGCCTTCTGTTCCATAAAAGGCATTATCAGTTGGGAAAATCGACTGCCAAATATTAGGTGGCAGTGTAGTCTTTACTAATTCCTTCATCTCATCGTGGTTCGGGCCATTTTCCGTGATATTGATCATTGATAATTTAACAGGATTCATTTTCCCGTGAATTCTGATGTTTTCTTCACCTAACTTACGTATTCGTTTGGCAGCATCTCTTGTTATCGCATCTCTCCCGAGAAAATTTAATTCATACAAATAATCTTCTAATGCATCACCTTCAAGATTTCCTAAACAGATCACCTGATAAAGGGTAAAAATCATATAATCTGATTCTGTATTGTCACCCATCAATATTTCTTTTGAGTGTGTTGGTTGAAAGACTCGATCATGAAGGAGGATGGAAAGTTTGTATGCCATTTGGTCAAAAAGACTTTGGTAAGAAGCACCAAAGAATTTTTTGGTTCTCGACCATGCGGGACGAAATCCATTTTGTAAAAATTCAATCGGGTTAAACACAGTCCCAACAACTTTATCCAAAACACCTTTGATCGTCCCCTCTAGGTACTTTAGGTGTAAGGACTCGATTTCGATATGATGATTGGCAATGGTTGCCAGCATCGTTCGTCTAAAGAAATGGGGACTTGCAGAAATAAAAGCCAAAGGGGCGTTTTCTAATCCCGTTCTCAATTGTCGATAAAGCTCAGGCATTCCAGGGAGGCATCTTTTCTGTTCTGGAGTTTCAAAGAGGGTTGAGAATTTCCCTTTTCCTGAATGTATGTCTGTAGCCAAGTAAGTTTGGTCAATGTCTGAAGTAACAATATAACCTCTGTAATCTTCTGGTAAGACACGAAGTTTCCCTTTGCCGACTATCGTCGTTTTGCCAAGAATGGAATCTTCCGTGTTGTTAAGGTGCGCAAGATCCTTGGAATATTGACGGAAACTATCCAAACCATCCAAATTCACCTGAAACGTATGACTTCCGATCGGGAGTTTGTCTCTCACCTCATGAGAAAAAAAACCATCTTCGTCAGCCTTAATTTTTCCAGAAGAATGAATTTTGTCCCCTTTTTGGTCAAAAATCTCAATCCTTAAAACTGGCTTTCTCACAGGTGCCAAAGAAAAATCTAGAAAGGGTGTGATGTTTCTCTCTTCTCCAGAGAAAAGACCCGTGACTAGGTCCCAAAGGCCTTCTGCCTTCATCGGGTCGGTAATTCCGATATCGACTAGCTGCCCACGTATGTAAGATCTCCTCTCTCGACCTAGCGAGCCTCCGCATACCGCAATGCGTTTGATGTCCGTAAAATTAGTTTGAGAATTTTGATTCTGTTCAGGCATAAAATGAAAAACTTGTGCCCACAGTCTAATGGATTAGGATAAGATTTCCACCTCTTTTTTATGAATGCCATTCGCTCCACAAACCAATTCGTTCAGCTCCTCCAAAAAGAAAAGGAACTGTTCCTCTTTTCAGAAGAAGTTGATCCTTATCTTGAACTTGCCGAAGTCCAGAGGCGCATCGTTGCAAAAAAAGGACCTGCCGTCCTCTTTACAAACGTCAAAGGCACTCCCTTTCCGGTTGCAACCAACCTTTATGGATCTGAAAAACGAATTCACCTCGCCTTTGGAACTCGTCCCGTAGAGACGATCCAGCGATTGACAAAACTAGTCAAAGATTTGCTACCGCCTAAGCTCGGAACCTTATGGAAAGAAAGGTCTTTGGGAATGTTACCCTTTCTCGTAGGTCTAAAAAAAGTGAGTCGGGCCACAGTGTTGGATCGGTCACTAGCGGGGCGAGGCCTACTCGGACTCCCTAATTTTGTTTCCTGGCCAGAAGATGGGGGAGCGTTTGTGACTCTCCCATTGGTGTATACAGAATCACCGACGAGTCATAAGGGAAACCTGGGAATGTATCGCATACAGTTGTTTGATGAAAAGACAGCTGGCATGCACATTCAAATTCATCGAGGAGGTGGGTTTCACCATTTCGAAGCTGAAAAAATGGGAAAAGCACTACCGGCACACGTATATGTTGGTGGACCGCCCGCGTTAACCATTGCCGCAGTTGCACCTTTGCCAGAAGAAATTCCCGAACTTGTTTTTGCTTCTTTTCTAATGGGCGAAAAACTAAGATATGCTCGTGATAAAAAAATTTCACCCTATCCGATTGTCGCTGATGCTGATTTTGCAATCATCGGAAGTATCCCGGCAGGGAAGCGCCGGCTAGAAGGTCCTTTTGGTGACCATTATGGCTATTATTCTTTAGCACATGATTATCCTTATCTAGATGTTACCTCGATTCATCATAGAAAGGATGCAATTTGGGCGGCAACGGTTGTAGGAAGACCGCCACAGGAGGATCACTACATTGCCGAGTTTTTGCAGGATCTACTTTCGCCCCTTTTCCCTCTTGTGATGCCTCAGGTAACGAGCGTTTGGGCATATGAGGAGTCAGGTGTTCATTCTCTTGCCGGAGCCGTCGTAAAAGAAAGATACTACAAAGAGGCATTTACTGGGGCACTTCGAATTATGGGAGAAGGTCAACTTTCTCTCACCAAATGTCTGTTAGTCACAAATGAAAAAGTAAATTTAAAAAACTTTACTGAGACATTTCGAACGATCGTGGAACGTTGTGACACAGAAACAGATATTCATATCTTTAGTCACATCAGCCAAGATACCTTGGATTATACAAGCGGTAGGGTGAACAAAGGCAGTAAGATGCTTATTATGGGTGTCAGTGAGACCGGTGAACCAAAGTACAAAAATTTGCCGCATTCTTTTGACAGAACATTCAAAAACTCAGGCTTTCGTACTGGGATCGTTTTTATGCCAGGTGTTCTTGTAGTTGAAGGAAAGTCTTTTGGAGAAGACAAAGGAGATTTACCAAAAAGGTTACTCGAAGAAGATTTATTTGGATTTCGTTTTGTTTTTCTCGTGGATGACGCACACGATGCGTCGAAATCGGATCATGATTTCATTTGGACTATGTTTACGCGTATGGAGCCTGCTCGTGATGTGTATTCGAAACAAGTCGTAGAGAACAATCACATTCGACACATTGCACCTTTGGTAATTGATTCGCGATTGAAACCTTGGATTCCGAAGGTTCTGGAACCATTGCAAGAAACTGTCCGCCAAGTGGATGAGAAATTCGGAAAGATCATTGATTCTATTTGAGGTTTCTTTTAGGATTCTATATAAGTACTTATGAAAAAAAATAAAATATTAGTGACTGGTGGTGCAGGCCTCATTGGTTCCCAAGTTGTCCAGGATTTGAATGAACAAGGAACTACAGACATATATATCTGTGATCATTTAGGTACATCCGATAAATGGAAAAACTTACGACGCAATTCGTTTCTAGACTACCTTGAAAAAGATGAATTAAGAAAACAGATGGATTTTCATGAATCTTTTTTTCAGGAATTTTCACATATCATTCATTTAGGTGCTTGTTCTGCTACGACAGAAAAAGATGCTACTTACCTCATTCAGAATAATTATCATTTCACAAAAGACTTGGCTCATATAGCAGTGAAAAATCAGATACCGTTTGTTTACGCATCCAGCGCGGCTACGTATGGAGATGGCGAATTCGGATATGATGATCAGTTGCCATTGGAATCTCTGATGCCTCTGAATATGTACGGATATTCCAAACACCAATTTGATATTTATGCTACAAGAACTGGATTGATTAGCGAAATCACTGGACTTAAATATTTTAATGTTTTTGGATACGGGGAGGCTCACAAAGGAGAAATGAGAAGTCTCGTTCTAAAGGGTTATGAACAAATAAAAGAGACATCGAAATTAAATTTATTTAAATCCTACAGACCAGAATACAAAGACGGAGAACAAAAACGCGACTTTCTCTACGTCAAAGACGCCAGTAAAATCACTCTTTTTCTTTTATTAAATCGAAAAAGAGGGATTTACAATGTAGGTCGTGGTGTAGCAGAAACTTGGAACGATTTAGCAGAGTCACTGTTTCGGGCGATTGGCAAAGATCGTAACGTTGCCTATACCGACATGCCAGAGGCACTGAAAGGAAAATACCAATACTACACATGTGCTAAAATAGAAAAACTATTACGAGCAGGATACGATTCAGGATTCACATCTCTCCCAGATTCGATTGCCGATTATGTTGCCCTCCTTAAAAAAGAAGGGCTTTAGATTCGAAGGGAGTTTATTTCTTGTAAACCTTTACGATCGTATTGATTAATTCTTTGAATTTCGGATCTTTCAGAGAGTAATAAACTTGATTCGAAGATTTTCTTGATTCTAAAATCCCGTTGTTTTTCATTTTACTTAAGTGTTGCGAGGCCGCTGATTGGCTAGTCCCGAGCAGTTCCACTAATTGACCTACAGACTTCTCTTCCTTAGCAAGTGTGTAAAGAATAAGCAGTCTGATCGGGTGGGCGATTCCTTGGATTCCTTTAATAGCAAGTTCCAATTGTTGTTTTGAAAGTTCTGTTTTTATTTTCATTCTTAACGTAATCCGTTATATTCTTATGACGAAATACACTGTTATAAGACTACAGATTTTTTTTTCAGATGGAAAAAAAATTCCAAATATACCTAGATCGTACATTCCCGAAGGTAATGTCATAAAAGAAAGTTATTTGTTGTTAGAGTAAGAACTATAATCATTATATTCTTACACCACCAGAAATTTCTAGAATGACTCCAGTTACAAGATCATTTTCAATGATGAACTGTACAGAGTGTGCGATTTCGTCTGGTTCCCCAAGCCTTCCCACTGGAATGATCGATTTCCATTTTTCTAATGCTTCCGGATTCATATCTTTCAATACCATTTCCGTTCCGATAAAACCTGGAGCAATTCCCGCTACACGAATTCCAAATTTTGCTAGTTCTTTCGACCAAGTAACAGTCATTGCAGCTACACCTGCTTTCGCGGCACTATAGTTTGTTTGTCCTGAATTCCCGTGCATCGCGATCGAAGCGATCGGAATGATCACACCGGATTTTTGCTCGGCCATACAGGCTGCAGCTTCCCGACCAGTGAGAAAAACACCTGTTAAGTTTACATCAATGACGGATTGCCATTGGTCAATTCCCATCTTTGCTTTTACTTTACCAGTTTCTCTGTCTACTCGTATGAGAAGTCCATCTCGCAAAATCCCCGCATTTAGAACGGCAACGTCGAGTCTTCCCCATTTTTCTTTCGCTTGTTGGATGAGTCGTATGCTTTCTTCTTCTCGTGCGACGTTGGCAGCGATTCCTATCGTTGGAATTCCATCCCGTTCGAATTCATCGACTGTTTGATTGAGTTTCTCTTGTTGGATATCCGAGAGGATGATATTGGCTCCCAACTTTCCCAATCGATGGGCCATTGCCTTCCCGAGACCACCTGCAGAACCCGTAATTAATACACTTGCGCCTTTTATTTCCATGCCCACCAGATTTTTGAGCTCTGGGTAGGAAGTCTAGGAAAATAGATCTGGTCTTTAGTGGAGCTCTGCCACTTCGCCACTACGAATGGAAACGTAGTTCTCGGAGAAGGGGATTTCGACGCGAGCAATGGTTCTATCTGGGTGAGTGATGATGCGAAAGAGGTTCGGATCGATCCCTTCATTTTTGAGTAGGATCATGATGAGTGCGATTCCGAGTCCCGCTCCCTCGGTATTGTCCATATTGTCCATATAGAATTCGGCAATGTCATTGTATCCCATGGACTTCTTCATTTTTTCCCGCATTCGCGTTTCTTCCGTTTTGATGACGGGGGTATTATTGAGTACTTCTACGAGCATTCCTTCGGAACAATAGTGGAATTTCAATTGGACGTAAACGCCTCTTGCGAGACAGCGTCTCCCATATTCTTCAGCCATTTTTTCGGAGAATTTTTTAGAGTATTCTTTGATGCCTTTGTCATAGTCGACTGGATTGGTGATATCGAGGCCTTCATCTTCGAAAAAAACCCGTTTCTGGTTGGCTTTGATTCCGTTGATAGTAAGTTCTTTGGTGATCGTATAAAGCATTTCAATGAACCTTTCATTTTGGCGATCGGTTAAAATTTCTGTGATCAGGCCAAGCACATATTGTTCTAACTGGCGGTTCATTCGGGAAGAGCGGACTGAAATTTTGGAATTTGCCTTTACCAAATTTGGGATTGTTGATTCAAGTTCTTGAAAGGGTTTAGCCACGATGTATCCTTCTCTTCCTTAGGGAGTCTTTTCTATTATCGAACGGAAGACAAGTAAAACTGAATTTGAGTAGAAATTAAGAAAATTCCTTATTTTTATCCAAAATCAGGAAATAAAGTCATTTTCCATTGACCAAACAGGCCTATTAAAAATAGTGTAAAAAACCTAGCCCTGCTTGGGAGCTCATGCTTTGAGTAGGAGAGGAAATTGCCCTCTTAGCTCAGTGGTAGAGCACTTCCATGGTAAGGAAGGGGTCACCAGTTCAAGCCTGGTAGAGGGCTTGAAATAGGGCTGTAGTTTAGTGGTAGAACAAGGATCTCCAAAGTCCTTGGTGGGAGTTCGATTCTCTCCAGCCCTGCCATTAATTCGACTGCATGGTTTTACTACGAAAAAGAGAGATTAGGACAAGCTGATGAAAGCCACAAGTTTCATTCAAGAATGCAAAGCAGAATTAGAAAAAGTCCACTGGCCAACGCGTCAGGAGGTAGTGAGTTCTACTGTCGTTGTCCTTCTAACAGTTATTATATTTTCCCTTTTCCTTTCTGCGTCCGATTTCCTTTTTTTGAAACTGCTTAAGTGGTTTTGGGCACTGGGTGCGTAGGAGAATTTTCAGCTAAGATGAGCGATTCTACGGAAAAAAAATGGTATGTCCTTCAGACCTATTCGGGTCATGAAAATAAGGTCAAAACCAATATTGAAAAAATGGTCCAACAGCAGAAGTTGGAAGACCAGATTTTCTCAGTAAAAATCCCTTCGATGGATGTTGCTGAGATGAAAAATGGCAAGAAAAAAGTTACGAAAAAGAAACTGATGCCAGGTTATGTTTTAGTAGAAATGAATATGACAGATGATTTGCGATTTAAAATCCAAAATCTGCCTTCTGTTTCTACGTTTGTAGGGGGACAGGGAAAAGGCCCCGAGCCACTTTCCTTGGATGAGATTAAAAATCTATTCTCCGATGTGGGTGATGTGGAATCAGAGGAAGTTTCTCGTCCTCGTTTTCTATTTAAAGTTGGTGAGACACTCAAAATCATCGATGGTCCATTTGCCAATTTCAGTGGCCTTGTGGATGAAATCTTCCCAGACAAGGGAAGGTTGCGTGTAAGAGTTGAGATTTTTGGTCGGTCTACACCGGTGGAACTCGACTATTTACAAGTGAAGTCTGAACCGTAATATTTCGTTAGAGTTTTGATAAGTAAGGATTTTTAAGTTTATGGCCGCAAAGAAAGTAGTAAAACAAATTAAACTCCAGGTGGAAGCAGGTAAAGCCAATCCAGCTCCTCCAGTCGGACCTGCACTCGGTCAAGCTGGTTTAAATATTATGGAGTTCTGCAAACAGTTCAATGAAAGAACCAAGGCTCAAATTGGTTTAAAGCTTCCTGTTGTGATCACTGTTTATACAGATCGAAGTTTTACTTTCATCACGAAATCTCCACCAGCTGCACTTTTGGTTCTAAAATCACTTGGTATTACGTCTGGATCTCCAACGCCACACGTGACTAAAGTGGGAACGATCAAACGTGCCCAATTAGAAGAAATCGCAAAAACAAAAATGGAAGACCTAAATGCGAATGATATGGAAGCAGCGATTAAAATCATTGCCGGAACATGTCGTTCGATGGGCGTCAACGTAGAATTATAATAGGATCTTGGTAGCTTAAGTTATGAAACGCGGTAAAAAATACATCCAATTGAAAGAGAAAGTTGATCGCACAAAGTCATATCCACTTACAGAAGCAGTGGGACTTGCGAAATCAACTTCTTATACTAAGTTCGACGGAACTTTAGAAATTTCCACAAAGATCAACTATAAGTCTCTCCAAAACGTAAGAGGGACTATTTCCTTACCGCATGGCACGGGTAAGACGATAAAAGTTTTAGTATTCTGTAAAGGCGACAAACAAAACGAAGCGAGAGCTGCAGGTGCTGACTTCGTAGGCGATATGGACTTAATTGAAAAAGTAGCAGGTGGCTGGACTGATTTTGACGCTTGTGTGGCTACGCCGGACATGATGAAAGAAGTTGGTAAACTTGGACCTGTGCTTGGAAGAAAGGGCCTTATGCCAAAACCAAAAGCAGGAACAGTCACTACAGACGTAACGAAAGCAGTGAAAGAATTGAAAGCTGGTCGTATCGAATACAGACCAGACAAAGGTGGCGTGGTTCACTTAGGAGTGGGAAAGGTTTCCTTTTCAGATGATAAACTCCAGGACAATATCAATGCAGTAGTTGCTGCGCTAATGAAAGATAAACCTTCCGATGCGAAGGGCGATTACTTAAAATCATTCGCAGTCTCTGCAACCATGGGTATCGGTGTGAAAGTCGATGTCAAAGAATTAGTAAACGCAAATATTTAACGGAAAAGATATGGCAAACGCGAGCAAAATTGAAGCAGTAGCAGAGTTAAAGACCAGACTGGAAAAAAGACCTAATTTTATTTTAGCGTCTTACAGTGGTCTTACGGTAGAGGACATGACAAATCTCCGGGCACAACTTCGTAAAGAAGGATCAGAGATGAAGGTAATTAAAAATAACCTTTTCTTACGTGCACTCAAAGAATCAACGTTACATAAAGATAAATCTATAGATTTTGGTGACATTTACAAAGGGCCACTGGCAGCGATTTTTTCGACTGATGGTTTGCCTGCCGTTGCCAAAGTTTGCAAAGACTTTGCAAAAGATAAAAAAGATTTAGATGTTAAGACTGGCTATTTTGATGGCCAAGTCCTAGACAAGAAGGGAGTTGAGTCCATCGCAGGACTTCCTTCTAAACAAGAACTACTGGCACAAATTGCCCGTGGTCTAAACGCACCTAGTACACAAATTGCCTCAGGAATCAACCAAATTATAGCTAGTTTGGCCCGAGGAATCAAAGCTATTGGTGAAAAGAACGGCTAATATCCACTGGATTCATAGTGATTAGTAGAGTAAGGAGAATATAGGATGTCTGTTGACGCGCTATTAGAACAAATTGGTAATCTTACACTCGTTCAGGCTTCTGAACTCGTGAAGAAAATGGAAGATAAATTCGGGATTTCTGCTGCTGCACCGGTTGCAGTTGCGGCGGTTGCTGGTGGTGGCCCTGCTGCTGCGGAAGAGCCTGCAACTTTCAATGTAATCTTGAAAGCTCATGGGGACAAAAAGATCGATGTGATCAAACTCGTGAGAGAAATCACAGGACTCGGTTTAGCAGATGCGAAAACTCTTGTTGAAGCTGGTGGAAAATCAGTGAAAGAAGGGGTTTCTAAAGACGAGGCTGCTGATATTAAGAAAAAACTCGAAGGTGCTGGGGCTCAAGTAGAAGTTGCGGCTGCCGGTTAATCACCAGCTCGCAGGTTTCTTCATCCCCTTTCTTCAAAAATTTAGAGGCAGGGAGGCCGTAGGCGTCCCCACCTCTATTTTGTCATTTATAGTTACCATCATATTTTGTTATATCTAGGGAGAGTGTTCCATGAATACCCGAATGCAATCTAGAAAGCGGGTAAATTTCGGTAAAATTACCGACCTCAATTTACTTCCTAATCTTATCTACGTTCAAAAAAAATCTTTCGACTGGTTCCTCCAAGCGGACGTGAAAGACCCAACGAAACGAGCGAACCAAGGCCTAGAGGCTGTTTTTCGTGAATCTTTCCCGATCGAAAGTCCGAACAATGACATGGTCATGGAATATGGACACTACATCCTGGGAGATGCGAAACGCAACCCACAGGAGTGTAAGGATACAGATTCCTCTTTTGCTTTGCCTTTAAAAGCGGTCATACGTCTGATCATCAAAGAAACTGGTGAGATCCGAGAACAAGTCGTCTACATGGGAGATCTTCCTGTGATGACTGACCATGGTACATTTGTAATCAATGGTGCAGAACGAGTTGTCGTTAGCCAATTGCACAGATCCCCAGGGATTTTCTTTTCTTATGACCAAGCAAGAGATACATTTTCTGCGAGAGTAATCCCTTATCGCGGATCTTGGTTGGAATTTGAAATGGACAATAAGGGAATCCTTGTAGCCAAAATCGATCGAAAGAAAAAATTCCCAGCAACACTCCTTGTAAAATCCATGGGCATGGGAACAAACGAAGAAGTTCTACGTTTGTTTTACGGTTCTTCCAAAATGAAGATCGCCGGTGCGGGTCCTAAAGAAATCAAACGACTCATCGGTCGCCGTACGATTGCAGATATCATCAACATGGAAACGGGCGAGGTCATGCTCGATGCCGGTTCCAAAATCAACGAAGATAATATTTCCATTCTCCGTGAGATGAAAGTAAAGGAAGTGGAAGTCATTGAATTTCCGAAAGGAAAAGACAATCCTGTACTCATCAACTGTCTGGAAAAAGATGGAGTCAATGACTACGAAGATGCTGTGAAAAAATTTCACACCATCATGCGTCCAGGGGAACCTTCCACAATCGAAAACGCCGAATCGGAATTGAAACGTTTGTTCTTTTCTCCGAAAACTTTTGATTTAGGGATTGTTGGTCGCTATAAGATCAACAGCAAATTTGAATTTAATAATCCAAAAGATTTCAATAAAGTCGACGATCGAGTTCTTAGAAAAGAAGATATCATTGAAACGGTTCGTTATCTTGTGATGCTCATGAGCGATGCAGAAAACTTCTATCCAGATGACATTGACCATTTGGGCAATAGAAGAATTCGTTCTGTAGGGGAACTCGTAGCCAACCAGTTGAAACTTGGTTTTTCTCGGGTAGAACGGGTCATCAAAGAAAGAATGACGGTGCAAGAACCAGAACAACAAACACCTCAGTTACTGATCTCCATCAAACCGATTACAGCTGTGATCAATGAATTTTTTGGATCCTCACAACTTTCACAGTTCATGGACCAGACCAATCCGCTAGCGGAACTTACACACAAACGTAGGTTAAATGCTCTTGGACCAGGAGGACTCTCTAGAGATAGAGCGGGCTTTGAGGTTCGTGACGTTCATTATTCACACTACGGTAGAATGTGTCCGATTGAGACTCCTGAAGGTCCGAACATCGGTCTCATTTTATCTATGTCTAGCTTTGCTCGAGTGAACGATTATGGTTTTCTTGAGACGCCTTACCGTGTTGTAAAAAACGGAAAAGTATCAAAACAAGTAGAATATTTAACTGCAGACAAAGAAGAATACCACTATATGGCACAGGCTTCCTCTGCTATAGATGAAAAGGGTGACTTTCAGTCGAAACTCATTTCCACAAGGCACCGAGGAGATTTCCCTTTCCGAAGCCCGGCGGAAATTCAATACATGGATTTAGCTCCCCTCCAAGTGGTTTCTGTTTCGACAGCGCTCATTCCATTTTTAGAGCATGATGATGCCAATCGCGCACTCATGGGATCGAACATGCAACGCCAAGCAGTTCCGCTTCTTACAGATGAGGCCCCGTTTGTAGGAACGGGAATCGAAGCAAGAGCCGCATACGATGCTGGTGTATGTATCGTTGCGAAAAAAGATGGGGTTGTGGCAAAGGTGGATGCTTCTGGCGTTTGGGTAAAAGAAGATGCCTCTAAAGAACTCGCAAATTATCCGCTCATTAAATTCAAAAAAACGAACCAAGGAACATGCTTTAACCAAAAGCCAAACGTGCATATGCTCCATGCGTATGCTGCCGGTAAAGTTTCGAAAGTCAGCAAAGAGAAAATTGAAATCACATTAAACGACGGTGAAAAAGAAATCCATGAGTTGCTTTTAAACGAAGAACTTCAATTTGTATCTCTAGTCAAAGAAGGCCAAGAGGTTCCAGTTGGATTTCCGATCGCAGGTCAACTCATCAAAGGGGAAAAAGTAGGCGACTTTGGTGCGATCCTTCAGAAAGGAACTGTTCTAGCCAATGGACCTTCTACTGATGCTGGTTACTTAGCACTCGGAAAGAACGTACTTGTTGCCTTCATGCCATGGGAAGGGTATAACTTTGAAGATGCGATTCTCATTTCAGAACGAATCATTAAAGAAGATGTCTTTTCTTCCATTCACATTGAAGAATTTGAAATCCAAGCAAGAGAGACGAAACTCGGCCAAGAACAAATCACAAGGGACATTCCGAACCTTTCTGACAAAGCTTTCCGTGATTTAGATGAAACGGGTGTGATACGC
>Ga0209277_10000996_pt1 | contig 14125 bp, 15 predicted proteins | sample JI81AbrownDNA_FD_187503 | JGI IMG/M metagenome (GOLD analysis project Ga0209277, IMG submission 187503) | Wastewater effluent complex algal communities from Wisconsin, to seasonally profile nutrient transformation and Carbon sequestration -... | ecosystem: Engineered > WWTP > Effluent > Algae... | reverse complement strand
CATTCCATAAATACAATATACCAATAAAAAAGCCTGCTTTAACGAATGCCCATAAAACTATTTCGGCTTGTCTTTCCACAAACAAGCCAGCATGAACACTTCAACTGCCTTGGCATAGTAGCCAATTGCGCTGGTTGTGCCTGCCACAAATTGTTTATTTCCCATAATAGCCCACAGAACAATTGTCAGCAGGGTGTAACCGACCAGCCCCCACCAGACCAGTTTATGTCTTTGCTGAAAAAATGGAATTGGCAGGAAATACGCGCCCAACAACCCGATGTATCCCAGCCCATTTAGAGTAAAGCCAATATCCGGGAAGAGAATAAGGTGAAAATAAGCTGCCAGCAAGCCCCCAAGGATAATGCCGTAGTGTCTAAGACTGAGTTTCATTTTTTCTCCTTATAAACAATAAAAATGCATCCCTGTTATTTGGGCTTATCAGCCCACAGGAATGCAAGCAGCACCAACTCGGCAGCTTTGGCGTAATAACCGGTCGCACTGGATGTTCCCAGCACAAAACGCATATCGCCAATAAATACCCATAATATGATGGTGGCAATGGTGTAGATCACAAGTCCCCACCAAAGGATCAAGTGAATTTCCTTATCTTGCAGAAAAGCGATCGGCAAAAAATAAGCAAGCAGCAAAACAATGTAACCAATCCCATTTGTCGTAAAGCCAAAATCCGGGTAAAGAGAAATATGCAGGTAGGCGGTAATCAGGTTACTAATAATGATGCCACAATGTTTGATGGCAAGTCTCATACTCTCTCCGTAAATGAACAACCTATCAATAAATAACTGAATTCACCTTTGTGAATATTTTGAAAGACAACATTAGCCCTCATAGTTCTTACCTGCAAGCGCATGTACCTCATCATAGGTTTCGCTCGTTAACAAAAAAAGCAAGTACGAGTACAATACGAACTGTCTTATTTCCCCGCCGTAGTTCGGCGGGTACCTTAACCCTCAAGGAGAGAATCCCATGTTTCATACAATAATCGTAGCTGGCAATGTAGGGAAAGACCCCGAAATGCGTTATACGCCTTCCGGGCAGGCTGTTACATCTTTTTCGGTTGCAACAAGCCGCCAATATACTGCCGGAAACGGCGAACAAGTAAAAGAGACCATTTGGTTTCGTGTTTCCACGTGGGGAAAAACTGCAGAAGCCTGCAATCAATATGTAAAAAAAGGGTCCAAAGTTCTGATTGAAGGACGCCTCACACCTGACAAAACTACCGGCGGTCCGCGCATTTGGACAAAACAAGATGGAACCGCAGGTTCTTCCTTTGAGCTTACTGCTGTCACCGTACGTTTCCTTTCAGCACGCGGTGATGCCGGAGATAGCGGCCCCATGGCAGGTGGTGGCGGCATGGAAATGGCAGAACTCCCCCCAGAAGACGATATTCCATTCTAATAACACCTCAATGAAACAGGTCTAACAAATCCACAATGGGCTTGTTAGACCTGTTTGCTTACATAGGAAAATATGAACACACCTCAAACCCCACCCAAACCAACCGGCCCCATCCTCGAACTTCCCACCGATCTCGAACTCGTTTACGCCAACCTGGCACGCATTGCCCACTCCCCCTCCGACATCGTTATTGACTTTGCACACCTGCTGCCGGGCGAACCCCGCGCAAAAATCCGCTCGCGCGTGGTGATGACTCCATTGAGCGCGAAACTCTTGGTGCGTGCGCTCACCGAAAATATCGCGCGTTACGAAACCGCATTCGGAGAGATACACATCCCCACCAACTCCACATTGGCAGATAACCTATTCCGTCCATTTCAACAGCCGCCCGAACCACCCAAAGAGTAACCATGCACAAACTCGAAAAAATCTCCGAACAGATCAGAAAAAATTTCGATGCCCGCACTGCCGCACGGGATAACGCCCTCGCCCAGGCGCGCCAGCTCACACGCGCCTGTTCCCTCTCCATTCGTGCCGTTCATCGGGATGAAACCGACACGATGAATTCCCATTTGCAGGAAGCCCGTAAACTTGCCGACACACTGCGCGACTCTCTAGCAACCTACCCTGACCTTTTCTACGCGGGCTACACACAGGATTCATTAAAGGAATTCGTCGAAGCAAATGTCACCTGCGCCTTGATAAGAAACGAACCGCTTCAGTCTCCCGAAGAGTTGATCGTTGAACCTTCGACATATCTCAACGGGTTGGCAGAGGTCGTCGGTGAATTGCGCCGCCGCGTAATGGATATTCTCCGTCACGGCTATTCCCCCGAAGTGGAACGTCTGCTTGGCTACATGGACGAAATCTACTCCGTCATGGTCACGATGGATTACCCCGACGCCATCACAAACGGCCTGCGCCGCCAGACAGACCTGGCACGCGGCATCATCGAAAAGACGCGCGGTGACATCACATTTAGCCTGCGCGGCGAGCACCTCGAACAAGCCATCGGGAAGTTAATTGTCCAATTAAACAGCGACCAGACCACAGTGCAGAAAAGAAGCGAGAAGGATTCGTAGTTTATGGCAAAAGGTGGACGTCGCTATCCTTTAGTCATTTATACCCACATGATCAATCGCTGGTATCCGGCGATTCTTACGTTGGGGTTATTTCTGCTTCTGCTGGCATATGGAATTTATAGCTGGGAATTTGAACAATGGCGTTGGCTGGTCATTGCAAGTATTGGCGGCTTAAATGTTTTTCTTGGACTGCTATTATTTATCCTTCGGAAAAGCGCCTACATCCAGCCGTTTAGCGATCACATCAAACTGGCAACTCCATTTTTGCGATTAAACATTTCGTATAAAAGGTTGCGGCGCACATCGTCTGCGAATATGGGGGCGCTCTTCCCGGCTAAAAGCGTTTCCAAATGGCAGGCGGAAATTATCGAACCGCTCGCGAGAATGACAGTGATCGTTCTTGAATTAAACGCATTTCCCATGTCGCAATCGTCATTGCGTTTGTTCCTCTCTCCGCTCTTTTTCAAAGACAAAACCCCGCATTTTGTCATTCTCGTCAATGATTGGATGCGTTTCAGCTCGGAGTTGGAGAGCATGCGAACCGGAGGCGGAGAAGTTGCTCCACGAAAAAAGCGTGATGCTTCCATTCTTTCGCGCCTGCCAGGAAAAAACAAATGAATATTTATTTTGCTTGTTCCATCACAGGCGGACGTGAACTCGAATTCACATACCAGCAGATCGTGGCTGCTCTCACAGCAGACGGGCATGAAATCCCTACCTCACACTTGGCTCAATCGGAAGTTATGGAAAACGAGCGGGAACTCACGCCGCAGTATGTTTATGAGCGAGATGTAAGCTGGATAAGGAACTGTGATGTGCTTATTGCGGAAGTCAGCGTGCCATCTCATGGGGTTGGATATGAAATTGCATTCGCGCTTGAGATCGGAAAGCCGGTCTTGTGCATTCACGATCAGGGACGGAAAGTATCCAAAATGATCACGGGGAACCCCGATCCTGCACTCACTACAAAAAGCTATTCAATTTTGGAGGAGGCAATTTCTCTGTGCAGGGAGTTCCTCAGGGAAATAGCTCATTTGTGAATATTATCACATTCATTCGGTGACATTTGACGATATCAAAAAAAAGCGGAATCGATTAATATAACTGTGGAGACGGAATCAAGACACCTCAACGATCTCCTCCCTGTCTCCTCCTTTGGCGAAGTCGCTCGGTAGCGGAATAACAATTCCATACCGAGCGACACTTTTTATCTCCTCCTACTTTGCATTTAGCGTAAACTGCCGCCGAGTACTCGGCGGCAGTTTATTTAAAAGAGATCGATTTTTACAAAAATTTTATCGGGATAAATGAATTGATCTATTCATTTGCCGGAAGTAGAACCACAAATGTAGAACCTTTTCCAAGAGCTGATTCCACCCAAACCCGTCCTTGATGGCTATCCACAATAGACTTGACGATGGCAAGCCCCAAACCAGAGCCTGTGACTCCGTCAGGAGCATTGGTGGCACGATAGAATTTTTCAAACACACGGCTTTGTTCATCTGGGCCAATGCCGGGGCCGGTATCCTGCACTTTGAGAACGATCTGTTTATCCTGCATGGCAATGCTTACCTGGACATGCCCCCCATTCGGCGTATATTTTATGGCATTCCCAACCAGGTTATCCAGCATTTGACGGACACGAATCGGGTTTGCACGGAACGGCAATATGTTCGGAGAAATATTCACAACTAGGTCAATACCCTTATTTCGAACCTGTGCCTCAAACATATCCAGTGTGTATTTAAGCACACCATCCAACTGAATCATCTCACGGCGTGTATCAAAGCCTGATTCCAGCCGCCCCAAATCCAACAGGTCGTTGATTAGATTCGTAATATGCTGAACACTTCCTTGCAAACGGTGCAAAAATTCAAGTTGACTCTGATTTAGCGGCCCCGTGCGTTCTATCAATTCTGTATATCCAAGAACAGCAGTCAGAGGAGATCGTAGATCATGCGAGACGGTATGGATAAAATCGCTTTTCAGGCGGTCCAGTTCCTTGAGATAGGAAATATCCTGCATGGTAACCGCAGCGCCAATTTTTGGAATGGGCGTATATTGGGCATTGAACACTCTTCCATCATCAAAGTTGATCTCGTGATACTTCAATGGTCCTTCACTAGAGCGGGATAATAGGGCCACCATATCGGCATTGACAATGACATCCCCCAGCGGCCTGCCTGTGAAATCCTTTTCACCAAGGTTGAAAATTTCACGGATCGCGCGGTTGATCAAAAGAACACGTTGATGCTCATCGATTACGACCACACCATCTTGAATATTGGAGATGATCGCCTCAAGCTTGACCCGTTCTGTTTCTGAGATCTTGGCTTTTTCTGCCAACGAAGATGTAGTTCGTTTTACCTCACGGCGCAGCCAATCACCCAATCTTCTGGCGCGCGCAAGACTTTTCTGAACTTCATCAACAATATCTGCCATTTGCAGTGGTGGATAAAGATAACCGCTCAATCCATTTTTTAGAACCGCCTTGGCAAAACCGGTCGTGTCTTTATTTGCATAAAAAACGATTGGCAGGGTGGGGAAACGCTCCAGCAGTTCTTTCGAGGTAGTAAAACCATCCTGCTCTGAAAACCTCTCGCCGATAATCAACAAAGCCGGAATGGCTTCCTGCATGGATTTATTCAACCCGGAATAATCGTGGGCAACAGCCACCTCATAACCTGCTGCGTATAATGCCCTTTGCATTAAATCCAAAATTGGGGATGGGTCCAGGGCAAGTAGGATGAGATCCAGTTTCGGCATGAGGTCAATAATATTCGTTTATTATTTTGTTGGGACGATTGTCTTTTCAGAAGAACGGGAAAGGCGTAGCAGTGCAGTTTGAACAGATTCGAGGGCTTTTTTCTGCTCAACATTCAGAGTACCGGGCATCTCTGTCAACACCAGGTGAAGCGGATATGTGGCGGCTTGTACTTCTCCCTGAATTGCTTCACGGACGGATTCAAGTGCGGCATGGCGATGCTTTTCCCCTGCGCGCGCATTTTCAGCAGTCTGCTCCAATGCACGGAACAAGCGTGAATTCACCAATGAAATGGACGCATAGTCTGCCATGGCTTCGAGCATGGTCTGCGCATCGCGGGAAAACTCACGGTCGCTTTTTCGCGCCACGATCAACAAGCCTATCACTTCGCTTTGGATCTTGATGGGGATAACGCCAGCAGATTTGCCGAGCGAAGCCAATTTGAACTTCTGCAAGGGAGAGCCATTCATAAGCAGACTCTCGCCTGATAATGCAACCAGCGAACTGATGCCGTCATCCACGGGTTGGTTCATTTTTCTAGCCCATGCTTCCGGCAAATTGCGCTGTGCTCGCAGCAAATATGACTTGCTTTTTTCATCGCGCAGCATCAGCCAGCACATATCAGCTTCAGCCAACTGGATGGCGCTCTCAAGGATACGATCAAATAATACGCGTTGATCTGTGATCGAAACCACCGCCTTGGCAATGGACAGTATATTCATCAGATCGCGTAGTCTTTTTTGCAGCTCGTCGTTTGCTGCCTTTAACTGCCGATCCAGTTTTTGTCGTTCGCGGGTTTCCTGTGTCTGGCGCAAGGCGCGCTCAACAATGGACACCACTTCAGTATCGCGCAACGGCCAGAACATCACATCGGTAGAACCAAGCCGAAATGCCTGAATGGCATCCGCCTCCTGGCCTTTTTCTGCAATAATAATAAGCGGTGATTTCACGCCCTGGGAATTCAATGCCGCGATCAGGTCTTTCCCACTCAAGCCAGGCAAATTTAAATTGGCGAGGATCAGGTCCGGGGGAGTCTGAACCGCGCGTTTGAGAGCAGAAGCCGCGTCGCCCACTACAGTCACCTGGTATCCAAGTGGCCGAAGCGCTTGTCTCCCGATCAAATCCGCGATATCTGGATCACTCTCAACGATAAGTATTTGTTCCCCGGATGCCATGATTTTTGTTTTCCTTAACGAGATTCTATCACCTTTTCAAGTACAATTTTACTTATAATTTTTTGAAATTTAATGTCAATGTTGTAAAGTTTCAGCAATTTGCCGGTTAGCCAGACGAATATTTTTTGCAGCCGGTATGGGATGTATACTTAACCGAAATGGAACACCAGCCTTACATTACAGGATTTAAGCCAGCGGATTCAGGACCACTCGCGCGATTTTTACCCCCCCTTGAAGAGGGAGTCATCTCTGCGTGGCTCTCGCATCAAACTTTAACTGGTAATTGGTTGCTCGACCCATTCGGATTCTCCCCGCGACTCGTCCTCGAAGCCGCACGCAGCGGATACCGCGTGCTGGTCACGGCGAATAACCCTGTCACCCGCTTTTTGCTGGAGATATTCGCCAACCCGCCGCCAGAATCTGAATTCATTGCCGCACTTGCCGATTTGGGGGCAATCAAAAAAGGGGAGGAAAGACTCGCGGGTCATCTTCAATCACTTTATGTCACTACGTGTGAAAAATGCAAACAACAAATACAGGCGCAGTCATTCCTTTGGCGCAAGGGAGAAGATACACCCTACGCGCGAATCTATGAATGCCCGCATTGCGGTGACTCTGGCGAACATGCCGCCACAGATGAAGACAAGGAACACGCCAGGAAAATTGCCTCCACTGATGCGCTGCACCGTTCGCGCGCATTCGAGCGAGTAGTGGCGCTAAACGACGAAGACCGTGTCTACGCAGAAGAAGCCATTCAACATTACCTTCCCCGCCCTCTATACGCGCTGACCACAATAATCAACCGTCTCGATAGTCTCACTTTATCTTCAGAACGAAAACGCGCGTTGATGGCGCTCATCCTATTGGCGTGTGATGCTGGTAATACGCTCTGGGCGCATCCATCCGAAAGGCCGAGACCCAAGCAATTAAGCACGCCAAATCAATTCCGCGAGCATAATGTGTGGACGATGCTTGAGCGTGGAGTCAGCTTGTTTGCGGCATCAGGTTCACCCGTCCCGTGTGAGGCGTGGCCGAAGAAACTACCAGAGAGCGGCGGAATCTGCATCTATGAGGGACGTCTCAAAGAACTCGCGCATGAAGTCAAAAAGGAAATTCCCATTGCCGCAGTGATCGGATCTGTGCCGCGCCCGAACCAGGCATTTTGGACTCTCTCTGCATTGTGGGCTGGCTGGCTGTGGGGCAAGGATGCGGTGGAGCCGTACAAAGTTGCCTTGCGGCGCAGGCGTTATGACTGGGCATGGAATGCAACGGCGTTGCACGCGATCTTTGAACACTTGAATGGTTTGCTTGCCGATGGCGTTCCAATATTTGGATTGATTCCCGAGCCTGAACCTGCCTTCCTCACCTCTGTATTGACCGCGACTACCGCTGCGGGGTTCAAACTGGAAAGCGTTGCCCTGCGAACCGAGCATGATGCCATGCAAGTCATTTGGAAAACCGCACAGAAGCCAAAGCCGGAAATTGCAGGTAAATCTATTTTACAAAAAGCGGTCTTTGACTATTTATGTGCGCGCGGCGAACCTGCCAGTTATTTGCACGTTCATACTGCGGGGCTGGTCGCGCTGGCAGAAGCAAATATGCTCAACCAACCTGAGCTTGAATTTGATGAGACTTTGCGCAAGATACAAACTCTGTTTTCGTCATCACTGAAAAATGATGAAAGATTTACTCATTATTCCACAGGCGAAAATGTGGATACAGGGATGTGGGGCGTGACCCCTTCAGCACAAGGCGAATCGCTTACAGACCTCATTGAAATTGCAGTGGTCACATACTTGCAAAAGAATCCGAATGCAATCTTTTTGGATTTGGAAGATGATCTATATCCGCGCTTTCCAGGCTTGATGACTCCATCCAAAGGGTTGATCTACGCGGTGCTGAATTCGTATGCCGAGAAGAGCGGAGCGAACTGGAAGCTGCGCGATGAAGACGTTGCATCTGCACGGCGCGAAGAAATAAAAAATATTTTTGCGCTGATTGAGAGAATTGGAAAGAGACTTAACTATCAATCATCTGTAAACGATAAAGTATTAACCTGGAAAGATAATAGCCAAACTGTAAAAAAATTCAACGTGCTGGCCTCCGCCCTGCTCAACCGCGCATTGGAACAAGCAGATGAACAAACCATCATCATTATCCCCGGCGGGCGCGCTGCTCTCGCCGCCTACAAACAGGAACGCGACCCATCACTCAAGGTGCGTTTGAAAAAACATAAGCTGGTGAAATATCGTTTACTGCGCAGCCTGCTTGAGGTTCCAATATTGACGCGCGAAACCTTTGAAGAACAGATCGCCAGCGACCCTGTTGAAGAATCCAAGGGACAGATGATGATGTTTTGATTTGGACGATAGACTGTAAATCACTCCATGAAAAATAAAATCCTAACTACATTCCTTCTTTTATTTCTTTTGTCTGCTTGCATTTCGGTACAAGTGGAAGATGCAAAAACGCCAACACCGTCGAACTTCGTCACGGCTACTCTCCCGCCAACAAAGGCAGGGTTTGTTCCGGCCACATTGACTCCCACGCTTGCAATTACCGAAACACCAACACTTGCAATTACCGCCCCAGCCAACTGCACGAACACAGCAGTCCTTTTGCGAGATGTAACCATTCAAGACAATACGCAGGTAAAAGCCGGTGAAAAATTTACAAAGACTTGGGAATTTCAAAACACAGGCACTTGCCCGTGGATCAATTACTCGCTGAAGTTTGCAGCAGGCGACCAAATGAATGCGCCTCTTTCCGCGCCGATAGCTGCCACTCTTCCAACAGAGAAGGTCCAAGTCTCTGTGGAGTTGACCGCCCCCCCGTCCAATGGCGCGTACACTGGATTCTTCACATTGAACACAGCCACTGGAAGTGATGTCTTCATCGGGATCGAAAAAACTTTTTGGGTGAAGGTTGTTGTAGGAAGCAGCACAACCGTTCCAACCACATCGGGAGCGAGCCCCACACAATCATCCTCGGACGGAACTTCCGGCGGGAATGCCAACTGTGGCTACAGCCAGAATGCTGGATATGTTAACCAGATTGCATCCTTAATTAATTCAGAACGCGCAAACGCTGGCTTGCCTGCATTGACGATTAACTCCCTGCTCAGTGCCGCCGCTCAAAACCATGCAGGAGATATGGCTTGTAATAGCAATATCAGTCACACCGGTTCGGACGGTTCATCATCCTATTCGCGAGTACTCGGTTCTGGATATTCAGGTACATTCACGGAAGAAATCATCTACGGCGGAGGCGGACCAGAAGCCGCCATGCTCTGGTGGATGAACGACCAAATTCACCGTGACGCGATTCTTAGCGCCAAATCTACCGAAATGGGCGTGGGATATGCCAATTATTCAGGAGATTACATTACGGTGGATTTCGGAAGATAGAAGTTTTTCCTACTTCAACACATTTGGCATGATCGGTTGATATTCAGGGAAAATCTCATTTGTGGCGGGATTTTTCAAACGTTTGGTTAATATCTCAGAAAGCACATCACGATAATCCGTTGTGACGGCTAAATCGCCAGGGCCAATCAATTGTCCTTCCGCCATCCCAGGCCACTGCCCGTGGACTTTGCCGCCGTCCACGTTGCCGCCCAAAACCATCATCATACTGCCGTGACCGTGGTCTGTGCCGAGGCTGCCATTCTCCGAAGCACGCCGCCCAAACTCAGACATGGTGACAGTAGTAAGTTGATTTTGATGGTCTGCCATATCAGCGTGGAAGGCGGCGAGTCCTTCAGCGAGGTCTTTCATCAAGTTGGGCATAATGCCCGTAGATGAGCCTTGGGCGAAGTGCGTGTCCCATCCACCGAGGTCAATGGCTGAGACTTCGAGTCCCACTTCTGCTTTGATGAGCATGGCGGTTTGTTTGAGGGCAAGGCCAAATTCGGTGTCGGGGTAATTGGAGATTGGAGATTGGTAATTTGCGGGGTCTAGTTTTTGGAGAGTATCCATGATGGATAAAGTCTCTTGTCCCATGATGTCATTTTGATAAACGGTACTTAATGCAGAGCGCATTTGTTGCAAAGCACGTTGGTCACCACCGAGGTGAAAGTCTGCGATGGAGCGCAGGGCGGAGACTGGCACACTTCCGCTCAAGCTACGCTGCGGACGAGTGCCCATGCCTACGGCGCGCAAGGGCGATGAGTTGCCTGTGTTCAACGTGGCGAGGTGACGACCGATCCAACCTGAGGCGGGACCGCGTTCATCGTCCACACCGCGCTCCATGAGTTCCATCGCTTTGAAATGACTGCGCGATTCGTCCGGTGCGCCACAAGCGTGGATGATAGCCAGCTGTTCACTTTGCCATGCTTCGAGCAGTGGACTCATATTTGGATGCAATCCAAAGAATCCATCCAAGTCAACACTTCTTTCCTCTTTCTTCTTTCTTAAGTCATCAGGCCGCGCAATTCCCAGTGATGGCCGCAATTGATAATACGCTTCTTCGCCATGCGGCACGACCATGTTGAGCACATCCGCTGCGCCGCGCAGGAAGACGACCACGAGCGTATCTCCGCGCGGGGCGGTGTTGACGGGAGCGAAAGAAAGACGGGGAAGCCAGGGCCTGTCCTGAGCCTGTCGAAGGGTGGGGAGGGTTTGAGTTTGTAACATTAATAATCTCCTTGCGAATAGTTAAAAAATACCGCAGAGGCGCGGAGTTCGCAGAGTTTTAATTGCAGTTCTCAGCGGTCTCTGCGACTCTGCGGTGATAAATCGTAAAATCAACGCCATTGAAACGCGGGCGAGGCAATCAACCCTGCGGCGATGATTTGCAGAGTCTCTTCGTCGGTGGCGTTTGCTGCTCGGACGGAATCAATTATTTCGTTACGGGCGAAGCGTTCCAACGGGGCGCCCAACAATAAAGATGTAAGCGAATCCACATCGTCTTGCAAAATGCCAGTAGATGAGACATCCAATAAATTTTGTAAATTGTGTTTTGTGTCGTTGAGTTCGTTGCGCATCAATGCAAATGCAAATTGCCAGCGCGGCATGAGGTTGCCCTGCCAGGCTTCGCTGGTGTCGGGGTAGCCATCGGGCGTGGGCCAGTTGAAATGAAGCTGCCCCATACGCACAAGGTATTCACTCAGCGCGACGCCGTCGGTTTCAACATTTAACATGCGCAGCGCGGAGAGAAGAAAATTAACGGGGCGTTTGTATTTTGGCTGTGCGAGCGGAAGGCCATCCAACAAAATAACGCGCAAGACAGATTTGATGTCGCCTTTCGTGTCGAGAAAAGTTTGTGCAGCTTTTTCGATAAGTTCCTGCGGCGGAGTATCGGCGATGAAACGCCGCGCAAGTTTTGTGCAAATAAATTTTGCAGTGGATGGATGCATGGCCAACATCTCGATGACTTGCTCCGCCTCTTTAATACCCGACGGTTGAATCGAAAGACCCAAAACATTTTTCTCACCCGTGTCATGGATGTCTTCCTTGAAGACGAACTCACCAAGCCAAAAATGCTCTTTCACATTCCAACCCGTGAGACAGCGCGCAAGTTCCATCACATCCTTTTGAGAGTAGCCGCCGTCCACGCCAAGCGTGTGGAGTTCCATTAACTCACGCGCATAATTTTCGTTGGGATGACTCTTCTCGTTGGCTTGATTATCGAGATAGACCATCATCGCTGGCGAATGTGCGGATGCCCACACGAGGTCGCGGAAATTGCCGAGTGCGTGTTTGCGAATCACTTCGCGGTCATCCACGGTTTTGAGAAAGAACTCTTTTTCCTTGTCCATGAAGATATTGAAGTGGTCGCTCCAAAATTCAACCATCACTTCGTAGAGTTGACGCTCGCTGTACAGTTGACGCAGAAAAGTTGCTTGCCGTAATTCGTTCGGGGCTTTTTCACGGTCGTAGCCATCGAAGAGTTGATTGCTGATTCCTTCAAGTTCGTTGGCTTGCATTTTCAATGTGTTGAAGGTCGAAAGTTGAAGGTCACAGGCGAGGTCGTTGATGGTTTCAAAATCAAGTTGTTCTTCGATGTAATTCTTCAACCCGATTTCTACAAAGCGGGCGCGTTCCTCAGCCCTTGCGCCGAAGGTGATTCGATTCAGCGCAAGGAAATCACTTGCAGAGAGCGCAGTCCACGGGACGGTGGGAAGATTGCCAGTGAGTTTGCGATAGACGGGAGCACAAGAGGAAAGTGCAGCACTCGCGGTGACGAGGGAGGCAAGTTTGAGGAAGTCGCGGCGGGAGAGGGGCATGGGGAGAACCAGTTGTCAGTGAGTAGTAGAAAGTGGTGAGTGGGAAATGGGGGATGATGAAAGAGGAAAGAAGTTAAGGTTGTGCGGGGAGTGGGGTTGCTGATGGTTGTGTCTTCTCACGCGGGTTCCAGTTGAGCAGGGCAAAGCCTGTGGCGCCGAAGGAGATGACGAGCATGGGAATCCACACGAAGAGCCAGCCGATGAGGGGAAAAAAGGCAGAGAGTTCGAGGATGACTGCGCCGCGAATGAATCCGCTCAAGGGGGTGATGCTGGTATGTTTGGAGAGTCTTGCGCCGAGATGCGCGGCAATGCCCGCCGAGCCAATGGAAGAAATGGCAAGCGATGCGCCCAGCAAAATCCAGCCGATGAATTTGGCGGGGCCAAAGGGCAGGGCAAGCAGGATGACGATGGGAATGGTCACGGCAATGAGAATGACAAGTCCCATCCAGAAGGTTTGCATGGGAGTCTTGTCAACTCGCATGTGTGCGCGGGAGATAACGGCGGGGAACAACAGCCACCACGCGGTGAGCATGGCAGGGTAAGCGATGCCGATGATTAACAAGATGAAGAAGATAGCGGAGATATCAGCCATTGGAGTTTCCTTTTTTATGTTGAGTTATAGGTTGTACAGGGGTGGAGTGGGGAAAGTTGCAGGAATTTTTAAACACAAAGGACACGAAGGTACACAAAGGTTAAAAGAAAAAGACGCGGGGTGAGCGCGTCTTGGAAAGAGGAAAGAAGAAAGAATGATTTTGGAATCAGGAATTTCTTTGAAAGAATCCCAAAATGGATGCGCCGATGCTGACAAAGCCAACGTAAGGTAAAAGCAGAAACCAGCCCACGAATGGCAGCGCACAGGCAAAGCATAAAATCACTGCGCTCCAAATGTTTCGCTTCGGTGAGGGCATGTCTGAGAAGAGGCGTTCGCCAAGAACGTTGACCATACCTGTCAGTCCGAGGCTCAGGAGAACGGTGAGAAAGGCAAGGATCACAAGCGCGGGGATGGTCAGCACCCCTTTGACAAATGTGCCCGCATTCTCGGCAAGAGACAACATAACAAAAGCGATCAAGCCGAAGAAGAAAAAGTTGACCAGTCCCAGCCCGAAGGCACGGCCAGAAGTCTGGTTGATGATGCTTTGTGTTTTCGTCACACGGTTGGTGAAGAGCGCGCCGATGACAAGAAAATAGGCAGCGAGGGTGATGGTGAGCAGGATGCCGATGAAGAAGATGCGAAGGATGTCGGTCATTGATTTCTCCTGATTGATGTAGGGGCGAGGTTCTCTCGCCCAGGGCGTTTGGGTAAAACGTGTAATTGGGCGGGGAGACCCCGCCCCTACGGTTTATTTCATTTGATTTCGTAACAACAAGCCGTTGCCTAAAATCCACAAGATGGACATGGCTGCGAGGGTGAACAACAGGCTGGACATTTCATACACGGGCAGGTTGAAGGTTACAGGTTGAA
>Ga0209277_10000993_pt1 | contig 14147 bp, 9 predicted proteins | sample JI81AbrownDNA_FD_187503 | JGI IMG/M metagenome (GOLD analysis project Ga0209277, IMG submission 187503) | Wastewater effluent complex algal communities from Wisconsin, to seasonally profile nutrient transformation and Carbon sequestration -... | ecosystem: Engineered > WWTP > Effluent > Algae... | reverse complement strand
CACCGACGGCGCGGGCGTCGAAGGCCACGATGGCCCTCGACAAGTGTGTGGCAAAAGCTGTCAGCCGTCCGGAACTCCGTGACGGCGGACGCGCCGGACGCCTTCCGTCATGGCCGACATGACGCTCGAGGCACCCCCGAATCACATGCCGGCGATTGGCCGGGAGGAGATGTTCATGAACGATTTCAAAGGAATGGTCGGCAGCGCCGACGCCCTGCTGACCGACGTGGCCCATTCCACGACGGAAAGCCTGACCAGCGCCTGCACTGCGGTTGAAGACGCAATGGGCAATGCGCGGAGCCGTTTCGTCCAGGCCCGCGGCAAGGTCACCGGGCAGGTTCGCCAAACGGCAGACGTCACCGACCATTTTGTCCGGGAACACCCGTGGCAGGTGCTGGCCGGCGCGGCCGTGGTCGGCTTCGTGGCCGGCGTCCTGATCAACCGCCGCTGAAGCGCAGGCCTTCCGGTCGGGTTAGCGCAGCGTAACCCGACCAGACTTGTGGCGTGTCTTGTCGCCGGGGTCGGGCCTATGTGCGACAGCGTACCGACCCGCTGCAGTCCGCCCGTTAGGCTGCGTCGGTGCTTTTGCCAGGGTCATTTTTCCCGGTGGGCTGAAGGTCTGCCGGAAGGCGTCGCCGGCTCGGGCTCCGGTCCATCGTCAGCCGTTGCATGGCGATACTGCGTAAAGGTGTCCCATGGCGGTTTCTGCCCATCCATTGCAGCCTCTGGCTCTCGCTTCCGGGTGCCGCGAGGTGCCGCCCCGCTGCGCGGTGGCTCTCCCGTGAGCGTCCTGCCGATGGGCTATCGCGAGCTCAAGGCCGGCCTGCTCGGCCGGCTGGGGGGCATGTGGCCGCGTGAAGCCGTCGCCACGGAGCCGCCGCTGCGCGCCGAGTTGTTTGGCGCCGACCAGATGGCCCTGCACGGCAAGGTGCTGGCCGATTCCCATTGCCTTGCCCTTGGCCGGGTGGTGCCCGACCGCCTGCTGGCCCGGCTGGACGACAACGAGACCACTCTTTTCGACACGTGCAAGCTGCTTACCAGCGCGGTGGCCGACAATCGGCGCATCGTGCCGGCCGGCGAGTGGCTGCTCGACAATTTCTATCTCATCGAAGAGCAGATCCGCATGGCCCGCCGGCTCCTGCCCGAGGGCTACAGCCGCGAACTCCCGCGCCTGGACGGCGGCCCGGCAACGGCCGGACGGCCGCGGGTCTACGATATTGCCCTCGAGGCGGTGGCCCACGGGGATGGCCGCGTGGATGCGGAAAATCTCGCCCGCTTCGTGGCGGCCTACCAGGCCATCAGCCCCCTCGAACTGGGGGAGCTGTGGGCCATTCCCATCATGCTGCGGCTGGCCGTGATCGAGAACCTCCGGCGGGTTGGCGTGGGCGTCGCGGCCGGCTGGATCGAACGGGGGCTGGCCGATACCTGGGCCGACCTCATGACCGACGCCGTCGAGACCGATCCGGAGAGCCTGATCCTGGTGGTGGCCGACATGGTGCGCTCGGCGCCGCCGATGGGCGGTGCCTTTGTCGCCGAACTGGCGCGCCGCCTGCAGGGCCGGGGGCCGGCGCTGGCCTTGCCGCTGACCTGGGTCGAGCAGCGTCTGGCCCAGTCGGGCCAGACCATCGCTGGCCTGATCCAGTCGGAAAACCAGCAACAGGCGGCCGACCAGCTCTCCATCAGCAACAGCATCGGCAGCCTGCGCGTGCTCGGGGCCATGGACTGGCGGGATTTTGTCGAGAGCCTGAGCCTGGTCGAGCAGACGCTGCTGGAAGACCCCGGCGGTGTTTACGGCCGGATGGATTTTGCCACCCGCGACCACTATCGCCATGCCGTCGAGGACATCGCCAAGAAGGGCCGCCTGAACGAGCGCGAGGTGGCCCGCAAGGCGGTGGACTTCGCCCACGCGGCCTCCGCCGGAGGCCGGGCGGCCCACGTCGGCTACTTTCTCATCGCCGCGGGGCGGCCGGAGCTGGAGCGGGAGGCCCACGTGCGCGCCGGCTCCGCGGAGCGCCTCCGCCGGCTGGCCCGTCGCGTGCCGCTGCTGCTTTACCTGGGCGCCATCGCCCTGATCACGGCGCTGCTTGCCGGCGTGCTGCTGAACGAGGCCCTGGGTGCCGGCTGGCCGGCCTGGGCCGTGCTGCCGCTGGCGGTGCTGGCGATTCCGGTGGCCAGCCAGCTCGGGGTGGCGCTGACCAACTGGCTGGCCACGCTGCTGGTTACGCCGCGCCCCTTGCCGCGGATGGATTTTTCCGAGGGCATTCCGCCGCAATCGCGCACCCTGGTGGTGGTGCCGACCATGCTGAGCAGTGCAGCGGGGGTCGAAAGCCTGCTCGAAGCGCTGGAAGTGCGCTTTCTGGCGAACCGGGACGCGCACGTGCTGTTTGGCCTGCTTACCGATTTTCTCGACGCGGCCGAGGCGTCGCTGCCCGCGGATGACGCGCTGGTGGCGCTGGCCAGTGCCGGCGTCGAGGCGCTCAACAAGAGCTACGCCGCGGCCGGCCAGGACATCTTTTTCCTGTTCCACCGCCCGCGCAGCTGGAACCCGCAGGAGCATTGCTGGATGGGCGCCGAGAGAAAGCGCGGCAAGCTGGCCGAGCTGAACGCGCTGCTCCGCGGTGGCGCGGGCGAGCGCTTTGCCACCATTGTCGGCGGCACCGCGGCGCTCGCCGGCGTGAAATACGTGATCACCCTCGACACCGACACCGAGCTGCCGCGGGATGCGGCCCGGCAGTTCGTCGGCACCATGGCCCACCCGCTCAACCAGCCGGTGTACGACGAGCGGGCAGGGCGGGTCGTGGCCGGCTACGGCATCCTCCAGCCCCGCATCGGCATCAGCCTGCCGGGGGCCAGCCGCTCGCGCTACGCCCGCCTTTACGGCGGCGAGCCGGGCATCGACCCCTACACCCGCGCCGTGTCGGATGTGTACCAGGACGTGTTCGGCGAAGGCTCCTTCATCGGCAAGGGCATCTACGACGTGGAGGCCTTTGAGCGGGCGCTGGGCGGCCGTTTTCCCGACAACCGGATTCTCAGTCACGACCTGCTCGAAGGCTGCTACGCCCGCGCCGGCCTGCTCAGTGACGGCCTGCTGTACGAAGATTTTCCGGCCCGCTACCGCGTCGATGTGAGCCGCCGCTACCGCTGGATTCGCGGCGACTGGCAACTGGCCGCGTGGCTGCTGCGCAAGGAGCCCTGCGCCTGCGCGAACGGCCCCGACGGCACGGGCGGCACGGGTGTGCATCGGCAACGCAATCCGCTGTCGACCCTGTCCCAGTGGAAACTCGCGGACAACCTGCGGCGCAGCCTGGTGCCGGTGGCGCTGGTCGTGCTGCTGGCGCTGGGCTGGGCGCAACTAGTGCCGTCGTGGCGCTGGACCGCGCTGTTGATCGGCAGCGTGGTGCTGCCGGCCGTGTGTGCCGCCGTGCTCGACATGCTGAGAAAACCTGACGAAGTGCTGCTCGGGCAGCACCTGTCGGCGGTGCTGGATTCGGCCTTGCGCCGGGCGGCGCAGCTTGGCTTCGAATTCGCTTGCCTGCCCTACGAGGCGGCCTTCAGCCTGGATGCCATCGTCCGCACCCTGTGGCGGATGGGCGTGAGCCATCGCAGCCTGCTCGAATGGTGTCCGTCCAGCGAAGTCGAGCGGAAGCTTGGCGCACGCTCCCGCGACGGGCTCGTCGCCACCTTCATCCAGATGGGCGTCGGCCCGGCGCTGGCGCTGGGGCTGGGCCTCGGTCTGGCCGTGTGGGCGCCGTCCGCCCTGGTCGTGGCCGCGCCGGTGCTGCTGCTGTGGTGTGTTTCGCCGGCGCTGGCCTGGTGGATCAGCCAGCCGCTGGCTGCCCGCAAGGCGGCCCTGAGCGCCGGGCAGACGCTCTTCTTGCGGCGGATCGCGCGGCGCACTTGGTCCTACTTCGACACCTTCGTCGGCCCGGCCGACAACTGGCTGCCGCCCGACAACTTCCAGGAATACCGCGTCGCCGCGCTGGCCCACCGCACTTCGCCCACCAACATGGGCATGGCCCTGCTGGCCAATCTGGCGGCCTGGGATTTCGGCTACATTCTGGCCGGCCCGCTGATGGAGCGAACCGCCAACACCTTGCGCACCATGGACGGGCTGACCCGTTACCGGGGCCACTTTTACAACTGGTACGACACCCGGACCCTGCAGCCCTTGCCGCCGCTTTACGTTTCAACAGTGGACAGCGGCAACCTGGCCGGCCATCTGCTGACCCTGCGTGCCGGCCTGCTGGCCCTGGCCGACGAGCCCGTCGCTGCAACGCGGGTGTTCGCAGGCCTTGGCGATACCCTGGGCGTGCTCGCCGAGGCGCTCGAACTTGCGGCCGGCAGCTCCGTCGATACGCGGCTGTCGGCCTGCCGCACTGCGCTGGAGGCGGCCCGCCTGGCGCCGCCGGCCACCCTGCCGGCGCTGCATGCGAGGCTTGCCGCGCTGAGCGCGTGCGCCACCGATCTGCTGGCGGGGATCGAGGCCGGGCCGAAAGCCGGCGACGACACCGGACGCGAGGTTCTGCGCTGGGCGCAGGCGCTGCTCGAGCAGCTTCGCGGGGCACAGGACGAGCTTGAATACCTGGCGCCGTGGCTGCTGCTCCTTGAACCGCCCAGCGGCGTGGGCGGCGTGCCGGACCAGGTGGCCACCGAGGCCGGGCTGCCGACCCTGCGCAGCCTGGCAACGCTGAACGGTCCGCTGTGCGCCTTGATCCGGCGCCGCCTCGACGAAGAAACCACCACCGCCGAGCGCGCCTGGCTCGAGGACTTCATGCACCGCATGGCCGAAGGCGCTGCCCGCGCCCGCGACCGCCTCGCCGCCATCGAGGTGCTGGCCGGGCAGGCCGGTGCGCTGGCGATCATGGATTACGATTTCCTGTTCGACGCCTCCCGGCATCTCCTCTCCATCGGCTACAACGTGCAGGAGCGGCGCCTGGACGCCAGCTGCTACGACCTGCTGGCCTCGGAGGCGCGGCTGGCGAGCTTTGTCGGCATCGCCCAGGGCGCCTTGCCCAAGGAAAGCTGGTTCGCCCTTGGCCGCCTGCTTACCCGGGCCGGCGGCGAGCCGGTGCTGCTGTCGTGGAGCGGGTCGATGTTCGAGTACCTGATGCCGCAACTGGTGATGCCCACCTACGAGCGCACCCTGCTCGACCAGACCGCCAAGGCGGCGGTGGCCCGCCAGATCGAATACGGCCGCCAGCGCGGCGTGCCGTGGGGCATGTCCGAATCGGCCTACAACACCGTCGATGCCCAGCTCAACTACCAGTACCGCGCCTTCGGGGTGCCGGGCCTGGGCCTCAAGCGCGGGCTGGCCGAGGATCTGGTGGTGGCACCCTATGCGTCGGTGATGGCGCTGATGGTCGCCCCGGCGGCGGCCTGCGCCAACCTGCAGCGCCTGGCCGCCGAGGGCTTTGTCGACAAGTTCGGTTTCTTCGAAGCCATCGACTACACCCCCAGCCGCCAGCGCCGGGGGCAGGAGCGGGCCGTTGTGCGGGCCTTCATGGCCCACCACCAGGGCATGAGCCTGCTGGCCCTGGCCTGGCTGGTGCTGGATCGCCCGATGCAGCGCCGCTTCGAGTCCGAGCGCCTGTTCCAGGCCGTCATGCCCCTGCTCCAGGAGCGCATTCCACGTGCTTCGGGGCTGTTCTCCCATGCGGCCGAACTCTCGGAGCTGCATTCCCGGATCACGCCCCTCGAAACCCCGCTGCGCGCGTTCGATACCCCCGACACGCCCACGCCCGAAGTCCAGCTGCTCTCCAACGGCCGCTACCACGTGATGGTGACCAACGCCGGCGGCGGCTACAGCCGCTGGCGCGATCTGGCCGTGACCCGCTGGCAGGAGGACACCACCTGCGACAACCAGGGCGCCTTCTGCTACATCCGCGACGTGGACAGCGGGGCTTTCTGGAGCACCGCCCACCAGCCCACGCGCCGCCGGCCCGCGGCTTACGAGGCGATCCTCTCCGAAGGGCGGGCCGAGTTTCGCCGTCGCGATGCCATCGCAGGCGGCGGCGACATCGAAACCTATACCGAGATCGTCGTTTCGCCCGAGGACGACATCGAACTGCGCCGCGTCCGCCTGACCAACCGCTCGCCGCAGCGCCGGGAGATCGAAGTCACCAGCTACGCCGAAGTGGTGATTGCGCCGCCGGCTGCCGACGCGCTGCATCCGGCCTTCAGCAAGTTGTTCGTGACCACCGAGATTCTGCCCCGGCAGCACGCCATCCTGTGCATGCGCCGGCCGCGCGCCCCGGAGGAGCCGACACCGTGGATGCTGCACCTGATGACCGTGCATGGCGTGGAAGTGGGCGCCGTGTCCTGGGAGACGGATCGCGCGGCCTTCATCGGCCGCACGCGCAGCACCGCCGCACCCCGGGCGATGGACGTGGGCGTCGAGCTGTCCGGCCGCGACGGCCCGGTGCTCGACCCCATCGTTGCCATCCGCCAGCGCTTCTTCCTTGAACCCGAACAGTCGGTCACCGTCGATATCGTCACCGGCATGGCCGACAGCCGCGAACTGGCCCTGTGCCTGGTGGGCAAGTACCGGGACCGCCATCTCGCCGACCGGGTGTTCGACCTGGCCTGGACCCACTGCCAGGTGGAACTGCAGCAGATCAACGCCGTGGAAGCGGATGCCCAGCTCTACGCCCGGCTTGCCGGTGCCGTGCTGTACGCCAGCCCGGCCCTGCGCGTCGACGCGGCGCTCCTGATCCGCAACCGCCGCGGCCAGTCCGGCCTGTGGGGCTACAGCATCTCCGGCGACCTGCCGATCGTGCTCCTGCAGATCGGCGATGCGGCCAACATCGAACTCGTGCGCCAGCTCGTGCAGGCCCACGCCTACTGGCGCCTGAAGGGGCTGGCGGTGGATCTGGTGATCTGGAACGAGGATCACGCCGGCTACCGCCAGCGCCTGCAGGAACAGATCATCGATCTCGTCGCCTCGGGCAGCAGCGCCAGCCTGAGCGAGCAGCCGGGCGGCATCTTCCTGCGTCCGGTGGAACAGATTTCCGCCGAGGACAGGCTGCTGTTCCAGGCCGTCGCCCGCGCCGTGCTCAGCGACTGCCGGGGCACGCTCATGGAACAACTCGACCAGCGGGCCCGGGCCGAGCTGCGCATTCCATTGCTGGTGCCGGGCCGGTTCCGCTCCAGCCGCCGGCCGGAGGCGCCGGCGGCGGCGGTGGATGAGCGGATTCTCTCCAACGGACTGGGCGGCTTCAGCCCCGACGGGCGGGAGTACGTCATCACCCTCGCGCCCGGCCGCCACACGCCGGCGCCCTGGTCCAACGTGCTGGCCAACCCCCACTTCGGCACGCTGATTTCGGAAAGCGGCAGCGCCTACACCTGGGGCGAAAACGCCCACGAATTCCGGCTCACGCCGTGGCACAACGACCCGCTCGGCGACCCGGGCGGCGAGGCCCTCTACCTGCGCGACGAGGAGACCGGCCAGGTCTGGTCGCCCACGCCGCTGCCCGCCCTTGCCGCCGAAGCGGCCTGGGTCATCCGGCATGGCTTCGGCTACAGCGTTTTCGAAACACGGGTGGACGGCATTCATTCGGAGCTCACGGTGTTCGTGGCGCTGGATGCGGCGGTCAAGTTTTCGGTGCTCAAGCTGCGCAACGATTCCGGCCGCCCGCGGCGCCTGTCGGCCACCGCTTACGTGGAATGGGTGCTGGGCGATCTGCGCAACAAATCGGCCATGCACGTGACCACCGAGATCGATCCGGCGAGCGGCGCGCTGTTTGCCCGCAACGCCTACAGCATCGAGTTTTCGGAGCGCGTGGCTTTTCTCGATACCGACGAGGCCTCGCACAGCGTCACCGGCGACCGTGGCGAATTCATCGGTCGCAACGGCTCCCTTGCGAGTCCGGCGGCGCTGCAGCGCGAGCGCCTGTCCGGGCGGGTCGGCGGCGGGCTGGACCCCTGCGCCGCCATCCAGGCCGGCTTCGAACTGGGCGCCGGCCACACGCGGGAGATCGTCTTCCGCCTCGGGGTCGGGCATGGCAGCGAGGACGCCAGCCGGCTGGCGGAGCGTTTTCGTGGCGCGGCCACGGCCCGCCAGGCCTTCGATGGCGTGCGTGCTTACTGGCGCCACACGCTTGGCGCAGTGCAGGTCCAGACCCCCGACCCGGCGGTGGACGTGATGGTCAATGGCTGGCTGATCTACCAGACCCTGGCCTGCCGGCTGTGGGCGCGGGGCGGCTACTACCAATCCGGCGGCGCCTTCGGTTTTCGCGACCAGTTGCAGGACGTGATGGCCCTGGTGCACGCCGAGCCGGCGCGGGTGCGCGCCCACCTGCTGCTCGCGGCGAGCCGCCAGTTCGTGGAGGGTGACGTGCAGCACTGGTGGCATCCGCCATCGGGCCGGGGCGTGCGCACCCGTTGCTCGGACGACTACCTGTGGCTGCCGCTGGCGGTGTGCCGTTACGTCAGCGTTACCGGCGACAGCGGCGTGCTGGACGAGTCCGCGGGTTTTCTCGACGGCCGCGCCGTGAGCCTCGGCGACGACTCCTACTACGATCTGCCCGGCGTGTCGGGCGAGGCGGCGGACATTTACCAGCACTGCGTGCGGGCCATCCGCCACGGCCTCAGCTTCGGCGTGCATGGCCTGCCGTTGATGGGCTCCGGCGACTGGAACGACGGCATGAACCGGGTCGGCATCGAGGGCAAGGGTGAGAGCGTGTGGCTGGGCTTCTTCCTGTATGCGGTGCTCGACCAGTTTGCCGGGCTGGCCGCGGCCCGCGGCGACGCCGTTTTTGCCGCGCTATGCCGGGACGAAGGCGTGCGCCTCAGAGGCAAGCTCGAAACCCACGGCTGGGACGGGGACGAAGGCAGCGAGCAGGGCGCCTGGTATCGCCGCGCCTACTTCGACGACGGCACGCCGCTGGGTTCCAGCGAAAATCCGGAATGCCGGATCGACTCGGTGCCGCAAAGCTGGGCGGTGCTCTCGGGGGCCGCCAGGGCGAAGCGGGCGCGCATGGCGATGCAGGCCGTGGACACCCACCTGGTGCGCCGGGCCGACGGGCTGATCCAGCTGCTCGACCCGCCCTTCGACACTTCCAGCCTGGTTCCCGGCTACATCCGCGGCTACCTGCCGGGTGTGCGTGAGAACGGCGGGCAATACACCCACGCCGCGGTGTGGGCTGCAATGGCCTTTGCCGAGCTGGGCGCGCCCGCGCGGGCCTGGGAACTGCTGTCGATGATCAACCCGGTGAATCACGCCCGCTCGGCCGAGGATGCCGCGCGCTACAAGCTGGAGCCCTATGTCGTCGCTGCCGACGTGTATGCCCGCCAGCCCCATGTCGGACGCGGCGGCTGGAGCTGGCACACCGGCGCCGCCGGCTGGATGTACCGCCTTACCGTCGAGTCGCTGCTGGGCCTGCACCGCGAGGGCGCCGTGCTGCGCCTCACCCCGCGCCTGCCGCCCGACTGGTCGGGCTGCTCGATCCAGTACCGCTACGGCGAGACGCAGTTCCACATCGAGGTGTCCCGCGCCGCGGCGGGCGAGGTGGCGAGCCTGAGCCTGGATGGCATGGCTCGGAGCGACGGATTGATCCCGCTGGCGGACGATGGCCACACCCATCGGGTGGCCCTGCGGCTGGACGCATGACGCCCCGGCATCGGTGCTGAGCGGACGGTCGTCGAGGCGCGCCAGTACACGGACAATCTGTCGGCGACCGTGGATAGCCTTCTTGCCGAGTTCATCGCAGGAAAAATTCGTGAGGCTGAGGCGCTGCAGCGTGAGCGAGACACAATCTGCGACGTCTGGAACCGATACCGGCAAGCTCATGAATCCTTTGCGGATGAACACAACCGCTTATGAGTACCCCCAGGGCTGGGCTACGCCCCGCCCGCCCCCCGTGGGGGACAAGAAAACTTGGGGCGGCCCTGCGTTTTCTTGAGAGCCAGTTTGATGTTCATCGCAACCTCGGTCGGGCTCGCTGCCCGTCTCGAAGGTCAATCCGGTTTTCGCAATCGAAGGGGTCAAAGTGATCCTCGATACGCTGGATAGAATCGTTCTCAAGAGGTCGTGCCGTCCGCGTCCATCGAAAGGAAGAGGCCTGATCATGAAGGCCACTCAAAGACATACCCTGGGCGTGCTCGCCACGCTGGCCTTGGGTCGCGGCGGATGTGCCGGCATGTCGGCGCAAGACGATCACCGGCGTGGAGTCGGCCAAGAGCGTGGAAGCGGCAGTTGGCGCTTGAGAGCAGCAAAAGGTGAGCGACTACGCTCACCTGCGTCCGAACGGGCTTCCCATTGGCAGGGAGTCCGGCATGGTGTTGCTGGGTGCGGCGGCAGGCAACAGTCTCAGCCCAGCTAGCGCAGTGCCTTGTTCTGCCCCGCGCGACACGGGGATTTGCCTCTATCTAATCTATACGCAACTAACGTATGCTATGGCTGCACCCTTTGTTGAACTACCGCCCTTCGAGCGTCACCGGGCAGAGTACCTCGATGACGAGGCATTCCGTGCCTTGCAGGTGATGTTGATGCAGCATCCGGAAGCTGGCGACGTTATTCAAGGCACTGGAGGGTTGCGCAAGGTCCGGTTTGGCGATGAACGGCGGCACAAGGGCAAGTGCGGTGGTATCCGGGTCATCTATTACTGGTGGCTGGGCGGCGCGCAGTTCTGGCTGTTCACGCTCTATGGCAAGGATGTGCAGGACGACTTGAGCGCATCGCAGAAGAAGGCGCTCAAACGGTTGCTGGATGCAGAACTGCAAGCGAGGACAAAATCATGACGCGTGATGTATTTGCCGAACTGGTCGAAGGATTCGATGCCCTGACCGCCGAACGCCAGGGCAAGGCCACTCTGCGCTCGCACAAGGTGCAATTGGGCGCACTGGCGACCGTTTCCGCCGATGAACTGGTGACACTGCGCGAGCGTCTGAACATGTCGCGGCCTGTGTTCGCGATGTACCTGCGCACGAACGTACGCACCTTGGAGAACTGGGAGCAGGGCCGGGCCAAGCCCAATGCCCAGGCCACGACCTTGATCCGTCTGGTGCAGAAATACCCCGAGACGGTGGAGCACTTGGCTGCGCTGGCGTGATCCGACGCGCCTTGTGTCAAGCGGGCCCACTCCTCAGCCGCGCGGCTACGACCGAACCAAGAGCAAGGCGAGGGATGGCAGATCTGGGAGAAATCCAAGCGCCAGCCTGTCGCAAGCTGGTGGGGGTGCCCGCGAAAGCGGAAATCCAGCCCGATGCCATTGGCAGGCTGGTGGCGGGTTTCTGTGTCTATTTGCTCGTTCCGTTGCGGCGCTCAATCCGGCACGAAAGCAAATTATTCTGGACGCGGCAGTCGGACGCGCCGGATGTGCCAGCGGGCGCGTAGCGTAGCCAACCAACGGGTGAGCGCCGAACGGAGGAAAAAACCTGTCTCCATGTGGGTGCTGTTTGTGCAGTACATCATCCAGATTACGGATGCCCGGCTGGAGCCGGAATACGGCGAATTGCTCAGGCCGAATTGCGTAGGTGGTGAGCAATCGATCCCCTTGTTATCCAACATTCACGTTGGCAAAACGGGAGGAGTCCATATACGGGCTAACCCGATCTGCCGGTGCTAAAAAGCTTTTCGCAAGCCTTTTGATTTATGGCTACAAAATCAGGCCAAGTAAACACAAATTTGTAGTGTCTATCGTACATTGTGCGAACATTACAAACATCAGGGCGATTTTCATACACGCCGCAGGTATTTTGATCTTCGACAAAATACCTGCATGTACCATCCCCTCTATCCAGCCATTTTGTTTGCGCCGATAACAATATAGATTTGCAACAGGCACCACAACCCGTACAAGGGAAAGCACTGCTCATATCTCGATCATGCTGACATTGGGGTTGTTCATATCGGCAATCACTTGGCGCGCTTGAGCCAGAGGCGACTCTTTAACGATGGCAACAATAGCATTCAGCATCAATCCGACCGCCGCCGTATTTCCATCCGCCAATGCTTTATCCAAACGCTCAAATGTGCTTTGAATCGTTTCGGCGCGCTCTTGAAAGGAGCGCTCTAGATATATTTTTAAGATAGCCGAGTTTTCTTCGATAGCCTTGATGTTGGTATCACGCCAGGATTTAATATTTTCACGCTTCGTTCTTTCAATTTCCGCAGTACTCTTGCAGTCTTTCCATGCATTAACCAAATTATTAAAGGCATCGACTGCTGCTGTTGCGGGAATAGGAATTCCTTTAACAAAGCCTGGTGATCTTTTGGGTAGGTTTTTAATCATCATGGACTTCTCGGATTAAATTTCTAAGTAACCTGAAATTTTGGTTGCAATGTGCTCCGATGCAGTGCCGTCACTTTCCATGATGGGTGTATCCGCGATAGCTTTAAGAGCCTTCCCAAGCATGCACATCTGCTCAAATGCCGCAGGATTGCTGTCATCACTTACTTTAACGGCATCAAATCGTCGTGCCGTTTCAATTAAAGCGGCAGCCATTTCTTCCGCATTGGCACTGAGTGCCTCCAGTACAACTCTTGATGCTTTTATCTTTGCAACCGCAATATCTACTTCAGCTTCGTATTCTCGCGCCTGCGTTAACGCTTCTTCGGCCTTGCTCGCCAACATAAATCCACCGACGGCTAGCGCCGGACCAAGAACGATTCCGCCCAAAGCTAGTGCGCCACCAGCCATTCCAAAACCGCCTGTCGCAAGTGATCCACCGCCCAACCAAGCCAACGTAGCATTAGTAGCAGCCACTCCGCTTAAGCTGGAAATAGCGGTGCCGGTTGACGCAGCAGCCAAAGTGCCAACGCTACTATATGCGCCGAGGCCAGCTAGAACACCAGTTACCGTGCCTGATGCAATGCCATTTTCGATTCTTAAAGAGTTGAGAACCACGGCCTCCATCTCTTTTAGATTCTCAATCGAGAAGTTTTGGTTAAATTGACTAAGCTTGGATTGGGCATTTTTCCCTGAATTTTTTATCGCCTGAACAAGAAATTTGATTTGGTTGGTAAACGCTGCAAGCTTGATCTCCCCAAGCTTTTCAAAATCGGCATTTGTCTGAATACGTTGCTTTTCTAATTTGGCTTCAGCTTTGCTGTGACGTTTCTCGGCAGATTTACCGATTTTTTTAGCATCATCAAAATCGCTCATCGCACCGACACCTTTCACGACACCTGTACCTGCGAGCAGCGCGGCCGCCCCCCAAAGAATAAGTGGCAATGGCATTTTAAATATCCTCAAAAATTTTGATAAAGCATGGCAATTGATTTGTATGTTACTAGCTTGCTACTCTGTGTATCTCAAGCAACCTTCTTGAACTTTACGGAAAAGACAAACACTTTCGGCATGGTTTATATATGCCACCATGCGAGGTATTGATAATGGGGTACGCTTAAAGCTCTCGGCTACAACCCGAAAGCAATTTCAACTCACTGTTTCCGATACTCGCTCAGCAAGACACGTTCAGCTTCCACTGCGCAGAACGGAGTGGAAAAATCGAATCGAGAACTAACCAAGCGAGAAAAAAGCGAACAGGGGGGAGTGCAACAACCCAGCAATACGCCCGTTTTCAACACACAACGAGTTTCACCGGAATCATCATTGATGGGGGTCAAGAGAAACCACAGCCGACCAAACCTGCGGTGCAACTCGACTATCCTTCTGCATGATTACAGTTAGGACTCGTAGCTTTGCGTCCGAGGCTCTCGCCTCGTTTGCCAATGGACTAAGATTAGACCTAAAACTAAGAGGGCATCATTAATTTTTTCACGCAGATGATGAATTTTCGATAATCAGAGGCGTTGTTGCATAAGCCTCTGGCCGGCCCCTCCCGGCACCGACGTGTCGCGGTCGGTAGACTGCCTGAATGAACCCGAACAAGACCCGCTACGGCACAAGCAACTGGCCCGAATACAACCGCAGCCTGCAGAACCGGGGCAGCCTGACGGTCTGGATGTCACCGGACATCCTCTGGCTCGACAGCGTTCGGAGCGGAGCGCAGGGTCGCCCGAAGGTCTGCACCGATGCGGCCATTCAGGCCATCCTGACGCTGAAGGTCTTGTTCAAGTTCGCCTTGCGGCAGGCCCGAGGGCGTCGCGCAACTGGCGATAGCGACGGATCAGGGCGTTGGTGGAGCTGTCGTGGGCGAGTTCGGGGAGCGTTGCTGCGGTGATCTGGGCGAAGGTGGTGCCGGCC
>Ga0209277_10000991_pt1 | contig 14161 bp, 15 predicted proteins | sample JI81AbrownDNA_FD_187503 | JGI IMG/M metagenome (GOLD analysis project Ga0209277, IMG submission 187503) | Wastewater effluent complex algal communities from Wisconsin, to seasonally profile nutrient transformation and Carbon sequestration -... | ecosystem: Engineered > WWTP > Effluent > Algae... | reverse complement strand
GATAAAATATTATTTGCCAATTAGAATAGGATATAGATTTAACACTAATCTAAAATTCAATCCATGCTGCTATCTTGCGATCCTGACACAATCAATTAAATAATTAGTTATGCTTTTTCTATATCCCCAAGTTAATTATAAAGAAATTTTTTAAGATTGTCAAGTACTAATTTATTAGAAATTTCGTATTGTAATTTAATTCAAATTTTGTTACTATAGTCTGCAAGCCCGGATAGCTCAGTTGGTAGAGCAGTGGATTGAAGATCCTCGTGTCACCAGTTCGAATCTGGTTCTGGGCATTAATTAATTCCAGTCTAAAAATTTTGTTGATTCCGCCTCGAATTTTAACTTTACGACGCCAATTGGACCATTTCGTTGTTTTGCTATGCTCAATTCTATTAATGTAGCGGTTTGTTTATCTACTTGGTTATAACTGCTACTTTTATATAATAACAGAATTAGATCTGCATCTTGTTCAATTGAACCACTTTCGCGCAAATCTGATAAGATAGGTCTTTTATCTACTCGATTTTCAACATTTCGACTAAGTTGTGATAAGACGACAATAGGTACATTAAATTCTCGTGCTAGAATTTTTAATGCACGAGTAGTATAAGCTAATTCTTGAACTCTATTTTCCATTTTTGAATCTGAACTTTGCATTAATTGTAAATAATCAATTACAATCAATCCTAGCGTTTTTTGTTCAAAAAGTATCGATTTTATCTTTAATCGGATATCTTGAATGGATAAATTAAAATTATCATCAATAAACAATGGTACTTTTGCTAAAATAGGGATTACTCGAGTTATTTTAACCCAGTCTTCTTTGCCAAGATTGCCACTTTTTAATCGAAGTTGGCTAATTTGAGTTTCAATTGACAATAAACGATATAAAATTTGTTCTTTTGACATCTCCAGACTAAAAAGTAGAACCGGAAGTCGTGATTGTCGAACTACGTCTGCTACTATGTTTAGAATCAAAGCAGTTTTTCCGATAGAGGGCCGTCCAGCAATAATAATTAAATCAGATTTTTGAAAGCCTTGAGTCATACAATCTAAATCGTAAAATCCTGACGATAGACCAGCTAAAGAAGGTTCTATAGATTTAGATTTCAAGTCAACAAAAATACTATTCAATAGTTCAACGTTATCTATTGATTGTGAGAAGGAATGCTGATTTTTAAACTCAACAATTTTTTCTTCAAGTTCATTTAGTACCTGTGTAAGGGAAAGACTTGTTGTATAACTTGAATTAATTATTTCGTATCCTATTTTAATTACTGAACGTCTTATAAATTTATCATTTATTAAATTTATATATTCTTTAAGATAGGTTACATTTGGACGTTGACTAACTAAATCGATTAATACTTTTGATCCACCCACCTTTTCTAATAGTCCATTGGTTTGTAGAAAATTAATTAAAGTTATAATGTCAACTGGAAAATTATTTTTATTCATAAAAATAATTGCACGGTAGATTTCTTGATGATTTTTAAAATAAAAAGCTTCCACTGGCAATAAACTAGTTGTTGCTTCAACCACGTTTGGATTATTTAATAAACAACTTAAAATTACCTGTTCCGCTAAAAAATTATTAGGTAGAGCGTTATTTATTGGTATTTGACTTAAATTTAGATCAGATTGGTTCATTTTACGGTTAAAAAAGTTAATTAAAATTTAAAACTTGTCATTTTAGTTAATTCAGTTTATACTGGCGTTGCGCGCTCTTAGTTCAGTTGGTAGAACGCTAGTCTCCAAAATTAGATGTCGAGGGTTCAAGTCCTTCAGGGCGCGTTTCTCTTTTTAAAGAGGTTTTTACTTTTATTAGATAGAATTTAATTAAATTAATAATTTGTAAGAAACTTTTATTCTCAAGCAAAATTAATATGAGAATTCTCGAATTCAAGTTAATTGGAAATCTACTAGTAGATTGAGATAAATGATAAATACAAAGAGAACTAAATTTATTGAAATGATTTTTATCAAATTATACTATTAAAATTTCATGGCTAAAAAAATTACTGCATTAATCAAATTAGCTTTACCAGCAGGTAAAGCGACACCTGCTCCACCGGTTGGACCCGCTTTAGGTCAACATGGTGTCAATATTGCAGCATTTTGTAAAGAATATAATGCGCGTACGAGCGAGAAAGCGGGCTTAATCATTCCTGTTGAAATTTCAGTCTTTGAGGATCGCAGTTACACGTTTATTCTTAAAACACCACCTGCGTCTGTATTACTTGCAAATGCAGCTAAAATTAAGAAAGGCTCATCAACGCCAAATCGCGTAAGTGTTGGATCAATTACAAAAGCTCAACTGGAAGAAATTGCAAATATTAAATTACCAGATTTAAATACTACAAAAATTAGTAGTGCTATGAGAATTGTTGAAGGAACTGCTCGAAATATGGGTATCTCCATTGTAGATTAAGTCTAAACTAAAATAAATTCTATTGGAGAAAAATTATGCGAAAATTATCTCGCCGTCATAAAAAGAATATAGAGATAACAAAAAATACTACTTACTCAAATTTAACAGAAGCGATTGAAGCTTTAAAAACAACTGCTACCACAAAATTTGTAGAATCTGTCGAGTTACATGCGAATTTAAATATTGATCCGAAATATGCGGATCAACAATTACGTACGACAGTAACTTTACCTCACGGTGTTGGTAAACAAGTTAGAATTGCAGTTTTAGCTAATGACGAAAATATTAAGGAAGCTGAATTAGCCGGAGCTGATTTAGTTGGAAGTGATGATTTAATTGAAAAAATAACTAAAGGTGAAATTAATTTCGATTTATTAATTGCGACTCCAAATATGATGCCTAAATTAGCTAAATTAGGTCGTGTTCTGGGTCCGAAAGGATTAATGCCGTCACCGAAATCTGGTACGGTTACAAGTAATTTAACAGAAACGTTAAATGAATTCAAAAAAGGTAAATTTGAATACAAAGCAGACAAAACAGGTATTGTTCATGTAGGATTTGGAAAAGTCGATTTTACAAGTACACAATTAACTAATAATTTGATTGCATTGTATCGATCGATTGAACAAAATAGACCCTCAGGTGTAAAAGGAAAATATTTTAAAAGTGTATTCATTTGTACCACAATGGGCTCATCAATTAAATTAAATTTAGAAATGTTTGCTTAGCATTTCTTTGTTGTATATTAAACTTAAATTAAAAAAATTAAATTTTATTATGTCAGAAAAAATTGATCAAATCGTAGAAGATTTAAAAACATTAACATTGTTAGAAGCATCAGAGTTAGTTTCGAAAATTGAAGAAACCTTTGGTGTAGACGCATCAGCTGCAGTTGGTGGTGGAATGATTATGGCCGCTGCACCAGTTGCTGAAGAAGCAGTTGAAGAACAAACTGAATTCGATTTAATGTTAGATGAAGTTCCTGCTGACAAGAAAATCGCTGTATTAAAAGTAGTACGTGGATTAACTGGCTTAGGATTAAAAGAAGCTAAGGAGTTAGTAGAAGCAGCACCTACTAAGGTTCAAGCTGGTCTTGCAAAAGAAGCAGCGGAAGATGGTAAAAAACAAATCGAGGCTGCAGGTGCCAAAGCTTCTCTTAAGTAAAGAGTAGTTTAAAATCATTCAGTTCGAGTTAAGCTGATTTTAGTTTTCCTATCTAAGAAATTTGCTACATAGTTGTAAAGTGAGTTTGGTTACTGAACAAAATTACTACAGCTTTCTTATTATTTTCGATCTGGTTTTTGTAACTTTCTAATTTATTGACTTACTGATTTTATTTCTATGTATTTGAAAAAGAAAAATTGTAAGTCAATAAATTAAAAAGTGATTTTTTTATTGACAGAAAGAATTAAGATATGCTACACTTGCTTGTAGATACCTTTATGGCAATGGTAATTAGTTTTATCAAAAAATTTGCTTTCAGTTATGTTTTTCGTGTCGCGGAGTAGAGCAGTCTGGTAGCTCGTTGGGCTCATAACCCGAAGGTCAATGGTTCAAATCCATTCTCCGCTAGAAATTTTGATAATTTTAATAAAAAAAACTTTTTTTTATTAAAATTATATAGTGAACGTTAAACATTTATAAAGTTTTACAGATGACATTAAATTTACAAACACCGTTTCCCACTTTTGGTGGAAGTACTGGCGGCTGGTTACGTGCGGCTGAAGTTGAAGAGAAATATGCGATTACTTGGACTAGTCCAAAAGAACAGATCTTTGAAATGCCAACCGGTGGCGCAGCAATTATGCGTAACGGAGAAAACTTATTATATTTAGCGCGAAAAGAACAATGCTTAGCGCTGGGAACTCAGCTACGTACTTTTAAAATTAACGATTACAAAATTTATCGTATTTTTCCAAGCGGTGAGGTTCAGTACTTACATCCTAAAGATGGTGTCTTCCCGGAGAAAGTAAACCCTGGTAGATCAGCAGTAAATAGTCGTGAATTTTCAATTGGTAAAAATCCGAATCCAGCTTCAATTAAATTTAGCGGAACGACGACTTATCAAAGTTAAAGGTTAATTATTTTAAGATTAGTTTTACAGCTAATCTTTTTGGCGAGATGGCAGAGTTGGTCGATTGCGTCTGATTTGAAATCAGATGAATCTTTGCGGGTTCCGTGGGTTCGAATCCCACTCTCGCCTTTATTAAAAATTGTGTTTGCTTAACCGTGTGATAACATACAAAAAAAACTTATGAACAAGGTATATGACTGGTTCGAAGAGCGATTAGAGGTACAAGCTATCGCTGATGATATTTCAAGTAAATATGTACCGCCACATGTAAATATTTTCTACTGTTTTGGTGGTCTTGTTTTTACATGTTTTTTAATCCAAGTTGCAACAGGTTTTGCAATGACATTCTACTATAGACCGAGTGTTGTAGATGCTTTTGCATCGGTAGAATATATTATGACGAGTGTTAACTTTGGTTGGTTGATTAGATCAATTCACCGTTGGTCAGCAAGTATGATGGTTTTAATGATGGTATTACACGTTTTCCGTGTGTACTTAACAGGTGGTTTCAAAAAACCACGTGAGTTAACTTGGGTTACAGGTGTTACTTTAGCTGTAGTAACAGTTTCATTTGGTGTAACAGGTTACTCATTACCTTGGGATCAGGTAGGATTCTGGGCGTGTAAAATTGTAACAGGTGTTCCAGCGGCAGTTCCAATCGTGGGTCCTCCACTAGTACTAATTTTACGTGGTGGCGAAAGTGTGGGTCAAAGCACATTAACACGTTTCTATAGTGCACATACTTTCGTATTACCATTAGCAGCAGCTGTCTTAATGTTAACACATTTCTTAATGATTCGTAAACAAGGTATTTCAGGACCTTTATAAATCAAAGACCTTTTTCTGCAATCTACTTATTAAATTCATATAAATCATTAATCAATTTTCATATTATGTCAGTAATTAAAAAACCAGATTTAACTGATCCCAAATTACGTGCAAAATTAGCAAAAGGTATGGGACACAACTATTACGGTGAACCAGCATGGCCAAATGATCTTTTATACGTTTTCCCAATTTGTATATTAGGGACAATTGTATGTGTGACAGGATTAGCAGTTCTAGCTCCAACACAAATGGGTGAACCAGCAGATCCATTTAATACTCCATTAGAGATTTTACCAGAGTGGTATTTCTTCCCAACATTTAATTTGTTACGTGTATTACCAAACAAACTATTAGGTGTTTTAGCAATGGCAGCAGTTCCATTAGGACTAATTACTGTACCATTCATTGAAAACGTAAATAAATTCCAAAATCCATTCCGTCGACCAATTGCAAGCTTCACGTTTATCCTTGGATTCTTTGTGGCAGTGTGGTTAGGTATTGGTGCTTGTTTACCAATCGATAAAGCAGTTTCATTAGGATTCTGGTAAATAAATTTCAACTGATTATTATTCATAATAATCAGTTGAAATTTATTTTTTAATTTTTTATCATTTCTTTAATGTCTTCTTGAGAACAACAATTTAGTTATTCATTAAATTCTGTCCAATGGCAATTCCGAAATACAGACCAATTCCGACTGCTGTAAAAATATTTAATGAACGCTGCGCTGAACTGGGCGAACCTAATATATCACTTTTGGTTGCAAAACTTGCTAAACCTACGTTTTCTTGGGGAATACGTAAAAAAATAATAACAATTAAAAATACGCTTACGAGAAATCCAAATATTTTTAACATACATTAAAATCTTTATTTAAGTTCTGAATTATAAGTAATTATCTAAGCGAGTTTTTAACTTAATCTTCGATTTCGAATATTTCTTTAAAAACTTTACTTACTTTGTCACCTGAATCAATCGATTCTAAAGGATCTTTTCTTAGACGGTGACGTAAACATAATGTTATAATTTTTGAAATGTCCTCAACGGTAACTTTGGTGCGCTCATTGTAAGCCGCGTACGCTTTTGCCGCACGGTTTGTTACGATATCACCTCGTAAACCATCGACATCTAATCGACTACAAACTTCTGAAATTTTAACACGTAAATCATACTCAAGCTCTACGCTTGGTAACAATTTTTGTGCAGCAACAATTTTATCTCGTAATTCTTGTTGTTGCTCTTCGTAATTTGCAAGCCAAACCATCGGATTTTGATCAAATGACGTTCGCTCTTCTACAACTTTAACCCTTAAAATTGGATCCTTTACTGTACGAATCTCAGCATGCATACCAAATCGATCTAATAATTGTGGTCGTAGTTCGCCTTCCTCTGGATTTCCAGAACCAACTAGAACAAAGCGAGCGGGGTGACGAATGGAGATACCTTCTCTTTCAACTGTATTCCAACCTGATGCTGCAGAATCTAATAAAATGTCTACAAGATGATCATCTAATAGATTAACCTCATCTACGTATAGTAAGCCTCGATTTGCTTTAGCAAGTAAACCTGGTTCAAATGCTTTCACACCTTCCGTTAAGGCTTTTTCAATATCGATTGTTCCACATACTCGATCTTCAGTTGCACCAAGTGGTAAGTCAACCATTGGAATTTTTATAAAGTCAGTTTCAATTTCTTTATCAGCTTGAACAGCAAGTTTAACTTCATTCCCCATTAATTCTAAATCTGATTTATGAGAATTAAATGGATCATCTTTCACTACTTCAATTTCTGGAAGTAAATCAGCAATTGCACGAATTGTTGTTGACTTTCCTGTGCCACGATCACCCATGATCATAACGCCACCAATCTTTGGATCAATTACGTTTAATTGTAGAGCTAGTTTCATTTCTTCTTGGCCTACGATCGCTGTAAAAGGGAAAACTGGTCTACTCGATTTTTTTAAATTTTCTGTTGCCATAGCTTATTAATTATAGAAAGTATTTATTTATTAATTATGATTATTATTCGTAAAGTGTTGAACCTAATCTAATTGCTAAAATCCCTGCTAACAAAGCAATGCATAACGCTGTATAAACTTGTGAATCATAGATCATCTAAGAACTCCTTCTTTAAATTAAATATATTTTTGATTCTAAAGAATTTAATAAGATAAATTATAAGAACATAATCTAATAATTTATTTATTTCTATAATTACAATTGTAAACTAAATTTATAAAAATCGATCTATTTTAATTTTAAGAAATTTTTCCTACCAACTTGATTTAGTAACACCAGGTAATAAACATTGATGAGCCATTTCACGAATCACATGACGTGATAAGCCAAAATCTCTGAATACACCTCTTGGTCTTCCAGTTTTCCAACATCTATTTCGAATTCGCGTCTTCGCACTATTACGTGGTAACTTTTGAATTTTTGAATGAATTTCAATTTTTGAGCTAAAGTTTTGTGCCGTTCGATATTGTTCTAATAAAGTAGCACGTTTTAAAGCATATTTTTTAGTTAGTTTGATACGCTTTTTTTCTCTTTCGATCATACTTTTTTTTGCCATAAAATAGTTTGGTTTAAATATAAATGTTTATAAACGAAATAAAATTAATTGTTTTCCTAAGCTTATTCTAAATTACTAATTTTCGCAAGTTAAATATGGTTTTAGAGGTAATCTTGTCTAACAATCTCCAAATCACGCATTACAGTAAACCTTAAAGATAAAGTTCCAGCACGCACAAAGAAAATCTATTCCAAACCTCTCAAATTTGAGTTTAATTCAATGGTTTGATTCTTTGTACCAAAAGTAGTTTTAAGCCTTCTTATTTCAATAGACTATATGGACTTTTTTCTTGGGAATAGTTTTTAGCCATCCTTTCTCTTCCTGATTCCGTTGAAAACTTAAGCTAATAATCTCAATTTTTTCTTCCAAACTTTTTCTTAAATCAGAACTCCTCGTTTCTATTTTGTCGAAGAATAGTTTCAACTTTACGCAAAAAAGGTAAAAGTCTGTGCCTAAGATTTTGGAATTCCTAACGCATAAAATAAAAACCGACTCATGGGTTATATTTTCGATTTTTTTTGAATTCAATTCTTCACTAAATATTTGATGTGAGAGTATTCTGTTGAAATTATTTTATTCAAAAGCATAGAAGTATAACTCTTTTTTTTCTATTATTTCAAATAAATTTAAAGATTCTTTCATTGGTTCAATTTGTCAAAAAAAGTAACAAGTGTTCTTTCTATAAAATTTTATAAATTGAAATTAATTTTAAGTCGTTCTAATTCTGTTTTCTCGGGATTTGTCCGAACTACCTCCCTCATTATCATCGTCCGGGTCAGATGGAGCGTCTTTTTCCAAAGGTACCAAATCGTTTAATGTGTGAGTCCTATTATTGAAATTTTTAAGGTTTTTTATTTCTTCTTTTCTCCGTTCAGTAGATTTTAATTTTTATTTTGGCTCTCGATTCTCAGAAGCTCGTCTACTGTTTCAGTTTTTTCTATTATTTCAACATGATGGCTTAGATTTCTCTATATTTGAGTTGTTTGAGTTTGGGGAACATATTGTGTAGAGTTAAAATTAGGTTTTGCTGTAGCAATTAATACGACAACTGCAACTAATGTGAACCAACCTAAAATAGTTGAAATCGTAGCATCTAAAAAAGCTCTAGATGGAAGTTTTGATCGGATAAATTTAATAACTAATTTAAATTTACGTATTATTTCAGCTCGTCTTGAACTTTTTCTTGTTCTATTTTTTGCTATTTAAATTTTCCAAAAAATAGGAGCATATGAGGGTAACCTATATTCTCCTCTCATCTCTATTTTAGAATCGGACCGTTTAGCAAACTCATTGCGTATTCTCTTATAAGTGTCTATGAATCTATTTCTCTTATTGTATATTTGAGACCAATAAGACGATACTGCCCTAGCAATTAGAGTAAAAATTTTTATTATCTGCTGTGACCAACGTTGTATGAACTTTTCGTTATGGACATAAATAAATTGGATAAACTTAAAAATTCGACGTAATATCTCGACGCTTAGATACAATAGTAGTAATCGAACCACTCCTACAAATAGAATCAAGCTTTGTTTCTCTTTAGCTAGTTGGAACATCGTAGTTCGAGTAAAATTAATTAGCGCTTTTTGAAGTTGTATCAATTGTAGAAAATTCCAAATGTCTAATTCTAAGTCCAATAAAATAATTAGAGTTAGTTGATTAATGGATTCAGATAAGAATTGTTTTTCGTGATCCATACGCATTTTTTAATAGATCGTTTAATATCTATTTTAGCTGTTTGAACATTAAAAAAAAATTGTTTCTCAACTACGCTATACGTATCATAGACATTATTTATTTTTTTAATATGTCGTTATATAGTTAGAGTTAAAAAAAGATTCAAATTTAAACTCTACGAACAATCTGCTACTAGAAAAGAGGCTGTTTGTATTGTCTTTTCTTCGAATACTCCGATTCGACCAGGTAAATGGATTTTGTGCTATTTCCAGTCAACGATAATATGTATGCTCGTATTTAGTCAAAAGTATCCTACATAAAAATGAATACATTTTTGAGTTTTTTTCAAATTTATTCTACAAGTTTGATTCTTGATTTTAACTCCGTTCTTTCGAAAACCGTTTTTCTTTCCAATTAAAACGGTTTTCGAAAGAACGGAGAAATTGAGAAATTATTTAATTCGTCTGTTTCATCTTGATTTCATTCTTCAATATGCTTTGCTTTGAGTTGATCAAATATACTTTCATCGATAGCTCCGTGCCAGCCTGCAAAATGATACACTTTCACCCAGTAGCCATTGTCTTTTTCTGCAAAAGCTTTGATTGCCTGTTCAATAATTTCTGGAGTTAATTTAGTCACAAAAATGAATGGATATCTAGGACCAGTAAAATTCTTTTTGTCCTTATCCATTAAAAATTGGATATTTTTTGGCGTTGCCAAAGTAAGCGTATAAGTATAGCCATCGTCTGTGCTCACAATTACGTCAACGTTGGCATTTTCAATGTCGAGCTTGTTTTAGTCGGATATAATAGAGATATTGGTCACTTTCATAACAATAATTTTTGATATCAAAAGTTATTTTTTTTATTTGGGGTATAGAGTTTTGAACGTCTTAATCACGCGGTTTTGATTATCCTTGTTGAAAATTCCGACCACTTATAGTTGCTTATTTTTTTCTCGAAAGTAAACCCTTTCACCAGTGTGCTCTCTTAATTCACTAAGACTAGTGTCGCGAACTCAATCAGTTCCGGCTCCCGGGTTGTGATTCCCAAGCTGGCATTGGTCAATTAAATGGTAAATGTCTTTTTTAGTTCGCTCATCTAGTAAGGTCTTTTCTCTATATTTAATTAAGTTGGGATCAGTGATTGTCACAATACAATTTATTTTTCCCTTTTCAATTTTTCGGATATTCAAAAAGTTTTTGAATTCTTTTTCTCCACGGTCTTTTGGTACCATCGCCAGTTCAGAACTCTTTTGATTGGACTGACGATTCTTTGGAAGATCATGCGGCATGAAGCCGTCAGTGGCCGGAAGGCCAAAGGAACCTGAATTTTCCTTCCCCTCATTCATCCAGCTATACAATTCGTTGAATATTATCATCACAATTTTTTTCAAATTATTGCAGATACCTTTCTGATCGTCCTCTCCGCGAATTTTTAATACTTCTTTGGGATTTACAATTTCTGAGAACGAAGAATTGTTATTTTTAATTTTTTGACGTTGGTCACTTATTGATGAAATTTCATGGGTTGGATTTTCCCGCACAACATCTTTTCTAACTCACTTTTTTACATCAGATACAACCGGAAGATTTGGTTTCGAAATTACCTGTTCAATTCGACTTTTATCTTCATAATCGAATTGAGTTATTTCGCCCTTCGCCTTGGCTAACGGTGCGCCCCAGATAGAACTTAACAGTACGTACCCATAGAATATCTTTTTTTTTAATTTCTTTAATTGAGGCTTTAATCTGGTTCGAAATAAATTCAGTTAGAATACTCCTAACTAAAATATCTACTCACATATAATTATACTGTTTTTAGTTTAGATTTATTAAATTTATTTCAAAATAAATATGGAATTATTAATAGATACAATATTTATTTTGAATTAGACGATTTATTTTTTAGCTGGTAAAACTGTATACTGACTAACAAGTTCTCGGAACTCAGCTCCATCAATTGTTTCCGATTCTAATAATTTTTCTACTACTAGATCAATGACTACTCGGTTATTGACGATAATTTCCTTTGCGATTTGTTCACAATGATTAACAATTTTACAAACTTCTGAATCAATACGATCCACAATTGCTTCATTGTATTCACCACCTAAAAACATTTGTTCATTATTATCATCTTCTAATGCTATTGGCCCAATGTTTGACATTCCATAGCGGGTAACCATTTGTCGAGCAATATTTGTAACTTGTTGTAAATCGTTACTTGCGCCCGTCGTAACTTCTGGATCACCAAAAACTACTTGTTCCGTAACTCGGCCACCAAGGGTTGAAATGATTCGGGCTAATAATTGTGAGCGAGACACCAACATTTGGTCTTCTTCAGGTGTAAACCATGTAAGACCCTTTGCACCTCCACGTGGAATTAATGTAATTTTTTCTACTTCATCATGGTTCTCTAGAACTGACCCGACAATAGCATGGCCTACTTCATGATACGCAATTAATTTTTTATTCTTCGTATCATCCATCGAACTTCCTGCAATTCCACCAATTACTCGATCAACTGCTTCATTAACTTCATTTTTAGTAATTGTTTGTTTTTTATAACGTGTCGCTAGAATGGCAGCTTCGTTTAATAAGTTTGCTAAATCAGCTCCTGAAAAACCCGGAGTTCGATTTGCCAATTGAACTAATGAAACATCTTCAGCAAGAGGTTTATTTTTAGCATGAACTTTTAAAATACCAATACGACCTAATCGATCTGGTAATCCTACTGTGATTTGCCGATCAAAACGACCTGGACGTAATAGGGCTGCGTCTAAAATATCCACACGGTTCGTTGCCCCAACAACAATTACACCTTTGTTCTCTTTAAATCCATCCATTTCTGTTAACAATTGATTTAAAGTTTGTTCACGTTCATCGTTTCCACCACCAATACCTGCGCCACGTTCACGACCAACAGCATCAATTTCATCAATGAATACGATACAAGGAGTATTTTCGGAAGCTTTTTTAAATAAATCACGAATACGCGCTGCCCCAATACCAATGAACATTTCTACGAATTCTGAACCTGCCACACTGTAAAATGGTACATTTGCTTCATTAGCAATTGCTTTAGCTAATAAAGTTTTTCCGGTACCTGGGGGTCCAACTAATAAAACTCCTTTTGGTATTTTTGCTCCAACAAGAGTATAACGTTCAGGTTCTTTTAAAAAGGATACAATTTCTTCGAATTCCGCTTTTGCTTCATCGATCCCTGCAATGTCACCAAAAGAAATACCGGTATCCGGATTTTGGTCAAATCTTGCCGGTGATTTACCTAAATTCATTGGTGATGAACTAGAGTTTGGTGATAAATTATCTGAATTTTGGAAGAAGAAAATCAAACTACCAATAAAAATCAGAGGTAACAGTAAATTACTTGCTATTGTAACAAAAACGCTCTTACGCGGCGCTGGGTGAGCATCAAAATCAATATTATACTCTTTTAATTTTTGAATAAGCTGCGAAGCCCCTACAGGAATTTCAACTCGAATTGATTGAGGTCGATTTCCTAATTCTGGACTAGCAGCTTGGACGATAGCGTTTCGACTATTATCGTATAAATCAACCTGTTTAACCCAACCCATTTCTAAATATTCTAAGAATCGGCCATAAGTCATTCGTGAGCTACTTACATTTGAATTGATTTCATTCGTTGACTGATTGTCTTTAAATCCAAAATCAGCTACATTAAATGTTCTCAGCCCAATAAAAATACAAGCAATAAGAAACAATCCGATAAGAACTTTCTGTATTGTATTTCGATCCATTTTATTTTTTATTTGTTGTTTATTATATAAATTTATTCTTGAGCAAATAATAACATACTTTATGAATTGAAACCAACTACTTTAAAATTTTATTAACTAAATATAACAATTATAAGTTACAATAATAATTAAATTAATAAATTTAACTTAATTTAATTATGGTAGAGCGTGGCTCAAAAGTTCGTATCTTAAGACCAGAATCATATTGGTTTAATGATGTTGGTACTGTTGCAACAGTAGATCAGAGTGGTATTCGTTATCCAGTTGTGGTTAGATTTGAGAAAGTTAATTACAGTGGTACTAATACAAATAATTTTGCTCTTGATGAATTAGTCGAAGTAAAAGATAAATAATCTCTTAAATCTAATGGATTGACAGATTTTTTGATAAGCAAATTAGAGTGAACAATTCCCAAAAATTTTTGTGAATTGTTCACTCTAAAGCTAATTCATCTTTAAACTATTTCTTAATTTTGTTAGTTCCTTACCTACTCTTTTTTCTCGGTCTCTAGACGGATTTCTTTATTGACAAAGATGATAGAATTAAATACTATACCGTTGATGACTTATTAATTTGGTTGAATTGCAAATTAAAAAATATTATCGATAATTAGTTTAGAAGTAAAAATCTAAATTTACTTAGACATAAGCGATCATAAGATAAAAATTTTTTAACTTATTTATCTATAATTAAAAGTTTATTCTATAAAATTATAACTCAGTAAAGATACTTAAAAATTTATGCCAAAATTAAAAACTAAAAAAGCAGCTGCGAAACGCTATAAAGTAACA
>Ga0209277_10000987_pt1 | contig 14206 bp, 24 predicted proteins | sample JI81AbrownDNA_FD_187503 | JGI IMG/M metagenome (GOLD analysis project Ga0209277, IMG submission 187503) | Wastewater effluent complex algal communities from Wisconsin, to seasonally profile nutrient transformation and Carbon sequestration -... | ecosystem: Engineered > WWTP > Effluent > Algae... | reverse complement strand
TGACTTTCCAGTTATGCGGCTTCGTGCAGTATTTCGCGCATCCGTTTTCGTGACGGATCGGTCCTTCGATGCCGTCAGGTTTGACGACAAACGCGGCGAATGGCTGGTGTTGTAGTGGTTTTTTCATAGCTCTTCCCGCTCCCATCCTGCTCGGAATCCGCCCTGTTTCGGCCAGACAACAACGAGCGGGAACGGGAATTTTTCAGCGCAAACGCGCAGCTTCACTTTTGCGTCATCCTCAGCCCGATACCCTCCGGCAGAGTTGCGCGCCTTGACCTCGTGTATTTCAATGCGGCCGTCCGAGTACAGAACCATAAAATCCGGGTAGTAGTGACATTTTGCCGCTACCTTCAGCCCGATACACTCAAACCACCATAAAGCCACTTCCCCGTCTATTTGAGACGCTTTCAGGTGTTCGGCGTAGGCTGATTCGGTTTTGTTCATTTCCCCGGCTTTAAGGCGGCCTAGAACGCGATTCCGTGGCATTTGCCGCGCGTGGCTGCGGGATAATGTCATGGTTGCTCCCCGATATGCTCAAGCAATGCCTGTTCCGCCGTTTTCAGCGCGAATGTTCCAGCCGTGCACAAACTGAGATAGCAAAGCGACTCCCAGGTTTCCGGCGTGGCGTCGAGGATTTTCCGCAGCGCCTGGCGGCGGTATTCGTTCGGATTGACAATCCGGCCCTTGTGCTTGATCTCGTCGCGGATGTACCAGAGCGCCTTTTGCAGGTCTTGATCCGGCGCGCCTTTGTCGCGATGGCGGAAAATGTACTTGAACGCATTTCCCCGGTTAAAACTCAGATGGCGCGTAACCTGGATGCATTCGATTCCGCTCGGATGCCCGCAGTAGTGGGCGGGGTTGTTTACGGGATCGGTCATGATTGCGGCACTCCCCAATGATGTTTTTTAACCTGGTTCGTGACGTACAACTCAAGCGCGTCTGCTTTGCTGATTCCGTTGCGTTGCGCGTACTGGATGACCGTGTTGTTGCAAAGTCCGTATTTTTTGCAGTGCGACATCAGTGATGCAGTCTCTCCACGGAATACAAATGACTTGCAGTGCGGCTTGACGTACCCGTGGCGCTTGCACATGGCCATGACGGCCTGATAGCACATGCCGGCCTCTCGCCCCATAGCTTCCCATTTCATGTTGTTTCGTTCCGCCAGCTTCTGCAATTCCTCAGCCGGGGTCGTCCCGTTCATCATCGCCTGAACCTCTGCCCAATCGCGAGCCATGGCTAAATCCCCGTTGTTTTCTTGTCTGTTCAGTATTGCACTAGCATTATTCACCGTCAACCACTTTCCCTGTAATCCTCTCAAAAATAACCCGGCTGACGTACTCGGCAAATCCTACCGGGTCAGTCCTGGCCCGTTCGCGCATACCCTGCGCCGTCTTTTCGGACAGCGCCGGGCAATAGTGGCCCTGTTCGAGCTGGCAGAGTCGGCAGGTTACGAGGTGGTGATGGAGGCTCAATTGCTGACAATTGCAACTAGTCTAGATTTAACATCTGGCGTAAACCATGTTTTTTCGGAAAGTTGGCGCATCCAGTCGCGGCGTTTTTCCCCAATTCGCAAGTCAGAAACCGGAATCCAGTAAAACTCGGTTCCTTCTCGGATCTCCTTATTTCCGTCAAAAAAACAGACGCACCCGCCAAATATCCGCAGCGTTACTTTCATCTCAAAACCTCCCGTCCTGATTTTCAATATCCGCAAACCGGAACACATCGCCATGAAATCGGGTCATGAGCGTGCCTGTCGGCCCGTTGCGGTTCTTTGTGACGATCAACTCGGCAAGCCCCTGCGCTTCAGCGTTCGTCGGGTTATAAACCTCGTCACGGTACAGCATGATAATCACGTCCGCATCCTGTTCGATGCCGCCACAGTCGCGGAGGTCGCTATTCATCGGTCGCTTGTTCGGTCGGCGCTCGCATGTTTTCGACAGTTGCGACAGCACCACAGTCGGGCATTTGTACTCCATGCCCAGGCCCTTAATTTCGGCGCTGACCTCGGTCAAAATGTCGTTTGTCGTGCGGCGGTCGTCGCTGCGATTGCTCCGGGATTTCTGGAAATAATCAAACATCATCAGCCCGATGCCGCCATGCTGCCGGGCGATTCGGCGGCAGACTGCCCGCATGTCATTTGGCGACATGCTTCCCTGATCGCAGACCAGAAACTGCCGCGTCTTGATGTCGGCCGTGGCGTTTGACACTCGCTGATATTCGTCAGCCTCGAACCATCCGCGCTGTATCTTGCTCATCGGCACGCCGGAGCGCATGGCCAGCATCCGGTTGATAATCTGCCAGCTTGGCGACTCCATGGAAAATATCACGACCGGCAGCGGCTGCGAAAATAGCGCCGCCTCAGCGATGTTAAGTCCGTATGTGGTTTTCCCCATGCTTGGTCGTGCGCCCACAACAATCATGTCGCCCGACTGAAAGCCGTCTGTCCAGTCGTCCATGCCGCGTAACCCGGTAGCCACGCCGGACAGTTGGCCGGGCTTCCTGTCCATTGCGGCCGACATGCGGTCGAATGATTCCGCCAGCATCGACTTGCTGTCGTGTATCGGGATTTCGCGACCAATACCGCCACGAGCGGTCGATATGCCCAAGACTGCATCCTCGGCATCGCTCAGTAGCTCGGCGGCGGTCTTTCCGTCCGGGGCAAGGATGCTGCCCGCGATAATCTCCGACACGCCCAGCAGCTGCCGCAAGACGGACAGCTCGCGGATGCGTCCGGCATACGCTTCGATGTTGTGCGTGGTGGCGGGTGAGTTCTTGATGATCTCGCCCAGGTAATCATCGCCGCCCATCCTCGCATCAAGCCCGTGCGTTTTCAGGTAGTCGCTGACGGTCAGCGGGTCAACTGCCACATTCGACCCGTAAAGGCTTGCACAGGCCGCCCAGATGACGCGGTGGCGCTGGCTGAAAAAATCAACCTCCTGAATCACGTTACAGACTGCATCCCACCCTTCACCGTCCGACATGATTCCGGACAAAACCGCTTGCTCCAGGCTCAGGCTATGCGGTGTTTTTGGTGCATCATTGTTTTCCATGGAACAACTCCACCCGGTCGCGCTTGGCTCTTGCGGCCAATTCCGGATCTCGTGCGCCGCGCATATTCGAGAACGGCGGCGGGGTTATTATTGGTTTGTACAGGTCAAGCGGTGCCTGTTCGGTCGGCGGCTTGCTGGCTGGTTTGACAGGATTGCTCAGGCATCGTTGCGCCCACTTGACCAGCGCCCTGCACCATTCCGATTCTGTGCGCTTCTCGCCCTTCGCATGGGTAGCTTCCCGGTAGTCTCCAAGATGCCCCAAGACGGTTTCCAGCGTCAACGGTTTACCGGCGTGAATCTTTCCGTTGACGTACTTTTGCAGTTCAACAGGGTCAGGGTTCCAGTCCATCGGCATGGCGAAAAACCGGCGAGTGTCGGAGTCGGAAAACAGGTGCGGGTTTTCTTCTTCCTTCGGCGCAGCCGTCTTGGAAAGTGGAAGAGGGTTAAGGTTACAGGTTACAGGGTTAAGGGTTAAAGCCGGAGCGCTTCCGATTTCCTCCGAAGCGCTCGCGTAATTTCGCGAGTCACTCTGGTTTTTTCGCGAGTTTTCGCAATCGCTTGAATATGCTGGAATTATTGATTCGGCTTCATTGCGGTGTGGGTTTTGATGCTTCAGGAAATTAACAATCTGGATAAATCGCGAGTGGCTCGCGTTTTTTCCTGAGTCGCTCGCGTAATTTCGCGAGTCGTACCGAATAATAAATCCATTGTCGTGAAGCCACGTCAGCATGGCGTCAATGTCGATTCCTTCGCGGTATGGAAAGGTGTCTGCTTTGATGCGAATCGGCCGATCTTCTAACCGGCCTTCGCGGTCAGCAATGAGCCACAGGGACTCAAAAAGCAGGGTATAGAACGGGTCGGCGGTGCCGAGTATTTCGTTGCGGAATAATGCTGGTTTCAGGCTTCGTGCGCGCGCCATGTTGCGATCCTCGGTCAAGAGAGTCAAAAGGATGGCGGCAGGCGTTGACTAGACGCTCTTTGGGTGCCCCCTAGCCGCACATGTATTTTACCATTTTGCAATTGCGATGTAACGCCTACATCATGCCCTGCTCATCAAACATATCCAGAGTTTCGACCTGATCTTTCATGCCGACAGCAGCCATTTCGACATTCTTGACAGCCTGTCGGAAGTAGGCGGTTTTCAGTTCTGCGCCCATGCCGCGACGGCCCAACATGACCGGGCTGTAGACCTCGCTACCTACGCCCATGAACGGGGTAAAGCAGGTCTCGCCGGGGTTGCTGAACAGGACGACACAGCGGTCGATAACATCCAACTGCAACGGGTGTACATGTTTCTCGTCGTCTTCCTCACGGCAGTCACGATATGGCAGCACACGGTTAATGCGGATGTCATCCCACATGCAGTCGGCATACTGACGCCAAATCCAATGACTGAATCGGTTCTCGGTCTGCTTGCCTTTCCAGCCGCGATACGCCAGCAGGTCTGCGGGCATCTTGCGCTCACCAGCATATTCCAACATGCCAACCGGATGCGCCACAGGCACGGGATTCTCGCCAATCTTGCGGAACGTCAGCAACTGATCTCCAGCCGCCACGCCGCAATCAATGGAATCAGCAACAAGCGAGGCATGGGCCAAGTTCTTTTGCATGGTGCGCAGGCGGACAGCCAAAGGCTCTTTCCAAATCATGCGCCGCCCAGTGAACCGCCAGCCGTTCGCCTCATGCAGCCGGATGATGTCGCCGGGAAAATCGACATAGCTGTCGGTGCCGCTATTACTGCGCGGAACGTCCATGCAATGAACGCACGTCACACGGCCCGGCATGGTGATGCGGTTCAGTTCTTTGACCACGAACCCGTAATGGTGCATGAAGGTCTCATAGCTGTCGCAGTTGCTCAGGTCACGCTCTGAGCTGCTGTAATGGTAAAGTCCTGCGAACGGAGGCGAATAGATGGACAGGTGGATGGCGTTGTCCGGGATGCCCTGCATCACCTCAACACAGTCCCCATTGTAGACAGCGAACTTGTCGGAAATCACTTGGTCGATTACAGCCATTTTGGAAGCTCCAGGTTGTTTGTCATGTTGTTCTTGCGGTTGATTGCGGTGGCGTGATTCATCTCGGCCACCAGATTTGAAAACATCGCATCAGCCTGACCAGCCTTGCGTTGCAGGTTTTTCATCACGCCGGACTCGCCTTCGGTTGCGACAATATCCACCGTCACCTCGCGTTTCTGGCCAAACCGCCAGCAGCGCCGGACAGCCTGGTAGTACTGCTCGAAACTGTGCGACGGAAAATAGACCGTGTGATTGCAGTGCTGGAAGTTAAGCCCCCATGCGCCAATTTTCGGCTTGGTAATCAGTACGCGAGACCGGCCCTCAGCAAACGACTCCAACTTGGCCTCCTTCGCGTCGTCAGAATCAGATCCGCTAACCTGAACGGCATCCGGAATCAGTTTTTCCAGGATGTTTCCCTCGTCATTAAGTTGACACCAGACGATGGCGGGCCGGCCGGTGTGATTGACCAGAGCCGCAGCCTTCTCGCACCGCTCCTGAATAGTCCGGCGTTTTTCCTCTCGCTGTTCTTTCAGTCCATTGGCAGGCAGAGCGAACAACATTCCGTCCGCCAGCGTGCGCGCATCAACGATATGCTCAATCTCGTGCAGGGCTGGCAGAACGAAAGCGGAATCACTGTAGCCAATGTCAGACGGACGACGGATAGCACGCGCCCATGAGCACACCCAACGCCAGAACGGCTGCTCTGCATGGCCCTTGAGCCGCCACTTCACGACTTCGCCAGCCATGCGGCCCTGTGCGGAGTTGTTCAGGTCGTTCTTAAAAAACTTGTTCAGCATGTCCATGTAGCCAAGGTATCCAAGCGCCTCGGATGATGTGCCAAGCTCAATAAAATCGTTTGGCGCGGCCGTAGCGGTCTGCAAAAGTCGGTACGGCACCTTACGCATGAACGCGGTGATTTCGGTCTTACGCGCCCCGGCAAATGACTTCAGCACGGACGACTCATCGCACACTACGCCGCCAAAATCGGACGGGTTGAACATGTGCAGCTTTTCGTAGTTGGTGACAATGATGTGGCCGTGCTTTGACCCGGTGCGGCAATGGCGCGCCTCAATGCCAAACTTCTCAGCCTCACGCACCGTCTGAGAACCGACAGCAAGCGGCGTCAGGTACAGGACAGGCTTTCCGGTCTTTCGCGCCACGTTTGACGCCCACGTCAGACCCATGGCTGTCTTGCCCATTCCGCAGTCAGCAAACACTGCTCCGCGTCCTTTACGGACGACCCATTCAACCATGTCGGCCTGAAAATCAAACAGGAAATCAGGCATCCAGACCGGCGCAAAACCTGAGTCCGCGCCGCCTTGTGTTTTTTCATCCAGGAACTGCATGTAGTCCATAAAATCCCCCAAAAATTAACCAATGCCGCCAATTTCAGCGGACAAATGCAGATTACAGGGGAGCGGAAATAATTGCAAGCGCAATATTTTTAAGGGGGGGGTGGTGGTGCGGAATAGTCGCCGGATGGTGCGGTCATTGCTGATCCCGTCCGGCGTGTTTTATCGAAACGCGGATAAAAGCAGATAATTGGCGAAGGCCCACGGAATCGAACCGCGCTCAGCCTGATTTGGAGTCAAGCTCGCCGCCTTGGAACACTGGCCCTCAGTTGTTGCAGCGGCGGGAATCGAACCCGCGACCCATAGGAACTACCGACTGTTCTACGCTGCAACGATCAAGACACTCCCCGATCACTACCGCCACCAGGCTTGTCATAGCTCTAAGTCAATGCCTTGATCGTTGGCCTGTTGTCCGGCCAGGCTCCGGGCTACACTGGGCGGGCCTTTGTGTAGTCTCGACGTTGCTCTGTGTTTCGACAGCGTTGCCGCTGGATTTCCCGACAGATACAACCGGCTGGGCACTGTTTTCGCGTCTCAATGACGCATCGGGGAGCTTTCGCCCTTTGCGCGGTTGTCCGGGTCATGACTCCCGGTTTCCCGCGCATCTGTGCTTTGCTGGCTCTCATCGCGACCTATCCAGCCTCCACACACCCATATCCCGGCTGTCCCGGAATCGTCCAATGCCCATGCGGTTGAACACTCGTAACGTGAGTGACTCGCATCTGATCGACCCGGCGATGATTCCGGAATGTAGGCAAACACAAGCCCCGTCTGACGAATTAATCCCATCCTCCCTGCCGCGCCCTTTCAGCTAACAGCAGAGGCCACGTCCTTGACCGATTCGCTCGCGACTCCTGACCCCACTACCTTTGTCCGCATGGCGCGGCGGTGAATCTTGACCAGCGCATCGCCGAGCCGGTACCCGATCTTATCACCACGCCGCCCGGTATAAATAGCACTGATGTGGCCCTGGGTTGTGCCGTTGCCGCATCGTTTTGCCAGCTCTGTCTGCGTCATCCCGGTTTCCAGGATTTCGGCCACAATTTTTTGAAAGTCCACTTTATCACCTCATCTACATGGACTCCACTATATAGCGCCAGCAATAGTCGCGCAAGAATATTTTTAGCGTATGGGGTTGCCGGTATGTATTGCGTGTGCAATACTGGATTCATCGAAACACAACAGCAAACAAGGGGAACGACATGAGCAATAAAAAAAGAGGCGGAACGGTCACGGCAACGATGTCCGTGATCCGCAATTACGAAGACATCGAAATTGAAGTGTTTGGGTATTTCAACCCGGAGCAGAACGGCGGATGGGATGATCCGTCATGGTCGGCCTATGTCGATTTTGAAGGCGCAAATGACGCCGACGGCAACGCGATCACGCTTACCGATGACGAGATTGCCTACGCTGAACAAAAGATGCTGGAGTCAGCATGAAAACCTCCGACCTGCTGGACCTTATCGCCGTCGTCATCGCGACGGCCGTCACCGCCTTCCTGATAGTGGCCTGTTGGTCACTGCTGGGCGGCCTGGCTACGTACCTGATCGCCATCATGTTGGGCGGCGCCTTGATGTACGTCTGGAATGGTGGCGGCGATGAGTGACTTAAAAGACCTGCGGCGCTGGTTCGCCGACCCGGAAATAGCACATGCTGGCAACATCGGCCCGGCGTCATGGACATACGACCGACCCGAACGCGCAATTCTTGACAAAGCCCGAGACGCGGCGGCCATGCTCAACTCGTTCATTGAACTGCAGGAGTCGGCCATGATGTACCGCGACAGCGACGAAAACGGCGATATTGAGGAACAGGTAAGCATCGAGGCGGCGCAGTTGGCGCTGCAATATTGCGAAGAACTTTTGAAAATGGCCCATGAAGCCAAAGGGGATGAAAAGTGAATAAATCGGAATCCATCGCGGCGCTGTCCGCCGCACTCGCAAAGGCTCAGGCCGAGATCGAGAACGCCAGCAAGACGGCAAACAACCCGCATTTCAAAAGCAAATACGCCGACCTCGCGGAAGTCTTGAACACCGTCCGCCCTGTCATGTCCCGGCACGGAATCGCCATCGTACAGATGCCATCGTTTGAATCGGGAATGGCCAGCGTGGAGACGCTGATGACGCACAGCAGCGGCGAGTGGATAAGCAACATCTGTTCCGCTCCAGTCAGCAAGCAAGACGCGCAAGGCGTTGGCAGCGCCATTACCTACCTGCGCCGGTACTCGCTGGCATCGTTTGCAGGCATCGCCCAGGAGGATGACGACGCCAATGCGGCTGTAGGCCAGCGCCAAACGCCAGCGCCTGCCAGGCCCGCAGAAAAGCCAGCATTGCCTGATGACCGATTCCGCGCCGCGTGCGACGCTATCGCTGCCGGTAAAACATCCGTGCAGGTTGTTCGCTCACGCTACACCCTGACCACCGAACAAGACAACGAGTTGCATGTTTTGGAGTCCGCCCAATGATGATTATCCGCGCATCCGCGCTTGGCGAAGTTATGGCCCCGGCGAAGAAGGCCGGGGAGCTTTCCGCAGGCGCAAAGACATTCGTCCGCAAAGAGTTCTGCCGGGACGTGCTGGGATTCCGCGAGGATATCAGCAGTCCGGCCATGGAGAAGGGCATTACGTGCGAACAGGATTCGATCGAATTGTACAACACGGTGCATTTTACCAACTGGCAGAAAAACACCGACCGCATCAAGAACGAATGGATTACAGGCGAGTGCGACATTTTCACTGGCGACACGGTGATTGATATCAAGTCATCCTGGAGCCTGACGACGTTTCCATTGCTGGCCAGCATGGGCGAAAACAGCGGCTACGAATGGCAGCTTCGCGCCTATATGATGCTGTGGGACTGCCATAGCGCCGTGCTGGCATACTGCATGGTCAGCACCCCGGAACACCTGATCCGGTGGGAAGACCCGAGCATTCACGCGGTTGACCACATCGACCCGGTGAAACGTGTCACTCGCCTGTTTTACGAACGCGACGCGGAAAAGGAACAGGCCATCATTGAACGCGTGCAACTCTGCCGCGACTATTACAACCAACTCGCGGACGAATACGCCGCACAAACGAGGTGACATATGTTTATCGAATTGATACGACTCGGCAAAGACGCCGAACTGAAACAGGCCGGGCAGACTGAAATCCTGTCCCTGTATGCCGCTTATGATGTTGGTTTCGGCGACAAGAAGAAAGCGCAATGGATTGGCCTGACCATGTTCGGCAAACGCGCCGCACAGGTCGCGCACATGATGACAAAAGGGACGCTGATCATGGCGACGATGGACGAGGTGCAGGTCGAGGAATACAACGGCAAAAGCTACCTGAAGGCCAAGCTGGTCGAATTCAAGTTCGCTGGCGGAAAGAAACAGGACAGCCAGGATTCCGAACCGGCACCACGCCAACAACGGGCAGCACCGCAACCGGCTCCGGTTGATGATTTCGATGACGGGGAAGCGCTCCCGTTCTGATGTAACCACAATAAAACTATTGCGCCCGCATTGACTAACACCATTGCTGGTGCAATACTAAACGGACTGAAAAGGGGATTATCATGACGCAAGAAATCGCAGTAATCGACAACACTGCAATCGCTCAGGCTTTTGCAACTCCGTCCGGCATTGACGTGCTGATTCAGCGCATCAAGTCTGAGGCATCCGCCGAGGTTCCAGACCTGACGACAAAGAAAGGCCGTGACCGCATCGCATCGCTGGCCTACAAGGTCAGCAAGACAAAAACGCTGGTCGATGACTTTGGCAAGGAACTGGTGGCCGAAGAAAAAAAGCGCCTGGCCCTGATTGATGCCGACCGCAAAAAGTGGCGCGACGAGTGCGACAAGCTGCGCGACGAGATTCGCAAGCCATTGACCGATTGGGAGCAAGCTGAAGCCGACCGCATCCAGCGCCACAAAGACGCCATCCAGCAATTACGCGAACTGTCAGCGCCTGCCATGGGTACCGACTCCGCAGCTATTTCCGGCCTGATTGCTCAAGCCGAAGCGGTGGCGCTTGGCGACCACTGGCAGGAGTTTGCGGCAGCCGCTGCCAAGGCCAAGGATGAAACGCTTGCAATCTTGCGCTTTAATCTGCAACGCCGTCAGCAATACGAATCCGAGCAAGCCGAACTTGCCAGGCTCCGCGCTGAAGCCGCGCGCCGCGAGCAGGAAGACGCCGACCGACGCGCCGCTGAAGCAAAGGCTGAGGCCGAGCGATTGGCCGCTGAGCGTGAGGCGCAACGCATCCGCGAAGCTGAAGAACGCGCCCGCCGTGAAGCCGAGGAAGCCGCTGCCAAGGCCCGTGCCGATGCTGAAGCATCCGCCCGCGCCGAACGTGAAGCCGCAGAACGCGCACGCATCGCATCGGAACAAGCCGAGGCCCGCGCCAAGGCTGAAGCCGAAGCTGCCAAACTGCGCGAACAGGACGCCGAGCGCCGTCGCGTGGAGTCGGAAGAACGCGCCAAGCGTGATGCCCAGGAAGCCGCAGAACGCGCCGAGCGTGACCGGGTTGCAGCGGTCGAAGCCGAACGTCAACGCGCCGAACGTCAGCGCATTGCGGAACAGGAAGCGGCGGCCAAGGCTCAGGCAGAGCGCGAGGCCAACGAGGAACATATGCGCCGCATTAACCGTGAAGCATTGGCCGGGATTATGGCGGTAGGCATCAGCGAGGAACAGGGCAAGGCGCTGATAAAGGCGATTGCGTCCGGCGCTGTTCCGCATGTGTCGATTTCGTATTAAGAGGCGAATGGCATGACAAGAAAGCGACCCGAACCGCTCCACCTGACCCCTGTCACCGTCACCGACGACCTTGCCGGATTCCACGCCGAATCCGGCTGCGGCAAGCAGGCATTCAGCGCCACATCGGCGCGGGATGCCGTCGAGCAGGTGGCGCGGATACTGGGGATTGACTTCCGTGACGTGTTTTTCGCGAGACAGGGAAACGCGTCGACTTATGTGATTCGGAGGAAGATATGAACATTGAAGAACTGAAGCGGCTGGCAGAGGCTGCATCTGATGTTAATTGGATGCACCTGTGCCGAGAAAACCCAGTTGTTTTCAGCGGTAAATACGCCGACTTCATCGCCGCCGCCAACCCTGCCGCCGTGCTGGAGTTGATTCGGCAGCGCGACGAACTGCTGGCATCCCTGAAAGAAGCACGCGAACTTGTCGAAGACTGGGGCGCGTATGCACCGGCCTACATGCAGGAAAAGCATGACCTTGAGGGTGATCTTTCCCGACTTGATGCAGTTATTTCCAAAATGGAAACACCATGACCATATCACTTCACCTCCACGACATCCGCGACCACGACCGCATCCGTGCGCGAGATTCTGGCCTGCGTCTGGAGGTTATCCACAGAGAGAGACAAGGCATGACCGACCGCATCCAGAAATCATTTGAAACGTGGGCGCAGCAACAGGGCTTCAAGGACCTGACGCAGCACATGGGCCGCTACAACCGCGCCGTTGTGCGCTGGATGTGGGAGGCGTGGCAGGAACAGTCAGAGCGCATCGCCGACATGGCGGCAGCGCTCGACCGCAGCCACCGACGCAGCACCGACCTGCTGAAGCAGTGCCGCGACCACGACACGCGCCGGGCCGCAGCCGTGGCTCAGGCTGCATCACTGGCCGCAGAGGTTGAGCGGCTGAACGCAATCATTTCGCGCCTGTCCGTTGAGGTGTGCGGCGTGCGGAATTGATGACCCACAACGCCTGAATTCAGCGGCGCCCGCAGGGCGTCCGCTGGAATGATTAGTTGGGCGTTACGGCGCCCGAGGAGACCGACGTGAACAGGATTGCGATAGCCGAAGCGGGTGTGCGCCGATGCTTTGCGAGGAGGCATGAAGGGCGATATGCGTTTATGCCGTATGAGGACGCCGTGAGGCATTGCCGAAAGTGGATTGCTGCTTTGCGTGACATGAGGATGGAAAAATGAAAATCGACGGGTATGACGCGATCGACAGCGCATGCAAGAAACGGTGGTGCTGGAGCCCCGGCAACTACCAGCACCGTGGTGCCTGCGGATCGGGCGGCAGCCGTAACACCGGCATGACGACGCGCTGCTGTCTGGAACGGGCATATCGCGGCTGCCCCGATCCTGTGCCGGAACCTGGGGCGCCGGCACCGTGGGATGAAGTGACGCCCAACTCCATTTATGTTTCTGACGGTTGATAACGCAACACAAAATAATTGCAAAAAGTTCTTTACTATCGTTTGATTGCGCACTACAATAACAACATCAACTCAACAAACGAAGGAGAAACAAAATGTTCTACACACAAGCAACCCTCGGAAAAATTAACAAAGACGTAGTGACCTACTTTGAAACAGAAGCAGCAGCAAAGCGTGCGGCAAAGCGCCAAGCAAAAGACAAGGATTACACGGCGGTCTGGTACGGCAACCCGAACCGGATGGAAGCAAGGGTTCAAGTTAAATGACAACCAGAGGCGGCCCCGGAAGGGGTCAAGGCCGCAAGCCGGTAAAGCAGGGAGAGGAAACTGTAACGCTCTCTCTGCGGGTGACGACTGCGCAGCGTGAGAAACTGGCACGGCTGGGCGGTGCCGAATGGGTGCGGGGCAAGATCGACCGCGCAAAGGAACCTAACTCGGTTCAGGCGACACCTGTCGCCTAAGCATTTACGCCGTCACCCTGGCGGCAGAACGCGCACAAAAAACGATGAGCTTTGAGCATGACAACAACAGCATTTGATGACCAGTTCGCGCCAGAACCCGTCGAGCCGGTGCGCGAACGGTACGAACGGTACGACACGGCGACCATCCTGCGCCGGAACATTGCCGACCTGGAGATTGCGCTGAAGCAACAAACGGATCGGGCGGAAGCGGCAGAGGCTGAACTGGCGAAGCTGCGGGAGCAGAAGCCGGTGGCGTGGATAAACCTTAATAAGTGGACTCCAAGTAATTGGCCGCAATGCGTAACACCCGAAGAATATGAAAAAGAACGGGAATTATTAACAAAGCTGACAGCGGTTTACGCCGCCCCCGTCCCTGCGCCTGCTGTGCCTTCCGGTTGGAATATCCGCCGCGATGGTGATGTCTTGATAGTCCAACATCCAGATATTGGCGGATGCTCTGTCCAAAAAGAGCCGGATTGGGAGCGCATGATTCCAGAGGCGATTTTGTATTCGCTGGCTGATGCCCTGCTGCAATCCCGAGCTGTCAAGGATTCCTTGACAACCCAAGCCGACTGCCGAACCTGCGCCAACCGTGGCCGGGTCAACGGGCTGTCGCAGGAGTCGTATTGCGATAGCTGCGTTTACGAGGGGCGCGGATGGCGTCAAAACCATTTTGTTGACGCCCGCAAAATGGTTGCTGCAAGTGAGGAAGAAAATGAACATTGAAGAACTGATAGCCGATCTGCGCGCCCGCGTGAATCCGCAGTATTACGACCAGATAGGCACAGAGAGTTATGAACGGCATCAGGTGGTAAAGGCGCTGGAATCGCTGATGGCGCGGATTGAAGTGCTGCGCATCGAAAACAAAGCACTGCGCGCCGACGCCGACCGCATCGACTGGCTGGCTGATGTGAGCAACACCGTCGGCAGTGTCGTGCTGCCACGGGATATTGTGGAGGCGAACGTCAGCAGTCTGAGGCAGGCTATTGATGCGGCGCGGGGTGTGAAATGACACCCGACTGGACTAAAGCGCCGAAAAGCGCGACGCATTTTAATATCAACAACGGCTGCTGGTATCGCCGCAAGTTTTACGAGGTGCAGGTATGGCGTGATGACGCATGGAAATATACGCACACAACTCCGCTAATCCTGCC